>OBEQ010266371.1_pt1 | contig 55813 bp, 63 predicted proteins | sample 1670901 | NCBI WGS metagenome assembly OBEQ01 (sample SAMEA104232315, study PRJEB22302) | groundwater metagenome | biome: forest; feature: aquifer; material: groundwater | place: USA | collected 2011-08-07 | depth 5.4 m
GATTGGCGAAGCGGAAATGGTGGTCATCGGAAAAATGGTTGATTATTCATGCATGACCCGCGCTTTACGAAACAGCTGCTCTACCAACTGAGCTACGGCGGCGCTGTAGAAAATTATAGCTGCTTTCGCTGTATTATGTCAGTACGATGTTCATGCGCTCATGATGCACTTGAGGCCTGTGTAAGAAATGTGGAATTCAAGGTATACACAAACTTGCGGCCTTCCTTCCGCTTGGCCAGAATTCCAACATTCTCAAGAAACTGAAGATCTCGACGGGCCGTCTCATAGACAACCCGAAAATCCCGTTGGTATTTAGCAATGGTTCCGCGCTTATCCTTAGAAACAGTCAGGAACCTCAGGAACGACGTCTGCCGATTACTGAGGAGGATTTGCTTTTGGCGGATCGCCGAGAACAACAGTTCACGCCGCCAGCGTTCGGTAATCCGCTGCAGGACAACGTCAATGGCTTTGACAACAGATTCGGTCATATAGAGCAGGACATACGTGAAATCTGCTCCGTTGTCCTCCATGTCTTTCAGCGCTTTATAGTAGCGGGCACGGGTCTCCTGAATAATAGAGGAGATCGAAAAGTACCGGAAGAACTCATACCCATGTTTGAGAAGGTACCAATAAAAAAGGGACCGCGCCGTTCGACCGTTCCCATCCACATAGGGGTGCACATAGACAAAGTAGGTGTGGATGATAGAGGCGCATAAGATGGGATGAATGAACGGCCGTTCCTCTGCCCGATTGATCCAATCCACCAATGCCTGCATGGAGGGTAGGACCGTGTCCGCTGGCGGAGCAGTATAGACCACCTCTCCCTGGGCAGAGTAAATGTAGACCAGGTCCTCTCGAAAATGCCCGGCGTTTTGGGGATTCTCCAAGGTCTTTTCTGTAGCTAGCCGCTGAATCTCATGCATCAACTCAATGGAGCACGGCGCCTCGCGCTGTTCGAGCACATAACGCATCACTCTGGCGTTATTAGCGACCATCTGATCACTCGTATCGCGAGGCCGCTTCCCTTCAACGATGAGCTCGCGGGCTCGGGCAAGTGTTGAGAACGCCCCCTCAATGACGCTGGAAAACAACGCCTCTTCAATGAGTGCTTGTTGGACTAACTCAGTTTGGATCTCATCCTGGACGATCTTGTAGAGAGAATCCCTTCCTCTGGAATCAACTTGGTGGAGCATTTTCTGAAGCTCTGGGGTTAACACAAACCAAAACGGTTGTCCCTGCTGATCCCGAAAGGGGAGCAACTCCCCCCTGGCTTGCCTGAACCGTATCAGCGCAGGCCAGAAGTTATCGAGCTTGACCTCGGCAGGCACCCGATAGCCGACTTCTTCTCTTGTATAGTAGTTCAGGAGAAACTGTTGAAATAACTCATTTTCTTGATTCATGTTAGAGTATCATCCCACACAAAATAACTACTAACTAACTACTAATAAGCTACTACGTTTCTACTATAAAAACAACTATATTGCTCTCCTTTGAGAAAAGCAGGAATTGAGGTGCGTAAAACGGTGGCTGACTAGAAAGGGGTTCAGCCAGCCTTCTTGTTGATGCGCCCTATCCGGACAAAGAGTGGCCATCTTATCTGTCTCTTCATCTCAACGTGCCCCCACGCTTCACGAAGCTCCGCTCGGATGAGATCGATGGGATTGGCTCCTTCCAAACGAATAGCGGTTTGAGTAGCTGACCAGGTGTTGAGATACCCTAAGAGATGATCTAAAATCCAGTCAGCCTCCATGGAAAATTCCGGTGGCATAATCTCTTCAAAGGGAAAAGGGAGCCCGCGGTATCCTTGCTCGACCCATCGGCGTTCCATCTCCCAATATTTGCCAATCACGTTGTGATAGTACCGACTGATGATCTGATCAACGGCGGGTGTGATTTCCATCAAGCCATAACACCAAACGGCGATGATGCTCCCAGAGGACTTCGCCACCCTTTGCACCTCTGCGTAGAACTTACCGAGATCGAACCAATGAAGTGCCTGCGCCGCGACGATAAGATCGCTACTCTCCGCTGAAATTGCTGAACCTTCGGCTGGCGCGATTCGGTATTCTACCTTCGGGTGAGACCGAGCGTGGGCAACTTGATCTGCGTTTGGATCCGTACCAATGACTCGATCGTAGTAATGGGCAAGCGCAATAGCCGCCTGTCCATTGCCCGTTCCACAATCCCAAGCACAGGAATGTTCTTCCGTGAGCGAGGCCACATATCCAAAGAGGTCTTCTGGATAAGTTGGCCGGAACCGAGCGTAATCATTTGCCTGCTTGGAGAACAGCCTATCTTTCAATACATCTTCCGCCCTGTGGATTGTAACCTATTGCTATGTCGTGCCGAGTGGTAAGGCACATTCCTAGGCACACTCAAAAATTAACTCGTTTCAAATCAAACACTTACGATTCTAAACCCGCTTCTTACGAAACAGCTGCTCTACCAACTGAGCTACGGCGGCGCTGTAGAAAATTATAGCCCCTCACCGCATGATCTGTCAGTTTTCTATTTAACCAGGTAGCGTTGCAATTCCCGTTCCAGGGTTGCCCGGAAATCCTTCGCGATCGCCTGTTGGTCGCGCGGAAGGAAAAGTTTCAACTCCTGAAGCGGTTCCGATTTCATCGCTTTAAGCCGAGTCAGAACCTCTTTGAGCACGTGGCGGTTTTTCTGGGATAAGAGGCCCTTGCGTAGAACGAAGTAAAGATCGTAGAAGTCTCTCGGTTTGGCGCGGTCCAGCAGAGCCTTGAGCTTCTCCTCCACCAGCAGTTCCTGCGGTAGGTGCAACAACGTGTAGGCCGGCAGAAAATCTCCGGCAATCAGCGCCGTCTCATGTCTAACCGTCGCCCGATCCCGCAGGGAAATCTTCAGTCGGATCTCCACGCGGTAATCTCCGAATCGATTGTGGATGATCCCTAAATATCCTCCGCTGGTCGCCTTAGCCTCCTCAATGTCAATGAACATCCCGACCCGCTCGACAGCGCTCAAGGTATCCGTGATCAACTCCTCGATCGTCGGCTTTCGGATCCCAAAACCGGAGAAGTCCAGGTCCTCCGAGAATCGGGGAGATCCGTAGATGATGCGAAGCGCCGTCCCCCCTTTAAAGAGTACCCGGTCAGCCGTAGGGCGCTGATAGAATGCCGACAGGAAAAGGTGCTGGCAGTACTCTCGGGCTACGTTAAGTGCCGTTGTCTGGTACTGGGTAGCCAGTTTCTGGATAGCTTCTGCAGCAATCATCGGAGACTCCGGAGAAGCTGAAGTAACGATGGGCGCCTAAAGAGTCGGCCGTAGGATTCTGCCCGCTTCCAGTTCAAGCTCCGTAAGTCCAGGCGGTCGTTCAAAGTTTTCTTCTTCAAATTCACAAAATACAAAGTGTCCACCAATGCCTTCTCTGGCGCGGCCATGAGGACCGTTTCTGTACCCATCTTGACTGGTTCGTAACCGGTAAACACGGATTTCTTTAGCCGATGATATTCGAATGTCTTGCCGAGCGACGTCACCATCCGCGTAGGACGCGTGGTGGCCGAGGTGATCACGTAGGCAGCCTCCGGGATCAAATGGTAGTACGATAAGGCAAACTCGAATGAGATGTACGATGACTCGTAGAGCCGATTGGCTAGGACCAGTTCTGATGGGGGCCAATCCGCTAAACAGTACAGCCCATTCCGGAGTTTGAGGAACACTCCTCGCTTGGCGTAACGATGCACAAGAAAGCGCGCCGCGATAGCAGAGATGCTTAAGATCCGCTGCAGCTCCAAAGGGCTAAACAGCCGCAGCCCCCGCTTCCGGATGGCTCGCTCAACCTGAATCAAATTCACTTTATTAGCCATACTGCTAATAATATATATTAAACTTCAGATTGTCAAGTGGGCCGGAGCGCCCAAAAATGCAAGCCTACGATTTGTCAGGGCTGGTTAAAGCTCAGGGACAGTAGAAGTGGTGGTGGAAAGTCCGTCGGCGGGATCTGAAGCGGTGTCTTCTGTCGCGCCCACGCCTTCGACATCGGCTTCAAGACCGGTTTCAACCTCTCCGGTAGGAGGAGCATCGCTGCCAGCGCCGATTTCGGTGCCGAGCTCAGATTCCGCGTTGACTGTGCTGGTACTTGGTTAGAAGTGCCAGGAGAGGCCGGTCAGCACCTCGTACTTCACCTCCACATGCTCTCCTCCCAGATTCTGATGGATCGGAACAGGAACCGCCACAAAAGCCGAGAGCGATTTCGTTAAATCCGCGGAGATCCCGGGGCTGAAGAAAAGGGTCGTCCCGCCGCTGTCTAAAACCTTGTCCACCCCGCGGCTTCGATCTTTGCCGAGCCATTGGAGCTGGAATTCCGCGACAAGACTCACGTTGGGATTTCGCCCCAACGGTTTGAGCGCGTAGGAGAACCCGAGATCGTATCGGAAAACATCCCCCAGCTTTTCATCCTGCGCCCCCTCCCCGCGATAGGTGTACTGGACGGCGCTGGCCAGCGTCCAGCGGTCCTGAAAAGAGCGGGAGGCCGACAGCCCTCCTGTGACATCCCACGAGCCGGACCCCGGCTGGAGTTCAGGCTCAATCTTGTCTCCCGATTTATTGATGTTGGAGGTCTGGCCTGTTGGGGCTTTGACCCCAAAGAGGAGGGCAGCGTCAACCCCCTTTTTCCAGAACCGATATTTGCCTCCCACCCGAAGATCCCCAACGCCCGAAGAGGTGTCCCTCTGCCCGAGCCGGGCATGATCTTCGATCTGGAGAGAGGACCGGGAAACAATGGGCAATTCGGCATAGAGATCCAGGTCTTGAAGCACGCCCAATCCGCCGACGAGATTGTAGAATTCCTCGTGGGTTTTGTCATGAATGTCCCGACCTGGATGATGCAAGGAATGGGCATGGCTGGCGGCCATGGAATCGTACCGCTGCTGCTCGAACAGGAACCCGGCGAAGCCATGCCGGGCGCCCATCGTATTCGCCGTGGGCGTGGTGATGGTGGAGCCAACAGCCGATTTCCCTTCCGATCGCTTCGCGTTGAACGGGCAGCCGCAGACGTCGCAGGCCAAGCCGCTCGACGGATTTGAAATTGCAACGATAAAAAATAGAAGCAAGAATACGCCACTTCGCCGATGCATGGCAGATTCCCCCCTTTAGAAAGAATGCTGGATGAAAAGAACTGACGGGATGTCAGGGAGAGAAACGGGGCGGCGGCAACTCGGGAGCGAATCGCCGGCAGCTTAACGGCAGAAGATGCCGCAGCATTATCCACCCAACAACGTCAATCAGCGGACCGATCCGGTGGGGCGCGGGGAGGGTGTACTTCGGTACCCCCACCGATGGGACCGCTTGCTGGGCAGGGCCCGGGCAGCGGGTGATGCGTGGCGTGCGTTGTTGCTGTTGTTCCATTGGACAGGAGCCGCATCCGCCGTGGATCCCACTACAGCAACAAGCGTCTTCCTCTGAACCGCAGGCAGATCCCCGTGGGGCAGGATCGGCTAACCTCTGAAAGATGGGCGAGACATGCAGGAGAAACGTCAGGGTTGTCAGGGTGAGAACCCATTTCTGAAATCCAGCCGGTTTCCTGAAAACAATCATGGGTAGGATGATGATAGCACGAGCTTCGCCAGCCCCACGGTGAACAGGACGAGGCCGAAAGCGCAGACCACGGCGGCTCCGGTCGGAAGATCCCAAAAATAGGAAGCCGTGATGCCGAGAACGCTGGTCAGGGTCCCGATTCCCCACCCGATCCAGAGGCGATGGCCGATGGTGCGGGCCACGAGGGCGCCGCAGATGGCGGGAACGATGAGGAAGCTAAAGACGAGCAAAACACCGGCCATCTCGACGGAGCTGGTCACCACCACGCCGAAGGTGACGTAGAAGAAAAGGTCCCACCAGCGCACCGGCACTCCTCGAGCAAAAGCTTCGCGTGGATTCTGGGAGATGCGGAGGAGCGGACCTCGAGCCAGCCAATGCAAGAAGCCGACAATGCCGTAGATGACGGCAACCTTCAGGACTTCCGGCCAGCCGACAAGGAGCAGATGTCCTACCAGGAGCGATTTTAGTTCCTCTCCTCCTTCGGCCGCCCGGCTTAACACCAGGATTGCTGCAGCCGCGGCTACCGCGTAAACCACGCCGATGATCGCCTCGTGGGGAACCTTCTCCTCCTGGAAACGGGTGACGGCGAAGATCACCGCACCCAGGAAAGTGAATCCCAGCGCAAAAAGATACCCGGCCCCGCTGTGCAGCCCGAACCCGAAGAGAAATCCGACGGTGGCGCCGAGCGCCGCGATCTGTGCCAGCGCCAGGTCCACGAAGATCACCTGCCGCTCGATCACATGAAGTCCCAGGTAGGCGTGAATCCCGGTGAGCACGAGACAGGCGGCGAACGGCGCCGCCATCAAGTGGAAAAATTCGGTCATGTTTCCTCTCCCAACGCCTGAACGAGCTGCCGAACGTTGTAATCCATCATGGAAAGGTAATCCTTCGCCTGCGGCAGTTCGCCGACATTCTGGCACAGGATGACCACCTTCGCTCCGGTCCGACGGGCAAGCGCCTCGGAGCTGTCCCGAGGCTGGTAGGTCGGTTGAATAATCGCCTTGACGTGATGCGACTTCATGTACTCCTCGAGAAACCCAAGCTGTTTGGGGCTCGGCGGAATGCCGGGCTTGGGTTCCAGGAATTGCTCAATCTTGAGCCCGGAAAACTGAGCCAGGTACGGCCACTCGTTGTGATACGCAATCACTTCCTTTCCTTGAATGGCGCTCACCCATTGCTTCCATTGAGCAATCTGCTGATCAAGCCGCTGTTGAAAAGTCTCCAGATTTTTCCGATAGGCGGCCGCATGGGCAGGATCGATTTGAGAAAGCTTGTCCGCAATCTCCTGGGCGATAATCCGGCCATTCTCCGGATTCACCCAGTAGTGAGGGTTCCCGTAAATGTGAATGTCCCCCATCAATCGGCTGAGCTGCTGTGTGGGCACCTCCAACAAGGAAATCCCGCCCGATAAATCCAATTCCCCCTGCCCACCCTGGAACAAATTCGGATTCCCCGCTGCATCCAACAAAGGTCCGCGCCACGCCTCCAGATCAAGCCCGGCGTGAATGAACAGATCCGCTTCTTTGACCTTCAGGACGTCGCTCGGCCTGCATTCGATGAAGTGCGGGTTGAACCGAGGAGATGCGACGTAAGAGACGTTCACATATTCGCCGCCGACCTGCTTGGCCAAGTCGGCAAAGGTGGACATCGTCGTCACAACCTTCAGAGGCGCCGCCTCCACCCAGCTGGGCACGAAAAATAGAAGCGCCGCAAGAATGAGATTCTTCGCTAAGCGTACCATGTGAGATCCTCCGTTCCACTCAGAATGACGATGGATGGTCACTGCAACTGATGCTTGTGTGTCCCGATGGCGAAGGTCCCCTGCAGGAAGACCGCATTGTCCTGTTTCTTGTTCGCATCTTCCTCATGCCGAAATTGAAGCCGCCAACGGGCAAACTCGCTTTGGTAGAACGTCAGGAAAGCGCTCAACCCCTGCTCTTCATGGCGGGTTGCCGTGGCATCCACCAATCGGACCTGGTCGGCCCGGGCCCCCACGGACCATCGGGGGGCGAACCGGTAGTCCGCCAATAGATAAGTCCCCCACGGATGGCGGTCGAAGCGGGTGATCGCGCCGGTATTGGAGTTCAGGCGGGAATTTCCGCTTCGGTCCTGCACGTAGACCTCGCTTTGCACGAGCAGCTTGTTGGTGGGGGTCACGTGATAGATGTAGGTGGCATCTGCTCCCAGCAGATGGACATCGAAACCGGGTCCGGCATCCTTAGAACCTGCCAGATGCGTTAAACCCAATTCAAGATTCGAAACATCCCCGAGATCTCTAAATGCCTTCAGGTGGCTGTACACGGTCGGCCGGCGGCGGCTACCAAATGTGCTGGAACCTTCTCCTGCCCCACCTTCCAAAACACCAGCACTGGGCTCCAGTACCCAGCCGAAAGGACCTTGAAGAGGCCGCGTAAAGTCCAACCCGGCTCTTGAAAATCCTTCCTCCCCCAAGAACCGCCGGACCACAAGTGGCTCATCCACCGTCGAAAGGGAATCCCGATGGGTGCTCCCTTCTTTACCAATCCGAGGGAAGAAACGGCCGATGCGGGCTTTCAGATCGCCCGGCAATCCCCATCGGGTCAGGTAGGCCTCTTCCAGCTCGACGTCACTCTGATCGGAAAAGGCGATCGTGGAATCGAACCGGGAATAGGGATCCACGTAACTGCCCACCACCAGCTCCAACTCCCGGGCAGAAATCCGATCGTTGCCTCCCGTGTCGTTCTTCTTCTGGGAAGAGGTGGCGACGATGTCCCCCACGACGCCGATTTCCGGCAGGACCGCGCCGATCTGCCCCGGAATGGACCGGCTCTGAGTGGTGACGCCGGATGGCGGCACTGCCGACCTCGGCGGTGGCATAGCAGCGGGCGCAGGATCTGTGGGCTGCGTTGTCACCCTCCGCTCCAGTTCATCAATCCGGTTCTGCTGTTTTTGGATCAATTCGTTCTGGGATTGCACCGTTTGTTTCAACTCTTCCAAGGCCTGGCGCATCTGCTTTAATTCTTCCGAGACATCCTCCGCCCACGCCGCCGGCGCGACGGCCAAAGAGGCGATGAAACCAGCGAGCAACGCCTTCTGAAGAGACTTGTGCCACTGCATGATGGAATCCCTCCTAACGGGAATAGAGATGGATAAAGGGAATTAAACCGAAAAACGCTTGGGTCTAACGGGAGAGAAACGGAGGGGCGCGGCTTTGGAACAAGACGATGGTGCTTTGAAGGCAGAAGAAATCTTGAGTAGGAGTGGCCATGCCGGCGAGCAGCAACGGACAATCCTCCACTGCAACAAACGGATCAACAACCGGCTGGACGGACTGCGCGCGGCACACCGAGCAATTGTGCGATTGCGGATTCTGCGCGCTGCCGTGAGAGTGCGGGAGGCCGGCGGCAAGCATCATGAAGACAAAAGCCATCACGCAGCCCAGCAGGAGAACCTTGTTTCCAGCCAAGCGGCGACGCATTAAGCGGCTTTGTCTTTCTGACAGACAATGGTCATGTCGTGGCACTCCCCGCACTTTCTCATCTTATGATCGCGGGAAAATTTTGACCAGTGCTCCTTGCGGCCAGGCGTCAGCGCCCCGGTGCCCCCGCACAGGGGGCAGACGTTGTTCAGTGCGGAAAGAATGGCCAGTCGGATGAATTCCGATCGGTTAGAAATCCCCTGCATCATCCGCAGGAGAGATTCCTCGACTTTAAATGTGATGACCTCGTGCTTCTGGTTCACGCGTCTATAATATTACTTTGTAATACCAGGTCAAGAAAAATCTTTGGGCTACCGGGCCAAAAGCGGAAGCTGGAGGAACAGGAGGAGGAAGGCGAGCAGCAGCGTTGGGATCGTGACGGCCAGACCCGGCCCAAGCCATTGGCCGAAGCGGATTGGGTATTTTTCCTTCTCGAGCATGCCTATGGCCACGATATTGGCGGTGGAACCGATCATCGTGGCGTTGCCGCCGAGCGTCCCACCGAAAAGCAGCCCCCACCAGAGCGCGCCGATCGGGATGCCGGAGGCGCCGAGGTCGGCGACAATGGGGATGAAGGTGGCCACAACGAGGATGTTGTCCAGGAACGCGGTCAAGACCGCAGAAATTCCAAGGACCAGCGCCAGCAGCAACACTGGATTTGTTCCGGCGGCCGCCTTGAGTCCCCCGGCGATACGGTCGGTGACGCCAACGTAGCGAAGGGTTCCCACCGAGGCAAAGAGCAAAAGGAAGAAAGCCAGCGTCCACCAATCCACCCGTCTCTCCACCAGTTCACGCGCTTTCTCCCCTTCAATGAACAGCGCAATCCCGGCCACCAGGAACGGAAACCCGAGAAGGAGCGTGTTCTTCGGCAGCCCCAAGAAATGTTCCGCCTGGTGGTGGACGATGAGCCCGAGGATGGTGGTGATAAAGAGGAAGCTCGCCTTGCGAAACTCTTTCCGGTTGACCTGCTCCACCTCAATCGTCTCCCCTCGGGCCCGATGGACGGCATTGGCCAACTCCTTGAGCGGCTTTCGGAAGTAAAGGAAACAAATCCCAATGGCCAGCGCCAGATTTGCCAGAGCAATCGGGGTGGCCCAGCGCAGGAAATCGGAGAAGCTCAAACCGGCCCGCAGGGCGATCAGAACGCCGATCGGATTCCCCACCACGGTGGCGCTGGAACCGACGTTCGTGGCCAGGACGATCATGATGATGAACGGCAGCGGATCCAGTTTGAATCGGCGGGTTAAATGCAGTGTGAGCGATGTCATGAAAAGGATAGAGGTCACTTCATCGACGAGCGCGGCCGAGAGCATCGAGAGCGCCATCATCGACCCGAAAAGCAGATAGCCGGATCGGTCGATGGCGGCCAGGAGCCGTTCCAGTAGGACCTCGAAGAATTTGCGCTCCTCGAGGAACCCGATGACCAGCATCATGGCGATCAAGAAGAGGATGATGTCAACGTTGGCAAATTCGATCAGGTGCGGGATGTCGATCACCTTGCAGGCCAAAAGCGCGGTCATCCCAACCAGGGCGAAGGCCAGCCGGAACTGCCAGTAAAAAAGGGTACCCAAGATGAAACTGGCAAAGATGACGACGGCCAGAATCTGTTTGGGATTCAGATGGGCGGCGATGGCGATGCCGCAGACCACCGCTAGAAGTCCGACGAACCAGGGAAGCTGCTTCATCTAAGTTTTTGGCCGCTCGAGCGGCCGTCTAGGAAAGTGCCGCGGTCGGCGTTCATGCGATCGAGTCTGCCAAGAGAATGGCCCGGTTCCCGCCAACATCCAGGAAACCGCCGCCGGTGGACTGAAGGACCTGCGTCGCACCGGAGGGATCTCGGAAGGTCATCTTGCCCGGCACCAGCGTCGTCATGAGCGGCGCGTGATTTGCCAGAACGCCAAGGGAGCCGATGGTTCCAGGCGCAACCAGCGAGACCACCATGCCGGTGAAGACTGTTTTCTCCGGCGTGAGAATTTCCAGTCTGAATACTCTATCCGACATCTAATCCTTCTTAAAAGTGAGATCCTTCAGCCACTTCGTGGCTTCAGGATGACGGGCCTTTGGGTCCGTCATTTCGCCTCGGCCCCAACCGCCGCAAGTTTTTCCCCTTGGGCGATTGCGTCTTCTATTGGGCCGGTCATGTAAAAAGCCTGCTCCGGCAGATGATCCAGCTCTCCCTCGATGATTTTCTTGAAGCCGACGATCGTATCGGCCAGCTTGACGTACTTGCCGGCTTGACCGGTGAACTGTTCGGCCACGAAGAACGGCTGTGAGAGGAACCTCTGAATTTTCCGGGCCCGGGCGACGATCTGCTTGTCCTCCTCGGAAAGCTCGTCGATGCCGAGGATCGCAATGATGTCCCGCAGGTCCTTGTACCGCTGCAGGATCCGCTGCACCGCGCGGGCAACGTTGTAATGTTCCTCGCCGACGATCTGCGGGTCCAAAATCCGGGAGGTAGATTCCAGCGGGTCCACCGCCGGGTAGATGCCCAGTTCCGCGATCTGGCGGGACAACACGGTCGTCGCATCCAGGTGCGAGAAGGTGGTGGCCGGGGCCGGATCGGTCAGGTCGTCCGCCGGAACGTAGACCGCCTGCACCGAGGTGATCGATCCCCGCTTGGTGGAGGGGATCCGTTCCTGAAGCTGCGCCATCTCGGTGGCCAGGTTCGGCTGGTAGCCGACGGCCGAGGGCATCCGACCCAACAGCGTCGACACCTCAGCGCCCGCCTGTGTGAATCGGAAGATGTTGTCCACGAAAAGGAGCACATCGCGGCCCTCCTCGTCCCGGAAATATTCCGCCATGGTCAGGGCCGAGAGCGCCACGCGCAGGCGGGACCCCGGCGGTTCATTCATCTGGCCGAACACCAGCGCCGTCTTCTTGACAACGCCGGATTCGTTCAGCTCCAGCCAGAGGTCGTTTCCTTCGCGGGTCCGCTCCCCCACACCGGCGAAGACCGACACGCCGCCGTGCTCGGTGGCGATGTTCCGGATCAGCTCCATCAGGATGACGGTCTTGCCGACGCCGGCCCCGCCGAACATCCCAACCTTGCCGCCCTTGACGTACGGCGCCAAGAGGTCAATGACCTTGATGCCGGTCTCCAAAATCGTGGTGACCGGCACTTGTTCGGTAAACGCAGGCGGATCCCGGTGGATCGGCAGGCGTTTGTCCGGTTCCGGCAGCGGGCCTTTCTCGTCAATCGGATCCCCCAGGAGATTGAAAATTCGCCCCAACGATTGGGGTCCGACCGGGACGGCGATCGGCTTGCCGGTATCCTTCACCTTCATGCCGCGGGTCAACCCCTCGGTGCTGCCGAGCGCAATGCAGCGCACGACGTTGTTGCCGACGTGCTGGGCCACCTCCAAGGTGAGGTTGATCTTCCGCGCCGCATCCTCGATCTTGACGGCGTTGGTGATTTTAGGAAGGGCGTCGTTGGGAAACTGGACGTCGACGCTGGGTCCAATGATCTGCGTGATGGTTCCTTCAGCCATGTGGGATTTCTCCTCGCAAGAGTTTATTGCAGCGCCTGGGCGCCGCTGACAACCTCAATCAGTTCTTTGGTGATGGCCGCCTGCCGGGCCTTGTTCCGGACAAGCGTCAAGTGATCAATCATCTCGGTGGCGTTTTCTGTGGCATTCTTCATCGCTACCATCCGAGCGCTGTGCTCGGCGGTGAACGCCTCCAGCAAGATTCGTGCGCATTGGCTCCTCACAAATTTCTTCAACAGTTCCGCAGCGAACCGCTCGGCATCCGGCTCCATGATGATCTGCTCCGGAAATTCCTGCGTTGCCGGTTGCTCAAGGGGAAGTAATTGCGCCACAATCGGCTTCCACTGTAGCGCCGAGATGAACTGCGTGTGGGCGACGTGCCAACCGGAGACCTGGCCGCTCACATAGAGCTGCTCGAGCCAATCCACCAGCGCATCGGCCTTCACCCGGTCGTAACGCCCGCCCCAGTCCAGAATTTCCCGCGTCCGACTGATCCCTTTTCGGGTCAGGATGCGGTTGCCCTTCTTGCCGATCGTCACCACCTTCGCCGATGGAAATTCCAGCAGGAACTTCTCCGCCATGTTGAGGACCCGCTCGTTGTAGGTCCCGCAGAGCCCGGTGTCGGAGGTGACAACCACAAGCCCTGCGGGCTTGGTGGTTGTCATTGCGAGGCCACCTTTGGTGGCCGCGGCAATCTCGGTGCTGTCCATCAGCGGATGCCCGAGCGCTGGGTGCGCGGCAAGGAACCGCTGGGTCAAATTCTCCAGCCGTTCGGCGTACGGCCGGAAGCTCATCAGCTCCGACTGCATCCGGCGCAACTTCGCCCCAGCCACCATCTGCATCGCCTTGGTGATCTTCTGGGTGTTCTGCACCGACCAGATTCGCTGACGCAGCGCCCGTAAATTCTGCATCATTTCTTCGCCGCGAACTGCTGTTTCAACTTCTCGATTGCTTCTCGGAGTTTCTGCTCCACCGCCGGGTCAATGATTTTTTTTGTCTGGATGTCGTGCCGGACGTCGGGATAATTTTTATCGACGAAGGCCAACAGTTCCTTTTCGAAAGCACGCACCTGCGCCGTGGGAAGATCGTCCAGGTAACCCTGGATCCCCGCGAAGATGCTGACCACCTGATCGGCCAGCACCATCGGCTGGTACTGCCCCTGCTTCAACAGCTCCACCATCCGCTCGCCGCGGGTGAGCTGCGCCTGGGTCGCCTTGTCCAGCTCCGACCCGAACTGCGCGAAGGCGGCCAGCTCCCGGTACTGCGCCAGGTTGAGCCGCAGACGGCCTGCCACCTGTTTCATCGCCTTCGTCTGCGCGTTACCGCCGACCCGGGAAACCGAGAGCCCGACGTTGATGGCCGGCCGGACACCGGCGTAGAACAGGTCCGCCTCGAGATAGATCTGTCCGTCGGTGATGGAGATGACGTTGGTTGGAATGTAAGCGGAGACGTCGCCGGCCTGCGTTTCGATCACCGGCAGCGCGGTCAAAGAGCCTCCCCCCAAGTCGTCCCGCACCTTCGCGGCCCGCTCGAGCAGCCGGGAGTGCAGGTAGAAGACATCGCCGGGATAGGCCTCCCGCCCGGGCGGCCGGCGCAGCAGCAGGGAAAGCTGCCGGTAGGCCGCGGCATGCTTGGAGAGATCGTCGTAGACCGCCAGCGCATGCTGGCCGTTATAAAGGAAGTACTCCCCCATCGCGCAGCCGCTGTAAGGCGCCAGGTACTGCAGGGGCGCAGGATCTTCGGCGGTGGCGCTGACGATAATCGTGTGGTTCAGTGCGCCGTGCTTCTCAAGTGTCTCTGCAACGGCGACGACGTTGGAAAGTTTCTGCCCGATCGCCACGTAGATGCAGACGACGCCGGTTTCCTTCTGATTGATGATCGTATCGAGCAAAATCGCCGTCTTTCCGGTCTGGCGGTCGCCGATGATCAGCTCCCGCTGACCGCGCCCGATCGGGATCATGGCATCCACCGCTTTCAACCCGGTCATCAGCGGCTCCTTCACCGGCTGGCGCTGGATCACCGATGGAGCATTCCCTTCAATAGGACGAAACTCGTTGGTGACGATCGGCCCTTTACCATCGAGCGGCCGGCCGAGTGCATCCATCACGCGGCCCAAGAGGGCCTTGCCCACCGGCACCTGGGCGATCCGCCCGGTCCTTTTCACCTGGTCGCCGTCCTTTAGACCACGGTCGGAACCCAGGATAACGGTGCCCACACTGTTGGTCTCCAAATTCAGCGCCAACCCCATCACCCCGCCCGGAAACTCCAACAGCTCCCCGGCCATGCAGTCATCCAGCCCGTAGATCCGGGCGATCCCATCTCCCACCTGGAGGATCGTTCCGATCCCTTCCAGCTTCAGCTTCCCGCGATATTGCTCCAACTCCTGCTGGAGAATGGAAGCCACTTCTTCCGGTCGAATAGTCATCTCTAGCTCACCTTCACTGCTTTCAGTTGGCTACGAACATCTTCCAAAAGTGTCTGGACCGAACTGTCCAGAAGCGTTGTCCCCACCGAGACCCGCACCCCCCCTAAAATTTTCGGGTCCACCGCCCGTTCCAAAACCACCTTCTTGCCGACGAGCTGTCCCACCGCCTCGGCCAATACCTCTGTCTCCGCCGAGGAGATCGGTCGGGCGGTGATCACCTGTCCGCGCAGGAGCCCTTGGCGCTGTTCCGCCACGGAGATCGCCTCTTCCGAGATCACCGGCAGGTGGTCCACCCGATCCCACCCCAGCAGAAGCTTTAACAGCGCCATCACCTCCGGCGCCACCGCGTCCGACCAGAGTCGCCCTAAAAGCCGTTCTTTATCTTCCTGCGCGATCTCCGGTGAGCCGAGAAATCGCTGGAGATCCTGTGAATCGACGTAGGTCTGGGCAATCCGTTTTAGTTCCTTCAGGCCGGTCTCCAGCCGCTTGGAATTCTGGCTGCCGCTAGAGGAAGCGGCACCACTTGTAATCTCTGAGTCGTCCAGCGCGTTGACGAACGCCTCGGCGTACCTATGGGCCACCGCCCGATCCACCATTACTTCTTTCCCTGTCCGGAGCCTGTCGAAGGATCCATCGAATTGATCTCGTGGATGAAGGCCTCGATCATCCGCCGGTCGGTCTCCTCATCCAAATGCTGCTGGAGCACCTTGTGGCTGACCTGAATCGCCAGGTCTACCACCTGCTCTTTCAATTCCGCGCGGGCCTTGGCCACCTCCAGCGCCACTGCCTCCTTCGTTTTCTCGAGGGTCTCCCGGGCGTGCGTCCGGGCATCCTCCTCGATTTCTGCGGAGATCCGCCGGCCTTCGCCAATCGCCTCTTGAATCCGCTTGCGGGCCTCTTCTTCGATCCTGTTCATCTGTTCCTGGTACTGCACCTTCAGGGCGGCCATCTCCTGCTTGGCCTTTTCGATCGACTCGAACTCCGAGGCGATCCGCGTCCGGCGCTCGTCGATCAGCTTGAGCATGGCCCCCCAGGCGAACTTTTTCAGGATCGCCAGCAACAGCAGGAACGACAGGATGTTAACGACAAACTGCGCTAAGATTTGCATCCTAGATCTTCAACAAGCCGAATCCAAAGAGGAGCACGGTCACGAAGACGTAGATCGTCAAGGCCTCGATGAACGCGCAGCCCAAGATCATCGCTCCTTGAATCTTCGTCGCCGCCTCCGGCTGACGGGCCATCGCTTCCATCGCTGCGGCCACCGCCTTGGCCAATCCTATGGCGGACGCCATCGCCGCCAATGCCAGCCCGAACGGCAACGCAAAGCTCAACACCATCTTCGCCATCTCCGCATGCTGTTCCATCGTTTGTTGGACTCCTTTTTTATTTTTTAGTGAGAATCGCCGTGTGAATCCTGAGGCAGCATCATGAAAATGTAAATCATGCTCAACATCGTAAACACCAACGCCTGCACCACGCTGAAGATGATCGCCAGCAGGACAAACGGCAAATGCAGCGGCACGCCGATCGGCAGGTGGGACCAGGCCATGGTCAAGGCCCCGAGGGTGACGAACACCCCCAGCAGGGTATCCTCTCCCATGATGTTCCCGAAAAGCCGCAGTGACAAAGAGACCGGCTTCACAATCTCGCCGATGCCGTGAATAAACAGCATCAACGGCGAGAGAATCCATCCCATCGCATCCCGGGGCTGTCCCAGCAGGTGGTCCAGGTAGCCGCGGATTCCCAACCGCCGGATCCCGGTCCACTGCACGAAGGCAAAAACAGAAAACCCCAACGCCCCGGTCATCTCAAACCGGGAGGTTGGGGATTTCAGGCCAGGCACCAGGCCGGCCAAATTCATGCTGAGTATAAAGAGGAAAAGCGTTCCAAGAAACGGCAGGTACCGGCGGCCCTCTTCCTTGCCGAGCACGCCGCAGACCATGTTGTCGAGCCCTTCGATGACCGCTTCCAATGCAATCTGTCCCCGACCCGGCCGCATCGCCAGCGCCCGGGACCCGAATGCAACCAATCCACCGACAATTCCGACGATGACAAAGGCGAAAATCCCATTCTCCCAGGTGTGAAGGAACTGGACCCACGGCGCATCGCCGCCTAATTGGGTGATCAGCGTGATGAGATTCGGAATCTCCGGCGGATGGCCTGCACCCTCATGCATCGCTTTTGACTTTCTGCTGCGTGGACTCCCTGAAGACCGGATAGGTCTCCACGGTGAAGCCGATCAGGCTCAACGTAAACCCAGCCAACCAGGCCGCCGGTGAAACCTTCGCCATAACCAGCAAGCAGGCCGCCAGCCCGTACAGCCCGGCGAACTTCACCGCCAGCCAACTGGCCAATCGCCAGCGTGGCTTTCCCTGCATGACGGAATCCACCACCTGCCGCAGGCACCAGATGTTGGCCAGCCCCCACAGGGCCCCGACCCACAACCCGACGGCCCAGCCGGCGCCAAACTTCAAAGCGCCCAGCGTCGCGAGGGCCGTTAAACTACTTGTGACTTTTATTGCTTTTTTCATTCTGCTCGTCGCTGTCGTGCGAAACCCGCTGGATCATCAACCAAGTTTCCCGAAGCCCGGCAGCGAAACCGGCCGCCAATGCAAAGAGGGTAAAAAACGGCCGAGTCCCGAAAAACCGATCCAGGGCCCAACCGATGGCACCGCCGATGACAGGCGCTAACCCGAGGGTGAGCGGGATCGAAAGAAGCGTCCCGACTCGTCGTACCCAAGCGTAGGTTTCGGTGGGAGAATCGCTCATCCGGCTCTCAAGAGAGGATAAGTATAACAAAACCACCAGCCCTCCTCCACCGATTTTTTACGGAGTCCGCCCTCGTCATCCTGAGCGGGCCCCGTTTTTTACGCGGCGGTGTTATGGAAACCGATCCTGCGTTTCGGTGTTTCCAGTGGAGTTACTAACTTGCGGATCGCATCAAAAACTACTTTGAATTGGGCGTCGTATTTCTTCTCTAGCTCTTCTAGGCGGCCAGCCAACTCTCGATGTGTCGAGAGCATCTGACGAAATTGGGCGAATGTCCGCATAATTTGGATGTTGACCTGGATAGCCTTTGGGCTATTCAGAACGCTGGAAAGCATTGCGACTCCATTCCTCCAACCCGGCAGTCAGATGTCCGCCAAGCTCTTCCAGTCCAACGGCACTCTCTTGGCGTTCCATCGGTCGCAAGGTACTTCGACTTGGCTCGGCATAAACTCCGGGCAGAGAAAGGGCCAGGTTTAGGAAAAGCGCTAAGGTTCTGGGCAGAAAATATCGGCTTTCCATCTGTAGTAAGTTAAAGTTTACTTGATTGCGCCCGGGCATGCATAAAAATTATCTAACTCTTTCTAAATTAACAAATAGCCCCAAGACCCTGCACAGCCGCATCAAAGTAAACAGGGTCATGTTTTTCTTCCCCTCTTCAATCCGAGAGATGTCGGGCTGCTTCATTCCAAGGTGCAGCGCCAACTGCCCTTGACTTAATCCTCTTTGAATTCTCGCTTCCCGGACGGTACTGCCCAATTCTCGAAAGAGGCGGGGGGTTTCCCCCTGGACTTTCGTCCGGTGTGGATCGGCCTCCAAAAGCTGCTCATAGAGCGTCTGCCACCAGTCTCTTGAGTCCGAACGCCTGATGCGCTGTGCCCAATAAGATCGAATTGTCGGCCAGGCTTCCACAAACTCCTTTCGGGGCAGGATCGAAAACAGTTCTTTCGGTTTGTCGCAGCGCGACAAAAGGACCGTCATCCGTTGAGCAAACTGGGGGTGACGGGGGTCTCTTAAGATCCGTTCCGTTTCCTTGAGGGCAGTCTCCTTTAAATCCCAAAAGTACTTGGCAATCATGCGGCTTCGATCACCGTTTTGGCAAACTGTTGTATCTGGCCTTCCAAATACTGAACCATCTCCCTCGAATTAAAGCGGGGATTATAAATGTCCATATCCATCAAGGCCAGTTTGAGCTCTTGCCGAGAAAACGTTCGATACCAATGAACCATCCCCTTCTGCCATGGGACGGGAGCGCGCCGCAGGAATGCATGCAGGGGTTGGATTTTTTTTGAGAGCATGAACAGATCAAAAACATCTCGCGCCTCACGACGGCCCTCGGTGATTTCCCTGCCGATGTCGTCGACCACCGCTTGGGTGCCGGAAATCGCCGCGATCTTTTGCAGATAGATATTTTCGGCGCTGTAGACACGAACCCCTTTCACCGTGCGGATATCCGGCTTCTTAAAAAGGACATCCTCCACAAAATCAATTTTTAAGGGCCGATTGGATCCTTTAAGGGGCATTGTATAAAACCGAACCTTCGCTTTCCCGCCGACCATCAACTCTGATTCCAAGCGCACCCTCTTGTGGAGGCGTTTTTTGAACGCCTCGATCAAGCGCTGGATCTGCGAGGGGTCGTAATTGGGCGAAAAAAAATCCAGGTCCGAAGAGAATCGGTGGTGCAGATAATACAGCTCAAGCGCCGTGCCGCCGGCAAGCGCAAAATCCACAGCTTCCTTTGAAAAGACGGCCAAGACCTGTTCCTGTGCCGCCCTGATTTTTGAATCCACGGCTTCCCTCCAACCTATAGCTTAAAGACTATATGAGTATAGCCCTTAATCTATGGAATAACAAGGGGACAACGGCAATCAGTGGACGGGGAGCCAGGGGAGGTCGCCGGCCTGGACCGGAATGGGGAGGGAATCACCGGCCATCAGGAGCCAGCGGCCAGGCAGAAGGCCGACCACAAAAAGCCCGACGGTGCAGAGGATGAGGGCAAGGCGTATGGTGCGGGAACGGGGCATCGGCGGCGCGCCGGCGGGCGACGGATCGAGGTACATCGCCTTGACCACCTTCATGTAGTAGAAGAGGGCGATGGCGCTGTTGACCGCGGCGACCACCGCCAGCCAGACGGCGCCGGATTTGATCGCTGCGCCGAAGATCCACATCTTGGCGAAGAAACCGGCCAGCGGCGGCACACCGGCGAGGGACAGGAACGAAAGCGCGATCATCAACGCCAGGAACGGTTCCCGGCGGCTTAAACCGTTGAATGCGCCGAGATCTTCGCGTCCTGAAGCATTCCCGACGGCGATCACCCCCAGGAACGCTCCCATGTTCATCAAGAGGTAGGCGAGCAGGTAGTAAAGAGTCGCCGTCAATCCCAACGGTGTCGCCACCGCCAGACCGATCACCATCGTGCCGGCCTGCGCGATGGAGGAATAGGCCAGCAGGCGTTTGACGTTGGTCTGCGCCAGCGCTACGACATTACCCACCGTCATCGTGAGAGCCGCCAGAACCCCAAGGAGCACCGGCCAGAGACCCACTTGCGGCGAGATCCCGGTCAAGAAAACGCGCGCCAGCACCGCGAAGCCGGCCAGCTTCGGCGCCGTCGAAATGAACGCCGCCACCGGGGTGGGCGCTCCTTCGTACGCATCCGGCGCCCACATGTGAAACGGCACCAGCGCCACTTTGAATCCGAATCCGGTCACCAGCAAGAAAAGGATTGCCGCGCCCAAGGCCGGGGCCTGCTCCATCGCCTTGGGAAATTGGACGGCCAGCACCGGCAGATCCATCGTGCCGGTCAACCCGTAGAGGAGCGAAACACCGTAAAGAAAAGCGCCGGTGGCCAGCGAGCCGAACAGGAAATACTTCAGGCCGGCCTCGGTCGACAACGATTCCTTCCTGAGCAGGGCCGTCAGCAGGTAGGAGAGGATTGAGATCGTCTCCAACCCCACGTAGATCAAGGCCAGATGCTGGGCGCCGACTAAAAGCAGCATCCCGACGGTGATCAGGAGCAGGAGGGCGTAGATTTCCCGCCGCTCCCGCAGGCGTTCCCTTGCATAGCCCATCACGCTTAAGATGACCAGCATCATTGCCGCCAGGATGCCGAGCTGAAAGAAGCGGGTGAACCGATCCTGCAGGAACATCCCGCTAAAGAGCGAGATGGAAACCGGCTGCTGGAGCATTGCGCGGAGCGTTAAGTCGAAGGCCGTCAACAAAACAACAAGGGTTAGCATCCCCAGCACCCGCGCCGAGCGCACGCGTGGAAACAGCAGGAGCCCGATCCCTCCGAGGGCAACGATGAGAACCGGCACTATGGCAAACAAATCCGGGTTCATCTCTTCACCAGCCGGGATGGCCTCCTAAACGGAACAGCAGCGCATCCAGCGCCGGCGACTGCAGATTCAAGATCGGCTTGGGCCAGAACCCGACCGCCAGGACGAAAATCACCAGCGGCACCAGCGTGAGCAGTTCCAAGCGGTTGACATCCGCAAGCGTCGCCCATTTCGGCGCGAGCGGCCCCAAGAGAACCCGCTGGAGCATCAGCAGGAAATAAGCGGCCCCCAGCACGAGACCGAGCACCGAGAGCCCGGTGATCAGCGGGTGCGTCGGGAAGCAGCCCAAGAGCGAGAGGAATTCGCCGACGAACCCGCTTAAGCCGGGCAGGCCGAGCGAGGCCAATGCAAAGAAGGTCAGAAACCCCGCATAAACCGGTACCCGCGCGCCCAGACCGCCGAAGGCGTTGAGATCACGGGTGTGGGTCCGGTCGTAGAGCACGCCGACCAGCAAGAACATCCCGCCGGTGATGATGCCGTGGTTGAACATTTCCAAGAGCGCCCCGTTAAACCCGGATGAGGTGAGCCCCGCGAAGCCCAGCAGGACAAATCCCATGTGGCTCACCGACGAGTAGGCCACCATCTTCTTGAAGTCGGTCTGCGCCATGGCCACCAGCGCCCCGTAGACCACATTGATCAACCCTAAAATTCCGAAGATCAGCCCGAACGACTGCGCAATCTTCGGCAGAATCGGAAAACTGACCCGCAGGAAACCGTACCCCCCCATCTTCAGCAGGACGCCGGCCAGCAGGACGGAGATCGGTGTCGGGGCCTCCACGTGCGCGTCCGGCAGCCAGGTGTGGAACGGGAAGATCGGCACCTTGATGGCGAAGGCCACGAAGAACCCGAGGAAAACCCACCACTGCACCGCCGGCGTCAACTGGACTCCTTGGGCGACCAACGCCGGGATCGAGAAGGTGTGCGGGGTGGAGTTCAGGTAGCAGGTCAGGATCGACAGCAGCATGAAGACCGATCCGGCCAACGTGTAGAGGAAGAACTTGATCGCCGCATATTCCTTGCGGGGCCCGCCCCAGATGCCAATCAGGAAGTACATCGGCACCAGCACCACCTCCCAGAAAACATAGAAAAGGAAAAGATCCAGGCTCAGGAAGGTTCCCAGCATTCCGGTCTGCAGCAACAGATAAAGGAAGAAATATTCCTTCAGCCGCTGGCCGATGGAAAAGGAGGCGATCACCGCGACAAATCCAAGCAGGGCCGTCAGGAAAACCAGCGCGACGCTGATTCCATCCACCCCGAGGTGGTACCAGGCGTTGATCGGCGGGATCCAAACCGCTTTGTCTTCAAACTGAAACCCGCTTGCGGCCGGGTTGAATTTCATGAGCAGCAGGGTGGCCAACGCCAGCACGACGAGCGTCGTGCCGGCTGCAACCGCCTTGAGCAGCTGGCCTCGATCCTTCGGCAACGCGAGCACCACGAACGCCCCGATCAACGGCAGAAAAACGATCCAGGAAAGGATATGCGGCATCATCTCAAGACCCCACCCAGTAGAAGGAACAGGACCACCGCCCCGGCCGAGGCGATCAAAAGGTAATTCTGCACCAGCCCCGTCTGGATGAGACGCAAGGTCGCTCCCGCCCGGCCGAAGGTGAACCCAATCCCGTTGACCGCCCCATCCACACCGTACTGATCAAACAACCCATTCACCCGACTTAAGCGCCCCCCGGCCTCTCCGGCCTGATTCACGGCGCCGTCCACCACCTGCTGATCGAACGAGAAGGCCCGCTGCGTCAAGCGAAGGAGCGGTTGCACGATCGCCCAGTTGTAGAATTCGTCGACGTAATATTTGTTCGCCACCACTCGGTAGACCGGCCTTAGCGCCGAGCGCAGCCCAGCCGGCAGTAGCTGCACGCCGGCGCCGTAGCGCAGGAACGCCAGGAGGATTCCACCCGATGCCACCGTCACGGAAACCAGGGCGATCCACTCCGGGCCAGGGTGCCCTTCCTCAGCAATATGCAGGAAATTCTGAAAGAAATGCCCGCCCCATCCCGAACAGAACAGACCAACCGCAACCGCGCCGATGCTCAAGAAAATCAGCGGGCCGGTCATCACCAGCGGGGACTCGTGGGCGTGATGGCTCTCGCGCGGCTTGCCAAGAAAAGTCAAAACCACCGCCCGGGTGATGTAGAAGGCGGTCATGCCGGAAATCGCGATCACCAGCCACACAAAAATCTGCCCCGCGTCCGGGAACGCCGGATGGGAAAAATTGACAGCCGCCGCAAGAATTTCCTCCTTTGACCAGAACCCGGACAACGGCGGGATCCCGGCCATCGCGATGGCCCCGAGGATAAAGGTACCCGCCGTCACCGGCATCGCCCGCCACAACCCGCCCATCCGGGTAATCTCCTGGTGGTGCATCGCATGAATCACCGAGCCGGCTCCCAAGAAAAGCAGCGCCTTGAACCAGGCGTGCGTCACCAGATGGAACATCCCGGCAAACGCCGAGCCGCACCCTAAGGCCAGCATCATCAGCCCGAGTTGGCTCAACGTCGAGTAAGCGAGGATCCGCTTCAAGTCCGTCTGCGTGCAGGCGATTGTCGCCGAAAAAAAACTGGTGAACCCGCCGACCACGGCCACAACCAACATCGCATTCGGATTGGGCAGGAATAAAGGAAGGGTCCGGGCAACGAGGTAAATGCCGGCCGCCACCATCGTCGCAGCATGAATCAAGGCGGAGACCGGTGTGGGGCCTTCCATCGCGTCCGGCAGCCAGACATGCAGAGGGAACTGCGCCGATTTCCCGCAGGCGCCCCAGAAGATCAAAAGTGCCGCCACCGCCGCCATCGGCCCAAGGGTCGCGGCCTTCGCCTCCAACCCGGCAAAACTCAAATCACTCAGCCGCAACGAGAGCAGCAAGATCGCGCCGAAAAGTCCCAGGTCCCCAACGCGCGTGGTGAGGAACGCCTTCTTCCCTGCGTTGGCCGCAGCCGGCTTCTCAAACCAGAAGCTGATCAAAAGATAGGAACAGAGCCCCACGCCCTCCCAACCGATGTAAAGAAGAAGGAAGTTGTCGGCCAGCACGAGAGTCAGCATGGCGGTGAAAAAGAGGGAGAGATAGGCGAAGAACCGGCTGAATCTCGAATCGCCGTGCATGTAGCCGATCGAATAGAGCATGATGAGCCAGCCGATGATCGTCACCACCAAGCACATGGTGGTGGAAAGGGAATCTGCCATGAACCCCATCTGCAGCGGCCGCCCGCCCAGAGAGAGCCATGTCCAGGTGATGTGTAAAGGAGAACCGGGGGAAGCCAGCAACTGCGAGAAAACGTGCAGGGAAACAAGCGCCGAGCCGAACAGGGCCGAGAGAGAAATCGCCGGGCTGGCCTTGCCAAGCCGGCGTCCGGCAAGGATCAGGATCACGAACGAGATGAGCGGAAAAAGGGGAATAAGAAGCAGTGGCACCGCGTTATCCTTTCAACAGCCGAATCTCATCGGCCGAAATCGTCTGCCGGTGGCGGAAGATGGCCAGGATGAGCGCCAACCCGACGACGGCCCCGCTGGCGGCGATCCCGATCACCAGCAAGGCCATCACCTGGCCCACGCCGCTGGAGGTTCCCCAGTAGCGATTGAAGGCGATCAGGTTCAGATTGGCGCTGTTTAAAATCAGCTCGATTGCCATCAGGATCCCGATCGCGTTTCGCCGGGTCAGCGCCCCGAACAGGCCGATGGCGAAAAGCCCGGCCGAGACAACCAACAGATGCGGCAGTGGCACAATCATCGCCTCACCCCGTTCACCCTGAGCAAGCCGGTCATCCTTCGACATAGCTCAGGATGATCGGCGCCTCGAAGGGTCATTCCTTCCCCTTCCGGGCGATCACAATCGCCCCGACAAGCGCTCCAAGCAGGAGGATCGAAAGGAGTTCAAACGGCAGCAGGTAAAGAGAGATCAATGTCCGCCCCAGGGTAGGAAGTTGTACCGGGGGGTTGCTTCCTATATTAGCTCCTGCAGGCCAGGGACTTTTCGCCAGAATCGAGGCCAGCCCAAGCCCAAGAATCAGCGCCAACCCGGCCGCCCAAATCGCCTGTCGATTCCAGCGGGCCACGGTGGGGTCGGCAATTCGCGCAGTCAGCATCACGCCGAAGATGATCAGCGTCAGGATCGCCCCGACGTAGACCAGCAGCTGCGTCACCGCCAGGAACTCCGCCTCCAGAAAAAGATAAAGCGCGGCCACTCCAAACAGGCAGAGGGCCAGCCCCAGCGCCGCCCGGAACAGATTCCTGGCGTACACCGCCATGAAAGCGCCGCCCAAGGTCACTGCGGCAACAACGTAAAACGCGGCCTTCGCCGCGCCCACAAGAGGTCCAACCGATCCTTGCATAGGAAGGCCTCTCATTATACGGGGGGCCACCTATCTCTGTCAAAACGCCAGTGTGAATAGAATTGGGCAAGGGCGATCGGAGGCGGGCGGGGATTCGCCGTACGCGGCCGGCCCCTGCGAGGCCGACCGCTCGAATCGTCGGCCTCGCTCTCTGGTTTTTCTAAACGAAGTAAAGAAGAAAGGAAACCAGATCCGTGCCCGCTCGGCCTCCGATGCCGGCTCACCCCGCCCGCCTCCGGTAGCCCATTGTTCATCAAGATGTTATAATTTCCGCTCATGGCTGATATTGCGATTCGGCAGATTGCTTCGAAGGTGCTGCACCGGGGCCGGGTGGTCCGGTTGACGCTGGACACCTATCGGACCGCCGATGGACGCCAGTTCCGCCGCGAGACGATCCGGCATCCGGCCTCCGTGGTCATCCTGCCTATTTTAGAGGGCAACCGCGTCGTCCTGATCCGCCAATTCCGCAACGCGCTGGGCCGGTACATTTATGAGATCCCGGCCGGAACCAGCGAGCCGGGCGAACTGCTTTCCACCTGCGCCAAGCGTGAGTTGGCCGAAGAGACCGGCTACCGGGCGGGTCAATGGAAGCGGTTGTTCGAATTTTATCCGGCGCCGGGTGTTTCCACCGAGCGGATGTCGCTGTACCTGGCCGAAGAACTTTCTCTCTTGAAAAAAGCTCCTGCTCAGGATAAAGATGAACACATCACCACGGTGATCGTGCCGGCGAAAAAGGCGATTGCCATGGTTCGGAAAAATGCGATCATGGATGCCAAATCGGTCATCGGAATTCTTTTTGGACTAGAAAGGATCCGCTGGTAGAAGCGCATGGAAAATCCCTCTACGGAGTTGTTGGTCCAGATCCAGGAGATCTGTTTAAAGGATTCCCGATACAAACCGGAGGCCTACCTTTTTGTTCTGGCGGCGCTTCATTTCACCGTGGCCTCTCTCCCGGAACGCCGGCACGTCGCCGGCCAGGAATTACTGGAAGGAATCCGCATTTACGGGCTGGACCAGTTCGGGCCGCTGACCCGCCAAGTCTTCGAGCATTGGGGGCTTCACTCCACCGAGGACTTTGGCCGCATCGTCTTCTCCCTGGTTGACACAAAACTCCTGGGCAAGACGGACGAGGATTCCCTGGCCGATTTCCAAGGGGTGTACGATTTTTCTACCGCTTTCGACCCCCACCCGCTCTTTAAACTCTCCGAGGGCTAGTTAACCGTAATAATATCTTGTATATTCTCTTGCATTCGGACGCCTTTATCAGCCATAATTAAAAGACCATGAGAATGTTTCGCTTGACCCTCGCCTGGCTCCTGCTCCTGGCCCTTGGCCTGCCTCCTCCTGTCTATCCTGAGCTTAGTCGAAGGACCTTGCGCCCGGAAGGCGCCGGCTCCCAGACCGTTACCTCCGGCCTCGAAGAGAAGCTGCTTCCTCACGCCCACAGTTTCAGCGGGCTGAAGGAAACCTTCGAAATTCCGTTTACCATCTCTCCTTCTATGACGACGCTGCAGCTCGCAGGCGTGATAAATGACGTCCGAAGAGAACTGAGGAAAAAGATGGAGGCCCTGTACCTCTTTAAGCCGCCATCGGCGCTTCAGCTCTTCGGATATTCAGATTCCTTCGCCTACCGGGTCCTTATCCATAAAAAAGAGGACGCTCCCGATGAGGGAATTTTTCTTTCCGCGGCGGTTCAAAACGCCATCGACGCGGTAGCAGCCCGGGCTCGGCAAGAGAAAACACAGGAAGAGTATCCCGGCCTGATTACGGTCCAGGTGCGCCAGACTGACAGCGAAACGATGCTCTCCATATCGGACGAGGGTTCGGGTATTCCCTTGGAGATTCTTCAGCATCTCTTTAAGGAACCAGTTTCCACCAAGGACGATGCCTCATTCGCGTCGGTCGGCGGCTCGGGTTCGGACATTGCTGAGGGATATTATGGAGATGGGCTTTTGGCCCAGATGGGTGGTTGGATCGAAATAGACACTCGTCACGAAACTGGCGTGCATTTACTGCGCTACATTCCGCTACCCAGCGCGAAAGCGGAAATTGTCATCCTGCCTGGCTCACAGGAAGCCCTCGGAACAACGGTCCGTTGGTTCATTCCAAACAGGGCGATATGGCCTTCTTCGACCAAGGCCGGACTGGAGGAAGGACGGTTGGAAATCCCCAGCACGGTGGGAGAAGGATCTATCGGCATTTTTCTGAAAGAACGCCTTTTGGCAAATCCCTTCTTCGCGGATCTGCCGCCAAAAACACAATCCCATATCCGGAACGTTCTCTCTGAGATGATCCAGAACGCCAACCGGTACAGCTACGGGGAATTCCAGGAGGGATTCCAGACGGTGTTGACATGGGCGCGTGCCAACGGGCCGGATCGCGTGATTCTGAAGTTCCAGGACCAGTCAGCCCTCTATCGGGAAAAACAACCTCTTGAGAAGCGCCGCGATGCGCGCTTCTCCTACCTAGAGGAGATCCGCCGCCTGCCGGAGGAACCGGAAGCCCTGACCGAATACGTGGCGAACCGACGAAAAGGAAACGGCGTTCTTCGGGACGGTGGATACGGCCTTGTTGTCCTCCGGGATTCTCTCAGGGACGGCCAATTCACGTTGGAAGAATCGTTTGATCCTGCGATCGGCAACCGGTATACCCTCACCTTCCCGCTGCCATCCTCCGATAGCGAGGAGCGCTGGGATCGAGATCCGGAAGTCCGGCGGGTTCTGGAGCAGTATTCGGATCGGCCGGATGCTCATTATGGAACGACCCACCCGGAAACTGACCGAGATCATGTGGGCCGGGTGTTAAGGATCGAGCAGTTGGGCGTGGAGCACGATCCCGTCTTCGCTGATCAGGATCGCCGACTCCTGCGAATCTCCAGCGCCCTGCACGATGCCGGCAGCCTGACCAAGACCGCGGCGGCCGATACCTTGGCGCTGCTGCGGCTGCGGGAGCAAAAAAAGATCCCTGTCCCATTTCGACTGCGGGATCTGGTGGAGCACTTCGGGCTGTCCTGGGACACCCGGGACGAGGTCATTCCAAAAACCTTGCAGCTTCTAGCAGACCGCAGCCCTGGCTTGGGGGAAGGTTGGAATCAGGTTTTGCTAGAGACGCTGCGCAATCAAGGAATCCAAGTCGCTGAAAATTTCGATGCGCACGAAGTGCTGACCAGCATGCTCCGAGATGACATCCGTACACTGGAGATTTTAGACGGTTTGATTAAAAAAGGGCTTCTGACCTTCCAAACCCCGGATGATCGGAAGGTGGTGGAAGCGGTGGTGATCGCTTCCATCTGGGCGGGGGTACTGACCACCCAACCAGCTTATCGAAAAAGCTTAGGCGAATCGGTCGCCATCCGTGCGGAACGATTGTCGGAGTGGCTTGAGGTTGCGGACGCGATCGAGGCCTCATCGAATCTCTCCCGGGCCGAGACTTTCTACGGTGGGGTGGAGAAGGCCCCGCGCAATGTGGCCAACATCCTGCGCTCTCTTCATCGCAAGGTCTACGTGGAAAAAGCGATCTCTCCGGAGACGCTCGCCAAGATCGTGGCCCTCCTGCGCAAGGACCATCCCCGCCACCGGGAGTTCATGGCGATCCTGGCCGAGAGCCGCCGCATCGGCCAAGCCGGCCAGCACTGGTCTGTACGGGACAACGCCCTCATCGACACGATTTCCGAAGGACCATCGGCCGACCTCCCGACGGTCTTTCAAACGCTGGGCCTCTCTACCGGGCTGGAGGAGAACTGGCAGGAACGGCTGGTCAAAGTTGCAAGAAGATTGGAGGATTACGGCTGGATCTCCTCGGCCAATTCCTTCGCTGCCCCGTTCCTGAAGAAAATTCGACCCGATTTCCCGCCAGAATGGCATCGCTTGATGCAATCCCTGAGTCTGACATTGGAAGCGCTCAGTTACCCGGCCTTCGACAATCCCGTGCGGGTGATCGGGCGGGGCCGTTCCTCTCGTAAAACAACCCTCTTTGAGGCTTCTCTGGAAATCCCTTCTTCGCAAGGCACCCTCCAAGCGTTTCTCAAATTCCGGGACATTTCCACGGCACCCCATCTGAAGATCTTTTTGAGGGAGCGCTCCTCCGTTAATGATAAATTCTCCATGGTAGGCCAAATTTTTCTTGGGGCCGATCTTCGCCCAAGCCAAGGGCACCCTCTCCTTCATCTGGATCTGGAAGCTCCCTCTTCCCAACCAGAAGGCCCCTCCTCGAGAAATCACCATTGGAATATGAACGACGTCTGGTCCGCCTCTTTTGACTCCGCCGGTACAGCGGAGAGGGAACCTCGGCTTTCCCTTTTCTTAGACTCGTTCATCCAGAATCTCATTTCACACATCAACCAGCTCCCGCGCAGGGTTGAAGTACACAGCGTATCTAACTTCCGACAAGGATATCCGGAAGAGCGGCATCATCTTCCAGCCGGCACGAAGCACGTTCTGGATATTCCATTTGAGACGCCGATCACCCTCTATCGGCCGGAAACGTTGGCAACTTTGGTCGAGGAGGTCGCGGCCAATCGGGGTAGAATTCCGGTTGCCTTGAAGATCAACCGGCGCCTCGTTCCGACAAGCCCCGAGAAAATCCAGCGCCCAGGGCTCATCGTCCGGGACAAGTGGCTGGGGCCGCTTCCTTATCGGTCCCCCGTGCCGGAGGTGGTCCATGCACTGGGAGAGCCGTTCCCATACGAGCTCTCCCAGCTGGTCCTGATGGCTATGATGGGCAGGGATGCCGTGGACCTGAAGATCCTCGCCGCCTGGATTTCGGTGGAAGACGGCCGCATCTATCTCGCCGTCTCCGCGTAGCGCCTTCCGGCTTTAGCCTGACTTGTCTTGACTTATCTAGTCAAATCTGGCATACTTGGTTGCAGGAGGGCCCTATGCAGATTAAGTATTCCACTAAATTGGGACAGAAAGAGGTTCGGGTCTTAAGGCGGCTGTCTGAGCAGAGCCGGATCCCGCAATCCAAGCTTTTGGAAGAGGCGATTCACCTGCTGGAGGCGCAATTCGCCAACGATGTCGTCACGCCGGAATTCCGGCGGTTGGTTGATCAGTCCATCCAAAGAAATCTGCCGCTCCTGAAGCGTCTGGCGGAGTGAAATACCTCCAATTCAAGCAGGTTCTGTGGATTTACCGCCGAGTGGTCGAGGAAACCGGCGGATCGCCTGGAATCCGTGACGAGGGGCTCTTAAGAGCGGCTCTTGCGCGACCCCAATCCTCATTTGGCGGGCAGGACCTGTACCCCAGCCTTTTTGAAAAAGCTGCCGCCCTGGTGGAATCCATTGCTCGGAATCATCCTTTTGTCGATGGAAACAAACGGATGGCCTGGGAATGTTTAGATCTTCTGCTCGATTTAAATGGATTCCGAGTCAAGGCCTCTCACGAGCAAAGCTTTCATCTCATGATGGAGATTATCGAGCGCCGAGTCACCGTTCAAGACGTGGCCGAATGGCTGGCTAAACATACCCGGCGCCTCTCCGATTGATTTTACCGTGAGTCTACAAGAAACCCATCGGTGCGGGACGGTGGCGATCATCGGCCGGCCCAACGTCGGCAAGTCGACCCTGCTCAACCGCTTCCTTGGGGAGAAAATCGCCATCGTTTCGCCCAAGCCGGAGACCACGCGCGACCGGCTGCTGGGGATCCTGACGCTGAGAAACGCGCAGATTCTTTTCCTCGATACGCCCGGAATTTACCGAGGGCCCCGAACCTTGCTGGCAAAACATCAGGTGCAGGCGGCCCGCCAGGCCATCGAGGAAGCGAACGTCCTGCTGTTGATGACCGCGGCGCAGTCCGGCATTCTGGAGGAGGATCGGCAGGTCATTCGGCTGCTCTCGAAAAGCAAGGGACAGTCCCCTTCGGGGACAGTCCCTGTTTTCTTGGCGATCAACAAGGTGGACCGGGTGGAAAAAAAGCGGGTTCTGCCGCAGATCGAGGAGGTTGGACGGCTTTTCCCTTTCAAGGAGATCTTTCCCTTGTCTGCGACGAAAGGGACCAACGTTGATTCCCTGCTTGAGACCCTGTGCGCCTCGCTTCCCGAAGGGCCGGCGCTTTACCCGCCGGACCAGGTCACCGACCGCTCCACCCGGTCGCAGGTTCAGGAGCTGATCCGGGAAAAAACGCTTCTCTTTACGCATGAAGAGATTCCCCATTCCATCGCCGTCATCATCGAAGAATGGCGCCCTGGGAAAAAGACGGGCACTTACATCCGAGCGACGCTCTACGTCGAGCGGGAAAGCCAAAAAGGGATCCTGATCGGTACGCAGGGCGGGCTCTTAAAACGGATCGGGCAGGCGGCCCGTCCAGAGATCCAGGAACTGGTGGAGGGATCTGTGTTTCTGGATCTCTGGGTGAAGGTGGCTGAAAATTGGCGCAAGGACCCTCGGAGACTGCGGGAATTCGGCTACGGGGGTAATTTACCCATCTACGCTTCTTCCTCTTGACGGTTTCCCCGACGACGTGGCATGGTTGTTATGCCGATAAAGGCAAACCCGTCGAAAGGCGGGGACGCAAAGCCACAGGCCTAAGTCTCCGCGGCGGGAGCCCAGGTCAAAGCCCGACTCTGACTGCATGCGGGGACGGGACAGACCGATGAGCGAGCGCCCGGATGATACGGCGGCTGGGTTGCCGATCGCCGACACCACAAGAGTGACGATGACCCGGGGGTCTTGGAATCACCCGCATCCTCCTTAGCGAGGCGCGGGAGTCCTGCCCAAAGGGATGTGGTGATGAGTTGAGGCGGTTGTAGAAAAGCGCCTTTATCGGCGCTTTTCTTTTTGCTCCACGACTGCTATCATTTGGGGCGTCATGCCTACAGCCAGGGATCCTGGACACTTCAGCGGTACAAGCAAACGGTGGCTCCTTCGACAAATTCCCTTGTTTGCCAATCTCTCCGATGCACAGCTCGATTTCATCGCGCAACATTCCCGATTGTCGGAACATGAGAAAGGGGAGGTCATCTACAGGCGGGGTGAGCCGCCGGACGCCTTCTACTGCCTGATCAGCGGGCGGGTGCAGGTTTTCTCCGGACTGCCAGGCGGCCCGCATGAAACGGTGGAGATCCTTCACCGCGGCGATTATTTCGGGATGACTTCACTCTTAACCAACGAACCGCACTCCGTCACGACCCAAGCGCTGAACGATTCGATCCTGCTCAAGGTCAAGCGGGTGGATTTCGAGAAGATCCTGCACGAAATGCCGGAGGTGACGATCCACCTGTCCAGCACCCTTTCGCGCCGGCTCCGGCAAAAGGGGGTCGCCACCAAGCGCGTCTTTGAATCGACGCTGATTTCCATCTACAGCCCGATGAAAGGAACCGGCCGCACGATGTATGCCGTCAACCTGGCGGCTTCCCTGCACAAAGAGACGGGCAAGCAGGTGATCCTGGTGGACATCAGTCCGTCGGGCGACGAGGTTTGTCATGCCCTGGGCGCGGAAACCTGCCCGGTACCGATCCGATTGAAGGGGGTCGGCTTCGACCAGGCCCGCGTGCAGGCGGCGATTACCCATTATCCCGGAATCGGCATCGACACCTTGAGCGTCGCCCACGATCCGCGGGTGCTCTCCGACGTGACCCAGGTGACTCCGCTGCTTTCTTACCTGGCGAACCTGTACCACTTCGTTCTCACCGACCTGCCGCATGAAATGGACCGCACGGTGTTCAAGGCCCTGGCGCAGGCGGATGTGATCCACCTGGTTTCCAACGATTCGCGGGAAGATCTGGAGGCCTTGTCCAAATTGATCCGGGAATTGGATAAGACAATCCAGCAGGCGCTGGAGCGAATTAAGGTGGTCCTCAATGAGGTCTCCGGCACGCTGAGTCCGGAAGAACGAACCGAGGTGGTGGAACACAGGATCCACGCGACCCTACCGGCCGTCGAGACGATGCCCGCACCCGGCCATCCGGTGGCGCTGGCGCATCCGGACTGGCCCTATTCCAAGGCGGTCCGGCGGATCAGCCGGGAGATCGGCGAGGTGCTCGTCGGGCTTGTCCTTGGATCCGGCGCTGCCCTCGGGTTGGCGCACATCGGTGTGCTCCGGGTTTTGGAGCGGGAGAAGATCCCCATCGACATCATCGCCGGCTCCTCGATCGGCGCATTGATCGGCACCCTGTGGGCCTTCGGTTGTTCGGCCGATCAGATCGAGGAGATCGCCGGGGAGTTCAGCTCCAAGCAGTCGCTGCTGAAACTGATCGACCTGACGGTCCCGAAATCGGGGATCTTCACCGGCCGGCGCGTCCGGAAGTTCATCGCCCGCCGTTTGGGCAACGCGACCTTCCGGGACCTCAAGATGCCGGTGAAGATTACGGCCTATGATTACGGCCGGCGGGAAGTGGTGGTGCTGGATGAGGGGTCCGTGGTGGACGCCGTTCGGGCGTCGGTTTCAATCCCGGTGATCTTCGAGCCGATTAAGGTCCGGGGCCGGTGGATGATTGACGGCGGCGTGCTCGACCCCGTGCCGGTGGATGTGCTCAGCCATTTGGGTGTTCACAAGATCATCGCCGTCAATGCCCTGCCCAGCCCCGACGACATTCATCGGCGGCACCGGGAGCTGGCGGAGGAGTGGGACGAAAAGCTCCGGCTGGCCCAGCACTACCGCGGATGGAAAGCGGCCCAGTTTAAGCTGAAGGAAATTTGGCGGAATTGGATCAACCCGAACATTTTCGACGTGATCATGCACACGATGCAGGGGATGGAATTTGAGCTGGCAGAGATGGGCTGCGCGGAAGCGGACGTGGTGCTTCACCCGACGATACCCCGGGTCAACTGGTTCGAGTTTTACAACCTGGATCAACTGATCCGCCGCGGAGAAGAAGAGGTCGAAGCCCATCTGCCGCAGATTAAAAAGCTTGTGTTTGAGACCTAAGAAAGGAAACGGTTCATGGCGATTTATAAAGCGGGTGTTGTGGGAGCAGGAACCATGGGGGCCGGAATCGCGCAGGTGATTTCTTACACCGGGATCCCCGTCATCTTAAAAGAGATCAACGAGCAGGCGCTGGAGAAGGGCTTGTCCACGATCCGGAAGGTGTATGACGGCCGCGTGGCGAAAGGCCGGATGACCCCGCAGGAGATGGAGGAGAAGCTGAAGCTGGTCACTCCGACGACCAGCTTCGATCCATTTCAGGACGTAGACCTGGTGATCGAAGCGGTGCCGGAGCTGATCAAGATCAAACTGGAGATTTTCAAAACGCTTGATGGGATCTGTTCCGAAGGGGCGATCCTCGCCACCAACACCTCGGCCCTGTCGATCTCCGGCCTGGCCTCCGCCACGAAGCGGCCCGAACGGGTGATCGGGATGCACTTTTTCTACCCGGCGCACGTCATGAAGCTGGTGGAGGTGATCCCCGGCCTGGAGACAAGCGACGGCACCGTCGAGGAGACCGTCTCCTTCGCCGAATCGCTGCGCAAAATCCCGGTGAAGGTGAAGGAATGCCCCGGCTTTCTGGTGAACCGCCTGCTGATGCCTTACCTGAACGAGGCCTTATTTTGTCTGCAGGAGGGAGCCTGCGGGCCGGACGGCAAGGCGATGGGGATCCAGGAGATTGATCAGGCAATGAAGGGGCTGGGCTGGCCGATGGGGCCGTTCACCCTGATCGATGCTCTGGGGATGGACATCTGCGCCGAGGCCGGCAAGGTGCTCTGGGAAGGCTACGGCGAGCGAATGCGGCCGGCGGAGCTGTGGGTGCGCCTGCTGGAGATGAAGCGGTTCGGCCGAAAGAGCGGACGCGGGTTTTACGACTATTCAGCCGCCGCGCCGACGGAACCGGGCAAGCCGGACGAAGAACTCAACCGGGCCATCACGGACCTTCAGAGAAAGACCGGCCGCAATGGAACCCGTTTTTCGATGGACCGGCTGATGTACCTGATGATCAATGAGGCGGTGCTGGCGCTTCAGGAGGGAATTTCTTCGGCCAGCGAGATCGAGATGGCGGTGCTGGCAGGACTTGGCTATTCCCCCTCGAAGGGAGGGCTGCTGCACACGGCCGATGCGATGGGCATCGACACCCTGGTGGACGGCCTGGACAAATGGACGAAGGAGCTGGGATTCCGATACCATCCGGCTTACCGACTGCGGACGATGCGCAACGCCGGACAGTTGGGAGTGAAAACGAAGAAAGGATTCTTCACTTATGCCTGAATACCAGTTTCTCAAACTGACGATCGAGGAGCGGATCGCCACCCTGACGGTGATCAACCCGCCGGCCAACCTGCTTTCGCGGGCGGTGTTGACCGAAATCAACGGCGTTCTGGACGAGTTGGTGAAGAACGCGCAGGTGAAGGTGCTGGTGATTACCGGCGGCGGGACCTTCTTCATCGTCGGGGCCGACATCAAGGAGATCTCCGAGCTCAAGGCGGCCGCGGAAGGAACGCAGGCCGCCACACTGGGCCAGATGGTATTCAACAAGCTGGAGTCCCTGCCCTTCCCGGTGATCGCCGCGATCAACGGCCATTGTTTGGGCGGCGGCAACGAGCTGGCGATGGCCTGCACCCTGCGGGTCGCCAGCGACCGGGCCCGGTTCGGACAGCCGGAGATCAACCTGGGGATCATGCCCGGCTTCGGCGGGACGCAGCGGCTGGCACGGCTGGTTGGGCAGTCGAAGGCGTTGGAGTTGAATTTGACCGGCGATATGCTCAATGCGCAGTCCGCTTACGAGATCGGGCTGGTCAACAAGGTGGTGCCGGAAGCGGACGTGATGAAGCAGGCCTTGGGGCTGGCCAAGAAGATCGCCGAGAAGAGCACGCTACCGGTTGAGCGGATCCTGCGGGCAACGCGCGAGGGGTTGAAGGTTTCGCTGGAAGAGGGGCTGAAGCTGGAGGCCAAGCTTTTTGGCCAGCTGTGCGAGACTCAGGACATGCGCGAAGGGTTGACGGCCTTTCTCGAAAAGCGCCGTCCAAAATTCCAGGACAAATAAGGAGCCCATGACCGACTGGCAGACAATCCCACAGATGGTGCTGGCCCAAGCCCAGCGCTACGGGAAGAAGGTCGTCCTCCGCGCCAAGCGGGGCGGCAGTTACCGGGACATCTCCTGGAAGGAGCTGGTTTCGCAGGTCCAGAATATCGCGCTGAGTCTCATTGATTTCGGCGTTCAGCCGGGGGATCGAGTGGCCCTCCTCTCGGAGAATCGGCCGGAATGGGCGATCGCCGACGTGGGGATCCAGTGCGCCGGCGGAGTCACCGTTCCAATCTACATCACGCTGGCTGAACAGGAGATTGAATTCATCCTCAAGGATGCCGGCGTCCGCGTCATCTTTGTTTCCACGCCTGAATTGATGGCCAAGGTTTTGCACCTGCAGGAGTCGCTCGACCTGAGAGTGGTCCTGTTTGACGCTCCTTATCGAATCGTCGGCCCGCGGGTCTGGTGGCTGGGGGAGCTGGTCGGGTTGGGGCGGACCGCCAGCCCGATGCTGAAGGATTCCGTGGAACAGCGCCTTCACAGCGAAACCTCCGAGAGCCTAGCCTCCATCATCTACACCTCCGGGACCACAGGTTCTCCCAAAGGGGTCATGTTGACGCACGACAATTTCCTCAGCAACTGTCAGGCGATTGCCCAAGCGCTGCCGATTACCGAGGCCGATTCGACCCTCTCTTTCCTGCCGTTGTCCCACGTTTTCGAGCGGACCGCCGGCTATTACTTCGTCTTGAGCGTCGGCGGAACGATCGCCTACGCCGAAAACATGGAGAAGGTCGGCGCCAATCTTCTGGAGGCCCGCCCGACGATCGTGACCGGCGTTCCCCGCTTCTACGAGAAGCTGTACGCGCGGGTTCAAGAGACCGCCCGGACCACGGCCGGCCTGAAAGGCCGCATCATGCGCTGGGCCTTTTCCATCGGGAATCGGTGGACGGCCCAGGCGCTGAACAAGAAGCGGGTCTCTCCCCTCTTGGTCTTCCAGCTGGGGATCGCCGATCGGCTGGTCTTTTCCAAACTGCGGGATCATTTGGGCGGGCGGCTACGTTTTTGCATTTCCGGCGGAGCTCCCCTTTCAAAAGAGATCGCTGAATTTTTCTACGGCGTCGGCATCATGATCCTCGAGGGATACGGGCTAACCGAGACCTCGCCGGTGATCACCTGCAACCGGCCGGAACGATTCCGTTTCGGCTCCGTCGGAATTCCGCTGGCCGGCGTGGAGGTGCGGATCGCCGAGGACGGCGAAATCCTTACGCGCGGCCCTCTCGTGATGAAGGGCTACTTCAACCAGCCCGAGGCCACCGCCGAGGCGATCGACAAGGAAGGCTGGCTCCATACCGGCGACATCGGAATGCTCGATGCCGACGGCTTCCTCTTCATTACCGACCGGAAGAAAGACCTCATCAAGACCTCCGGCGGTAAGATGGTGGCCCCGCAAAATCTGGAGAACGCGCTCAAGGCTGACCCGCTGATCGCCGACTGCGTGGTGATCGGCGACAAACGGAAATACATTACCGCTCTCGTCGTCCCAAACTCCGAGCGCCTGGAAGGAACGCCCCAGGAAAAGATCCGGCAGATGATCGGCCAGCGGGTGGAGGCCTTAAATAAAACACTGGCCCCTTTCGAGCAGATCAAAAAGTTCACGCTTCTTGCCGAGTCCTTCACCCTTGCCAGCGGCGAGCTCACCCCCACCTTGAAGGTCAAGCGCCGCGTCATCGCCGAGAAATACGCTTCCCAAATCGACGCGATGTACCTGGAGTAAATCGTAATTATAGTTTGATATTTCCCGCCGCAGTGGGTATGCTTGGAGTAACCGTGACACAAAGCGCGATTTGTCCTCCGAAGCTTAAAAGCATTTGTAGGGATTGACTACTTTCCTACTTTCGGATAAAGTTGATTGTAGGAGGTGTCTGCCAATGATCCTGCGCAAGGTTTTGAGCAAGTATCAGGTCACCCTTCCCAAAGAGGCAGTGAAAACGCTGCGCATCCAAAGAGGGGATATCCTTCAGTGCGAGGTCAGAGACCGGCGCATCGTCCTTTCCCCGGTGGAAGTGACCCCGCGCGAAAAAGGATCCGCTTTGCTTGACCAGATCGGCCGGAAATGGGAACGGCTGGGGATTACCGAAAAGGACATTGAGGCAGCCGTCCGCTGGGCGCGGAAGCGTTGATCCGAGCGGTTGTCGATACAAACGTCCTTGTGGCAGCAATCCGCCGGGGAACAACAACTCGCCGGGTTGCGGAAGCATGGCTGAGCGGCCGCGCCCGTTTGATTATCTCGCGCGAAATTATCCAGGAATACCTCCGGGTTTTAAGTTATCCGAAACTCCATCTGTCCGCTATTGAGGTAAAACAGGTTCTTGAAGAAGTTGTTCTGCCTTACGCGGAAATCGTGGAGCCCGCTTTCGCCCTTCCTCATCTTGATATTGAAGAGGCCGATCGCAAATCCTTGGTGTGTGCGGTCTCGGGAAAAGCAGATTACCTGATTACGGGGGATCAGCAGTTTCTAAAAATAGAGCGGTTCCGCTTCATTCGAGTAGTCACTCCTGCCTCCTTCTTGAATACCCTCGTGACGTACTAAGTTCCAATCGCGCGTTAACAAGCGGTGTGCCCGATGGTAGAATGGACGCGCCATGGAATCGTTCATCCAAGCGGCGGATGGGCCTCGACTCTTCGTCCGACAGTGGGATGCCCCACAGCCCAAAGCAACCTGCCTGGTGATTCACGGGCTGGGGGAACATGGCGGTCGCTACGAGGCGCTGGCCCGGGACTTGAACCAGCGGGGTTTCAGCGTCTGGGCGATGGACCACCGTGGGCACGGCCGGTCGGAAGGCCGGCGAGGAGACTGCCAATCCATCGGAGAATTCACCGCGGACATGAACCTCTGGGTGGAAAAGGTCCGACAGGCCGCGCCTACGCAGCCCCGCATCATGATCGGGCACAGCTTGGGGGGACTGCTTGCCCTGCGGTATGCGGTAGAGTATCCCGAGAATATGAAAGCGGTGGTGGCCTCGTCACCGGCGCTGAAATTAGCCCTGAAACTCCCCCCGATCAAAGTGGCCATCATCGAGGGGTTAGCCCGCGTGGCTCCTGCAACACCGGTCCCCAACGGCGTTAACCCGCGATTGCTCTCTCACGACCCGGATGTGGTCAACCGCTACCGATCCGATCCGCTGGTCCATCGGGTGATCCCCGCCCGATGCGCCATCCTGTTGCGTGAAGCCATGCGGGAATCCCCTTCGCTTGCCGCTCAGCTGAAGATCCCCTGCTTGATCCTGCAGGCCGACAGCGATGCCATTTGCGATCCGGCGGCCGCCGGCGAATTCGCTCAGGCGGCACCAAGCCGGCTTGTGGAATTCCACCGCTACGCAGGACTTTATCACGAGATCTTCAACGAACCGGAGCGGGATCGCGTGATTGAGGATCTGTGCCGCTGGATGGAACGAGTTTTAAAAGCATGAGCGCACTGAAGACCGCGGGAACCCGGCTTTTTACCTTCGCATGGATGCTCCTGCCGATCCTGTTGTTATTGCCGAACTTCTCCTCTCTTTCCATCCGGCTGTTCAAGCTGCGGGAGCCGACTTTCGCGGTCCCTTTGAAACTCGACTCGGCGATCCAGATCCGCGAAGACCCTTACGGATCCGGCTTTTTCGGAGCGCCGCGCAATGGCGGGCGCCGGCATCGCGGGGTGGATCTGGTCGCCCCCGTGGGAACACCGGTGGTGGCGGCAAAATCCGGCATCGCGATGATCGGCAGGGTCCACAACGGCATGGGGCGGTACGTGGAGATCCATCATCCGGATGGATCCATGACCCGCTACGCGCATTTAAAACAGCTTTTCATCCATGACCGGCAGCGAGTCCGGCGGGACAAACCGATCGGCACGGTGGGAAAAAGCGGCAACGCCCGACGGCGATCGATCCAGCCGCACCTGCACTTTGAGGTCTGGAACGAACACGGAGTCCCGGTAGATCCCTTGACGGTGATGGAGAAGAAAAAATAAAACGCCTCCTCGCAGTGACGCTGGGCCTTGCGGGCTGCGCGACGATCTACAACCCGGCCACCCAGCGGGAGGAGACGGTGATCTCTTCCTCCGTGGAGTCGGCGCTGGGGACCATGGCCCGGGCCCAAATGGGGCTGGGGTCGCTGAACATCGGGAAGGCCCCGCTGGAACAGCTGGCCCGTGTGCAGGCCATCGGGGAGAGGGTCGCTCATGTCAGCGACCGGCAGGATGTGACGTATCAGTTTGGGGTGATCCGGCAGAAGCAGATCAATGCCTTCACCCTGCCGGGCGGAACGATTTACGTTTACACCGGCACCATCGAGAAGGCGACGGATGATGAGCTGGCAGCGGTGATCGCCCACGAGGTGGGCCATGTGGCGGCACGGCACGTGGCAAAACATCTTCAGGTGGATTTGGGATTCGGCGTGCTCATGACGATTGCAGAGAGCGCCGGGGTCGGAGCGGGGTCGGCCAGGATGGTCAATTCAATCTATGACCTGCTCAGCCGCGGGTTCAGCCGGCAGGACGAGCTGGAGGCGGACCGGTTGGGGATTCGATACGCCGAGAAGGCCGGCTTCGATCCCAATGGCATGGTGAGTTTCTTTGAGAAGATGCTTAAGGAAGAACCGGAGAACCCGGCGGAACGGGCGATGGTCTGGAGACAGACCCACCCGTTGACCCGCGATCGGGTCGCCAAGGCAAAGGAGGAGATCGCGAAGCTGGACGACGTGAAGTTTTGTCCGGAATGCGGCCGGACGTACGGGCGACAAGCGCAATTTTGCGAGAGAGACAAGACCCCCTTGAAAATGAAGTCCTGGGCGGAGCATAAATCATGATTCGACTGATGGCGTTGTGGCTCATTTTTATATCGTGCGCCATTCTGCTGATCATCCTGCGGGAAGAAAAACTTGTCGCGCAGGGGAAAGTCCCGCTGGGCCGGCTTCGGCGATTCTGGGTGCGGAATGACCGCCGGCGGGCTCCCCGGTATCGAACCAACGGTTTGGTCCGATACCGCCGCGTGAATGCCGAAGATCTGAACGGATCGGCCCGAGCCAGCGACATCAGCGAAACCGGCGTCGGTTTGGTGGTCCAGCACTACCTCGCGGTAGGAAGCTACCTCCAATTGGAGTTTATCGTTCCGCCCCGGCCGAATCCCCTGTTGGTCGCAGGCAAAGTCGCCTGGATCCGACCGGTTCACCCGAAAAAGCGCTCCTCACCGGAGGAGAAATTCTTTTTCGTCGGGGTTCAATTCTTCGATACCGATCCTAAAATAACCGCTTATCTGAGAACCCTCTTTGGAGATTCGAAACGTGTCTGATCGGTCGGCACAGGCAAAAATCTACGCCGCCTGGAAGCGCCGACTTTTCACGGCCGATTTGATTCTGACGGCGGGCTTCTTGGCCAGTGTCATCTGCAGTGGATTCTCGACCTGGCTGCAGAATGAAACGGCGGTGCGCGTCCCAGCGGCGTGGCCGATCCAGGTGGCCGCTTACAGTGCCTTCTTGTGGATCGGATTCGAGTTGATCGACTTTCCTTTGAATTGGTTCGGCTCTTTCGTGCTGGAGCATCGCTTTGGTTTGTCCACCCAGCGGCTCTCCCAATGGCTTGTGGATTATGCGAAGCGTTGGTCTCTGGCCGGCGGCCTCGGGCTGCTGCTTGTAGAGGTTTTAAGCCTCTTGTTGCGGGTCGTGCCGAACGCCTGGTGGATCTGGGCGGCGGTGCTCTGGATGGGCTGGGAGGTGCTGATGGCTCGCGTACTGCCCACGTTCCTGATCCCGATCTTTTACAAGCAACAACCACTGGCGGACGAGCCGCTGCGCCAGCGGTTGTTTTCTTTTGTGACGCGATGCGGGGCGCAGGTGCACGGAATCTACGAGATAAATTTAAGCAAAACCACGCGCAAGGCCAATGCCTGCCTCTGCGGGCTTGGGCGAACGCGCCGGATCCTCGTGAGCGACACCCTGCTGGCCTCTTATCCTCCGGAAGAGGTGGAAGTGGTGCTGGCGCATGAAGTGGGGCACCACCAGCTTCACCACATCGGGATTCTGCTGGTTGTTTCGACGATCGCCTCTGGAGCAAGCTTCTTCGCCGTAGACCGGGCGGCTCGCTTGCTCTTTGAGAACGCGGGCATCTCAAGCTTGGCGGATCTGGCGGCGCTGCCGCTGATCGCCTTAGGGCTTTTTGCGGCCAATCTTATCTTGATGCCGGTCATCAACGGCCTCTCCCGCCGGCTGGAGAATCAGGCGGACCGGTTCGCTTTAAATAAAACAAGCAATCCCGGCGCTTTTATCCAGACGATGCGTCGGTTGGCGGATCAAAACCTGGCGGAGAGTCAGCCGCCCCGATGGGTCGAGTGGCTGCTGTACGACCATCCGCCGATCGCCAAGAGGATCGCGCTGGGAGAGGCGTGGAGGAGCGATGGCTGACTGCATCTTCTGTAAGATTGCGGCGAAACAACTTCCTTCGAAGATCGCCTATGAGGATTCTGATCTGCTGGCCTTCCACGACATCAACCCGCAGGCCCCGGTTCACATTCAGATCATCCCGAAGAGGCACATCGCGCGGGTCTCTGAGCTGACGCCGGAAAACGTCTCTCTCGTCGGGAAGCTGGTGCTTGCGGCCAATCAACTGGCCAAGGAGCTGACGATTGCTGAGCCCGGGTATCGGCTTGTGATCAACTGCAACGCTGGTGCGGGCCAGTCGGTGTACCACTTGCATCTTCATCTTTTGGGAGGCCGGCCGATGCGCTGGCCACCCGGCTGATCACCCGTTTGCCGGGCGCTTAGACGGTGCCTTTTATTAATCGAGCCAGGAAATTCTCCCTCGGCTCGACCAGCCCGTTTGGCCGCTGGATGCGCTGCATCTGGTAGCCGAACTCTTTCAGGTACGCTCCTGGAGAATCTTCCGGCATTTCCTCAGACTCGTCCCACTCGGTCTCAAAGATGATCGCCTTGGGGGGCGCTTCCGACAAAAGCCGCTCCGCTCCCCATAAGACCTCCAGCTCCCAGCCCTCGACATCAATCTTCACCAAGGTCGGCGATGGGACGGCCCGCTGGAAGACCAGATCGTCCACCATCAGGCATTCCACGTCGCAGCGGTTCCCGCTCACCTGAAAAACCAAAGAGGAAAGCCCGGTGTTATCCTTGGGCCCGCGGTGCAGAGGCATCTTGATCTTCTGGTAGCTCAACGCGCATGGATGAACGGTGGAGCGTCCTCCGTTGAGAGCCAAATTCATCCGAAGGATTTCGGCCTGGGCAGGGTCCGGCTCGAAGGCGTGCACCTCCCTGACCCGCTTATCCAACAAGGCCTGAATGGAAAAACTCCCGATGTGGGCACCCACATCCCAAACCACCTCATCGCCCGTGGCGCAGGCGCTGAGCGCCTGCCACACCTCCGGCTCATAGAGACTGTTGTCGAATATCTCCCTCTGCACAAGGCATCTCTCATCCACCGTAATCCACCCGCCGGAACCGTAGGGGACTGTCAGCCGGGGATAGGCCGACATCCGCCGGAACCAATTCCATAACCGGACTTTCAGCGGATGATCGGGGCCTTTGTAGTAGGATCTTAAGAAGGCGGAAAATTTCTTGCTCAGCGGTTTCATCTTTTCTCTCCTCTAGGATACACGAGAATGGAACGCAAGCCAACGGCTGTGTTAGGATAGAAAGCCCTTAGATCGGGCGATTAGCTCAGCTGGTTCCTTCCATAACTCGTTGATTCCTATAGGACTTCGTCAGCCGGAAACCTTCCCTGCTAATGCCTTGCTAATGAAACTTTCTCGAGTGTCCCGGAGGGTGCCTTCTTAAACGATGCGGGACTGCTACTTTAAACTGGATTATTCTCAAACCAGGCAATTAGGTCGTACACTTTTCTACAAGCAAAAAGAAACGACGATATAGAAATCCTGACAGTTGTGGGTTCTACTTGACTTGTCTGAGGGTGAACAGCCTCGTTCCGCTGGACTCGAATGGCATCCTGCAGAGAAACCAAGTGGTGTTCTGCATTCTCATGAACGTCGTGTGGCATAAGAGGCTTCCCCGACCTCTTGGTTTTAGCTTTCTTGACGCTCTCCAAAATCAGTTTGAACATCGTTGGCAACGCACGCTCTTTAAGAGCGTTCTTTATCGCCGCCTTATCTTGGGGGTCTTGGGCGGATTTCTCTAGGGCTTCCATCAAGAGATAATCTAATTTCTCTGAAGCAGCCCCGAGCATCACAGCGGAAGCAAAAAATGAGTGGTGCTGATAAGTTCTCAAAGACTCCTCAATATACTGCCGAATGACTGGGTCCGCTTCCGGCACTAGAACCTTGAGGGCACCCATATATCCTTCGGGGTCCTCCGGTACTGGCTCAGACCCATCCGCCCACAGGCGCCCGACTTGCGTGACATTGAACCAGGCGGTTTCTAATCCACCACTTTGAGTATTCGCCCGAGGGACTATGTATCCGAGAGAAATCAACTGTTGGTAGCCCTCCGTGAGGAAAACCACCACGGGATTATCCATTCCAAGTGAATTGTAGGGTTTCTGAGACTGGTCGACAAATCCAGCGGAAATCAATTTTTCTAGGGTTCGGTCCATTAAATCGGATATGCGAGGACCCCTATCGGTTATCTGTCTTAGTGCTTCTCTCATGAGGCGGAGTATAATCCCGCGATTCAAATTTTGGGCAGACGGCACAGTGCACCTCCTGCTGGATTATAACATCCTTGGTGGGAGACCTGAGATTCGGCGGGGTATGGTGGCTACGAAATAAACGACATCGACGACAAAAGGGGTATACTGAGCTAAACAAGGGGGCTAATTATGCGACGCTTTCTAGGGATAGCACTTCTTCTGGCAACTATATTCAGCTTTACATCCACAGCCTGGGCCGGATACGTTCATGGCTATACACGCAGGAACGGAACGTATGTTCAAGGGTACAACCGATCAAATCCGGACAACACGGTGACAAACAACTATTCCTACTATGGCAACGTGAATCCTTACACAGGCATGGTGGGGACGAATTATTACCGGAATTCACCATCAAGCGGGTATTACAACGGCTTCGGCTCCAACGACCAGTCCCGCTTCAACTCTAATTCGAACGATAACTCCGAATAAGCAAACACTCCCTTAACTTGACATGATCGGGCACATAACTCTTGCTACGGCGTACTCCACGTGTAGGTTGACTGAAATTTGGAGGCTTTGGAAATGAGGCTCAATGGAAACGACCTCGTCTCACTCGGTTTGTGCTTTGGAGTAGCAGGGGCACTCATACTAGCGAAAGGTTATATTTTTACGACTCCAGTTTCTATTAAGGATGAGTCTGCGTCGTATCTCGGAATCAACCCTTTCGCCATTAGAAACAAAACTATCCAAAGATGGGAGGGCCTCGGCGGTCTGGCGCTAATTTTACCTGCTACGCTCTTTCAGCTACTAGGCATATTTCTTAGTTCGAAAAACTCGAATACGGAACCCATATTTGCCAATTCGATTCCGAATTTTGTTTTTCTCACACTGCTATCAGTCGTTCTTGTGTGGGGTACAATTATCGCCACCGGAGTTATTGCCAAAAACTGTTATATGCCGGAACTCAAGGTGAATCAGTGCGAATCGATGGAACAAGCCGAGGCGGTTTTAAAGAGCGGTGGTTTGTACGCCAACGAGGTCGGAGAGGGAGCAGCTACTAATGTTCCAATTGAAACACGTAATTCGAGGTTACAGCAAATGCGAGAACGTTTGGAAAAATGGGAGAGGCTTTTCTTGTTCACGCGGGGTCCACATGAATCAGATATTGGCTATTTGCTGAGACTAAAAAAATCCCTGAACTCTTTCTAGACTTAGAAGTCGAGTGGTTTCGAAAGAATAATCTTGAAAGCGCGGGTTAGTTTATCGAGTGCGTCGATCTTAGTGGGTGGTGAATGTTCTTATTACTTCAATCTCGAAAGGAGACCGCTTAAGTTTGCCTCGTTGACTGCGGTCGAAAAAGCTTCTGATATAGCCGCTTCACCTGAACCATAGCCCCACATATTGAACTTGCTGACCTTTTTATTTATTCTGTCCTCCCCTACGAGTTCTTTCCCTTTCTTCATTTGGAGAACATACCCAACTTCGCCCCACCATTGACCAAAGTTGAAATCCAACCGCACGTTTCTCACGTGAATCTCTAAAACAACGTCAGCTTGTGCTGGATTCTCAGCAACTCTTACACCATTCAATCTCAGTCTTCCCTCAAAAGCTCTTTTGAAAATCCCCACAAGGTCCGTTTCCTGAAAACTCGGATCTCCGGAGAAAGGCATGAAAGTGAGACCGAACGAAAGATATCCCAACGCCTTTTTACCGAACGAATTCCTTGCGCCTGGCCCAATCACTTCATTGTCTAATCTCTCATCAAGAACTGAAATGCCAATAGGAGTATTCGGTATCGGCAGAGATTCCTGAGGGACCTTATATTTAATGGCTATTCCAGAAGTGCTCGCACGGATCTGCTGAGAAAGCCCAGCGCATCCCCCAAAGGCTAGAGCAACTGAAACTAACAGAGACGCAACAATCCATCGCATGAGTTTATTCCCCTCCTGATCTCTTCTCCGCCTTCACGGTTTGACTGTGGCTAATGTCCTATCAAGCTCTTCAAAGAAACGCATGATGTTTCGCCTGTTCTGCCCATAGTCAGACATCATAATGCCATTGAATCCGGCTAGTGAACTTTGCATGTCTACCTGCGTCCTGGCGGCATCTATCTTTTGGACGTGGACTGTCATTTTGGTCCCTGTCGTCCACATGTTGAATCCCATGCTGAGAGCAATAACGCCTCCGTTCCAGTCTGTGGATGTTATGGACCAACCCTTAATGCCTGTTGCCGCCTTGACAGCCGCATCCCACACCGCATCGTATGGCAGTGGATAAACATGCGGTCGCAGAGCTGGGTCATCGCTCCCGATGTTAGTGGTCGTGCCAGTACCAGTACCAGCGCAACCGCCCACAATCATAGTTAACAGCAGGATAGTCAGGGTTTCCCGGATTAGATGTCCCTCCCTATTGTAAGCGTCTATGAAATCACTTCTGGCGCCATTGCCGGAGTTCTACCTTATGAATCGGACATATCTTTACGTCCGCATTATAGAACTCTTTCCCCACTGGACACTGTACACGCGTCAGATTATCGGACAGCCCAATGTCTTTTTGCTTGCTTGTGATTGTTAGGAAGTCCGCTCGGTTCTGATTAGCCTCCCTGTCATACCAATAGTCAGCCTTCCCATGTTGACCGGTTTTGAAAGTGTGGTTTCTGAATGTTACATCTTCTCTGTCTAGGAAGATGGTTGTCCCTCGCCTTGCAACAACAGCCGTGGATATTCCCGACTCATTCTTAATGTTAACTTCGGTCGATCCATCAGGAAGATTCCTGAAAGAGGTAATCTCTCCTTCGGCGCAAAGAATGATGGGTGGCGTTGATTCCCTCTGAGCAGTTTGTCCAGAGGGAGGAATCAATCCCAATGCTCTCTGAAGAGAGTCCCCTCCAGAGAAAAGGCCGCCTGGCCTGTTCGCTCCAACAGCGGGAGGAAGATTGGGCACAGAAACGTTGCTAGGTTGTTGTGGCGCCTCCGCTACTTTGAGCAATTCTGCTTCCCGAGCAAACGTTAATGCGTGAATCCTCAGTTGTTCGATCACATCAATTTGATTCAAAGGAGAATCTTGTAAAGTAGGCTTTGGTGTGGAAAGTGGCAGCTGGATTGTCTCAGGAATCGGCGGGATAGAAATCTCTTTAACTGTTGGTTCTTGACCAAGCGTTTCGGATGTCTGAAACTTTACAGATCTCTGTGATACAGAGCGATAGATGATTACTTCGCATGGGGTTTGCCCTAGATACTCGGTTCCCATATACACATGAGCGCCAGGGAGCACAGTCGTCAGAGAAACGCGCTTCCATTCAATCGCATCAGGCGGAACTGACCTGGGCTTGATTGCGCTCGAAGCTTGAATATATAACGCTGCATCCTGCGAGCGCCGTGGATACGGGGGATGTGTTCTGAACATAATAAATTTTGGATCGAATCTTTGCATGTCCGAAAGAAGAGTAGGGATTCCATCTGGATTGTAACCGGCAAGGCGCATGTAACGGATACCGAACTGATCCGCTTCCAATTCCTCTCCTTGGTTATAGCCTGACTCCTGGATATTGACGATGAGTTTTGCTGCAAGCTCGGACATTTGAGCGCCGTTATTCATTTGGGCAGAGACATTCGCATATGGATTAGCGTAAGCGGCAGCCACTACGCCCCCCAGGATTCGAGCCAGCGAGATGGCTACCCGTTCAGCCTGAACTCGCTGTAACCTCTTCAGTCCATGTTGAGCACAAAAATGACCAATCTCATGCCCAATCACGAAAGCCAATTCGTTCTCGCGGTTTGGCCTATTCGATAGGTAGTTGAGTAGTCCTTGGGTGATGCAGATACCGCCATCTGACGTTGACATTGCATTGAAGCTCTGCGTGCTGAGAATGTAGATTTTGTAATCAGCGTTCGGACGTTCCGATACTTCGCTTAATTCCTTAACCAACCGACAGATTTTTGGTCCGGTTTCTGGAATTGCAGATGCTTCCTGAAGAACGCCTTGGTTATGGAGTTGCTGAGTCTGTGCGGCTCCTAAGGACCGTTCCCATTGTTGGGCTTGCCAAGTTTCATTCGGTAGAGAGTTTGGATGAACGAAGTATGCGGGAGCACATCCAGTAACAATTGCAGGGAGGATCGCAATGGAAAAAATTCGCGTAAGATTTGGCATGAGCAAGTTGACCGATAGGCCGATAATCTAGTTAAGAAGGATTAAGAAGACGAACAGGGCCACTTTACGGCGATAGATAGTAAAGCGCAATGTATTTATGCAATGGAACGTTCCAGCGAATCCCGAGGGGCCGGAATTGATTGACCCAATGAACTATACCTATCATCTCTATTACTGTGACCGAATATGATCCCTGCGCGTCACGGCGACTCCGGCAACGACTGCATCAACTGGCTCTCCTGGAGTGGTGATGAACCATTCCCTTGATTTGAGTGCCTGAAGGAGCATGAGTAATTGTTGAAAATCTTGCGGGGAGAAAGTGTACGCACCTTGCGCTTGGGCTAAAAGAGCTGAATTATACTGGTATTGTTGTTGCATCCTTTGCTGTTCCTCCAGGTCATCAGCTAGTCTGGTCAGCCCTTCCGATGGATCGTTAGCTGGGACAATTCGAGCCGCCATCACCGGAGAAACTAATCCGAGCACAAGTAACAGCAGAACTGTTAACCGCATTTTGGCTCCCCCTCCTTACAATGTCCGCTCGCCCCTTCTTTCAATAAGGTCTTCGGATGCTCTTTCTTCCACTGCTCTGTTGATTCCAGCCAGCCGGGTGGCCAGTGGGCATTACGGGGCATTTCGCTCACCTCTTGACGGTCTCTTTCTGCTTCTTTTTCTTTTTGTTCATCTGTTCGGAAGCTCTTACGAAGGTCCCCTGTATAAGCAGGCTTACCAAGTTCCTCTATTTTTTTATAGAATTCTCTATCGTTGTCCTCCAATGCAAGCTCAAGAAATAACCCACGCAGAAAACGATCCTCTCGGAGTAAACATTTGAGTCTTTTGGATGCTTCTTGCTGGTTAAATAGCCTTAGGATGAATAAAGGCCATATTTGGAATGCATAAATTATAAGGGTGAGAATAGTTAGTAGTAGCATCGAGAGGAACTTCAAAATTTTTACTATGGAGGGCCAAGCAATGATTAGCAGCAGAACGATCACAATACCCATCTCAATTACCTCTCTCTTTCTATTGTTCCACTCCATTTTGTGCTAGACATTCGAAACATGTTCGATCACGTTGTACATCATATTTCATGTTAGCGGCCCTCCCTGATCCCATGCGATCTCAAGCACTCCTGATAGAAAATCTCATAGTCGGCTGTATAGAAGTTTCCGTCAGGCATTTGGGCTTGTTGCCAAGCCGGAGCCATTGCCTTTTTCTGGTTAAACTGATTGGTTGCGGCACTCATGGCCCAAAAGTGGCACTCCGAGCGCACTTTTTTGAGCTCATTCTCCTGCGATACATACCACCATAAGCACACTACTACGACGACCATGATGAACCCCTGCCATGTTTTTTTGTCCATCTCCACTCCTACTTCTTATGTTCAGTTGCGGCACAAATCGTATCACCTGGTTTAGCAGGTGTCCACCTCCAAGGAGTTCTGAAAGAATGACCTCGCTATGCCCCCGAACATCAACATGCGGTTTGCCAAGCGTCTGCGTGAGCTTCGGAAAAAACAGCACCTCACACAGCAACGTCTCGCCGAGCTTGCGGAGATCGAATACAAACATTTGCAAGCGCTTGAGAGCGGGAAGCCTCCCTCCCCTCGCTTGGAAACCATTGGGAAACTCGCCAAGGCCCTCGGGGTCTCGCCCTCCAAGCTGCTCGATTTCTAGAGCACCGGCCTGACTCATTCTAAAATTCCCCAGAAAAATCGAGGCCCCTTGATTGTACATCCCGCGGGGGGTGCTTGGGCAGCCTCCTCTCGCTATGAGCATTATTTCTCTTGAAAAATACCCCATCTCTTTGTATGTTCCCAGGCATGGACGCTCTCACTTGCTCGGTCTACACCAAATGAATCTGAATCACCTGTGGCGCCAAATTGGGGAAAATCCTATGGGCGAAGCTGAAGCTATTTGTGAAGTATCACCTTCATTAGTAGCCAGGTCATGCTATGGCTGAAATCCTCGAACAAACAACGTGTGTAGCCGTTAAAACGGTAGGGGGGGCGTGTAAGCTTACCGAGGATGAACTCTGGGAAAGACGCTGCCAAGTAGCCCACCTTCGGGCCAAGGGTTTATCATTCAGTGAGGTTGGGCGACAATTAGGTATCCGATACGATACTGCCTCCAATGATTTTGAACAATACCACGAGATGGCGATGCGCTGGGATAAGGTCTGGATTCACCAGCGGCGGTACATTGAGAAATTTGATGAGGTGATCCGTGAATGCTGGAAAACGATTGATGATTTACGGGGAGCAGGACAACACCAGCAATTGGCCCCCATCCTTGCCCAAATCAATCGAGCCATCTTCTCGCAAGCAACCATGTTGGGATTTACCCGAGGAGAGGTTAACCATCAGCCCACCGTCGTTAATATTCTCAAGCCCGCCCACTGGGGACTGCGGAGAGAACTCCTGAAGAAGGCCAATCCAGAGCTACTTGCCGCAGATCGAGAACCCAGCGCCGTTCCTGCGGTTCGGGCTGAACCCGAAAGCGGGACTCCAAGCGAGACTAGCCAGCTTCCAAACTTTATTGCTCCGCCCACGCACCCTTGACATTTCCCTCTCTATGATGCTATGTTCGATACAGAGGCTGAAATAGCTTTCGTGTTCTTTGAATTTTAGTTCTGAGGGTGCCACAGATTCAATCCCGTGGTGAGCGGGTTAACTCACCTATTGTCAATCGCGGTGATTTTTAACCGCCGTTGAGATATGCACCGAATTGATCTCAATTGGGGATCTGAGGCACAGGACTAAGCGTCAGTTGGTCGTGATGCGGAGAGTCGGAAAAGGGTAATTCCCCTTTTAGGCTCTCCATTTTTTATGCCCGTTGGGGAATCCCAACGGGTTTTTTATTTTCCGAGTGGCGATTAAGAATAACCGACAGAACAACGCGGAGAAACATGACGACCTACGAGACGACAGACTTATCTTTAGCTGCAGCGCTAAAGTCTGAGTTCCGGATACCTTTCCCCGAAATTCGTCTAGACGGACGGCTTTCCACCTTCGTATTCAGTGTAGACCCTGGCCTAGCCCAAGAAGCAGCTACCCGCTTCTATAACGATGAACTCCAAATTTCAGCCCGACGCTATGCTCAGGACTTACGGGACCTCAAGGCGCTCATCTTTAGGACAAAAGAGGTTCAAGGACGATGAGCGGCAAGAAGCTGAATTCCACGATAACTTCTAAAGCCTTAATTCGGGAAAACTTTTCGGATGCTGGAAACGGCAGGCGTTTAGTTGGGCTTTACGGCGATTTCATCCGTTATTGTTCGATGTTCAAGTCTTGGTATGTTTGGAACGGGAAGCGGTGGGAACCGGACACGCAAAACAAGATGGGGTTCATTTCCAAAAAAACCATCGAACGACTCTTCACAGCGGCTTATCAATCGAAAATGAAAATCAGAGCGAAAGTGCTCGACCCGAAAGCGTTCAACGAGCACGACCGTGCCGACAAATTGATCAGGTTTGCTCTTCTAAGCGAATCAGCCCAGCACATCCGGAGCATGATCGAATTGGCAACCAGTGAGCCAAAAGTTTCGGTTAAACCATCTGACTTAGACACGAACCCCTGGCTTCTCAATGTTGATAACGGCACTATCGACTTAAAGATGGGGACTCTCCTGCCCCACGATAGGAAATACCTTATAACGAAAATTTCTCCGGTCGCCTTCGACTCGAAAGCTGACTGTCCGCGCTTCAAAAAATTCCTGGTTGAAGTTTTGATGGATAACGAGGTTATTCGGTATGTCCAAAAAGCATTGGGTTACGCGCTAACAGGTATCGTGCGCGAGCACTGCCTCTTCCTGTTCTGGGGTCTCGGCAGAAACGGGAAAGGAACCATTCTAGAGCGCGTCATGCCCAAAATCCTTGGCGAATACTTACATACGGCCACTCTGGATTTGCTTTTGCAGAAGCGCACCGACGGCCATTCGACCGCCTTCGCAGACCTCCACGGAACACGCTTGGTCGTCTGCGGAGAGACCAAATCGGGAGCGCGGTTCAACGAGGCGATGGTCAAGGCGATAACTGGCGGGGACAGAATCACGGCTCGGAAGCTCTACAAGGACAACTTCACTTTTGAGCCGACACATAAAGTGTTCATGCACACCAACCACAAACCGCAGGTCTACGGGCGCGAGATTGCGCTTTGGGATCGCCTAAAGATTATTAAATTTCCTAGAAGCTTTACGGAAATCGAGATTGATCACAAGTTAGAACCGACGCTTTTCAAGGAACTCCCCGGTATTCTCAATTGGCTTGTTGAAGGGTGCCTTGCTTGGCAGAAAGAGGGCTTGCTGACGCCTGAGAAGATTCGGATGGAGGTCGAGGATTACAAGACTGAGACGGACCTTTTCGGGAACTTCCTGCGGGAAACATTCGATGGGAAACCTATCGATATGCCGTTTTCGACACTCTATCTGCAGTACATCGGTTGGACTCAGGAAAATGGGGAAAAGAAATACGGCAGGAACTTTGTCTCTGGACTGCTAAGAGAACGCGGGTTTGAAATCTATCCCGGCACGGGAAACAAGAGCATGGTCAGGGGTGGAGTTAACCAGTTAACCACAGTTAACCAGAAAACAGAAACTTCTCTATAGAGCTTCTTATGGAGACTTCCTGTTTCTTGATTAACTTGATTAACTGATTAACTTTTGGAGAGGTAGAAAGGGTATGCGGAGACGACGGTACAGGCGGGGCCGGATGCCGTACGGGGAGTTTAAGAAGCTCTCCACTTCGGCCAAGAAAGCCGAGATGGTTGCGTGGCTCATGCGGAGGGGGGTAAGCCTTCCTCAAGCCATGCTAATTACCCACCGGAAGTTTTATCATGGCGATCCATTTGGCCGGGAGGACTGATCCGATGAGTCAGAATGAAGTCCCTCGGCTGGTGAACATTCGGGAAATGGCTCAAATCCTGGGTGTTCATGTCAACTGGCTCTACCAACGGACTCGCTTGGGGCCATCAGTTATCCCCCACATTAAAGTTGGCCATTATGTTCGTTTCGACCCTGCCGAGGTAACGCAGTTTCTTCGGGCCCAGACGGCTGCTGGAAACGAGCATCGGGATGACGTATCATAACACTCATGAAATTCGCCTCCCCAATTCTGGGGGTATTAACTGCTTCGGAAGCTGCAAAAAAGCATCGATTGTCTCGCCAATACTTGGCACGCCTAATCTCCGAGAAAAAGGTGGTCGGTCGGAAAGCGAGCGGTACGTGGCTCATCGATGCAAGCTCTCTCAAAAAATATCTCTCCTCACCCCGCCATCGAGGTCGCCCAAAGCTCTTAGCAACAAGATAATTGTTACCAAAACGCTACATTTATCGTATAATGGGCCTATCTCCAAAGAGAGGAGTTAGGCCGTGGCGCGAGGAAGTATTGTTAAGCGGTGTCCGATCTGCGGCAACAGAACGCAGCAGCCCTGCACTCACAAAGAAGCCCAGTATGCCATCGTCTACCTTATCGGGAAGAAACAAAAATGGGAGACGGTTGGCAGGAATCGACACGACGCGGAAAGGCGATTATCCGAGGTCTTGTCTGAGATCCATTCCGGGACTTACCGACTTCCAAAGCCCATCCTGTTCTCTGAATTTGCCGAGAGGTTTCTGCGCGATTATGCCGCGATCAACGTCCGGCCCTCCACGCTGGAAACTTACCGCTACCTCATCCGGGGACGCTTCAACCCAGCCTTCGGACATTTGCTACTGACGCGGATCACGAGCGAAACCATCGAAAGTTTCATGGCTTCACTGGAACGAGACCGCGGCCTTTCTCGGAAGTCGGTCAACAACTCGCTGATTCTGGTCAAAACCATGCTTAAGTGCGCCAAGCGGTGGGGATACCTGAAAGAAAACCCAGCCGACGACATCAAGCGGCTTACATTGGAGCCGCGCGAGATGGATTTTCTAACGCCGCTAGAGATTCAAGCGCTTCTCAAATACGCCGATGAGCCGTATCGGACGCTGTTTCAGACGGCGATTATGACCGGCGTGCGGCAGGGAGAACTTCTCGGCTTGCAGTGGGGGGACATCAACTTCGTGCAGGAGCAGATTTACGTGCAGCGCTCAGTCTGCTGGCGGGAGAAGAAGGATTTGAAGCTGGGCGAGCCAACGTGGCTGTTTGTGCCGCCAAAAACTCGTTATTCCAAGCGCACCATTGTGATGTCTCCCAAGCTCAAGAAAGCATTGGAGATTCACCAGATCACCTGCCCTGTCAGCCCGCATGACCTTGTGTTCTGTAATTCAGACGGCACGCCGCTTGAGCCGACAACGGTGGTCCACTCCCACTTCCTGCCGACGCTCACAAGGGCCGGGCTGCGGCGCATCCGGTTCCACGATCTCAGACACACCTTCGCCACACTGCTGATCGCTCAGGGAGAGAACGTCAAATTCGCGCAATCTCAGCTTGGACACGCTTCTGCTACGATGACTCTGGACCGTTACGGGCACCTGTTGCCCAATGCCAATCATGGCGTGGCCGAGCGATTGGACCGGCAGATTTTTGATTCGATTTCTGCTAATGTGGTGCTAATGGAATCCCCACAAAGTGGGCAAAACGGTGAAAAAGGGCGCAAAGACCAGCTGGCCGTATCCGTCGGAGACGCAAAGGGATAACAACAAATGACAAAATCCGATAGAATGGTGCCTCGGGCGATTAGCTCAGCTGGTTAGAGCACCTCCTTTACACGGAGGGGGTCGGGGGTTCGAGTCCTCCATCGCCCATTGAAGCAATGATTTTTCAGGGGCCGTAGCTTAGTCCGGCTCAAAGCGCCTGCCTGTCA
>OBEQ011338037.1_pt1 | contig 55668 bp, 50 predicted proteins | sample 1670901 | NCBI WGS metagenome assembly OBEQ01 (sample SAMEA104232315, study PRJEB22302) | groundwater metagenome | biome: forest; feature: aquifer; material: groundwater | place: USA | collected 2011-08-07 | depth 5.4 m
AAAATTTTCCAAGAAAAAATTGCTGTTATTGATCCGAGAATTGGTGCAGTTAAATATACCCATAAATGTTCTAGATGTCCAGAAACAATTGCGGGTGAAAGTGAACGAATTGGATTCATGGATGCTCCAGAAATTGGACCTGCAAACATCGCTTCCAATAATACTACTCCTCCAATTGCTATACCTGCAAACATTCCTTGCTCTTTACTTCCTTTTGCAACGTGAACAATTACAAACATTAATAAAAAGGTCAATATAAATTCTAACACAAACGATTGCATTGGCAAGCCTACTGGTAGGGTTGAACCTAAGTCTTCATTCGAAGGGAATAAAAATTTTAACGTAAAACTGGCTAAAAACGCCCCGATTCCTTGACTTATAAGATAGGGTAATCCCTCTTTGGTTTCAAATAATTTTCCGACCCAAAATGCAATAGTAACAGCAGGATTTAAGTGTGCGCCTGAAATATTTCCTATTGCATAAATCATAGAGGCTACGATTAATCCAAATGTTATTGCAATTCCAATATGTGTTACAGTTCCCCCTGATTGCTGATTAATAACAATTGCTCCCGTTCCACAAAAAACCAAAGCAAATGTACCTATAATTTCTGCTAAATACTTTTTCAAAATTTGTCTATAATTTAAAATTTTCAAAACTTTTTCCATTAGAAGTCAAATGTATTTTTAAGAACTTTTGACAATACAATTTAATTAAATCTCGTGTATTTCTGAATTCAGTTAAAATTTCTTCATCAGTGCCAGTAGCTTTTACTGGATCTGGGAAATTATAGTGAAAACGAAGTGCTTTAGAAGGAAAATAAGGGCAATTCGATTCCGCATTATTACAAACAGTTAATATCAAATCGAAATCAATGTTTTCATATTCACTTACATTATTGGAAGTGTGATTTGAAATATTAATTCCATCTTCGAACATCACTTTAATTGCTAAAGGATTCACACCGTGCGTTTCAATTCCTGCGCTATATACGTTCGCTTTTCCGTTTGAAAAAAATCGTAAATATCCTTCCGCCATTTGACTTCTACAACTATTTCCAGTACATAAAACAAGTATGTCTTTTGTTTTTTTTACCATAAATTTTTAAATCAACTTTGTTACATCAAAAATACTATTTTCCCACTCTATGATCTATCTATAATCTGATTCGCATACTCCCTAGCTTTTCTATCACTTTCAACATAATCTTCATAAGTTGGGTTTAGCTTGGAAACACAATTGTTTAATGTTTCTTCGTTAATTCTTGAGATATCTAAAAAGCTAATTTTTTCTTTTAAAAAGGTATCAACTGCTACCTCATTTGCTGCATTTAAAATACAAGCCGCAGTTCCTTCCATTTCCATAGCTTTGTATGCAAGCTCTAAATTTTTGAAGGTTTTTTTATCGGCTTGTTCAAAGGTTAATTGTGGGTAATCCATAAAGTTGAAACGAGGAAAATCTGTTTTCAATCGTGCTGGATATGTTAATGCAAATTGAATAGGTAATTTCATGTCTGGTAATCCCATTTGTGCTTTCATACTTCCGTCTTCGAACTGAACTAATGAATGCACAATCGATTGAGGATGAACAATTACGTCAATTTGTTCCGCTTTTAAATTGAACAACCATTTCGCTTCTATAACTTCCAATCCTTTATTCATCATTGAGGCAGAGTCGATCGTGATTTTAGCACCCATTGCCCAATTGGGATGTTTTAATGCTTGTGCTAAAGTAACTGTTTCTAGCTGTTCACTTGACCAACCTCTGAAAGGTCCACCTGAAGCTGTAAGGTATATTTTTTCAATTTTATTCTCAAATTCGCCTACTAAACACTGGAAAATAGCTGAATGTTCAGAATCAACAGGATAGATATTGACTCCGAATTCTCTCGCTAATTTTGTCACTAATTCACCTGCACAAACCAATGTTTCTTTGTTTGCTAATGCAATTGTTTTTCTAGCACGAATTGCAGCAAGTGTCGGTTTTAAACCTGCATAACCAACTAATGCGGTTAAAACAGTATGAACCTCATGATATTCTACTACTTGTGACAAAGAAGCTTCCCCTGTAAAAACGGTGATATCATGTTCTTCCAAAGCCAGTTTAACTTTTTCATATAAATTCTCATCTCCAATTACAACTGCATTGGGTTGAAATTTAAGCGCCTGCTCAATCAAAAGATCAGCATTTGAATGTGCTGTAATAACTTGTAAATCAAAAATATCTGGATATGCTTCGATTACTTCTAATGCTTGAGTTCCAATAGAACCTGTTGATCCAAGAATTGCTATGCCTTTTTTTACATTCATGTTGTAAAAATACTGTTTCTATGAAGGAAAATAACACAGAAACCGTCTAAAATTTTAAAATTCTATGAATAATGTACTTCATCTTCATGCACCAACGCATCGCCTTTCATTTTAAGAAATACTTGAATCAATGCTACAACATCTTTTTCACAATAAATTTTGATTCTTTCTAAATCATTTTCTTCGTAATAAACACGAGCAACATCAGCTCCTGAAATATCGTCTTTTGGAGTTGGAATGTTGAAAATGTTACAAAGAAGTGGTAGGGAAGTATAGGATTTAAAATCTCCAAATTTCCAAAGTTCCATGGTGTCAAGATGAGGTATTTCCCAAGGTTTTTTCCCTGCAATGTCTAAAGCAACTGGTAATTTCAATCCATTGACCAGCATTCTGCGACAGATATAAGGAAAATCAAATTCTTTGGCATTATGACCGCATAAAATATGGTAAGGTGTATTGTATCGATCGTCCAATAATTTAATGAATTGTTTTAATAAGGTTTCTTCGTCATCGTGGTAATAAGATTTTAAGCGAATCTGTTTATCGCCAGAGGAAGTTGTATGTACAAATCCAACAGAAATACAAATGATTTTTCCAAATTCAGCATAAATACTCGATCTTTCTCCATAAATCATTTCATACGACTTTTCATCGTTGTGCATGAACCTTGTTTTCGATTCAAATAAATGCTTTTTCGATTCGTCTAAGTCTTCGTATTTATAGGTTTGAGGAGCTGTTTCTATATCTAAAAATAATACTTTGTCGAGGTTTACTTTTTCTAACATGTGTTGTATTTATTGGTGTTTAAAATTGTTTGCTCTATTGAAGATAGTTAAAAAGTTGAGAATAGAAATTATTTATAACTTTTTTTGATTCAAATCGACATTATTTTTTTAACTACCCAAAAGTTAAAAAATAGCTTAAAATGAAATTTGAAAGGGAAATCATATATGTATTTAAGGGTGATTGTGATTATTGATAAATTTCCTAATATTAAACGAAAAAAGCTTGTTTCATCTCGAAACAAGCTTTTATAGTAGTATAGTAAATTTTTTATTTTTTTGCATCCTCTTCTTTGTTGCATTTTTGAATTGCTTCTTTGCAACAATCTTTTCCATCTTTTTTACAATGTTCGGCTTCTATTCCTTTTTCACATTTAGATTCAGGACATTCTCCTTTTCCTTCTTTACAACAGTTTTCAGTTGCGTTTTTGTCGCAATGAGCAGCGTCTCCAACTAATCCTTCTTTACAACAGTTTTCTGAAGCGTTTTTTTCACAATGTGTACCATTTGAAATTCCTTTATGGCATTCGACACTAACTTCTTTTGTACATTTTCTTCCTTCTTTATCACATTTCCCTTCTCCACCACATGATCCACATGAAGCAATAAGTCCACACACAAAACAAAGTGTTCCAAAAGTAATTGCAATAAACGAAGCTATCTTAGTCATTTTTCCTAAACCTTCTTTTTTAGCGTAGGCTAATAAAAATAAGCCACCTAAAAGGACTAACCAAGAAAGTGATAAGCTGATAATAATAATAGGGCAGTGCATCATAATAGTAAGTTTTAAATTTATATTTTTAACAAATATACCTTTTTAAGATTAAAATTAATCAATTCTTTGATAATTGGCTTTTTAAATAGGTTAAATGGTAAATAATAAGCTTACACTATTTTTTTGGAGATCAAAATAATTCTAAATTACCTAACAGTTTAATTTTAATCAAAAGATTGATAAAAATCATATATTATAGTGAATAGAAGTTTTATTATTGTACTAAAAAATTGTATATTTATATAAAAAGTTATCTTATGAAAACGATACTTGTTCCAACCGATTTTTCTCCAAATGCGCAAAAAGCATTATTATATGCTGTAGAATTAGCTAAGAATGGTGGAGAAAAAATTATTCTTTTTCATGCGAATCATTTTGCATATATCAATTTTGATGTAGCTCAAACTACACTAATTGAACAAAATATTTCTTTAGAGAAGAAAATAATAAAACAGTTAACTGATTTAAGTACAAAAACGGCAAAAAAGTACAATGTTGTATGTGAAGTTGTTCATAAACAAGGTTTGTTTATGGATATTTTTAATGACGTCATTAAAAAGTACAAAGTTGATTTAATTGTTATGGGTACCAAAGGTAAATCTGCATTAGAAAATGTATTAATGGGAAGTAACACAGCGAATATTATTGGTAAAGTTAATTGTCCTATTATAGCGGTTCCGGAAAAATCTAGACATAAAGCACTTAAGAAAATTGTTTTTGCAACTGATTATAAATCTACCGACATAACATCATTGGAATTGTTGATAGAAATAGCAAAACCTACAGACGCCCACATTGATGTTGTTCATATAGCAAGTAAAGAAAGTTCCGAAACCGACGAATTAGAGCATTTGAATGATTTTGAAAAGAAAATGTTGAAAAAAAATAAATATGAAAATATTTCATATAAATTATTAAATGGAGTAGAAATTGATCGTGAATTAGAATTGTATATTAAAAAAGAATCTATTTGTTTAATTGGAATTACGAATCAACATAGAACCTTTTTACAGAAAATTTTTGGAAAAAGTAGTGTTACCAAAAAACTGTTGTACCACACTAAAATTCCGTTGATTGCTTTTTATCAAAAAAATTAATTTTTTGTAGAGATGCGATTAATCGCGTCTCTGCAAAAATAAAATCGCGTCAAAAAAAATGCGCCAATAAATTAAATCGTTTCGTCCAACGCCTCACAAAACGCTGTTGCAGCTTCTGCTAATATTTCTTTTGTGTGTGCTTGCGAAATAAAACCAACTTCATAACCACTTGGACCTAAATAAATTCCTCTTTCCAACAATGCCATAAATATTTTTCTGAATCCTGTCATATTCGGATTGATTTCTCCTGCTCTTCGAATGTGTTTACTTCCGTCAAATGACAGCCAAAAAATAGAACCGATGGTCACTAATTCAAAGTTATATCCTTTTGCTTTCGCATGAGAATTTACCAGATTCACGAAATATTCTGTTCTTTCTTTTTGGTCTTCGTAAAATCCTGGTTTTGCTAATTCTGTTAAAGAAGCAATTCCTGCAGCCATTGCAACTGGATTTCCTGAAAGAGTACCAGCTTGATAAACAGGTCCGTCCGGTGAAATACTTGCCATAATGTGACTTTTAGCACCATAAGCTCCTACAGGTAAACCACCTCCAATAATTTTTCCATACGTCACGATATCTGGAGTGATGTCATATAATTCAGCTGCTCCTGAAAAAGCTACTCGGAATCCTGATATTACTTCATCAAAGAAAAGTAAGATGTTATTTTCAGTACATAATTTTCGCAATTCTTTTAAGAACGTTAATTCTTGTAATAATAATCCATTATTTGCAGGAATTGGTTCAATAATCGCACACGCAATTTCATCTTTGTATTGTTCGATGCATTTTCTTAACGCATCAAGATCATTTAATTCAACAACCAACGTTTCATTGATATAACTTTCTGGAATTCCCTCACTTGTTGAAGATGTTCCAAAAGTAACCAAACCGCTTCCTGCTTTTACAAGCATTGAATCAACATGACCGTGATAGCAACCTTCAAACTTTAGCACTTTATTTTTCTTAGTAAAACCTCGAGCCAGTCGGATTCCTGACATTACGGCCTCTGTTCCAGAACTAACAAAACGAATTTTATCAATAAATGGATTACGAGAAAGAATCAAATCGGCTAATTCATTTTCCATACGTGTTGGAGCACCGAAACTTGAACCATTTTGCAGGGTTGAAACTATTTTCTCATATACTTTTGGGTGATTATGTCCTAAAATAAGTGGTCCCCAAGAGCAACAAAAATCAATAAATTTATTATTGTCTTCATCCCAAATGTGGCATCCATCACCTTTTTTCATAAACAATGGCGCACCATCCACCGATTTAAAAGCTCGAACAGGAGAATTTACACCACCAGGAAAATATGTTTTTGCTGTTTCAAATAATGATTCAGATATATTTCTTTTTAATACTTGCTTCGTTGCCATTGTTCTTTAATTTTGGAATGCAAAGGTAGTATTAATACTGTTTTCACGAAGAAATAAATAATGAATTTTTAATGTTGAACAACAAATTTCTTAATTGAAAAATCAGTTGAAGTTGAATATTTCAGAAAATAAATTCCATTTAAGAATTCACGTGTATCAATTGCTTCACCTTTAAAATTTAAATTAGTATACAAAATTTGTACTGTAGAATTAACAATTTGAATGGAAGGAATCTCCGTTTTTATTTTTGAAACTATTCGCAAATTAGTGGTAGCTGGATTAGGAGAAATTGATATTATTAAATTGAAAACGAAGGAATAATATAAATGGTTGATAAAAAAGATTAATTTTGTGCTTAAATTAAACTTCAATTACCAAATTACTATGATTTCTACAAGAACGTTATTTTTTTTATTTTTAATTTTGTTTATCTCATGTAAAAAGGAGAAAACGTCAATTGAAGATCAAGTTCAGACGCCAATTGCCTTTAGTACCAATACTTTTTTGAATGCGACGATTGATAGTGCCACTGTATTTGAATCTATTTCTGAAGAATGGATAAATAGTTCTGGAGTTGATACCTTACAGAATTTAATTAATAGAGAATTCGCATCTGTTACTATGACAGGGGATAATCAAATAGTGGTTTATTTTGAAAACAATCAATTCCAAGAATCTAGTTACAACGCATCTCAAGACGATTTTTTGGAAGTTTTTACTGCAGGAGCTAGAGAATATGATACCATTCCAACAGGCTTTTGTAATGCAAGGGATATAAGTGTGGGTTATTATGAAAATCTTTCTGGAACTCCAATTTATTGGGATTCAAAAATAGGAGATCAAACAGGTTCTTATTTTAATGTAACAGAGGCAAATTTATTAAATAGCACAGGTCTGAAAAAGGTTTATGTAGGAGGTACTTTTAGCTGTAAAGTATACAACATGGCAAACCCTGATCAATTTAAGGTGATTTCGAATGCTTCTTTTTACTTAGATTTTGTAAAATAGCTTAGATTCATATTAAAATTAAAAATGCCCAGATTCTACTGAATATGGGCATTTTTTTTGATTTAGGTGATGTGGTTTAAAATCTAATTATAATGTATTGGATACATTATCTTTGTCCACATCAAGAAAAAAGAATTGGTTTGTGTAACATATTCCTTTTCTTTCTTTTTTGCTGAAATCACAATTTTTTTAATCAACTTTTGAAAATTTACTTCAGCCTGTAAATCATAAGATAAAAAAATATCCATCTCAAATGCTTCTAGTTCAGGGCTGACCATATAACCATTCACATACAATTCAATTTTTTCTAAGGTGCTAAAATCAGTTATCATTATTTCTTTTTTTAAGTAAACATCCTCGTTTTATCTATTAATGTCAGAAATGCAAAAAGGTAACATAAATTAATATTTTTTTAACAGTTGAGTGCTGAACAAATCACACTTTAAATTAAGCTGAATTAAGGATAATATATACTAAATTGAAGGTAATTTAATACAATGAATTATCTTCAAAAAGGTTGAATTTTGTAATGTTAATCTCTATAAAATAAAAACTATGAAAAAAAATGCCTTATTAATACTGGGAATTTATTCAATTTTATCAATTCAAGCCCAAGAAACGAATCAATTGTTGAATCACGAACATTGTGGATTTGATAAGTCTAAACAAATTCAAAAACAAACTCCTGGATTTTTGGAAGAACATGAAAAATTAGATGTTTTTACTAAGGAATTTTCTTCAATAGTGAATGAAAAAAATGAAAAATCAGTTACTATTACAATTCCAATCGTATTTCATGTTAACAAAAACTCATCGCCAACTCAGGTAACAATGCAACAAATTAATTCTGCTATTGCTATTTTGAATGAAGATTTCAGTGCTACGAATTCTGGTTTTTCGTCACTTCGACCTGAATTTCAATCCATAGCTGCAAATGTTGGGATTCAATTTTGTTTAGCTACAATTGATCCAAATGGAAATTCAACAACAGGTGTAACCTATCACACTAATAATTACGATGGAAGAGAGCCTGATGATTTGGGTACAACAATCAAAACATTATCTGGTTGGCCATGTAATAAATATTTAAATATTTGGACTTGTTCTGATCCAGCAGGTAATGGTGATTTATATCAATCTGGCTGGGCTTTTTTGCCATACACACCTTATGCAAATGCAGGTATTGATGGAATTATTTATAATGATAAATATTTGGGTAAATATGGGACTGGTGCGGCAGCATTTAACGATTCTTATAATTCGCACATGTGCCATGTTTTAACGCATGAGATAGGGCATTATTTAAATCTAAATCACACTTTCGAAAACTATTGTAGCTCTCCTGGTGACGAAGTTTCGGATACACCACCAGTTTATTATCAAGGTTCAAACAATTGTGAACAATTAGGTACAAAATGTTCGAGTGTTAGTTTAGTAAATGATGAAAACTACATGGATTATACGCCTTGTCCCGCAATGTATACTAACGGTCAAAAAACACGAATATTAGCTGCCTTAAATTCAAATATAGCGTATAGAAAAAACTTATGGACGGAAGCGAATTTACTTGAAGTTGGATGTTCTACTGCTTCCAATGAATTGTCTACATTATCAATGCGTTCCAATTTTTCAATCTCTCCAAATCCAAGTAATGGCTCTTTTCAAATTAGTTATAATTCATTTGATAATTCTCAATATATAATAGAGATTCAAGATTTAATGGGACGAGTTATATTGAAAGAAGTTGTAGTATTTAAAATAGGTAATAATGAACTTAATCTTCTGATGAATACGTCAGAAGTTGGGGTTTATAATTGTATAATTTTAACAAATAAAAACGAAAGAATTGTAAAGAAAATCGTTATTCTATAAAAAAGATGAAAATAAAATTCATAAAAAAAGGGAGATTCAAGTTGAACCTCCCTTTTTCATTCTAATGAGAATTTATTTTACGACAAACTGAATTGTCTTTTGAGTGTTATTTAATTGCATGTTTACAAAATAAATACCAGAAGATAAATTCGAAGTATCCAACATCACTAAATTGGAACCTGTTTTTGCTTTTACTACTTGTGATTGTGTAATCTTTCCTGTTACATCTTGAATTTGGAATGAAACATTTTCATCCGATGGTATTGAAAAATGTACATTCAACTCTCCTTCAGAAGGATTCGGATAAACTTCTAATTCACTTAAAAGAGTTGAATTTATATCATTTACTGATAAAACGATATTATCAGAAGGTGCTCCGCTATAAATATTAATATCATCTATATATAAATTATTACCTCCACTTCCATCAAATTTAAATTTAAATCTAAAGTCAGAATTGAAATAGATAGAAGAGATTGAAGTGCAATGAACTGTTGTCCAGTCGCTTGTTGTTGAAGGTGTCCATGTTGACGAAGTTGTTAAAGTTCCTAAAGTTGATCCAGAAATTGTTTTTCTAGTAGTCCAGGAAGAACCACAATTATTTGATGCAATGATTTTTAAACTTTCTGAATTTGAACTTGCTTTCTTTTTATATGCATATCGAAAACTTAATGTTACAATGTCAGAAGCTGATAAAGAGGATAAGTCAATTTTTGAAGAAATTAACTCGTCAGTTGTCGTTGAATTTTCATTAAAATTATCCAATTTCACACATTTAGATCCTGAATATCCTGTTCCTGAATACAGACTAAAAGGACGGTTTTCACCTTGATCATATACAGACCATAAATCTAAATTATCAAGTGTTGTATAATTTTCAAAACTTTCATAAAAAGGAATTGAATTTGCAACGGGAAGAACATGGATATAGGAAGTTTTTGTTTCCGTATCCGACGTAGTACCATCAGTTGATGTTAATGTAACTGTATAAAAACCTGGAGTAGAATAGGTAATAGTAGGATTTTGAAGTGTAGAACTTGAGGGTGTTCCTCCAGTTGTTGTCCACGTCCATCCAGAAGGCGCATTGTAAGAATCGTCTGTAAAAGTAATCGATTCTCCAGCACAAATCACTGTTTTATCTGTTATAAAATCAGCTTTGCATAAAGTTGTCACACCGTTTGCTCCGGTTGCTGCTAAATTAGAACTAGTCCATATGTTATTTCTTCCACCAACAGACGATAATAAAGCAGCTCTCATTCTGTCTTTCTGTCCAGGTGTAAACATTTTAGAGCAATACGAATAATCCATGTAATTTTCAACATTATCAATTACATCATATGTCCAAGAGCTAGTTACCCCTGAAGATGTATTTAAATCATCACAACTGTTTGCTGTCATAGCGCATGAAGTAACACCAATGCAAACAGGAGTATCATCAACTTCGTCATCTTCGTCACAACTTGCAGCATTTCCAGGATTATTATTTCCTCCCCAGGTATGAGAAAGATTTAGCCAATGTCCCGATTCGTGTGTTAAAGTTCGGCTTGTATTCTCGCTAGATGTTCCGATAGAGCCAACATAGTTATGAAGTACCCAAATACCATTCTTCATACTCGTTTGCCATGGATTTGTAGTATAACCAGCAGCACCGCCAATTTCTTTACATACAAATATGTTCAAGTATTTATTCCCCGGCCATTGCCCTTGATAAACATCATTTCCAGCAACAATTGCATCTACTTGATCCCCACCATCAGAGCCATCATTGGTAAGCGCATTTATTGTTCTAGTTATTCCTCCAAAACAAGCTCCATTTGGTGCTTTTGTAGCTAAAACAAATTCTATTTCAACATCAACTGGCATCCCTTGAAACGGACTTGCTACTGTATTTGCATCCGTATTTTCTCTTTTATAATCTCTATTTAAAATAAAAAGAGCATCCATTATTTGTTCTCTTGAAATATTTTCTGTTCCACCAGTATGCAAAACATGGAAAACTACTGGAATTTTGTAAATTACTCCTTTTTCAACTCCTCCGCTTTTAACTTTTTGTAATGCTTGTTGCTGGATAATTGAATTTTCTAGCTGTTTTGACATTTGAGCAGGGTCGTTCAAAAGCTCTTTCATCTTTTTATGAGTAGTACAATACTCCACATTTTCTCCTTCTCTACAATTAGATGGATCGATACTATTTATTGCTTTTTGTTGACCATAATAATTGGAAAGAACAAACAAATTTATAACCAAAACAAAGTAACTTTTTTTCATAGTTTTTAGCGTATTTTATTTTAAGCGTGCAAATTAATTAAATCAATTAGAATAACTGGATAATAATACATAAACGGTGTTAATTATTGATTAAAAGGGAGTGATTGTATAAATTATCTTCACTTTATCTTCTTTCTGAGAAGAAAAAAAACGTCTTCTATGAATAAAAGTTCCTTCATTCATCTTCATTTATACTTTTACAGAAAAGAAAGAATCGAACTTAAATTGAATTCTATTTCACAACAAATTGAATTGTTTTTTGTTCGGAATTCATTCTTAAATTTATAAAATATATACCTGATGAAAGTATAGATGTATCTAATAATACTAAATTTGATCCTGTTATTGCTTTTACTGTTTGAGTATGTGTAATTTTTCCTGTTATGTCTTGAATTTGAAAAGATACATTTTCGTCAGAAGGGATTGAAAAATGAACGTTTAATTCACCTTCTGTTGGATTTGGAAAGACTTCTAATTCACTTAAAATTGAACTGTTTTCTGAAACACCAGATAATACAATTACATCTGATGGATCGCCTTGATAAATATTTATATCATCTATATACAAATTGTTTCCACCGTTACCAGTAAAATTAAATTTAAATCTAAAGTCAGAGTTGAAGTAAATTGACGATATAGAAGTTACATGAACAGTTGTCCAATCACTAATAGTCGTTGGAGTCCAAGCTGAGCTTGATGTTAAAGTTCCTAAAGTTGTTCCTGAAATTGTTTTTCGAGTAGTCCAAGTGGAACCACAATTATTGGATGCCATAATTTTTAAACTTTCAGAATTAGTGCTATTTTTTTTCTTATAAGAAAAACGAAAACTCAAAGTAACATTATCAGTTGAATTCAATGAAGATAAATCAATTTTACTTGAGATGAATTCATCAATAGATCCTGAGGACGTTTCGCTGTAATTATTCAATTTAATGCATTTAGACCCTGAATATCCAGTGCCTGAATAAAGAGTATAAGGTCGATTAGCGCCTTGATCATAGACAGACCATAAATCTAAATTATCAAGATTTGAATAACTCTCAAATCCATCATAAAATGGAATAGCTGACGCTACAGGAAGTACATGAATATAGGATGTTTTTGTTTCACTATCAGAAGTGCCTCCATCAGTAGCGGTTAAAGTAACACTATAAAAACCAGGAGAATTGTAAACTATTGTTGGGTTTTGAAGAGTAGAAGAAGAAGGAGAACCTCCAGTAGTTGTCCAAGTCCAACCAGAAGGTGCATTATAAGAGTCATCTGTAAATGTAATAGAATCTCCTGCACAAATTATTTTTTTATCTGATAAGAAATCAGCTTTACAAATGGTGGTTGTTCCATTTGCTCCAGTAGCTAATAAATTTGAAGATGTCCAAAGATTATTTCTACCAGCAGTAGAAGAAATTAATGCAGCTCTCATCCTATCTTTCTGTCCCGGAGTAAACATTTTAGAGCAGTAGGAATAATCCATATAATTTTCTACATTATCAACCACATCATACGTCCAAGAACTTGTTACATTCCAAGATGTATTTAAATCATCGCAACTGTTTGAAGTCATAGCACAAGAAGTAACACCTATACAAACAGGAGTGTCATCAACTTCATCATCCTCATCACAACTAGAAGCATTACCAGGATTGTTATTACCTCCCCAAGTATGAGACAAATTAAACCAATGCCCAGACTCATGTGTTAACGTTCTGCTATGAGATTCATCAGATGTGCCAATTGAACCAACATAATTGTGAAGAACAAATATTCCAGTACTCATATCAGAACTCCAAGGGTTATAAGTGTAGCCTGCAGCACCATTTACAACTTTACATACGAAAATATTCAAGTATTTATTTCCTGGCCAGTCTCCTTGATAAACATCATTTCCAGCAACAATTGCATCAACTTGATCAGTACCTTCAACATTATCTAATGAATTTCCGTTTGAATCATCTCCTAAATTTGAGGTTAGAATTGATTGTGTTCTAGTAATTCCGCCAAAACAATTTCCATTTGGAGCTTTAGTTGCCAAAACAAATTCAATTTCACAATCAATTGGCATACCTTGAAATGCAGCATTCACATTATTCGCATCTATATTTTCTCTTTTAAAGTCACGATTGAGTATAAATAAAGCATCTAAAATTTGAGCTCTTGAAATATTTTCAACACCACCATTATGTAATACATGAAATACAACAGGAATTTTATAAATTACTCCTTTTTCAATTCCACCAGTCTTTACTTTTAGCAACGACTCTTTTTGAATCTCTCTATTTTCCCTAAACTTTTGTAATTCAGAAGGATTGTTTAATAATTCTTGCATCATTTTATGAGTAATGCAATATTCTACCGTTTCTCCTTCTCTACAGTTGGTTGGATCCACATATTGTAAAGATTCTTTTTGCCCATATACAAATGTAAACACGCAAAAATTCAACAAAATAAGGATGTAATTGTTTTTCATAATTAGTAAGTGTAATTTGTTTGCAAAATACAATTTTAAAGACACAATAAGTCCATTTTTTATTTAAAGAGTCTGTTTTATCTATTAAAGTGTAATTTACAACAATGGCGTTAGAAAACCAAGGTGTGATATTGAATTTTTTTAATGAAAGCTAAATATATAATGTTAGCTAATATAATACTACTATCTTTCTGTTTTCATCATTTTAAATTTCACACTCCATTTTAAAAAAACTTTTTCGAATAATTCATAACTAATTATTGGAATGAGTATCGATAAACTCAAAACTAAAGTAAAAAACAGGTACATATTTGTAGAATTGACAACCCACATCATTTTTTTTACGATTATTAATAATAAAATATTACTATACATATAAATACCGTAGGATATTTTTCCAAAATAATGAACAATTGATTTTTCAGGTAAACGGAACTTTAAATTCGGGTTAAAATTATAATCCAATAGCAAGATAGCAATAATTGAAATTGGAAAATATTTTTGAAATCCGGTATTAAAAAAAGGATTCAAAAAAGAGAATACATCGAAACTAAACATGAGAATTAGAAGAATAAAAAGCAAAATTCGTATGTACAAATTTAACTTAAATAGAATTGGTTTATTAGAATAAAATAAAGCGCAGAATGCTCCTATAACAAGAATATCAATTCTACAGAGAGTATTGAAAAATAGCACAAAGGTTGGGTCTGGCATTGTGAGTAAAATATAAATTCTATAACTCAGACTTAATAACAAAATAATTGAAAATGCATACCCCATTTTTTTTAAAGGAATAAAAGCAATCACAAATGGCCAAATTAAATAAAAATGTTCTTCGATACAAATGGACCAAAAATGTGAGAATGGATAGGTCCAGTCTTGCGTTTCGATTGTGTGAAAATTGTTTAAGAAAAATAAATTGTACAAATAGTCTGGCTTAGGACTTTCAAGCCAATTAACTAAAAATGGAGTAATTATAATTAATGCAAAATAAAGAGGCCATATCCTAAGGCTTCTTCTAATCATGAAATTTTTAATGTTTATCTTATTATTCCTCTTTTTTTCTTCGATTAAAATATAAGTTATTAAAAACCCACTCAATAAAAAGAATACATCTACGGCAATTCCAAAAGTATGAATAAAATGAACTATTATTTCTCCTGTTTTAGAATAGGTTTTATTATCACCATTTGTTAAAAATCCTATTTTCCCAAACCAGCCCGTGTAACATTCAAATGAATGTAAAATTACGATCATAAATGCAGCAATGAATCTGATTACATCTAAATGTGGGAAATATATTTTTGAAGAACTTTGTATGGTAGACATTTAAAAAAAATTGTGTGTGAATTTAACATAAATCTATTAAACAAAATAATCTTCTCTCAATTTTACCCCTAAATTATCTCTCCCGCCCATAATTTTTCTAGAAAATCTTTCCATGGAAGAATTAAAATACCATCCAAAATTCTTGGTAAAGATTCTGTACATACAACAATTGCTTTTTTGACTTCGTATTCCTCTTTAAAGGCTTTTAATCCTGAAAGGTGTTTTGTTGAAATATTATTAGAGGATTTTATTTCAATAGCAATTTCATTTTGACCCAATATAAAGTCAACTTCTATTTGGGAAGCCGTTCTCCAATATGAAATCAGGTATTCTAAACCTGAATAATGCTTGTGAGCTATCAATTCTTGAAAAATAAAGGACTCGAAAGCGTGTCCAAACAGTTCACTTCCTTTTTCAATTCTTCACAACTCCGACATCAAAAAAATAAAATTTTGGTGCTTTTATTACACGCCTTTTTGGCTTACGCTGATATACAGGAATAAAATACCCAAGCAAAGTATCCTCTAAGATTTGAAAATATTCTTTTATGGTAATTGCAGAAACGCCACAATCTGCAGCGATGTTAGTATAATTGACCATTTCACCTTGACTAAAAGCTGCAGCGTGGAGAAATCTTGAAAATACATCTACGTTTCTAATCTTTGCTTCTGCAACAATTTCATCTTGTAAATAATTCCCTACATAAGAGGCTATTAGTCTTTTAGGGTTTTCAGATAAATAATGACGAGGAAGCAAACCATTATTCAGCGCTTTATCTAAATTGAAATCTGGAATTTCTTTGTACGTTAAAGGATATAATGAATACTTTAATGCCCTTCCTCCTAATAAATTTTCTTCCGAACGAATGATTTTTCTTGGACTTGAACCACTTAATATAAATTTAATGTTATGATTGACGATTAACCAATGCACTTCATTTAATAAAATCGGAATACGTTGAATTTCATCAATGATTACAAGTTTTTTTTCTTGAGCCAAAATTGTTTCCCGAAGGTATTCTGGATTAGTAACCAACCGTTTGTAAACATCTGAAAGTAACAAGTCGAATACCAATGCCTCAGGAAAGAGTGTTTTAAGTAAAGTGCTTTTTCCTGTTTGGCGAGCGCCCCAAAAAAATATGCTTTGCCCATCATTATCGATAAAAACCTGTTTTCGTATTAAATTCATCTCACATTGTTTGATGTAAAGATATGAATTTATCATGATAATCCAAAGTGATACTTTGTTTTATCATGATAATCCAAAGTACAGTTTTTAATTGTTTTTAAAATGAATCAGTTTAACTTGTTGATTTACAATTGTAAAATGGTTGTTATGAAAGCTAAATTTTAAATATATATATAAAAATTATTAAACATGGATAATTGGGATAGTGTCTACTGGAGAAGTTTCAAAAATGGTTTCGGAAAACTAACAAATATCATAGTCATAATCTAAGAGTTTTGTATAGATCCCTTCAATTATTACCAAAATAGTGTCGTTTATTGTTTGATAAAAACTTTTCCTACATCTTTTGCAGTCGTTTTTGTAGACGAAGTTTCACCAATTATCCACAGAAAATCACCATCTAAATCATAATCAATAAAGTAATGATCTTCTTTTGAAATAGGAGCAATCCAAAGTATATCCGCATCTCGTTGTCGATAGAAAAATTGCCCATCTTCAGCATATAAACGTGCCTTTTTCTTAGTAGTCATTGTTACCACATTGTTGGGTTGAACATATTCAAAACCACATAAATTTACTTTCCCTGTTGATTTATTAATCGTTAATTGACATCCAGTTGGTGTTTGTGAATTTGTATTGTCAATTTCAATCCATGTTCCATCGAGATTCGGAGAAACTGTACTTTTTATACAACCATTTAAAATTAGACTAAAAGAAAAAAGGGGTAGATAGTAATAGTTTTGTAGTAGTTTTTTCATGTTTTAATAGTTTGTTTTCCTACTCGTATGGCTTTTCGGATTCGCCTTTAAAATTATAAATGTCCAAATATATTTTTAATTTATTGGTATATAAATAAGTAAGGCAAATATATTATTTATTTTTACTAAAATTTAATAAAATTGTAAATACAGCCAATTTTAATTTTATGAACTTAGTTGTTGATAAATGAAAAATGTCAGTAAGGAATTATAAAAGAGTATCAATTTCGTTAACAGTCTTGGACCAAGTGAGGTTGTTGGATTTAAATAATTTTTATTCATTAATAGTTTTTAATCTGTTTAATTGTCTTGATACAAATTCTTGTTGCAGCTTATTTTTGAAGTCAAACCATTGTTGCCGAAAGTCGCCTGAGTTGTCAATAACAAACTTAAATTCTCTGAACGGTTTATTCTTTTTTAAAGAATTTAATAGTTGGTTTTGCAAGTTGTTGTTTGTCAACTGGTCTGCAAACTCATACATTATTTCGAACGCTTCGTTTGAAGTCCATTTTTCAATTTCGTAATAGTCCAAAAAGTTATTCTCTAATTGTTCAAGTTCATCGTTCCATGAGTCAAGGTCTATTTCTGGAAAGTTGTTCTCGTCTGGTACGAAAAGCATTTGTTTAGTTGTCTTGTGAATAAACGCACGGAACCCGCAGTCAAGTTGTTCAGCAATTTCTTTAATTTCATCTGTTGTCATCATACTATTCATATAATTTATTACCTGTCAAATTTATAAAAAACTTTTATTCATCCTTTGAAACATGTGTATTCATCTTGGTCTACAAGGGTTAAAAAATCTTTAAGTTCTTTTACAAAAGGTTTTGGTTTATAAGAATGCCATTTATTGTCAGAGCGAATCCAAAATACTTTCCAAACATTTTTTTTCAGATTTTAAGTAAATTATGAATACACAAATTCGTTTGCATTTTTCTTGGGTTTTGTTCTTTTTAAATGGCTTATAACGGTTTGCGACTACGAGCAACGGCGCTCTGAAATAGTGCATCTTAGTCCGTTGTCGCTTAGACGCTGTTATAGGCTGGCGATTTTCACAGTGGCTTTGTAGTGGTCGTCCGGGTAATATTTGTAAAATTCGATATTTTATATTTCAATTTGAATTCGGATTTTACCTCCTAGTCCTTTTTCTACGATTTCATATAAAGTTTTCAAGGTCATATTACTTCCATTATTCTCAACTCTAGAAATATATTCTCTTTTTTTATCGACAAGGTCACCCAATTGAGTTTGAGTCATATGTTTGTCTTCTCGTGCTTTTTTTAACAACACTCCAATTTTGAAACCCTCAAAATCTCTTTCAAGTTCGTCACGTCTTTCGGTCCCTTTTTTACCGTAAACATTGTCTTTAATTTCTTTCCAGCTTTTAGTTTCCATTTTCTTCTGATTTTTCTTGATAATATTTAGTCATTAAACTCAATGCAAGTACTATTTCATTTTTTGGTGTTTTCTGTGTCTTTTTCTGAAAGCCATTTAGTAAAATGACTAATTTATTATTATCAAAAAAACAGAATACTCGCCAAATGTTAGAGCCTAATTTTATCCTCGCTTCATAAAGTCCATTTGTTCCAACTATATGTTTTAAATAATTGGAAGGAACACGTTCAAGAGTTTCAATTGCTTCAATAATTTTATAAATTTTGTCTTGAACTTTCTTTGGTTGTTTTAGGAGAAAATCTTCAAAATAATTTTTATAAGCTATAACTTCACGTACATTTATATTTTCAAAGGTAACTTAAAAGTTACAAAGTTCCAAATTTCATTTCAGTTAATTTTTGTCCTCCGTAAATTTGAAAAGGATGATGATTTATAAGTTTCAAGTTTAATTTAAAGTCGAAGCGAGATTTTTTTCGCTTGCCTATAACGTTTTGGGGCTTTGCGTTGGTGGGCTTTTGAAACCGTAAACTGTCTGCCAGCACCAAAGTTTATTAATTGCTCAAATGTTTCTATTCGCACTGTCCGCCCACTAACGCAAAACCTGTGTTAGCAGACGTTATTTTCATTTCGTTAATACATTCCACTCGTCAATTGTGTCGTGTCAAACCGCCATAAAAACTTGTCGGCCTTTTCTTTTTGATTATTGAAGAAGTCCAAGGCTAATTTTGCCGTAATTTTTTTAGCTTGTTTCTTTACAATGTCGTCTTCTAATGTTTCTTTGAAACTTCCCCCGTACTTGAAATCTTCTCCACGAACAGCACAAACAATAATAAGTCCGTTTAAGAACTTTTTTCTACTGATTTTGAATGTTGTCAAATTGTTTTCCTTCACATATGTTTTACATGCGCTTATCAGTCCGTCCAAAACACCTTCAACCAATGATCCACCGCAAATTGTCTGTACATCATTTGCAAAACTAATGACATTCGGAGTTGGATACCAGTCAGTCCGATAAGCGAGTCCAATTTGATATTTGTTGGTGTTAATTTTATCGTCAAAGGTTAATTTAAATTCTGGCTTACCTAAAACTTCTGTCGTTGCTCTGTCGAACAAATAGAAAATCCCTTGCGGAAAGTGGTAATAGTTTTGAGTCAAATATTTCTGCCTTTTGTCTATTGTGATTATTTCGCATTGTCGGTTTAACAAGGCAATTTGCAAAACCTTTTCGGTCAGTTTTAAATAGTCAATGTTCGTGTTTGTAATTACATTTTTGTCAAATGAAAAGGCAACTTCAGTTTTCGAATTGTCTTTGGTGATTATTTCAAATGTTTCAGAAACAACCTTGAGCACCTTTGGAAAATAGTTTGCGAACTCTTTTCTTTCATCTGTGAACTGTTGTATAAATGGATTTATGTCGTGAAGTGAAGTGAGTCCCAAAGTAAAGTCGTTGTCTCCTGATATCACAATTTCAAAAGTGATCTCGTCAGTCTTACAAAGTTCAATACAGTCTGTTAATAGTCCTTCAAAAAGTCCAACAACACCGTCATTGCCGATATACATAAAAGGTCGTCTTCTAACGGATTCTTCAAATGTCATTGTTTGTGTTGTGTCTGTCATTATAATGGCTGCTAACTAATTGCTAAGCGAAGTGTTTATTAAAAAAGACTTCACTTAACACACTATTTTAAACTTATCTTACCCTTTCACCAAAGAAACCCTCGCATCACCTTCATTCTCCAAATCAGTTACCAAAGCTTCACCACCCAAAACTTCAAACACAATCTCATTCGCCAACACTTCATTGCAAACATATTCTTTGTTGGCATTAATTGCACTTTGAATCAATTCATTGGTGTCCACTTTTAGTAAAATGCGATCTGTAATTTCCAATCCTGAATCTTTACGTAAGTTTTGAACTCTATTCACCAATTCACGAGCAATTCCTTCAGCTCTTAATTCTTCTGAAATAGTGATGTCTAAAGCAACTGTTAAACCACCTTCAACACTTACTAACCATCCTGGAATATCTTGTGCTAAGATTTCGAAATCTTCCATGTCTAGAGTTATTGATTCTCCTTCCACTTCGCCTTTCCATCCTTGGTTTGCTTCTACTTTTGCTATATCATCAGCTGTCATTTGGTTCACAATTGCTGAAATTGCTTTCATTTGTTTACCAAATTTTGGTCCGATTGTTTTGAAATTGGGTTTAATGCTTTTTACCAAAACTCCGTTTCCTTCTTCCAATAATCTCAATTCTTTTACATTCACTTCTGAAAGAATTAAGTCTTTCACATGATTGATGTTGTCAGAAAAAGTTTGACTCAAGGTAGGAACCATAATCGTTTGTAAAGGCTGACGAACACGGATTCTTTCTTTCTTACGGATTCCTAAAACCATGGAAGAAACCTTTTGTGCGATTTCCATTTGTGCTTCTAACTCTTTATCGATGAATGATTTATTCACTTTCGGGAAATCTGCTAAATGAACTGAAACCACAGTATGTCTTTTGGTAACAGCATTCAAGTCACTGAACAATTGATCCATAAAGAACGGCGCAATTGGAGATCCTAAAATAGAAACTGTTTCTAGACATGTATACAATGTTTGGTAAGCTGACAATTTATCTTGTGAATCATCGCTTTTCCAAAAACGTCTACGGCATAAACGAACGTACCAATTTGATAATTGATCTGTTACAAATTCTTGGATTAAACGTCCTGCTTTTGTTGGTTCGTATGTTTCAAATGCTTCTTCTACATTTTGAATCAATGAGTGTAATTGTGACAATACCCAACGATCAATTTCTGGTCTTTCTTCTAATTTTACATCTGCTCCAGAATAGTCGAAACCATCAATGTTTGCGTACAATGTAAAGAATGAATACGTATTGTAAAGGGTTCCGAAGAATTTACGTTGTACTTCTGTAATTCCATCAACGTCAAATTTTAAGTTGTCCCAAGGTTGCGCATTTGTAATCATGTACCAACGAGCCGCATCTGGACCGTATTGTTCTAAACATTTGAAAGGTTCAACCGTATTTCCTAAACGTTTCGACATTTTTTGTCCGTTTTTGTCTAGTACTAATCCGTTTGAAATAACGTTTTTATACGCTACTTTATCAAAAACCATCGTAGAAATTGCATGCAAGGTATAGAACCAACCACGTGTTTGATCTACTCCTTCTGCGATGAAATCTCCAGGGAAACTTTTGTTATTGTCTATTAATTCTTTGTTTTCGAATGGATAATGCCATTGTGCATACGGCATTGAACCAGAGTCAAACCAAACATCAATTAAATCTGCTTCGCGGTTCATTGGTTTTCCTGATGAAGAAACTAAAATAATTGTATCTACATAATTTTTATGTAAATCGATTTTAGAATAATTTTGGTCTGACATGTCACCAATTACAAATTCAGCCAATGGATTTTTAACCATAAAACCAGCTTGAACGGATTTATCACATTCGTTTTTCAATTGTTCAACAGAAGAAATAACGATTCTTTCATCCCCTTCTTTCGTCGACCAAATTGGAATTGGAATTCCCCAGTATCGAGAACGTGAAAGGTTCCAATCATTCAAATTTTCCAACCATTTTCCGAAACGTCCAGATCCAGTAGATTCTGGTTTCCAGTTGATGGTTTTATTCAATTCCATCATTCGGTCTTTCGCAGCTGTCGCTTTGATGAACCATGAATCCAGTGGATAATATAAAATCGGCTTGTCAGTTCTCCAACAATGTGGGTAACTGTGCTCGTATTTCGCAACGTTGAACGCTTTGTTTTCTTCTTTCAGTTTAATCGCTATTTGCACATCTGCTGAACGTTCGGGCGCTTCACCTTCGTTGTAATATTCATTTTTCACATACATACCAGCAAATTCTCCCATTTCTGGTCTGAATTTTCCTTGTAAATCAACCAAAGGTACTAAATTTCCTTTGTCGTCTTTTACCAGCATAGCTGGGACTCCTGATTCAGTAGCAACTCGAGCATCGTCCGCACCAAAAGTAGGAGCGATGTGTACGATTCCTGTACCGTCTGAAGTTGTAACGAAATCACCTCCGATTACTCTAAACGCTTGTTCTGGAGTTTCATCTGGTAAGCAATATGGTAATAATTGCTCGTATTTGATTCCGATAAGGTCTGAACCTAAGCATTCGCCAGCTATGAAATAAGGAATTTGTTTGTCTTCTTTTGAATAAGATGATAAATCATTTTCAGATTCAACAAGATTGAATCCTTTACCTCCGAATTGGTAACCTATCAAGTTTTTAGCAAGAATTACGTTGATCGGTTCGAATGTGTATTTGTTGAATGATTTTACAAGAACATATTCGATTTTTGGACCTACGCATAATGCAGTGTTGGATGGTAATGTCCATGGGGTTGTTGTCCATGCCAGGAAATGCATCGCATTTTTTGCATGACGTAGGGATAGGGCATGTCCTATCCCTACGTCATTCGGCGTTCCCGCGTTTCCGACGATATCGCCGAATGGCGATTTTTCCCCATCCACCATTTTAAATTGTGCAACAACCGTCGTATCTGAAACATCCCGGTAACACCCCGGTTGATTAATTTCATGCGAAGATAAACCAGTACCAGCCTTTGGTGAATACGGTTGAATTGTATATCCTTTGTAAATTAAATTTTTCTCGTATAATTGACCTAACAGCCACCAAACTGTTTCCATGTATTTTGGTTCGTAGGTAATGTATGGATTTTCCATATCTACCCAATAACCCATTTTCACAGTAAGGTCATTCCAAATATCCGTATAACGCATTACCGTTTCCTTACACGCTTTGTTGTAATCTTCTACTGAAATTTTGTTGCCGATATCTTCTTTTGTGATTCCTAATTCTTTTTCAACACCTAATTCGATGGGTAAACCATGTGTATCCCAACCAGCTTTACGCTTCACTTGAAAACCTTGAAGTGTTTTATATCTACAAAAAATATCTTTGATAGAACGAGCCATAACATGGTGAATACCAGGGAGTCCATTCGCTGATGGAGGCCCTTCAAAAAACACAAATTGCTTTTCTTCGGCACGCGTTGAAATAGATTTTTCGAACACATTTTCAGCGTTCCATTTCTCTAGTACAGTTTGCGCAACGTTTGGCAAATTTAATCCTTTGTATTCCTGATATTTTTGACTCATTTTGATGTTGAATTTTTGAAGTTACGAAGATAGTAAAAAGATACAAGTCTGCAAGATAAGAGAAGGAATCCTCTCGAAGAACAAATGATAGCATTGAAAGATCACTTTGTTTAAAGATTGAATTGTTGTGTTTGTATTTTTATAAGTCTTTAATTTCATTCATCTTTTCGCTTTAAATCTTACTTTGAATTCTTTTTTAATTAACTTTACTCTAAAAATTATAGAATGAAATTTTTCGGATTTATTTTCATGTTGATTACATTTTCATCTTGTGCCGATTTACGCAAAGGAGATCAAATTTTAGCGATTGAGGTAATGCATAAAACATTGGATAGTATTACAACAGTCCTTATCGAAAATAATTATAAATCAGTTGAAGAAATTAGAGTTGAATCAATAGATGTAGCTAAAAAAATTAAAGATAATTACAACGGCGATACGCTAAATCTCGAATTTGCTAAAAAACTTGACGATTACAAGCAAATGCTTTCCTCCTTTACCCCTTTAAAAAAAGGATATATTCTTTTATTAAAAAACACGAAGGAAGAAAAAAAAACGTTATCTAAATTAATAGATGATATAGAAAAAGGAAATGGAGAAAGAGCAAGATATCAAGAATTTATTCTGAATGAACAACACAAAACGAAACAAATTTGTGTGTTATTAAATGATTATGTTACCCAACTTAAAAAATCATTAACAATTTATCACCAAAACAAAGATGCTGTTTATGATTATTCTTTTAGTCTAATTGCGAAATAATTGTTCTAATTTTTGTATATTGCACCAAATAAACTGTAAAAATAATAAACGCATCTAAAATATTTTATAAAAGCCAATTAATCCAAACATGAACAAATTTCTTTTTCTAATTTTACTATTAAGCTCAACTTTCTCTTTTTGTCAAGAAGGAACAGAACAACAGTTGGCGCAATATTACTTTTCGAATGGAGAATTTGATAAAGCAGTTAATTATTATCAACGTTTATTTACAGCAGATGCGAGTAAGTTTAATTTTAATCGGTATTATGAATGTTTACTGAAGACAGAAAATAAAAAAGAGGCTGAAAAATTATTAAAAAAACAAATCTCCTTAAACAAAACAAATTATGAATATAAAGTTCTTTTAGGGGAATTTTATGAAGAATCGAATGAGATTGACAAAGCAAATAAAATTTATGACGATCTTGTAGATGAATTAGCAGAAAATCCAACTTTATTTATTGAAGTTTATAAAGCTTTTAAAGCGAAGGATAAGTATGATTATGCTTTAAAAACGATTGAAAAAGGGAGAAAAACATTTAAGAAAACATATCCTTTTAATTTGCAATTTGCAGAGTTGTATACTCAGAAAGGTGAAAAAGAAAACATGATTAATGAATATTTGGATTTGCTTGATCTCGACCCCAATTATTTAGAAACAGTTGAATCGCTAATGTCTAAACAAATTGATTTCACACAAGATACAGTTTTAGAATATGACATGTTACGTCAAAAATTATTAGAGAGAATTCAGAAAAAGCCTTCGGAAACTGTTTGTTCTGAAATGTTGATTTGGCTTTTTATTCAAAAGAAAAATTTTGGTTCAGCTTTGATTCAAGTTCAAGCATTAGATAAAAGAGAAGATGCAGAAGGTAGACGAGTTATGGAATTAGGAATGATTTGTGTTGAAAACAAAGAATATGAAACGGCAAGAAAAGCTTTTCAATACGTGATTCAATTAGGAGGTGATAAATTATTTTATTTTCAAGCAGAAAATTCTCTTTTAAATACTCGTTTTTTAGAAATAACAACCAATCGAAGTTATTCGAAAGAAGAGTTAGATCTAACAGTATTAGAATATCAAAAATCTCTAGAAAGAGTTGGAAAGAAACGATCAAGCCTTCCGTTGATTATAGAAATGTCCCATATTCAGGCTTTTTATTCAAATCAAGCACCAATTGCTATTTCAAATTTAGAAGAAGCTTTGAAAATTCCTGGATTAACAGATGTTGAAAGGGGAGAAATTAAAATGCAATTAGCAGATGTATTGGTTTTAAAAGGAGATATTTGGGAAGCCTCACTTTATTATATGCAAATTGATACCGATTTCAAATTTGAACCAATAGGACATGAAGCTAAATTTAAAAATGCACGTATTTTTTATTACGATGGAGAATTTGATTTTGCACAATCTCAATTAAGTGTACTAAAGGAATCTACAACTAAATTAATTGCAAATGATGCGATGAAATTATCATTATTAATTACCGATAATTTTGGAATAGATAGTAATTATACAGCCATGACGTGGTTTGCAAATGGAGATTTATTAATTGAGCAACACCAATACGAAGAAGCATTTATACTTTTTGATAGCATTACAACAAAATTTGCTTACCATAGTTTGAGCGATGAAATTTTATTAAAAAAATCGTATGCAATGCAATTACAGGGTAAATGGAATGAATCTGTAGCTTACTTAGATGAGTTATTAAAGTACTTTTCAGAAGATATTTTAGCTGATGATGCTTTATTTCAATTAGGAGATATTTATGAAAATCAATTAAAAGACAAAGAAAAAGCAGCAGAATATTATAAGAAAATTCTTTTCGATCACAAAGGAAGTCTTTATGTTGTTGAAGCCAGAAAAAGATTTAGAGCTATTAGAGGCGATAAACCAGAAGAGTTGTAAAATTCAATAATAACGTCATTTAGAATTTAAATTAACTCTTTCATCTACCTCTAATCTAACCAAACAAACCACATCAGTCTTTAAGTGAAACGGTCTTAAATCTTTGAGCGATAGCGATCTTAAATCTAAAACAAAGATTTTGATTTTTATCCAATAATATTTTATAACTTTGCACTCTTTTTGAATATTTTTACATCCAATAATAGATCAGTTTTATGACAAAAATGAAACTTTCTGAGTTTAGTTTTGACTTACCAGAGGAGCTTATTGCTGAATACCCAACTGAAAACCGTGATGAGTCACGTTTAATGGTTATTCACCGTGACACAGGAAAAATCGAACACAAGTTATTCAAAGACGTTATCAATTACTTCTCTGAAGGAGATGCGTTAATTATGAATAATACAAAAGTATTTCCAGCACGTATGTATGGAAATAAAGAAAAAACAGGTGCGAAGATTGAAGTTTTCTTACTTCGAGAGTTAAACAGAGAGAGTTTATTATGGGATGTTTTAGTAGATCCAGCAAGAAAAATTCGTATTGGGAATAAATTGTACTTCGGAGAAGATGATTCATTAGTAGCTGAAGTTATTGACAATACTACTTCTAGAGGAAGAACATTGCGTTTCCTTTTTGATGGATCGTATGAAGAATTCAAAGCGAAAATCACTGAATTAGGAGAAACTCCGATTCCGAAATATATCAAAAGAGAAGTTGAGGCTTCAGACGAAGAAAGATACCAAACAATTTTTGCGAAAGAAGAAGGTGCAGTTGCAGCTCCGACAGCAGGATTGCATTTTTCTCGCCAATTAATGAAACGATTGGAATTAAAAGGAGTTAATTTTGCCGAAGTTACTTTACACATTGGATTAGGAACTTTCCGTCCAGTTGAAGTAGAAGATTTGACAAAACACAAGATGGATTCTGAGCAAATGAGAATCACTCCTGAATGTGCAGCAATTGTAAATAAAGCAAAATTAGCTAAAAAGCGTGTTTGTGCCGTTGGAACAACTTGTATGAGAGCGATTGAAACATCTGTTTCTACTGAAGGATTATTGAATCCTTACGATGGTTGGACGAATAAATTTATATTCCCTCCATTTGATTTCAGTATTGCTGATTGTATGATTACTAATTTTCACACACCATTATCTACACTGTTAATGATGATTTCATCATTTTGCGGTCACGATTTAATGGTTGAAGCATACAAACAAGCAGTTGAAGAAAAATACAGATTTTATTCGTATGGTGATGCGATGTTGATATTATAATTCAAAAAAACATATATTTTAAAGCACAGTTTTTAGCTGTGCTTTTTTATGCGCTTAACATTTGATAATGAGATATTAAGTTTTCTGTTTAATAAAAAAATAAAAAAATATTCAAACATTAAACTTTCAACAACAAACATCAACAAGTTTAATAAGTATATTTGCACCGAATTTTAAAATAAAAAGGGGAACCTTGTATTATGTCAATTGGAGCAAAAATTAAAACGTACATCGTTTTCACAAAATTTAGGTTATCTGCTTTAGTAGTTCTTTCTGCTTTATCAGGATATTTATTTGCTGATAAAACAAGTGATCTAAAAGATAATTTTAATATCTTTTTATTGATGATTGGTGGATTGTTAGTTACAGCTGCGTCAAATGGTTCTAATCAAATTTGGGAAAAAGATCTAGATATTTTGATGAAGAGAACGGAAAAAAGACCACTTCCACAAGACGAAATGACATTAACAGCTGCCTATATTACAGTTATACTTTGCCTATTAGTCGGAACTTATATGTTATATTCGATTAATCTATATTCTGCACTTTTGGGTTTAGCTGCGTATGTTTCGTATGTTTTTTTATATACTCCTTTAAAAAGATATACACCTTGGGCTGTTTTTGTTGGAGCTTTTCCTGGAGCTATTCCTCCGATGTTAGGAGCAGTTGCAGCTACAGGTCAATTTGATCAAGTAGCTGGTATTTTATTTTTTGTGCAATTTATCTGGCAATTCCCTCATTTTTGGGCAATCGCATGGGTGGTTTTTGATGATTATAAGGCGGGAGGATTTGCGCTATTGCCTTCTAAATTAGGGAAATCAAAAAATTCAGCGTTTCATATTACGCTTTATTCTTTCATCTTAATTCCTTTTAGTTTATTACCTTGGGTATTAGGATTAACTGGTGCAATATCACTTATAGTGGCAACTGTATTTGGAACTTTATTTTTTCTACAATCCTATAAATTATTGAGAAGTTGTGATGATAAAGATGCACGTAAATTAATGTTTGCATCCTTTATATATCTACCCATCATACAATTTTTATATGTTTTTGATAAAGTTTAAACTTCATTGCTAAAATAATTAAAAATGGACAAAGAAAATTCAGAAATGAATCCTAATAAGATGGATGAGTTGAGAAAAAACATTAATTCAGATATTTCTCCTGAGATAAAGGAAAAAATGAAAAAAAATCTGATTTATATTAGTATTTTCAGTGTTGCAATGCTTTTTGCAGGATTAACTTCTGCTTATATTGTGTCAATGGGAGATTCATTTTGGATAAAATTCCCTTTACCGACTTCTTTTTGGATTAGCACAGTAGTTATAATATTAAGCAGTATTTTCTTTCAAATAGGTATTACTTTTGCTAAAAAAGACAACCAAAAAATGTCAAAGTTTTTCGTTGTATTAACTTTTTTATTCGGAATTTTCTTTGTCTATTTTCAGTTTAAAGGTTATGGAGAATTATATGATACTGGAAGTCGTTTCCGTGGAGATATTATGGTCGTTGATGGAAGATATGGAAGTGTTGGCGATGATGGAAGATATTACGGATATTATGAAATAAAATACAAAGGGAAATTTATTGAAATTGATGGGAATGATTATTTGATCAATGGAAAGAAATTAACGGATAAACAATTTTCTAAAATTAAAGAATTTACGTCTCAATTTGAAAATTACTCAATAAACAAACCTCTATCTGGAATTGAATATGGCAAAGAATTTGAATTATTATATAAACAACAAAAAGTTAGTATGATAAATGGTAAATTTTGTTTACCAGATAGCTCTGAATTACAATTTGTTGATTTGACAAGATTAAAAGATTTAGCTATCAATATGCGAGATGGTAGAGGTGATTTTTTTATGAAAGGAAAATTAGGAAAAGATTTCCATGTATTCTTTAAACGAAAAGAATTAGAATATGAAAATAGGTTATGGAAATACCACGGAAAAAAACTAGATGATTATTTACAAACAAAACCTTTAGAGTCTCCTGATACTTCTTCGTCTTATTTATGGATAATTACTTTTCTACATTTGGGACATATTATTTTCACATTGATTTATATGATTAGAATTGTAAGATCTTCATTATTAGGTGATTTTACTTCAAAAGACACTCTAAGTTTAAGACTCGGTGCAATTTTCTGGCATTATTTAGGATTATTATGGGTCTATTTATTGCTTTTTTTACTTTTTATTCACTAAACTTGTACAAAATTTATTACAATGGCAGAACACGCTGAACAAAAAAATGATTCAAAAACAGCATGGGGAGGAAAAATTTCTCCATTTAATGCTAGTTACGGAAAGTTGATGATGTGGTTTTTCCTTGTGTCAGATGCCCTGACATTTGGAGGATTACTAGCTTCTTATGGTTTTACGCGATTTAATGCACAAGATGCATGGCCAATCGGTGAAGAAACTTTTAACTCATTGCCTTTTTTAGGTCATGGTTATCCTTTGATTTATGTTGCTTTGATGACATTTATCTTGATTGTTTCGTCTGTTACAATGGTACTTGCTGTTGAAGCAGGTCATCGAATGGATAGAAAAGGTGTAACGAAGTGGATGATTGCTACTATTATTGGTGGTTTCTTCTTCGTTGGTTCTCAAGCTTGGGAATGGAGCCACTTTATTCACGGTTCTGAATTCGGTAAAATTGAATTAGCTGATGGATCTCAAGCAATTGTGAAAGGTCATTTTGGTGAAATTTCAAATTTTACAGTTACTGAAGCTGGAGATCATCATAAAAAAGGCGAAGTGATTACGGATGATTTATTACACCAATATCATCATGCTATTCTTCTTGGTCATTTAGATGCTAAAGGAATTATTCGTTTACACGATGGTTCTATGGCAAAAGTGAACAAAGCTGCTGATCATATTAATGCGTTGGTTATTAAAAAGAATGGTTCGAAGTATAAAATGAAAGTCGGAACAAAAGGCAAAAATATTACTGATGCTGAAGCTGAAAAATTATATACTGAAGCTATTACTTCAGGAGAGGCACATAGAGTAATTTATGGAGCTGATTTAAAAGAAAACGAATACGGGCCACAGCAATACGGACAGTTTTTCTTCTTTATTACTGGATTCCACGGATTCCACGTATTTTCAGGAGTTTGTTTTAATATTATCATTTTATTAGGAGTATTAAAAGGAACATACCATAAAAGAGGTCATTATGAAATGGTAGAAAAAACTGGATTATATTGGCATTTTGTCGATTTAGTTTGGGTATTTGTATTTACTTTCTTCTATCTTGTTTAATTTAATCTAAAAAAATCTATCATGGAAAGAGACGATATCATTGAATATTCTTTAGACGCTCATCACAGCGAAGAAGAAGGCGTTAAAACACGTAAAAAGATTTGGTTTGTTACGGCTTTATTAACAGTTATTACAGGAATCGAAGTAGCTTTAGGATCTATTATTCATCAAGACAGTCCAAGCTGGCCAACAGTTAAAATATTTTTTATCTTGTTAACTTTAGTTAAGGCTGGTTATATAGTAATGTCGTTTATGCATTTAGGGCATGAAAGAAAATCATTAAAATATGTTATTTTACTTCCATACATATTTTTTATAATTTATTTAATCATTTTGCTTCTTACTGAATCTATCTATGTAGGTGGAGTTTGGTCGAAATACGGTTATTAATAATTCATTTTAATAATGGCAATTAAAAATACTGCCGGTAGAAATAGAATAGTAGCAGTACTTATTCTACTTTTACCGGCTTTTTTATTAGTCTTCTTATCAACAAGAGGTTGTAATCATAAATTCAAAGAATTGCCCGATTATGGAAAAGCCGTTGACTATAAATTTGTAGATAGTCGAGGGAAATCTTTCACTTCTAAGGATTTCGAAGGTAAAGTTGTTGTAATAACCTCTTTACAAATTACTTGTCCTGATAGCTGTGCTATTTCAATGTGGCATGTTGATCAAGCAATTTTCCAGCATATACGTAAAAACAAAAAGAAATTAAAGCAAGTTAAAATTGTTTCTTTTGTAACAGATGGAAATGGGAATTCTTTGAAAGATTTATCGAGGTTAAAATCTTCCATGATCGATAATATCGAAGGTTATGATCCAGATATTTGGTATTTAGCAAATGGAGATGCACGTTCGGTTTACAATTTCAAATTTAATAATCAAAGCTTATTAAAGAAAGGAAAGCAATATTTTGGAGGAGAAGCCTTTTTAGAATTAATGCTTTTGATTGATAAAAAGAATCATCTTCGAATGGTAAATAGAGGGAATGCGGAAGGTTCAATTCGTAGAATGTATCAACATATTGCTCTTTTGCAAAAACAATATGACAAAGCTAGAAAAGCTCAAATGATGAAATCTAAATAATAAATTGAAAGATTTAAAATGAAAATTACATTCCTCGCTTTAATAGTTCTTACTTTTTTTTCGTGTAAGAATACTAATTCAAACCAAAAAGTATTGCCAATTTTAGGTAATGCTGATGTGATTTATAAAATGATAAATGGAAAAGAGGTAGCTGATACAGTTTTTCCTAAAATCCCTTCTTTCGAATATTTAAATCAAGATTCAGTGATGATTAAATCTTCTTCCATGAAAGGGAAAATTTGGGTTGCTGATTTCATTTTTACAAATTGCCAATCTATTTGTCCAAAAATGACAGATGAAATGAAGCGCTTAAATAACCTTACAAAGGATTTAAGCAACTCTATTCAATTTATGTCATTCTCTATTGATCCCAAAACAGATAGTCCTCATGTGCTTAAAAATTACATTAATGCAAAAGGAATAACTGCAAAAAACTGGCAATTCTTTACAGGAAGTGAAGCTAGAACACATGCATTAGGAATTGATAATTTCCTAATAGTTGCTCAAGAAGATATAGAAGCTGCTGGTGGATATGCACATTCAGAAGCTTTCACTTTAGTAGATCGTGAAGGGTATGTCAGAGGAGTTTACAAAACAACAGATTCAAAACAAGTAGACAAATTAGAAAAAGATATACGTAAATTATTAAAATATGAGTACGCAGTTAACTGATCCAAAAAAATTAAAAAATGCAAAAGTTGCTATTTATGCTGCTGCCATCGCGATTCCATTAGTAGTTGCATTATTGTTTAAAGTTAAAATTGAAGGAGTTACTTATCTTCATTTTTTACCTGCTTTGTATGCGAAAATAAATGCTATAACAGCTGTTTTTTTAATTATCGCTTTGTATGCGATTAAACAAAAGAACATGGAGATACATAGGAAATATATTCGTCGATGTTTACTGTTATCTATTTTATTTTTAGCTTGTTATGTTGCTTATCACATGACGAATGACAATACTGCATACAAAGGAGAATACAGAAATGTGTATTACCCATTATTAATTTCTCATATTGTTTTAAGTGTTGCTGTTATTCCAATTGTTTTGTTTACTTACCTTTTTGCTTGGCAAGGAGATTATGTAAAACATAAAAAATGGACACGTTTTGCATGGCCAATTTGGTTTTATGTTTCTGTTACTGGGGTGATTGTTTATTGGATGATTTCTCCTTATTATGTCCATAACTAAAGTTGTGGATAAGACCAATGGATAAGACCAATGGAGGAGACTTATGGAGGAGACTTATGGTGGAGACTTATGGTGGAGACGTTATATATAACGTCTTTACGGAATTTGCTATAAAATAATATATATATGATCAACTACAATCCAAAAACTTGGCTTCACATGATATTCGGTCTGCACAAGAGCGATACTTTACGAATGTTATGGAAAGAGATAATTTATATTGGTTGTTTCACCTTGTTTATTACTTTTTTGGTGCTTCGCTTTGCTCCAGATTCAAAATATTTAGAAAAGTTAATAGCTGTTTATTCATTAGTTGGATTTGTTATCTCCTTATTATTGATTTTCAGAACCAATACTGCTTATGATAGATGGTGGGAAGGTCGAAAAAAATGGGGTGAATTAGTGAATGACACTCGGAATGTTTCTATAAAATTGGCTTCTATTTTAACTTCTGAAGAAGATCGATCTTTTTTTAGGAGGATGATTCCCAATTTTGTTTTCTCTGCAAAAGAACATTTAAGAAGAGGTGTTCAATTTGATGAATTAGAATTATTAGAATCGGAAATTGAATTTATATCGTCAAAAGTTCATAAACCACTGGCAATTTCACAATTGATCTATAAACGATTGCTTGAATTGAAAGCCAAAGGAATCCTTTCGGAACAAGAGTTCATTATTTTAGATAAAAATTGCAATAAATTCATGGATTGCTTAGGAGCTTGTGAACGAATTAAAAACACACCCATTCCATTTTCGTATAGTTTATTTATAAAGAAATTTATCTTTATTTATGTTACTACATTACCACTTGCCTTTGTTACAATATTTGGCTATTTCTCCGCATTAATTGCAACGTTTATTTTTTATGTACTTGTAAGTATAGAAGTATTGGCAGAAGAAATCGAAGATCCTTTTGGAAAAGATGACAACGATTTACCAGTTGATATGTTATGTAATAAAATTAGAAGTACTACGAAAGAAGTGTTTTCAAAATAGACATTTATTTTCTATTAATGTCCTCCTTCTACTTTTTCATCAAAAAAAATACCTTGATTTTTTAATAGTTTGTTTACGTAATATCCAAAAAAGGCTAAATACATAAAACAAATTGTTGGGACTATGTAAGATTGTTGAATGTTTAAAACATCTGCTAATTTCCCTTGAATAGGTGGAATTATAGCGCCTCCTAAAATCATCATTACTAGGAATCCTGATCCTTGAGATTGATATTTCCCTAGTCCAGCTAATGACAAAGAAAAAATACATGGCCACATAATAGAACAAAATAATCCAGTACTTAAAAATGCATAAATTGCAATTGAACCTGAAGAAGTTAATCCAATAACCGTAGCAATTGTTCCAAGTACACCAAATAAGGTAAGAGTAAATACTGGACGATCATTTGCAATATAAAATGCTATTATTTGAATGAAAACACACGAAATATACCAATATAAATTACCCACTTTATAACCTAAAGCTGTAAAAATTGTGATTAGCAATGCAAATGCCACCAATGGAACAATAAAGCGTAAAATCATTTTCGTTTTTTCATTGATATTAAATACACTTACCGCTCCAGTCCATCTTCCAATCATTAAACTGCCCCAATACATTGCGATATACGGTGCACTTTCTGAAGATTCGAGCCCTCCAAATGCTTTTTGATTTAACAATTCTGAAAGATTACTTCCAACAGCAACTTCAACACCTACGTAGACAAAAATTGCAAGCATACCCAAAGTTAATTGAGGGTATTGCATGGCTCCCCACCCAGTTTTTTGTTTTGTGCCTTTTCGGTTTGCGTATAAAATCCCACCTACAACAACAACTAAACCACCAAATAACCATGATATTCTCCAATTATCTAAATCAATATTAATTTTTTCAATTGAATGTTCAATGTCTTTTTTTGTCTCTAGTTGTTGAGAAGACAAAACTGCTATTTTTACGCCTTGTTCATCTAATGAAACCGTTTCTAAATCATGTTCTAATTCAGTAATTTGTTTTGTTTCATTGCATTTATAACTGCTGAAAACTGGAACATAACATGTTATTAATAATCCAGTTATAATAAGCAAAGTAGCCATTGCTTTATTTGCCTTTTCTGTTTTTTCATCCCGTATAACTGAAGGTAATTTTTTAGAGACCCGAAAAAGAATAGCAATACCTAAAAATAATATTCCAATAATAGAATAAAGTATCATTACACTAGATAAATTAAGCGATTTTATCATTTCATCAGTCACTTTTTTTGTTGATCCGAATAAAGCTAAAGAAACTACTAAAGGACCAATTGCTGTTCCAAAACTATTTATAGCTCCGCCAAAATTGATTCTATTACTTCCTGTTTTTTCTTCACCTAAAGAAATCATAAAAGGATTGGCGGAGGTTTGTTGTAATGAAAAGCCTAAAGCCACAATAAAAAGACCAATAAGCATTCCTCCAAACATATCCACTTTTACAGAATATACCATTGTTCCTGCTCCAATTGCTGAAATGAACAATCCATAGATAATGCTTTTCTTATATCCCCAACTACCCACTATGTCTTTTCCAGTTCTTGAACCAACAATAAATAAAGCTAGTGCTCCAATATAATATGCTAAGTAGAAAGCGAAATCAATAAGTTGACTTTGGAACTGGTCTAAGTGAAAATAATTTTTACAAAAAGGAATGAAAATACTATTTCCAGCACCGAAAAATCCCCAGAAAAAAAACACTGTGGTTAAAGTTGTAACTGCTCCGTAATTCGTTTTGATTGTTTTTTCTTCAGACATATCTTATAGTTTTCGAAAGACAAAGTAAATCTAAAAAAACGAAACCTAACTATATCAAAATTTTTATTTATTAAAAACGTAGTATTGAAAAAAAAGACCTAAGATTAATATCCTAAGTCCTATAGTTTTTTCCCTATGCCCCATTACCTATTTCCTCTGCCCTTTTTCAAGCAATCTTCCTTGACTTTTTTATCATCTTAGGGCTCATCAATTTTATTTCTTTAAATTTTCGGTTAAAGTTCGAGAGATTTTTAAATCCACATAATTCAGAAACTTCAGTGATTGAAATATCTGGATTTTTTAATAATAATCCACATGCTCGTTCAATTCTAATTTCAATTAAAAATTGAAAAAATGTTTTGTTTGTTCTTTGTTTAAAGTATCTACAAAAAGCATTTTTACTCATTGCCGCAACATCAGCCACTTCTTGTAATGTAACATCTTTCTCTATATTTTTCATTAGAAAATCGAATACCATACTCATTCTTTTTCCTTCGTTGAATGATAATTCTTTATTGTATAAAAAAGATGATAATTGTTTTTTTTCGCTTTTACTTATTAGATCTAAAATAGTTAAAAACAATTGAAAACGATTCAATTTGGAAGCTTCGCCAAATTGATTAATTAATTTTTTGATTTGATCTAAATTTGAACTTATTAATAACCCTTTATCACTTTGATCTAAAAAAGTTGAAATCTCTTCTAAATCAGGGAGATTAAAAAAATCTTTACCAAAACATTCTTTGGTAAAAAAGATGGAGATCATGGAACAAGGTTCTTCACTTTTTAGAACATGTGGAAGATTCTTACCGAAAATAATAACATCGCCTTGATTAAAAGATGTGAATGCATCACCAACTAACAGATTACCAGATCCTTTTTCGATGAGACTAATTTGAATTTCTTCATGTTGATGAAGCAATTCATACAAAATCATATCTCTGTCTTCTTGAAATAAAAGATTTTGTTCTCTTGTTTTTAGAATTTTGAAGGGAAGTACTTTCATAGCTGTGTTGTTTATGAGATAATATTAATGTATTTTTATCATATATTAACCATCAAAGGTAATATAGTATCATTAACAGCTAATTTTACTAAATATTTAGTAATTATCGGTGATATAATACCACTCATTAATACTACTATAAATATTCAAATTGATTCAAAATGTATTTTGGTATCTTGAAGCATATTCTTTAAACACCATTTGGCGTATGGTTTAGCCAAAATAAAACCAATTGAACGAAAGAAAAACTTTCTTGGTTTAGTATATTTGATACTTAGGTCAACTAGTGTATCTTCTCCAACTTTTGTAATTAATAATTGCATTTGATACCATTCAAGGATGATCATTTTTGCTTCGCCAACAGTTCCCCATACTTTTTCTTTATTGGATTCCCATTTAGATGTTACTACGGTAAAATCCATTTTAAATCCCAAAACTCTGCCTTTCCAATTGTATTTTGAATTTAAGCCTACTGCATTCTCTGAAAGTTGAGATAATACAAGTTTACTCCCCATCATTGCCATTGACCTTTTTTTCATGTGAGCACCTGTATTACCCATTTGATCTATGTATATAAAAACATTTTCAGGTGTTGTGTTTTTTAATAAAATACTTTTTGATTGAAACTTTATTTTTTTTAAAGAATCCGATATTAAAATTTCTGATTGAGTAAAGCTATACAAGCTAAATAGAATTAATAAACTAGAAAATAGTTTTATTTTCAATGACATACTTTATTATTGTTTTGTAATTGATAGTAATTATAAGGTAAAGCAAATAGAAAGCCTAAACTCATTGCCATTATCATAGTCATTAAACTATGTATTGTTTCATGTAATTGATGGTTGGAAAATTGAGGAGTAATAGTAACGAAAACTACATTTTCAATACACATCATAATTAATATAGAAACGCTGCTCATTTTAAAACTCATTTTAATAGCATCAATAAATTTCAATTGACGAGTTATCGTATGCCAAAGTACCATAAACACGAAACACGAAATAAATCCTGCCAAGAACGAAATTAGAAAAATCACAAACCAATTATAATGGATTAAATATACCGTTGTTCCCATTGTTCCAACAGAACAACCGATAAGACAAATAAGTGTCGAAACAAATGATTGCTTCCAGGATTTAATTTCCAACCAATTCATAGAATCATCATGCTTGAAATAGTAATGAAAAGAAATATTTTTCTTTTCATTACTATTTTATTTTTCTAATTTACACATTTGCAGTAGAAAGTGCTTCACAAATATCAGCACATTTAATACAAGCTGCTTCGCATTCTTTACAGCTTGCATGGTGAGAAGTATGTTTTGCGCATTCAATTGCACAAGCCTTACAAGCTTTCGCACATAATACGTGTAAATCTTGACTGAATTCCGATCCTCTAGCTGTTAGCCTTGCACACAATGCACAAATATCAGCACAATCTCTACAAAATTTAATACAGTCTTTGTTTCCATTTTCAATACAATCTGTGATACAGTTTTCACAAATAATCATACATGCAATACATGCCTCGATGCAATTTTTTGAATCTTTCATTTTAACTAATTTTAAATTTTTGAATAACTAATTTTACGATACTAAGTTGTAGTTATTTTTCGTTAATATGAATGATTTTGATCATATTATATTATGTTTTAAGTAATGATATTTAGCGATTTATATTTTATAAAAATTGATATATTGAGTTATGAAAGTTGCTAGACATTTATTTCATTCTGTCGACAAGGAATCAATATAATTATGTAATAACTAATACAATTACTATCGAATATTATTCACAATTTAGACAAAAAAATATTATCAAGGATAATATAGTATCATACATAGTTAACTACTTCAACCATTTTTATTTAGAATAGATATAACTTTGATCTAAAATTAAATCGATATGAACATAGAATGGAAAGGAGTAATGCCAGCAGTAACTACTAAGTTTACGAAAGACGATAAGTTAGATCTTGGTTTGTTCGCTGTAAATGTAAATGCACAATTAGAAGCAGGTGTTGATGGAATTATTTTAGGTGGGACGCTTGGTGAAGCTAGTACTCTTTTAGATGATGAAAAAAGAACATTGGTAAAAACAACTGTAGAAATTGTTCAAGGTAAAGTTCCTGTCATTATGAATATTGCTGAACAAACTACAAAAGGTGCAATTTTAGCGGCTTCAAAAGCGGAAGAAGATGGAGCAAGTGGTTTAATGATGTTGCCACCAATGAGATACAGTTCAAGCGAAAGAGAAACAATTACTTTCTTTTCTGATGTAGCAAAAAGTACGAATCTTCCAATTATGATTTACAACAATCCTGTTGACTACAAAACGGAAGTTACTTTGAATATGTTTGAAGAATTGTTGAAATACGATGTAATTCAAGCAGTAAAAGAATCTACTAGAGATATTTCGAATGTAACCAGAATGATTAACCGTTTTGGAAGTCGTTTAAAAATTCTTTCTGGTGTAGACACATTGGCGTTGGAAAGTTTAGTGTTAGGTGCTGATGGTTGGGTAGCAGGATTATGTGATGCTTTCCCAAGAGAAACGGTTGCTATTTACAAATTAGTAAAAGCGGGTAGAATCCAAGAAGCAGTTCAAATTTACAGATGGTTTTTACCTATACTTGAATTGGACATCAATGCTCGTTTGGTTCAAAATATTAAATTAGCTGAAGTTGCTACTGGTTTGGGTTCAGAATTTGTTCGTGCTCCTCGCTTGCCTTTGATTGGTGAAGAAAGGGAACATGTATTAGCTATTATCGAAAAAGGGTTGGCGACACGACCAACTTTACCTGAATATACTTCATTAGTAGAATTAGCTCAAATATAATTAAATTCAAAGTCTGGAATATTTATTAAAATTGATACAATGACAACATTGGAAACATTAATTACAGGAAAAAATTACATCGGACAGAATTTATCAGCTAAAGGTTCAACAACTTTTAAAACCATAAATCCTGTTCTAAATTGTGAAAATGAAAGTGTTTTTACAGAAGCAACTGATGAAGAAGTAGAGCTTGCGGTTAATTTAGCTTGGAGAGCTTTTGAAACTTATAGAACAACTCCAGTTTCTATTAAAGCTGCTTTTTTGAATTGTATTGCCGATGAAATTGAAGCACTTGGAGATTCATTACTTGAAATGTATTGTCAAGAATCTGGTTTGGCCAGAGGAAGAGCGGAAGGTGAAAGAGGCAGAACTTTATTTCAATTGAGATCTTTTGCACAATTGGTATTGGAAGGTTCTTGGGTTGATGCTGCGATTGATACTGCAATTCCTGACCGAACTCCTGTTCCAAAAATTGATGTTCGTAAAATGTCAATTCCAATTGGACCAATCGTCGTTTTTGGATCGAGTAACTTTCCTTTTGCTTATTCAACGGCTGGAGGTGATACTGCAAGTGCTTTGGCTTCTGGTTGTCCTGTTATTGTGAAATCGCATTCTATGCATGCAGGAACTGGTGAAATGGTAGCTTCAGCAATAATAAAAGCGGCTCAAAAACACGGAATGCCAAATGGTGTTTTTTCAAATCTAATGGGAGGTGGAAGAACTGTCGGTGCACAACTTGTTAGTCATCCTTTGGTAAAAGGGGTTGGTTTTACAGGGAGTATTCAAGGTGGTAGAGCACTATATGATATCGCAACTAAAAGACCTGAACCAATTCCTGTTTTTGCGGAAATGGGAAGCTTAAATCCAGTTGTTATTTTACCATCTGCTTTGCAAAATGATTTAGAAAAATGGTCAACTCAATTTGCGGATTCTATAACTGGCGGAACAGGTCAATTTTGTACGAAACCAGGATTAATTTTAGGTGTTAAAAGTGAATTATTGACTGAATTTGCTCAAAAACTAGGTGAAAAATTACTTGGAATTACACCGAGTTGTATGCTTCATCCAAGCATCAAGAAAAATTTCAATGATGGAAAAAAATTGATTTCTTCTCAAATAGGAGTGAATATTGTCTCAAACTTTGAAGACGATGTAAAACCGAATTTCGCTCAACAAAAATTAATTACTGTTGATGGAAAAACTTTTTTATCTAATCATATTTTAAACACAGAAGTTTTTGGACCATTTGCGATGATTGTTCAATGTGAAAACTTAGAGGAATTAACATTGGTTATAAAAGGTTTAGAAGGACAATTGTCTGGAACAGTTTTATCTGATTCAACTGAATTAGTAAATTACTCAGATGTAGTTTCTGCACTTCAAAATAGAGTTGGTCGTATTGTTTTTAATGGTGTTCCAACTGGTGTAGAGGTTTGTCCATCCATTATTCATGGTGGTCCATATCCTGCATCTTCTGATAGTCGTTTCACGGCAGTTGGTATTCATTCTATCAAAAGATGGATTCGTCCATTTTCATTTCAAAATTGGCCGGAAAATTTACTTCCATTGGAATTAAGAAATGATAATCCATTGAAAATTATTAGATTGGTTAACAATAAACTTACAAACGAAGCTTTATAATCGATGATTAGAAAAACTTTTTCATGCATAGATGCACATACGTGTGGAAATCCAGTTCGAGTTGTTTCGGGAGGTGGACCTTTCTTAGAAGGAAATAACATGAGTGAAAAACGTCAGTTTTTTCTAAATAATTTTGATTGGATTCGCAAAGGATTAATGTTCGAACCTCGTGGACATGATATGATGAGTGGAAGTATTTTATATCCGCCAAGTGATCCTTTAAATGATGTCGGAATATTGTTTATCGAAACAAGTGGCTGTCTACCCATGTGTGGACACGGAACAATCGGAACAGTAACCATCATGATTGAAGAAGGATTAGTCACGCCGAAAATACCAGGAAAATTACGATTAGAAACGCCAGCTGGATTAGTTCATGTTACGTATGTTCAAGAAGGAAATAAAGTAACATCTGTTCGTTTGACAAATATTAAATCGTATTTAGCTGCTGAAAATATCGAAGTTGATTGTCCTGATTTGGGTAAATTGACAGTTGATGTTGCTTACGGAGGAAATTTCTATGCGATTGTTGATGTTCAAGAAAATTTCAAAGGATTGCAAGAATATACTGCCGATCAATTAATTAGTTGGAGTAGAGTTTTGAGAAAACAGATTAATGAGAATCATTCTTTTGTTCACCCTGAAAACCCGACAATTAATGGATTGAGTCATCTTTTGTGGACTGGAGAAACTATTTCTTCAAAAGCAAGTGCTAGAAATGCTGTTTTTTATGGAGATAAAGCGATTGATCGTTCTCCGTGTGGAACAGGAACTTCCGCAAGAATGGCGCAATGGTATGCAAAAGACAAATTAAAAATGGGAGATGAATTCGTTCACGAAAGTATTATTGGTTCTCAGTTTATTGGGAGAATCGAAGAAGAAACTACGTTGGATGGTAAAAAAGCAATCGTTCCAAGCATTGAAGGTTGGGCGAGAGTCACAGGATATAATACGATCATCATTGATGAAAATGATCCGTATGCTTTCGGATTCCAGGTAATATAATTGTAAAGACGTAGCATTGCTACGTCTCAACCCATAAAATATGAAAAATTGTATAATAATCGGCGGAGGAATCATCGGATTATCATCCGCATATTTTCTAGCAAAAGAGGGACATCAAGTAACAATTATCGACAAAGGCGATATGAACGACGGTTGTTCCTTTGGAAATGCAGGAATGATTGTTCCGTCGCATTTGATTCCATTTGCTCAACCGGGAATGATGGCGCAAGGATTAAAATGGATGTTTGACAGCAAAAGTCCATTTTATGTTCAGCCACGATTGAGCATGGATTTATTCAAATGGGGATTGAAATTTTACAAAACAGCAACAGCTGAACACGTTCAAAAGTCAATGCCAGTTTTAAGAGATTTATCCTTATTCAGCAAAGGATTATATCAAGATTGGGCAGCTCAAGATTCATCTTTTATGTATGAAGAAAAAGGATTGTTGATGTTGTATAAATCTGATAAAGTTGGTGAAGAAACAATTCATGAAGGAAAAGAAGCTCAAAAAATGGGATTAGAAGTTGATTTCTTATCTCAATCAGAGCTATTAAATGTAGAAACTGGAGTTGAAACAACAGCAATCGGAGGAGTTCATTATAAATCGGACGCCCATCTTTCGCCAAATAAATTGATCGCTTTTTTAAAGAATGAATTAACAAAATTGAATGTGAAATTTCTTCCAAATACAGAAGTGACAGACTTCAAAATAAGTAATAATTCAATTTCTGAAATAATCACAAAGAAAGGAAGCTTTAAAGCGGATGAAATAATTATTGCAACTGGGGCTTGGAGTCCGAATTTGGCTTCAAAATTAGGTATCAATGTTTCAATTTTACCTGGAAAAGGGTATAGTTTTACTTTAAAAGACAGATCAGAAAAACCAGTGATTCCATCCATATTATGTGAAGGAAAAGTGGCAGTAACACCAATGGGGAATGATTTACGTTTTGGAGGGACAATGGAAATTACCCATACAAACGATACAAAAATCAATATGAATAGAATGGAAGGAATCATCAATACGATTCATTCTTTTTATCCAACATTAGAAGTCAATACTCCTCAAAAGAAAGATATTTGGTTTGGATTTAGACCTTGTACTTCATCAGGATTGCCAATTATAAGCCGTTCTCGTAAACATTCAAACGTAATTATTGCAACAGGGCATGGAATGATGGGATTGAGTTTAGCTCCAGTAACAGGTAAATTGGTAGAGGAATTGGTGGGTAGCAAAAAAACAAGTATTAAAATAGATATTTTAACTTATTAATCCTAAAGTTGTTTGAAAAAGAGTTACAGATTGCAAGCGATTCACAAACTGTAACTCAATTTAATCAGTTTAAAGAAATGAAAATTTAAATCCTTCATAAACTGCGATACCATATAATACAATATCCATGAATTGAAATTGTTCAATCATAAATTTAAATACTAAACTTGGGCTAATTGTCGATAGTGTTTGAAAAAAACTCAAATGAGCGTCAGCTGAAATAAATCCAATTAAACTTAAGTAATTGCCTAAAACACAGCCGAATAATGAAAAAATGGCACCAATAATTCCAAAGGTAATAGTATTCCCTCTTCCTGAAAATTTAACGGCGTATCCTACAAGAAATCCAATTGCAATTGCCATATATCCAATTTGATACTTTGTCGTAACGGTAATGACTGCCCATAATGACGCTCCAATTAACGAAGCTATGAAACCAAATATTAATGCGAAAGGAATATTTCCTACTTTTTCTGAAGTATCAATAATTTGATTATCAATTATTACTTCGTTGGAGTTAAGAGAATCTTTTTCTTGGATTGATGATTCTACAGTTAATTGTTCTACTAAATTTTCAGTGTTTTTTGTTTGTCCTTCCATTTTTAAGTTAATTATAATTTAAGTGTTAAAATTATCCTCTTTGAATAATTCTGTTTATTAAAATTCACATTATTAGTTTGTTAAGTAATTATTTGGGCTATTTTCTATCTGAATCACCACATTTCCTGTCTTTTCACCTGTCTCAACATATTTCGTAGCTTCAACAATTTGTTCCAAACTATAAGTTCGATCTATAATTGCTTTGTATTTTCCAGCTTCAATTAATTCTTTGAAAAATAAAATATCTTCTTTCTTATCTACTGGAATTGGAAAAAGAACTTTTTTACCAAAAAATAACGGGGTAAAAAGTGCTAAAAAAATGTTTTGAGATAAATAGCCTAATTCAGAAGAAAAGTAGATTCCTTTTGGTTTCATTATTTTTTTACATTTAAAATACGAACTTTTACCGACTACATCTAGTACAACATCAAATAATTGTCCGTTTCTAGTAAAATCTTCTTTCGTATAATCTATCACGTAATCTGCACCTAAAGACTTGATCAATTCTATGTTCTTAGTATTGCAAACTGCTGTAACTTCAGCTCCATAATATTTAGCTAATTGTAAAGTTGCAGAACCTATTGAACCAGAAGCGCCATTAACCAAAATTTTTGGATTTTTTGAAAAGTCTATTTTTTTAATATTAGCATAAGCGAGAAATAATCCATCACAAACAGCTGCTGCTTCGTTAAAAGACATGTTGATTGGTTTTGGTGTAATTGCTTTTTTTTCAGCAACACAAACATATTCAGCATGTGTTCCAAATTTGAAAGTGTTTAAACCAAAAACGTGTTCGCCAATTTTAAATGAAGTAACATTTTCACCAATTGCTTCAATTTCTCCTGCTAATTCAGTTCCTAAAATGGTGTTTTTAGGTTTGTAAAGTCCGCTTAATATTTTAACAATTAAATATTCTGGCTTTCGAAAACCACAGTCAGTTCTATTTACTGTTGTTGCATGAATTTTTATGAGAACTTCATTCTCTTTTGGAATTGGTTTTTCGACTTCCATAACTTGAAGTACATCGGGAGAACCGTAAATTGTATTTACACTCGCTTTCATGTTATGGTTTGTTAATTTTAGTGGATTAGATTTAGTTTCATAAAAAATTAAGTTTAACCAACTTTCTCTTTCAATTCTAGTTCAGTTACAATAGATAAATGAAGCATTGAAATCACAGTTTCAGCTATTCCTTTTGCATCATAGCCTAATTCTTCTTGTAATTCTTCAACTGTTCCATGGTGAACGTATTTATCTGGAATTCCTAAACGAACAACTTCAGCTTGGTATTTATTATCAACCATAAATTCTATCACTGCTGAACCAAATCCTCCCATTAAGCAACCGTCTTCCACCGTAATTACTTTTGAAAATTTACTAAAAACTTCATGCAACATGACTTCATCGATAGGTTTTACAAATCGCATATCATAATGAGCGATAGAAACATTTGTGTCTTTTAAAGCTTTAATTGCATCTTGGGCATAATTTCCTGGATGACCAATTGTTAAAATAGCAATATCTTCTCCATTCGTAACTTTTCTTCCTGTTCCAATTTTGATTGTTTTCATTGCTGTTTTCCACTCAATCATCACCCCATTTCCACGAGGATAACGAATTGAAAAAGGTCCCCTATTTTCTTGTTGAGCAGTAAACATTAAATTTCGCAATTCGGATTCATTCATAGGTGCAGAAACGACCATGTTTGGTATGCATCTCATATACGATAAGTCATAAGCACCGTGATGCGTTGCTCCGTCGGCTCCTACTAATCCACCCCTATCTAAACAGAAAACTACATTCAAATTCTGTATAGCAACATCATGCAATACTTGATCAAACGCACGTTGCATGAAAGATGAATAGATATTACAAAAAGGAACTAGACCTTGAGTTGCTAATCCAGCCGAGAAAGTGACTGCATGTTGTTCTGCAATACCAACATCAAAAGAACGATCAGGCATTGCTTCCATCATTATATTTAAAGAACATCCTGAAGGCATAGCGGGCGTTACTCCCATTATTTTTTCATTTTGTTCTGCTAATTCTACGATTGTATAGCCAAAAACGTCTTGGTATTTTGGAGGTTGTGGTGCTTTAGGAACAATCTTTACAATTTCACCTGTATCTTTATTGAAAACTCCTGGTGCATGCCATTTTGTTGGATTTCCTTCTTCTGAAAATTTATATCCTTTACCTTTCATTGTTACAATATGCAATAATTTAGGACCAGAAATATCTTTCAAATCTTCCATTATTTTTGCTAAACCAATAACATCATGTCCATCTACAGGACCAAAATAACGAAAGTTAAATGATTCAAATAAATTGCTTTGTTTTAATATAGATCCTTTTAAAGCCGTAGATATTTTTGATGCAACTGTTTGAGCATCTGGACCAAATTTGGATATTTTACCTAATAATTTCCAAACTTCATCTTTTACTTTATTGTAAGTATGAGAAGTAGTAATATCTGTTAAATATTCTTTTAAAGCTCCTACAGGCGTATCGATTGACATACAGTTGTCATTCAACACGACTAATAAATTAGCGTCTTTTTCAAACCCTGCGTGGTTCAAACCTTCAAATGCCATTCCTGCCGTCATCGCTCCATCACCAATTACAGCAATGTGATGACGATTTTTTTCTCCTTTGTAATGATTTGCAACAGCCATTCCTAAAGTTGCAGAAATAGAAGTAGATGAATGACCAACACCAAAAGCATCGTATTCACTTTCAGAACGTTTAGGGAATCCTGAAATACCACCTTTTATACGGTTTGTGTGAAAAATATCTCGTCTTCCAGTTAAAATTTTATGTCCATAAGCTTGATGTCCAACATCCCAAACTAATTGATCAGAAGGTGTATTGAAAACATAATGTAAAGCAACTGTTAATTCAACAACACCAAGACTTGCACCAAAGTGACTGTTTCCAATTTCTGAAATAACATCAACAATATATTGACGTACTTCTTCTGAAACTTGTGGTAAATCTTCAACCTTAAATTTTGATCTTAAATCACTTGGAATATTGATCTGTTCTAAAAACGGTCCTGCTTTATATTCTGCCATAAAATTCTCTGAATTAACAAATTTAAAGTTTATTGTCCATTTTAACAAATAATGAGGTGATTTATTTGATTTGAGAAATTATTTTAGATTTTTTAACATTGAAATTTCTTTATTTTCAATCAGTGATTTCATTTGTGAAATAGCAACCATATTGAGTTGTATAAGTCGTTCGCTTTGTTGCAAATCTTGTTGAATTAATAATGCGTTTATACTTTCCATATTGCTTAGTACAACTAATTGTTCTAAAGAGGCCTCATCTCTGATGTTTCCCTTACTATTAACAGTTTCATTTCTCCATTCTTTAGCAGTTTTTCCAAATAAGGCTACATTTAATAAATCTGCTTCGTTTGCGTATACAATTGAAGTTTGATGTTTTGATATCTTATTTGGAATTAGATTTTCTTTAATCGCATCCGTATGAATTTTGTAATTTATTTTGGAGATTGTTCTTTGGAGATTCCATTCAAGGTTTAAACGATTATTTTCATCTTGCTTCAATCTTTTAAATTCTGTTATTAAGTATAATTTAAATTCTGAAGAAATCCATGAAGCAAATTCAAAAGCAATGTCTATATGGGCAAATGTTCCGCCATATCTTCCAGATTTTGAAATTATACCGATTGAATTTGTAGATTCTATCCATTTTTGTGGAGATAGAACAAAATAATTACTTCCCGCTTCATTTTTAAACCTATCGAATTCGATAGGTTTAAAATTTGAGTTATTTAATTGTTCCCATAAGCCGATGAATTCAATAGTACTTCTGGTTCTCATCCAATTATTGATAATAGAAAAAGGTTCACTTTGATTCCTCTTTTTTGCTATATCAGTTAATGATAAAAATTCTCCAAATTCTAAATTAAGGATTGAAATATTCCTTTCTTGAACTATAATATTTTTACTTGATCTAATCATGATTGATTTATTTCCTATCTAATTTACTCAAATAGTTGAAAATGACAAGAAATATTTATAAGTTTTATTTTAAACAAAAAAAAGAGCCATTCCTTTCGAAACAGCTCTAAATTTTTCTATGAATATATTTTGAATTTTAATTAAACCAAGCTTGAACTTCGTCTAATTGCAATGCTTCAATTTCTAATTTATTTTTCTTTCTATATCCATTCAATTGTTGATGAACAGAAGTTGGTTTTGCCATTAACAATTCATCTACTGAAGAATATCCTGCTTTGAAAACATGTTCTGCCCATTCTCCAGGAACTCCTATTTTTTTGAACGACTCTAAATCGGGTCCTGTTTGAAATTTTTCTGGTCTCATTTGAGGGAAAAACAACACTTCTTGGATGGATGAATTATTCGTCATTAACATTACTAAACGATCAATTCCAATTCCCATTCCTGATGTTGGAGGCATTCCGTATTCCAATGAACGCAAGAAATCTTGGTCAATAAACATGGCTTCATCGTCTCCTTTTTCCGACAATTTCATTTGTTCTTCGAAGCGTTCTCGTTGATCAATTGGATCATTTAATTCAGAATATGCGTTTGCAATTTCTTTACCATTCACCATTAATTCAAAACGTTCTGTTAATTCTGAATTGTCTCTGTGACGTTTACACAAAGGTGACATTTCAATTGGATAATCCGTAATAAAAGTTGGTTGAATATAATTTCCTTCGCATTTTTCCCCGAAAATTTCATCGATTAATTTCCCTTTTCCCATCGTTGGGTTTGTGTCAATTCCTAATGATTTACAAGCTTCATGTAATTCTTCTTCCGATTTACCATTGATATCAAAGCCAGTAAATTCAAGAATAGAATCACGCATCGTAATACGTTTGAAAGGCGCTTTTAAATTAATTGTATTTTCACCAACCGTAACATCTGTACTTCCAGTAACTTCAACAGCTACTTTCTCGATCATTTGTTCCGTGAAATCCATCATCCAGTTGTAATCTTTGTAAGCAACATAGATTTCCATTACTGTAAATTCTGGATTATGGGTTCTGTCCATTCCTTCATTTCTGAAATCTTTTGCGAACTCATATACACCATCAAATCCACCGACAATCAATCTTTTTAAATACAATTCGTTGGCAACACGTAAATATAACGGAACATCCAAGGCATTGTGATGTGTCATAAATGGACGAGCAGTTGCACCTCCAGCAATCGGCTGAAGAATCGGTGTTTCTACCTCCATGTATCCTTTTTCATCAAAGAAATTACGCATCGTTGAAATTACTTTCGAACGTTTGATGAATGTTTCTTTCACATTTGGATTCACTATCAAATCCGCATATCGCTGACGGTATCTTAATTCTGGGTCAGTAAACGCATCGTGTACTTTTCCTTCGCTATCAGTTTTTGGTAAAGGAAGAGGTTTTAACGATTTACTCAACAATGAAAATTCTTCTACGTGAACAGAAATTTCACCCACTTGAGTTGTGAATAAATAGCCTTTAATTCCAATGAAATCACCTAAATCCAGTAGTTTCTTGAAAACATCATTGTAAAGTGTTTTATCTTCCCCCGGACAAATTTCATCACGGTTGAAATATACTTGAATACGTCCTGTAGAATCTAAGATCTCAGCGAATGAAGCTTTCCCCATCACACGTTGACTCATTAAACGACCAGCAATACACACCTTCTTTCCGTCCTCGAACTTATTCTTTATGTCAGATGCATAACTAGTTACGGGATATAAATCGGCAGGATAAGGGTTGATCCCCAAATCACGCAATTTTTTCAACGACTCTCGACGTTGAACTTCTTGATCAGAAAGTTCTATACTCATTTTTTTAATTTTTGAAAGCGTAAAGATAGGCTTTTAATGTTAGATGTTGGATGTTTGATGTTTGAATTTGAGCAATTTTAATGTTGTTTTAAGTGATATTTTAAATTTTTAACGTATTTCCGTAATCTGTTTATCGTTTTCCTGACGCCAAGAAAACGATAAACCATTTTCCTGACGTCAGGAATATGGTTTACGAAAGTATTTAAGTCGTTTTATAAGTTAAATTCTAAATTTATTGAGGCAAATTACTGTTTTTATATTACACCCTTGCAGGGCTATAAATTATGGTGTATAACTTTCAATTAAGTAATAATTTCAAGTCAAGCCCCTCAAAATAATTTTTACCCAACATCCATAATCAAACTTCCAAAATCAAAAAATACACTATCTTTACACCATGGATTTTACAACAATTAAAGCACTTCATATAATTTTCATAGTCAGTTGGTTTGCGGGACTTTTCTATATTGTTCGCTTGTTTATCTACCATACAGAAGCGCAAGAACGAGATGAAGCTGCCAAAAAAGTGTTGTCAGATCAATTTGAAATAATGGAGAAAAAATTATGGTGGATTATTACTACTCCAGCTATGGTTTTAACATTAGTCTTCGGAACTTGCATGATTTATATGAATCCTAGTTTTCTAGAACAACCTTGGATGCACATAAAATTAACCTTTGTTACTCTTTTATTGTTCTACCATTTTGTTTGTCAAAAAATAATTTCTGATTTAAGAAAAGGGATCTTTAAATGGAAATCAAATGGTTTGCGTTTATGGAATGAAGTTGCAACCTTGGCTTTAGTCGCAATCGTATTTTTGGTAGAAATGCAAAATTCAATGGATTGGATCAAAGGAACTTTAGGCTTTTTCGGAGTCGCTGTTGGATTGATGATTGGGATCAAAATTTATAAGAAAAGTAGACAATAGATTTTTAGACATTAGACCGCTTCAACAAGTTGTTCGCTCATAGACTCATTTTTGGTATATTTTAAAGTCTAATGTCTATCATCTAAAAATCTAATGTCTAAAAAAAAGTTATATTTACAACTGAAAAAATAAATTCACATGTACAAAAACATACTCACAGAACAAAAAGGACACATTCAGATTATTACAATTAATCGTCCAGCTCAATTGAATGCTTTGAACAAAGAAACAATTGAAGAATTGAATAAAGCATTGACTTCTGCAAATGATGACAAAGGAACTGGAGTAATTATTTTAACTGGTTCTGGTGAAAAATCATTTGTTGCGGGTGCAGATATTAAAGAATTTGCTGATTTCGGTATTGCACAAGGTGCTGAATTAGCAAAAAATGGTCAAGAAATTTTATTTAGTCATTTAGAAAACTTATCTACTCCTGTAATTGCGGCTATCAATGGTTTTGCATTGGGTGGAGGATTAGAATTAGCAATGGCTTCTCATATTAGAATCGCTTCTTCAAATGCTAGAATGGGACTTCCAGAAGTTTCTTTAGGAGTTATTCCTGGTTACGGTGGAACTCAACGTTTAGCGCAATTAGTTGGAAGAGGAAAAGCAAATGAAATGGTTTTCACAGCTGGAATGATTAATGCAGAAGATGCTTTGAAATGGGGTTTAGTAAATCACGTAGTTGAGCCTCTTGAATTGTTAGCGAAAGCTGAAGAAATTGCTGGTAAAATATTGAATAATTCAGCTTCAGCTATTGCATCTGCAATTCGTTCAGTAAATGCAAATTACAACGATGGAATTCACGGTTACGATGTAGAAATTGAAGAATTCGGAAAATGTTTTGGTACGGATGATTTCAATGAAGGAACAACTGCATTTTTAGAAAAGCGTAAACCTAATTTCAGAAATTAATGTCTAACCCGATAAAAAAATTATTGGGTCAAACTGCCATTTATGGCCTGCCTACAATTATTGGCAGGATGTTGAATTTCTTATTAGTTCCGATTTACGTTGCGCAATTTTCGCCAAAAGATTATGGAATGGTATCCACTTTATATTCGTGGGTAGCTTTTTTAGTCATCTTTTTAAGTTTTGGAATGGAAACAGCCTTTTTTAGGTTTATCCAAAATAAGGAAGACAAGAAGTCTGTTTTTGAGAATAGTTTTTTAACCGTTATTGGTATAAATATTCTCTTTTTCTTTTTCTTGATTGGTTTTAATCAGGACATAGCTGATGTGTTGAAATTTTCTGATTTTCCCATATTTATAATTCTTTTAGGTTCTATCGTTTGTGTTGATGCTATTTCAGCGTTACCAATGGCTAAGCTAAGATCGGAAGAGAAAGCTGCAAAATTTGCAATCATACAAACTGTTGCAATAGCTGTAAATATAGGGCTGAATTTATTTTTGATGTTGGTCGTTTTTGACAAATCACGTCCAGAAGAAGGAATTATTTTTATCCTTTCAGCCAATTTATTTTCATCCTTGGTGAAACCCGTTTTTTTATACAAAGATTTTTTAAACATTAAATTAAAATACAATCCTGAATTAGCTAAACAAATGTTTATTTACGCATTGCCAATTATGATTGGTGGTTTAGCGGGAATTGTAAATGAAACGATTGATCGAATTTTATTAGTAAATATTCTTTCTGATGGGTATATGCCATTAGATAAAGCCAATGAGCAAGTTGGAATTTATAGTGCTTGCTACAAATTATCCATGTTAGTCACAATTTTAATAACTGCCTACAGATATGCTGCCGAGCCTTTCTTTTTTGCACAGTTAAAAAATGAAGATAAAAGTAAAATTTACAGTAAAGTAATGAATTATTTTATCGCCTGTATCTGTTTTGTTTTCCTTTTAGTATCTTTAAATGTTGACATTATTAAAGTGTATTTTATTCCAAATAAAGAGTATTGGATTGGATTAAAAGTAGTTCCAATTTTATTATTGGCGAACGTGTTTTTGGGTGTTTATTTTAACCAAAGTATCTGGTATAAATTGAGTAATCAAACTAGGTTTGGAGCTTATATCGCCATTGCTGGTGCAACTTTAACAGTTTTAATTAATGTAATTTTCATTCCAACATATGGATACATGGCAAGTGCTTGGGCTACAATGATTGTGTATGCGTTTCAAATGATTCTTTCTTATGTTTTAGGTCAGAAATATTATCCAATTAAATACAATTTGCGTAAATTTTTCTTGTATTTAGGAGTAGCATTATTTTTATTTTTCTTGTCCCGATTATTTGGATTTGATTCAGAATCTATCATGAAAGCGATTGTAAATAACGCACTTATCTTATTTTATGTCTACATGGTTTGGACACTTGAAAAGCCAGTTAAAGAGTTAAATTAAATTCAACTTTTGTTTTAACTTTTTCGTATTTCAAGAAACCTTATTTTCCCAATTTTTATTATTATCTTTGACGGTTATTGAAAAGAATAAGATATGCAAATTAAAGTCATAAATACTTCGGAAAACATTTTACCTTCTTATGAAACAATTGCTTCAGCGGGTCTAGATATTAGAGCAAATTTAACTGAAAATATTACGTTGAAACCATTGGAAAGAGCACTTGTTAAAACTGGACTTTTTCTAGAAATCCCAATGGGGTATGAAGCGCAAGTTAGATCTAGAAGTGGATTAGCATATAAAAATGGAGTAACTGTTTTAAATTCTCCAGGAACTATCGATGCTGATTATAGAGGTGAAGTTGGTGTTATTTTGATCAATTTATCCAATGAAGAATTTGTTATTAGTAACGGAGAAAGAATAGCTCAATTGGTTTTTGCTAAAGTGGAACAAGCAGAATGGACTGAAGTTGAAATTCTATCTGATACCGAAAGAGGTGAAGGAGGATTTGGGAGTACAGGTGTGAAATAATTGTCTTCGGACATCTAAAAATATATAAATGAAAATTATTGTACCAATGGCAGGAAGAGGAAGTCGTTTACGTCCTCATACTTTAACAGTTCCTAAGCCTTTATTACCAGTTGGTGGAAAACCAATTGTTCATCGATTAGTGGAAGATATTGCTGCAGTTTGTAGCGAAAAAATAGAAGAAATTGCATTTGTAATAGGCGATTTTGGTCCAGAAGTAGAAGCTGAATTAATTGCTGTGGCTGAAAAGTTGGGAGCGAAAGGTTCTATTTATTATCAAGAACAAGCATTAGGAACAGCTCACGCTGTTTTATGTGCGAAAGAAATGCTAGAAGGTCCAGTAGTTGTGGCATTTGCAGATACCTTATTCAAAGCAGATTTTAAAATAGATCCAAATGCTGATGGTATTTTGTGGGTGAAGCAAATTGAAAATCCAAGTGCATTTGGAGTTATTAAAATGAATGATGCAGGAGAAATTATTGATTTTGTTGAAAAACCAGAAGTTTTCGTTTCTGATTTAGCTATGATTGGAATCTATTATTTCAAAGACGGTGCAGCTTTAAGAAAAGAATGTGAGTATTTGGTCGACAATGCAGTGATCAAAAGTGGAGAATATCAATTGCCTGATGCGTTGAGAAGATTAACAGAGTCTGGTAAAAAATTCAAGCCAGGAAAAGTTTCTGAATGGCTGGATTGTGGAAATAAAGAAGTAACTGTTTTTACCAATCAACGTGTATTAGAATATGATCATGCGAAAGGAATCGAAATGGTTCATCCTACAGCAAAATTAATTGATTCAATTATAATTCCCCCTTGTTATGTTGATAGAGATGTTATTTTAGAAAATTCAATTGTTGGTCCGCATGTATCGCTAGGAAAAGGATCTATGGTTACAAATTCAATAATTAAAAATAGTATTCTTCAACATGACGCAATTATAGTAGACGCCAATTTGAAAGATTCCATGTTGGGGTCTAATTCAAAATACAAAGGATTAGCTCGAGATTTAAGTTTAAGCGATTATTCTATTATTTCATAAAAATATTAAATGGGGGAAAATAAGCTGACAATAAGAACACAATTCTTTTTAAAAGTCTGTTGTGTTTGTATTATTTTCACACATGTTATTTCATGTGGAACTAGAAAAAATGCTGTACTTCCCCTTGAAAAAAGTATTTCAAAACTGAATTATCCTTACATTGAAAAGTTTCATGAAGGTTTAAGATTAAAGTCAAAAGGAGAACTTGACAATGCTTTGGCTTGTTTTAATTATTGTTTGAGTGTAAGACAAAATGACGATGCTGTTTATTATGCTTTATCTAGATTATATACTGAAAAAAAGGATCTAATCAAGTCATTAGAATGCCTTCAAAATGCGGCTAAATTTGATGATCAAAACATTTGGTATACTCAAGAATTAGCTTATTTATATTATGACCAAAATAAGTTTGAAGAATCTGTAAAATGTTTTTCAAAATTAGTAGAAAAGGAACCTTCTAATGTAGATTGGTTATACGGATACGCTGAATGTTTGGTTAAAGTTGGTAAAGTAAATGAAGCAATAAAAG
>OBEQ013022369.1_pt1 | contig 55549 bp, 23 predicted proteins | sample 1670901 | NCBI WGS metagenome assembly OBEQ01 (sample SAMEA104232315, study PRJEB22302) | groundwater metagenome | biome: forest; feature: aquifer; material: groundwater | place: USA | collected 2011-08-07 | depth 5.4 m
CATTAGAACTGCACCCTCAAGGAAGCGCTCCCTCAATCCGTTTTGCGCCGGGTCAGTTTAATATGCTTTATCTTTATGGCGTTGGTGAAGTTCCTATTTCCATAAGTGGCGACCCGGCGAAGACAAAATCGCTTATTCATACTACACGCGCTGTGGGTACGGTAACAAAAGCTATGTACAATTTACGACATGGCGATGTTCTCGGTATTCGAGGTCCGTTTGGAACTTCCTGGCCCGTTCATCGTGCGCTTGGAAGCGATATGGTGATTGTAACAGGCGGTATCGGGTTAGCTCCGCTCCGTCCGGCAATTTACCAGTTGTTATCACAACGAGATAAATATGGCAGGATTGTCTTACTCTATGGAGCGCGCACACCACAAGACATTTTATTCAAAAAAGAGCTTGAACAATGGCGCTCCCGATTTGATCTCGAAGTGTACATAACTGTTGACCGTGCGATGAGTGGATGGCGAGGGAGCGTAGGAGTTGTGACATCGTTAATACCCAAAGCTCCTTTTGATCCTACTAATACAGTAGCAATGGTATGCGGACCTGAAGTGATGATGCGATATACGGTTAGTGAATTATTACGGCGTGGCATAGCAACAAACGATATTTTTGTTTCGCTGGAGCGAAATATGAAATGTGGTATCGGACTTTGCGGGCATTGTCAGTATGAATATACCTTTATCTGCAAAGATGGACCTGTCTTTTCGTATGAAAAAACCAAAGAATTATTTGGAAAGAGAGAGTTGTAATATGAAACGTAAACAAAAGCCAAAACTCGCCGTATGGAAATTCGCTTCCTGTGATGGATGCCAATTAAGTCTGTTGGATTGCGAGGAAGAACTCCTCGCTGTAACAGATGCGGTAGAAATTGCAAATTTTCCTGAAGCATCACGCGCAGTTGTTAAGGGACCATATGATATTTCTTTAGTTGAAGGTTCAATTACCACATCTCACGATGCTGAACGAATTCACAGTATTCGCCGTCAATCAAAAAATTTAATTGTTATAGGCGCTTGCGCCACTGCCGGTGGAATTCAGGCGTTGCGCAATTTCAAAGATGTAAAAGAGTTTACATCCATCGTGTATGCTTCTCCTCAGTATATTGAAACACTTAAAAAATCAACACCTATTGCTGACCATGTATTTGTTGATTTTGAATTACGCGGGTGTCCAATAAACAAGTACCAACTTATTGAAATCCTTAGTGCATTTTTGAATGGACGAAAACCCAATATTCCGGTGTATAGCGTTTGTATGGAATGCAAACGCAGGGGAATAGTTTGCGGGCTTGTTTCAGTTGGTCCAACATGTTTGGGTCCGGTTACTCAAGCAGGATGTAATGCCTTGTGCCCATCCTATCACCGAGGATGTTTTGGATGCTTCGGACCGAAAGAGACGCCCAACACATCATCGCTCAGTAAAAAGTGGAAAGAAATGGGTGTGAGTGATGCAGAACTTGTTCGAGTGTTCCGCAACTTTAACGCGTATGCAGAACCGTTCAGGAAAGAGAGTGAGCAATATGAAAAATAAATCCATTAAAGTTGATTACCTTGCCCGTGTTGAAGGTGAAGGTGCGTTACATGTAAAGATAAAAAATGGCGTAGTAGTTGATGCAAAATTAAGTATTTTTGAACCGCCAAGATTTTTCGAAGCATTTCTTCGGGGAAGACTATTTTCGGAAGCTCCGGACATCACTGCAAGAATATGTGGAATCTGCCCGGTTGCCTACCAGATGAGTTCTATCCATGCAATGGAAAACGCCTTTGGCGTTACTATCACCGGACAGCTTCGTGAATTACGCCGTCTTTTATATTGTGGGGAGTGGATAGAAAGTCATTCATTGCATATCTACATGTTACATGCACCTGATTTTCTGGGTTTTCAGGATGCGATACAAATTGCAAAAGTACATCCTGAAGTTGTAAAAAAAGCATTGCGCCTAAAAAAGATTGGCAATGAACTTGTGACGTTAGTTGGAGGAAGAGAAATTCATCCAATTAATGTGAAAGTTGGCGGTTTTTACAAGTTACCGACCAAACAAGAACTTCAATCTCTTGTCGAGCGACTTGAGTGGGCCAAAGATGCCGCGCTAGAGACTGTCAACTTTGTAGCAACGTTTAATTTTCCGGATTTTGAACAAGATTATGAATTTGTTTCTCTCCGTCATCCTGACGAATATCCATTCAATGAAGGAAGGCTTGTCTCTAATAAAGGGTTAGACATACCTATTCGCGAGTACGACAATAATTTTATGGAAGAACATGCAGAACATTCTCATGCTCTCCATTCTATTTTGAAGAAACGAGGAGCGTATTTTGTCGGACCTCTTGCCCGGTATAATTTGAACTATGATAAGCTCACACCCTTATGTCGTGAAGCTGCAAAATCTGCAAAGCTTGGTGAACAATGTTTTAATCCTTTTAAGAGCATCATTGTACGAGCAATTGAGACATTGTATGCTTGTGAAGAGGCGCTTCGAATTATTAAAGCGTATGAGCCTCCGAAACAAGCAGCGGTATCAATTGAACCAAAATTAGGAATGGGTTATGGATGTACTGAAGCTCCGCGTGGTATTCTCTATCACCGTTATAAAGTAGATGATCGAGGAATAATCCTTGATGCAAAGATAGTACCTCCAACATCGCAGAACCAAAAAATTATTGAACGAGATTTATTTAACTACGTTTCTAAGAATATTAATCTTCCTACGGATAAATTAACGTGGCAATGTGAACAAACTGTACGAAATTATGATCCCTGTATTTCGTGTGCGACACACTTCCTAAAACTTAATTTTGAATATCAAGATTAATACGAAGAAATATTAAACTCAAGCAAGACGATACATGAAAATTCTTGTTATTGGTATAGGAAATTCCTATCGTAGCGATGACGGAATAGGTTTAATTCTTGCAAGGAAATTACAAGAGTTGCACCTTCCCCACGTTGAAGTGAGTGAACAAAGCGGGGAAGGCGCTCAACTTATTGAGGCATGGAGCAATACTGAAGCAGTTATTCTCTTTGATGCCGTGTATTCAGGAGCGAAACCGGGAACAATATTCCGGCTTAATGCGAATGAAGAGAAAATACCGACGAGTTTTTTTAATTATTCTACCCATGCATTCAGTCTTGCGGAGAGCATTGAATTAACTCGCGTTTTGGGTAGATTACCTCGACATTGTATTATATTTGGTATTGAGGGTAAAACATTTGCCTTTGGTGAAACGCTTTCGGAAGAGGTAACGGTTGTTATAGATATTGTTATGAATAAAATAGTGAAGGAAATAGACTTATTAAGGGAACTATTATTAAAAGGTGTGGAGTTGGAACAATAATTATATTATGCCTATCATGCAAACCTGTTCTTTAAGAGCGCATATTGTTGTACATGGAGTTGTTCAAGGCGTCGGTTTCCGACCATTTGTTTATCGTCTAGCAACAGAACTTCATCTTTCCGGATGGGTACAAAATACAATCCAGGGTGTTGTGATTGAAATTGAAGGAGCAACACAAGATGTAGATGCCTTTCTCTTTCGATTCTCGAATGAAATTCCTCCTTTAGCATCTATCCATGAAGTAACAGCCACTCATCTTGAGCCTGTCGGATATACTTCATTTGAAATTCGTGAAAGTGATTCAAAGGGCAAAACATCAACACTTATTTTGCCGGATATTGCAACCTGTCCTGATTGTCTCGAAGAAGTTTTTAATCCTTCCGAAAGAAGATATTTCTATCCCTTTACAAATTGTACAAATTGTGGACCTCGTTTCTCAATTATTGAATCGCTTCCGTATGATCGTCCTAACACAACGATGAAGCAGTTCGTTATGTGTGTTGATTGCAGAAAAGAATACGAGAACCCACATGATCGCCGCTTTCATGCACAGCCCATTGCTTGTCCTGTTTGTGGACCTCATATAGAGTTGTGGGATTTATCTGGAAATGTTTTGGATACAAGGCACAATGCACTTTTGCATACGGTTGAAACTATTCGATCCGGAAAGATTGTTGCCGTCAAAGGAATGGGCGGTTTTCATCTTCTTGCAGATGCAAGGAATGAAAGCGCAGTTCATACATTACGACAAAGAAAAGGCAGGGAAGAAAAACCGCTTGCGTTAATGTTCCCCTCAATTGAGAAAGTACAGAGTGAATGTGAAGTTTCCATTCTTGAGGAAACGTTGTTACAATCTCCTGAATCACCCATTGTTTTACTTAAAAGAAAATCGAATCAATCCCAAATTGCTGTGTCAGTCGCCCCGTCAAATCCTTATTTAGGAGTGATGCTTCCTTATACACCATTACATCATATACTCATGCGAGAACTGAATATTCCTGTTGTAGCGACAAGCGGGAATCGTTCCAATGAACCGATTTGTATTGATGAACATGAAGCATTGAAGCGATTGAATGGAATTGCAGATTATTTTCTTATTCACAATCGTCCTATTAAACGACATGTGGACGACTCAATTGTAAGGGTAATGGCAGGCAGAGAAATGATCGTGAGACGAGCGCGTGGTTATGCGCCGTTACCTCCGACTCGGATTAAGTTACGTGGCGGCGGGATTCTTGCAGTGGGGGCGCATCAAAAAAATACGATATCAATAACGACCGAAAACAATGTATTCACGAGTCAACACATAGGCGATCTTGAAACAACAGAGGCGTTTGATGCGTTTTCAAGTGTTATCAACGATTTCCGGGATCTATATGATGTGAACCCTACAACCGTTGTCTGTGATTTTCATCCCGACTATCTTTCAACAAAATATGCTGAAAAGCTTGGCATTAAAACAGAATATATACAACATCATTATGCTCATGTTGCATCTTGTATGGCTGAAAACGATTTATCGGGAACGGTGTTGGGTGTCTCATGGGATGGAACGGGATATGGATTAGATAATACGATTTGGGGAGGGGAATTTTTATTGACGACAGAAACATCGTTCAAGCGAGTTGCAACATTCCGTTCGTTTCCATTGCCGGGTGGTGATCAGGCGGTGAAGCAACCAAGAAGGAGCGCCGTGGGAGTTCTTTTTGAGTTATTTGGGGAGGATATGTTTCGACGGAATGGTTTACTTACTCTACAACAATTCTCAATTGAAGAATTGAAGATAATACAAACGATGCTTGTTCGGGAAATAAATACTCGGCATACATCGAGTGTCGGAAGATTATTTGATGCCGTAGCTTCAATTATGGGAATACGGCATACGTGTAACTTTGAAGGACAATCTGCAATGGAATTGGAGTTCCTTGTCAGCGAAGATATGACACAATCGTCATATCCATTCACAATTTCTGAATCCCGGAATAATGATGTACCTTATATCATCAATTGGGAACGTTGTATTGTTCACTTTATGGATGATGTGAATAAACGCGAATCTCCAAATATGATATCAACTAAATTTCACAACACATTAACAGAAGTGATTATTGAAGTAGCCAAACGAATTGGTGAACAACGGATAGTGTTAAGTGGTGGATGTTTTCAAAATATATATCTGACAGAACATACAATAGCTCGATTACGTGAAGAAGGATATGAACCATATTGGCATAAATTAGTTCCCACGAACGATGGCGGGATTTCATTGGGGCAAGTCTACGCGTATATGCGAAGTCAGCATTCCAATATTACTCAACAATCAACTGAAGGAGAGAAATCGTAATGAACAGGATAATTTTATGTGTTTAGCAATACCCGGGAAAGTGCTTTCCATTAATACGGAAGAAGTTCCGATGATGGGAAGGGTAAGTTTTGGCGGGATAGAAAAGCAAGTCTGTTTCGATTTATTGCCCGATGCAAGCATTAACGATTACGTAGTTGTGCATGTTGGATTTGCAATCAGTAAAATGGATGAGCAAGAGGCGGCTCAAGTTTTTGAGTATCTCAAAGCTATTGAGGATATCAATGAGCTTGAAGACGAAGAGCCATTACAATAAATATAGAATATGCTATGAAATTTATTGATGAATATCGAGATGGTGAAACTGCGAGAGAGTTTGCTGATGCTATAACAAAGATAACCACGTGTCCGTGGACAATTATGGAGATTTGTGGCGGGCAAACTCATGCAATTGTTAAGTTTGGTATCGAAGATTTATTGCCAAAAGAAATTAATCTTGTTCATGGTCCGGGGTGCCCTGTTTGCGTAACTCCTGTCGAAATGATTGATAAAGCAATTCTCATTGCCGGAAAACCAGAAGTTATATTTACATCATTTGGGGATATGCTTCGCGTACCGGGATCAGCAAAAGATTTGTTAACTGTAAAAGCAGAAGGTGGGAATGTTCGTATTGTCTATTCCCCTCTTGATGCGGTGAAAATTGCCGGACAACATCCCGATAAACATATCGTTTTTTTTGCAGTTGGATTTGAGACAACAGCACCGGCAAATGCTATGGCAGTGCGTGAAGCGCATCGTCTGGGATTGAAAAACTTTTCCATATTATGTTCCCATGTTCTTGTTCCTCCTGCCATTGAAGCAATTCTTTCTTCTCCAATGAATATGGTGCAGGGTTTTATTGCCGCGGGACATGTATGTACCATTATGGGGTATGAAGAGTATTTGCCTCTCGCAGAACGATTCAGAGTTCCAATCGTTGTCACGGGGTTTGAACCGGTAGATATATTGCAGGGCATCTACATGGCCGTTAAACAACTTGAAGAGCAACGATATGAAGTTGAAAATCAGTACGCACGCGCTGTTCGTAAAGAAGGAAACCCTATTGCGAAACAGTTGTTGTTAGAAATTTTTGATGTTTCGGATAGAGCATGGCGTGGAATAGGTGTAATTCCCAACAGCGGTTTTAGGCTGAAAAAGAAGTATGCTCGATTTGATGCAGAAGAACGTTTTGATGTAAAGGGACTTGTAACCAATGAATCTGAATCATGTATTGCGGGACTTGTCCTGCAAGGAATTAAAAAGCCACACGAATGTTCCGAATTCGGAAAGCATTGTACACCGGAACATCCTTTGGGAGCACCTATGGTTTCGTCTGAAGGGGCGTGTGCGGCATATTATCATTATAAACTTCATCAGGTTGCAACACAATAAACTTATACAAATAGATTATGAACAACGAACCACTATCTCTTTCCTGTCCGATTCCCATTTCAGAATATAAAAATGTTCTTCTTGCTCATGGAGGCGGTGGGAAATTAACGAAGCATTTGATTGAAAAGATGTTTGTTCCTCAATTCGGGAATGAACTTCTATCACCGTTGCATGACGGAGCTATTGTATTATTACAAGAGTGTAACCTTGCATTTACAACGGATTCGTATGTTGTTAACCCGCTCTTTTTTCCCGGCGGAGATATAGGGAAACTTGCAGTTCACGGTACGGTGAATGACTTAGCGATGTGCGGAGCGAAACCACTTTATCTTTCTGCGGCATTTATTATTGAAGAAGGGCTTCCCATGGAAGACCTCTGGCGCGTAGTATGTTCGATGAGTGAAGCGGCAAAAGAGGCAGGTGTTCAAATTGTTACGGGTGATACAAAAGTTGTTGACCGCGGTAAAGGGGATAAATTATTTATTACTACTTCCGGTATAGGGATGATTCATAATGGTATTGATATTCATCCTGCAAAGGCAAAAGCCGGCGATGTAATTATCTTAAGCGGGGCAATTGGGTTGCATGGTATTGCGATAATGTCGGTGAGAGAAGGGTTAGAGTTTTCCTCGCCTATTTTAAGTGATTCAGCACCATTGCATGGTCTTGTTGCAGAAATGCTTTCTGTTTGTCATGATATTCATGTGTTACGCGATCCTACACGTGGAGGTGTTGCAACAGTATTAAATGAAATTGCTTCCTCTGCTCATGTTGGGATTATCATACGTGAAGATACCATACCCATACCACCGGAAGTTCAAGGAGCTTGCGAGATATTAGGGCTGGATCCTCTTTATATTGCTAATGAAGGAAAGCTAATCGCGTTTGTACCGCCTGAAGATGCCAAGAAAGTACTTGCCACCATGAGAGAACATCATTACGGAAAAGAGAGTGCAATTATTGGCGAGGTTGTTACCGATCATCCTGAATTGGTTGTTATGAAAAGCAGAATAGGTGGTAATCGTATTGTTGACATGCTTTCGGGAGAACAATTACCGAGAATTTGTTAATTAGTTTCTCCCCGATACAGCGAGGAGAAAAATATTATTTCAAATCTTCTATTAAATACATAACACCTCTTCCCATCGTGGCAAATCCATTGTTTACCTGCTGATGACAGTTCGGACACGTATATTGAATAACCCCACTCTGAATATTATTATTTTCATGGAGTGTGTTGTTCATTTTCTTATGTCGCCTGGGGGTGTAATATAAAACTATCAAAATGCATGCGACGCTATACAGTGTAGCGATGATATTGAAAAGAAGCTGATGATTGTGTTGTTCCATGGGACTCTTCCGTTACATTCTTTTTGTGAAATTGTTGAAACGTAAATACGTTATACATTCATTATCAATTCTTAGGATGGTTTTCCGTATGCACGATGCTCATCTATCAACATATCAAGCTTCTTCTTATCTAATGATCGAATCACACCCATAACAACGCCAAGTACGCAGAACGATTCATCTGATTGTCGAATAATAATGGGGTTGTACTTTTTATTTTCGGGCTTCAGTACGACGGCATTATCTTCTTCGTAGTATCGTTTAATTGTTGGTTCGCCTTCTACAAGGGCAACGACAATTTCTCCGTTGCGCGGGGATTTTTTTGGATCAACAAACACAAGGTCGCCTGTAATGAGCAGAGCGTCTTTCATGCTATCGCCTTTTACGTAAACGCCAAACACATCGTTGGAAGCGGAGATATAATTTCTTACCTCAAAGTTTTCCAAAACATTTTCCTGAGAAAGAAATGGGCTTCCGGCAGGAGCGGTTCCATATATCGGAATGCCTGCAGGTCGTTGATTTAGGAGTTCGATACCTCGCGAGATATTAGGAACATACCGGAGGACGTTCTTATTCTGCATAAGAAGCAGATGTGACCGGACAGCATTTGGCTGAATGGAAAGCTGAGATGCTATTTCGGACAGGGTAGGGGGGTACCCTTTGTTTTCCAAATACTGTTTAATGAAGTCAAAAACTTCTTGTTGTCGTGCTGTAAGTGTTGCTGTCATAATAATACCATAGTGTTGTAATGAATACTGTAATAATATACAGTATATAAAATTAAGAGTCAAGCTTTTTTCAGGGATTAAATATTTTTTTTTGGGAGGGTAAGATTGAATTTGAGAGATAGATAATTTCGGGGAAAAGTGGTTTGACAAGGGCAACGAGGAATATCTCTTAAGAAACAAAAAAAGGAAGCATTTTTGAATAAAAAACAGAATATTTTCATTTTATATGTCTAATGCAGTCTTTTACTTCTACATAAATCGAAAAATCGTATCTAAGTTAACGTCCGATTTGCAAAAAAACATTCAATAATAGACTAATTTAAGCCTATTTTTGTATTTCAACAAATATTAAATAATTGTTAATTTTTTCCTTGACAATTAAAAAATAATTTTCTAAATTAACGTTAAAGTTATCGTTTAAGTAAATCTCAGTTTAAGTATCCGATTTGAAAAAATGTCTTTGCAGTTGAAAATGACAAGCGTATTCTGTTATCGTACCAATAAGTTCACATCCCGGTTACCGAAAGGACGCCATTGTTGTACGCGGATTTAATAGTAGCCCTTCAGGGCATCAATGATATTCAATCGGAGACTAATTGTGGTTATGATAGCTTTTGCTTCATAAAACAACAGATGATTACCATTTTTGTACATCAGGCGTAGTCATGAATCGAAGAACAATTCATAAAGCTTTATTTCTTTTTCCTTCGATTCACCAGAAACCGATATTACTTTCCTCATTCTATATTTTTACTCGTTATACAGATCAAGTCATTAATAACGAGTCCTTCACTCTAAAATTGTTCACTACAAAGATTTAATACACAATGAACAACCCGATTAATATAAAAGTAATTTTTAGGTATGGCGTTCTTTTCAGTGAATTCCGTTTATTTACTGTACTAATAACAGGGTTGATTTTAAGCACAGTACTAGCAACAGGTATTGTTTGTGCGCCACTGCATTCCTCCTCTTTAACCGATGATTCCACTAAAGATGTAATTGCACCTATCGTTGTTCCCTTTAATATGCCTCAGTTACAACGCCCTGTATTTCCCCATAATGAATTTAATATTGTAGATGCGGGCGCAATTGAAGGTGGAAAAGTAAAATGTACACAAGCCATTCAGAGCACTATAAAGAAGGCAGTGAACGCAGGTGGTGGTACTGTAATAATTCCTAAGGGAACATGGCTAACCGGAGCGATTCGACTTGAAAATAATATCAATCTTCATCTTGTTAAAGATGCGGTATTATTATTCAGTCAGGATACAAGCGATTATTTACCCGTAGTTTTTTCCCGTCATGAAGATGTAGAATGTTATAAGTATTCATCTTTTATCTATGCAGTGGGAAAAGAGAATATTGCAATCACCGGTGAGGGAACCCTTGATGGTCAAGGAAAACCATGGTGGGTATATAAATCGGATAAGAAAGAAGAAGTCCTGAATACAATGGGAAATAATAATATTCCCGTGAGTGAGAGAGTGTTTGATGGTAAAAACGGTCAACGATTGCGCCCCGCTTTCTTCCAACCTATGAACTGCAAAAATATTCTTGTAGAAGGTGTTACGTTTAAATATGGCGCATTTTGGACAATTACACCAACATATTGTGAAAATGTAATTGTCCGAAAAGTACGTATTGAAACCGAAGGAGAATACGGACATACCCCCAATGGCGATGGAGTTGATCCATCATCAAGCCGAAATGTATTAATTGAAGATTGCATTTTTGATACCGGAGATGATTGCATTGCTATTAAAGCTGGTAGAGATACCGATGGCATTCGTGTCAATAAACCGACAGAAAATATCGTTGTTAGAAATTGCAGAGGGTTGCGAGGTCACGGCGGAATTGTTATTGGAAGTGAAACATCGGGTAGTATTAGAAATATCTACGCTGAAAATTGTCAATTCTCCGGCACAGACCGAATCGTTAGAATTAAAACAGCACGCGGACGTGGCGGTGTTCTTGAAAATATGTGGTTTAAGAATATGACAGGCGATAATATTCAACTTGAAGCAATTCATTTGAATATGCTTTATACCGGGAAGAGATTGCCTTCACAACCTGTCACAAAAGCTACTCCAAGTTTACGAAATATTCATTTTGATGGTATTACCTGTACATCAGGAAAAAGTTACGCAATTGAAATACTTGGCATTCCTGAGATGCTTGTAGAAAATGTAACGTTTAATAACATAGTTGCTACGAGCGAAAAGGGTGTTAATATTTCTGACGCAAAGCAAATTGAGATTACAAATTCATCATTTACGCCGACAACGTTTCCGCTAATGACTATCACCGATGGAAGTGAGATAACAATTAACTCCCTAATAGTCCCATCTAGTACAGAAAAATTACTAAACGTTGAAGGTGCAGCATCTGTCAATATCAAGATTCAAAACACAGTAATTACAAATCCAGAAAAAGCAATATCCTTGGGTGAACATGTTTCACCGCAAGCAGTTAAAGTTGAATAACAACACAATTTTATATAACCGGGCAAGCATCCACGCTAACTTGCTCAAATTTAATATTCAGGCATGGAGATAACTATGAAACCTTTATTACAAATTTTTTCTTTTATTTTTTGTTTCATTCTTTTAACGTCGTTCTTAAAAGCAGGAGATGTTTATTCCGCGGGGAATGCGGGAACGCCAATTAAAGGACCTTGGAGTGCGGCGGCAACTTGGGATGGGGGGAATATTCCCGCTCCCGGTGATAATGTCTATATCATTGGAATGGATAGTGTCATTCTTGATGTAGCAAATGTAACCGTAAATGATTTAACTATAGGCGGTGATGCAACAAATAGTACCTTAACTTTTTCAAGTTCAGTACAAGTCAAATTGACCGTTGAAGGAAATGTTACAATTAGTCCGGGCGGCACGTTCCGAAATACCGGATCTACCGATATCAACAATTTACCTATGCTTGATACAATTTTTGTCTATCATGATTTTATCAATAACGGCGCCGTTCTTGCTTTTCGTGCAGGAACCACTCCGAAGGCTGGGGTTACTCAGGTTGTTTTTGTGGGTAGTGATGATAGTCATGTGAAATCAACAGGCGCTTTCAGTGCAACGACTAATAGGTTCAACGGGATGACGATAAATAAATCAGGGACAGCAAGAGTGATTTTAGATTCCGATATTTTTCTTGAAAGTGGAAGTAGTTCATATCCCGCATCCCAACCGTACTTTGATTTAAAACATGGTTTAGTTGAAACCGGCGTGTACAGTATTGTTTCACGTAATACGTCTGGAGGGACTTCCGCTCCTGTTGTTATGGGTGGTTCTAAAGATAGTTACGTGCTCGGCTGGATGGGGAGAGGAATGTCTTCAACATCGACAGCAACAAGAGAATTTTTTATTGGTGATGCTGATGGGTATAGACCTATCAAAGTACGTAATGCAACAGGTGGTACTTCTACAGGTCACAATCTGAGAGTACGACTCATTCGAGGTACCCCAGCAACAACAAGTATAAGTTCGGATATTGATAAGGTTTCAACCGTTCGATACTATGAGCTAAAGTATGATCAATCTCCAACAGATGCCAATACGGCGGCGAGCATGAGTTTTGATAGATTTTTCCCAAGCTATGGTGAACAAGATGGCGTTCAAGCAGGGAATAGTTATCTTCGTGTTGCATATACGATGGATAGTACCTTTAACTGGAAGGGAATGGAACAAATAGCCAAACAAGATACGACAGAATTTACGGAACCAGCGGCTTATTGGAATGCCGATTCATTACCTTCCGGTTCGTGGGTAACACTGCCCCACATGAAAAGTTCATACGTTGCTATTGCTCGTGCAACGGGAACAACAGAAAATACTTTGATTTTTACTCCAGTCGGAGTTAACGAGGATAAAGAGATACCTACCACATTTTCTCTAAAACAGAATTATCCCAATCCATTTAATCCAACAACAACAATTGAATATTACATTCCTGTGAAGAGTCAAGTTCTTCTTGAGGTATATAATGTTCTTGGACAAATGGTTGATCGTTTAGTGGATGCAGACTTATCCGCCGGAACCTATACGATAGAATACAACCCTTCAGTTCTTAGTTCGGGAGTATATTTCTATCGCTTGAGTACTCCATCTCTTACGTTAACGAAGACAATGCTTATTGCAAAATAGTGTAGCTCAGAGACAATAACGTGCAGAAGTTTACCAATACTGAACCCAGAATTCCGATGCAACGGATATTACAGTGCATTAAGGTCACCTGTGTATCGAATAGATATCAGCAGGCGTTAGGTATTATTGGAAAACAAATTATTACAAAATTATATACAAATAACTCAAAGGCAACGATTCAGTTTTTAATCGTTGCCTTTTTATTTGTACCTCAAATATCATTTTCTCAAGCCATTGCATTCCCCGGCGCTGAAGGCTTTGGTAGATATACAACCGGTGGGCGTGGCGGGAAAGTATTTGAAGTGACGAATTTAAATGATAATGGCACCGGAAGTTTGCGCGCAGCTGTTATTGCCAGTGGAGCGCGCACTGTTGTTTTTAGAGTATCGGGTACGATAAAACTTCTTTCAACATTGCGTATTTCTCATGGGGATATTACGATAGCAGGGCAAACGGCCCCCGGTGATGGAATTTGTCTTCGAGATCATACTTTTAGAGTTGAAGCTAATAATGTTATTATCCGGTATATCCGATCAAGATTAGGTGATTCGACAAAAGTTGAAGACGATGCGTTCTCAGGAAATGGAGGGGGGACAAACATTTACCGTAACATTATTATTGATCACTGCTCCATGAGTTGGGCAGTAGATGAATGTTCAAGTTTTTATGACAATGCTATGTTTACCATGCAGTGGTGTTTCATTACGGAAAGTTTTTATCATTCAACTCATTCCAAGGGAAATCATGGTTATGGTGGAATTTGGGGTGGTTGGAAGGCTTCATTTCATCACAATTTACTCGCACATAATACAAGCCGTAATCCACGTTTTAACGGAAGCCGTTATACTCTCAAACCGGATAGCGAGATTGTTGACTTTAGAAACAACGTCATTTATAACTGGGGGTTTAATAGTGTGTACGGCGGAGAAGCCGGAAACCAAAATATTGTTGCAAATTATAACAAGTATGGTCCGGGAACGAATAACACTAGTGTTCGATGGCGTATTGTTGAACCCTATGATACAGCTAGTTTTTGGTATATAGCAGATAACTACATTTATGGTAACACAACTATAACATCAGATAATTGGAATGGCGGCGTGCAAGGAACATATGCGACAGCACAGAAAAATAAACGAGCGCTAACTCCATTTCCAACAGATACAGTAACAACCGATACTCCGGCTGATGCTTATGAATTGGTGTTGAATAATGGTGGAGCAAATCTCCCCAAACGAGATACGGTAGATGCACGTATTGTGAATGATGTTCGTACGGGGACTGCTGCACTAGGTGGAGTATTAGGCGCACACAAGGGTATGGTTGATTCAATCTCGCAAGTAGGTGGATGGCCGGTATTAAATTCTACCGAAGCCTCAATAGATTCAGATCATGATGGGATACCGGATGATTGGGAAAATACGCATGGTTTAAATTCCGCAGATTCATCAGACGGAGCCCTTATAGCGTTCGATGGTTATTCTCATTTAGAACATTATATCAATAGGCTTGTGTCGCAATTCCCGGATGAAGTAAGAATTTCTCAAACTCTTCCTTCACGTGTAACTCTTAACCAGAATTACCCAAACCCATTTAATCCGACAACAACGATAGAATTTACTCTTCCATCAACGAAATATGTAACGCTTGATGTGTTTAATGTTCTTGGAGTAAACGTGGCAAGATTAATTGATGCAAAATTAGAAGCGGGTGTTCATTATGCTCAATTCGATGGAGCAAAAGCAAGTTCGGGAATTTACATGATGAACTTAACAGCAGATGGTATTTCACAAACACGGAAAATGATACTTCTTAAGTAAAGGTATGCAATGAAGATGCACAACAATATTATAAGAATAGTAGAACAATTAAAACACGCTCATCGGGTACACCACGGTTTGATATGGCTAAGTATCGTAATGCTCATATTCATATCATTAAGTGATATGCAATCTCAAACCAAAAGCAGAATCGTTGGATCGGTCAAAGATGCCAAATCCGGTGAAGCGTTAATCGGTGTTAATATTCAATTAACCGATACTCATTTGGGAGCGGTTACCGATGCAAGCGGTAAGTATTTTATCATCGCCGTTCCTGTAGGGACATATAAATTACAGGCCTCGTTGTTAGGATACGGAAAAAAAATCGTTACGAATGTTGTTGTTTCAGCTGATCGTGTTACAACGGTTGATGTTCAGTTAGAGCAAAGCGCCATAGAGGTGGCTCCGGTAATTATTAACGCTACCCGTGATGAATTACACAAAGAAGTATCCAGCACACAAATGGTAACAACCTCTGCTCAGATAAACGAAGAAGCCGGTATTCACGAAATCAATAGTTTTCTTACAACGCAACCCGGAATATCCGAAAACAATAATGGGTATCTTTCAATCCGCGGCGGCTCTGCCGAACAAACAGGGACGATGGTCAATGGATTGAGTTATAATAATGCCGCAAATGGTAATTCTGAAACGAGTATTCCGTTAAGCGCTATAGATCAGGTTTCCGTACTCTCCGGCGGGTTTAATGCAGAATATGGCAATTTTCGTTCAGGGTTAATCAATGTCACTACCAAATCAGGAACAATAGATGGGTTTCATGGGACGTTTAGTGTTTCAGGAACCGGCGAACACGGCAAAAGATTCGGCCCGGATTTGAACGATCCTAAAACTCCTCTCCTTGCTCCCTATCTTGATGCTGATGTTGCATTTGTAGGAACTACTGTAGCGTGGCAAAACGATCCTTATAAACGTGCGCAAAGTAATTCTTTTGTTGGTTGGAATACAAAAGCCTCAGATTTCAATACAGGAAAAACACCTGATCAACAGGCAACTCCGTTAGATATGTATCTTCTCTATTCATGGCTGTTTATGGCAGTCCCTGACTATGAAGGACTCCAACGAAATGGAATTCTTGACCTATATCTTGATACTCCGGAAAAGAAAGAGTTATTTGAACAACAGAAATCACTTTTTGCTCAACATGCCCGAAAAGAAACCGGCAGAGATTTAAATATTGATGCAGGTTTTGGAGGACCTATACCATTTCTGTCAAGTATGAAGGGAACATTTTACATATCAAATGTTTCACAACGTCAACCATACGTAATTCCTGTTTCACGCGACCTTGAGGAAAAATATACTACTCTTCTTACCATTAAAACTGAACCAATGAATAAAGCCACATTGACATTTAATGGTATGTGGAAAGTACAACAAGGTGTTAGCCCGATTAGTCCTGCCTTCGGAGATTTTCCCGATGCAACCCGCAGTGGCGGTTTTATGCCTATAGATAATTACAGGTCTGTCATTCGTAGGTTAGATGGTTCGTACACAAAATATTTGTTTGATCCTCCGTTTTTCCCTCTGTTAACACAGGCGACCGTACTAGGTGGTGTAACACTGAATTATCTCTTTAGCAATTCTACGTATGCTGAGTTATCGGTGAATTATCTGAGTATCATGGACAATAGTCCATCAAAAGGAGATAACCGTGATACTGCTACTGTACTGACGCATTTTGGTCCTTTTACTGTTGATGAGATGCCTTACGGGAGATGGCAGTTTGCCGGCGCTCACAGAATCGGAGGAGTAAATTACAGTTATGATGATCCTGCAATAGTCGGTGATTTCCGTTGGCGAGGTAAAGAAGGCGATTTATATGATAATGCAACAACTAATAGGTGGAGCGTTAAATTCGATATAGCATCACAGTTAGATACCGCCAATTATGTTAAAGCAGGATTCGAGTTTAATACCTTTGATATTGATAATAAAATTTGGGAGCGTTGGAATACTACCAGTCCACAAAAAAATTTTGAATTTAATTATCACCGTACACCCAGTCAAACTGGTCTCTATCTACAAGATCAACTTACCTATAATGATATGCTTGCAAATATAGGCGTAAGGCTGGATTATTGGTTTGGCGGCGGTGGTAAATGGCCAACAGGGAATCCATTTTCGTATGATGGATTTACTTGGAAGCCCACCAATCTTTCCGATTCTTCATTTATTAGCCAATTACAAAGTGGAGTTTCACCTGTATGGAATCATTGGGCTGAGTATGATGCAACTCATCCGGGATTTTTACAACCAATAAAAAATCATCTTACGTTTAGCCCACGCATTGGAGTCTCGTTTCCTGTCACTGAAAATTCAAAATTATTCTTCAATTATGGACATTTCAGATCAAATCCCCCTTATTACAGCATGTATTTATTAAGATACAGGTATGATGTCACAACAGGACAAAATGCGGGATTATATGACCTGTCGAATCCTAATCTTGAACCACCGAGAACAATCTCGTACGAATTAGGAGCAGGATATAATTTCTATGGACCTTACATCTTAAATATCTCCGGATATTACAAAGATGTTACAGGAGAAAATGGGATAATCAACTATACAAAAGGTAATCCAGATAGTTTACTTAACTACAGTAACTGGGCTTCAAATGTAAGCAGAGATATTCAAGGGTTGGAAATAGCTTTAAGAAAACAAGACGATGATTGGATAACAGGAGCTATCAACTTTAATTACAGTCTCTCAAAGGTGGATTCAACGGGTTTTAAAACAATCGCGGAATCAAACACGACCGACCTTGAGGATAATATGTATGCAGGCTCTCAAACAAGCTCGATACCGCAACCTTCGGTGAACGCTACATTGACATTTCGAATGCCAGGGTATGAAGGAGAAGGGTGGAAAGAAAATATTCTTGGTGGATGGGTAATGACATTGTTTGGAGAATGGACCTCCGGTCAATATACTACATTCGATCCTGCGAACAAGACCCCGCGAATAAGAAATAACATTCATTGGCCTGATTACTGGATGGTAAATCTCAAGTTGAATAAATCGTTTAAGGTTGGAGGAGGAAAAGCAACATTCTATGTTGATATTAACAACCTGTTCAATTTTAAGGTCAATCTTATGGGTAAGATGTACGCATTTGATCGAGCAGGGTCAGACTATGATGATTATTTAGCATCGTTACACTTAGCAATGTACGATAATCCGGATTATGAAGCTCTTCGTGCTTCCCCAACAAATGCCGGGAAATATATTCCCGGTGATGACCAACCTGGTGATTTACGTTCAGCAGATAAACCATATATCAATGATCCAAATTATCCCTATTTCGAGTTCGGAAAACCAAGGGAAATTTGGGCAGGTATTAAGTTAGAATTTTGATGTTCACATGGAGCCGACAATGAAATATGTTGTAAACAACAACCGAAATATAAGTATTACCATCATGCTTTTTGCTTGTTTTCTTTTTCAAAGCATTGGCGTTGCACAATCCCCTGAGGCAGAAGTAGGTACAATACGGCTTGGGAAATTGTGGGTAGGAGTAACTGCAAATGGTGCCAAGGGAACCTTCAGTTATAGTACCGGTTTTTTCCCTAATGATTATAATGTTATGGCTGATCGGGGAACGGGTGGAGATGCTTATGGAGGTACGGGATTATTATTTACTGCAACAAACTGGCGTCATCACCCTGATACTACCCTTTACCCGGTTGCGATCTATGGTCCTACAAATACATTTATGTCAAGTGGACATGTAATAGTTCCGATGAAAAACTATTCGAGGTACCAATACCCTCAACTGACCGTTGATTTTACTCCATTCGTGTTTACTTATCCAGGAGTGAATGATCCTTCACAATTAACAGGCGGAACATACGATCATCTTATAGAAGTAACAAGCCAACATGTGTTTAATGTAAATGTTCATAGGAAAGTACTCGGATGGTCACAGTCATTCAATGATAATTATGTTATTGTTGATATGGAACTTAGTAATGTGGGCATTGATACGCTAAATAATTTCTATGTGAATATGGCAGAGGGAAATAAATACATGCAGTTTTCCTCGACAAGTCATCCTTCTCCACCATCAGGTGAATTACCGACAAGCCTTGCCGCTACGTGGATGCATTATTATGGCGGAAGAAAAACGGATTCATTACGAGTATTTTATGAGTATAATGCGAATACATCAACATCGGGAGATAATATGGGGTCACCCTCGTCTTCACAGGGAGGAAGATTGTTGTATTCTCAAATTTCATTTTACACTATTCTTCACGCTTCTCACGTACCATATGTAAACGCGGTTGATGATAGTGATGATTTTGCCCAACCTAAGGTCACTTATATTGGTCATGCACTTGCATTTCCTTCACAAGCGCCTCCTGATGATGAGTTTGGGGATAAGAACTTTTATACTATTCATGGCGGGTATTCTGATGACTACCCTATGGATACGATCAATTCAATTGCCGGTACACACCACGGACTCAATAATGACGATATCAATGCGTCAACCTACTCCAACTACAGGGCGGGAACAAGTAGCGCAACGAATGATCAAAAACGTTACTCAAGTTTCGGACCCTATACATTTTATCCCGGTCAAAAAATCCATATTGTGTATGCGAGTGGCATTGCAGGAATCAGTTTAACACAAGCAAAGGAGGTTGGAGAAAAATGGACGAGTCAGACTCTGGCAGATCCTATGGCGTCTTTACCTCCTGATAGTATTCCACCGGGATGGGATGCCGAAAAAGGGTATTTACCGTTGAACTTTTCATTTCCCACAACATCTGAGAATGACCATCGGAAAGCGCGATGGATAAGTTTAGGTATTGATTCGGTGTTCCGTGCCGCCGCACGTGCGAAATGGAATTTTGATCACAACTATAATATACCAGCCGCACCGCCACCGCCAACACAAGTAACTATAACCGGAAATGGAGATGGTGTTGCTATTCAATGGAAAGACCTCGCTGCTGAAGATATTCCCAATTTTGCCGGGTATCGAGTAATGAGAAGGCTCGGGGTACAGGATACAACGGCATTCAAGGAAATCTATTCTTCGGGTCCTGATGATAAGGCTATTGAACATGTAATAACAGATACGGCAATAAGAGTGGGTGCGCAATATGGATATTATATTCAAGCAAAAGCCACAATTGCGACTGATGACATGAATGCCGATCCGACCACAAGAGGAAAAATTATGTTTAGTGGTAGAACACTTGTTCCAACAACAACAAATACATTGACAATTGTGAAATATCCGCCTCAAGACGATTTGTCTAAAATTGCACTTGTTCCCAACCCCTACAATATAAGTGACCCCACTATCGAAAACTATGGATGGCAACAAAGTAGTCAGAATTATGGTTTGCTCTTTGTGAGTCTTCCTGCAGTAGTCACCATTCGAATTTATACTGAAAATGGCGATCTCGTTCTTGAACATTATCATAACGAACCTGTTAAAAGCGGGCTATGGAAATGGGATATGATCTCAAGGAATCAAATGGTAATAAGCACAGGTGTCTATATAGCCTACTTTGAAACACCGAATGGCAATAGCTCTTACCAAAAATTTGTTGTAGTACGGTGAAGAAAGGAGAAGAACATATGAAAAAGATAAATATAATAAGTATCGTCATCCTTATGGTAACCTTCTGGTCAACTTCTCAAGCTCAAGTTAGTCTTGATAGAGTTGGACAAACTACAATGAATTTTCAATTAGTAAGTCTTTCGGCTCGTGCAAGCGGTCTTGGTGAAGCAGTGTATGCTTCAAGTATCGGTTCTGAGGCAATTTTCTATAATCCTGCAGGGTTAGCAGAAATAAAAAAACAATATGATGCCAGTATTATGTACACAGCCTGGATAGCCGATATCAATTATGTCGGTGGCTCCGTTGCATGGAAAGCAGGAGATATTGGCGTATTCGGTATTAGCGCGATGCATGTTAGTTATGGTACAATTCGCAATACTCGTTTACTTGGTTCTGCTTCGCCATCGGAAGATGTCGCATACGAAGATCTAGGCAATATGAATAACCTTGGAGCTTATTCCTTCGGTGTTTCCTATGCGCGATCTATCACAACCAATTTTTTACTTGGCGGAACGATGCGATATACCGGACAAAATCTTGGTGAATCTATGTTATCCGATGGGTTGCATGAAAATAATGCGGCAAAATTAGTATTTGATATAGGCGTAAAATATTACACGGGACTAAAAAGTTTTCGATTTGCCATGGCATTTAGAAATTTTTCTACACAGGTTAAACGTGAAAAAATATCCGAACAGATGCCGGTATTATTTACTATGGGGACTGCATTCGATTTGCTCGACGTGCTTTCTCCCCAACATACTGACCAACAAGCTCTCACATTGACGGCTGATTATGTTCACCCAAACAATTATTCTGAACGAATGAATCTTGGGTTAGAATATATAACCATGGGTATGTTCGTAGCCCGTGCAGGGTATCAAACAAATAGAGATCTCGCTTCTTGGTCTACCGGTTTTGGATTCTTTACTACTGTGAAAGATTATGATTTGCAATTTAATTACTCGTATTCACCAATGGAATATTTTACCAGCGTCAGTAGATTCTCGTTAGGGTTCGGTTTTTAAGTTTTCATGAAGCAATTCGTTGTCATCATAAGCGTTGTTGTAAGTTTCTGTTCTTTATCGTGTGGTACAGGACAAACAATGCTCCGTGTAGCTCCAGATCTGCCATGGTCTCAGCAGATTGCAGATTCGTTTATTTTGAATCATCCCGGATCTATAACATATGATTCGGGTTCACCAAGCAGAAAATGGAATTACGAGCAGGGATTTATGCTGGTTTCTTTGTATCGCATGTGGCAATATACGCATGAGAAGCGATATTTGGACTTCATTATTAAGAATATGGAGCAATATGTTGGTGCAAACGGAGAAATAAATACGTATTCGGTGAGGGATTATAATAGTGATAATGTGGCTCCGGGAAGAGTATTGTTGGCATTATATGAGGAAACGAAGCAGGAAAAGTATCGTATTGCGGCGGAATCTTTAAGAAAGCAGATAAGGGAACAGCCCCGGACACAAGAAGGCGGATTTTGGCATAAAAAGGTCTATCCGAATCAGATGTGGTTGGATGGATTGTATATGGTTGAGCCGTTTTATGCAATGTATTCGAGGATGAATGATGATACAACGGCGTTTGATGATATAGTAAATCAGTGTATTTGGATGACAAAGCATACACGGGATGTAAAAAGCGGGTTGTTGTATCATGCGTGGGATGAGAGTAAGCAACAGAAATGGGCTGACCCGCAAACGGGTTGTTCTCCGAGCTTTTGGGGGAGGGCGATGGGTTGGTATGCAATGGGATTGATTGATGTATTGGACTATTTACCATCTAATCACACGAAAAGGGGAGTTTTGGTGGAGTTTTTGCAGGATTGGGCGAAAGCGATAGTTAGTGTTAGGGATAAAGAATCGCATTTGTGGTATCAAATAGTGGATTTGCCGGAAAAAGAGGGGAATTATTTGGAATCATCTGCATCGAGTATGTATGTGTATGTGATGGCAAAGGGTGTAAACGAGGGGTATTTTGATAAGGAATATCTATCTGTAGCACGTGAATCGTTTGATGCTATAATAGAACGATTTGTTACCCGAAACAGCACAGGAACGATAGATTTGCATGGAACGTGCGGAGCAGTTGGTCTAGGCGGAACGCCGTACCGAGATGGAAGTTATGAGTATTATACAGCAGTACCGAAACTCGTTAATGATAAGAGGGGGATTGGGGCATTTTTGTTAGCGGCAATTGAGATTGAAAAGGGACAAAAGGCGGGGAAAAAGTAGGGTAAAGCGGGGTGAAAGTTGGAATGTAAAGGAATTAAAAGGTGGAGTTTGGAACAAGATATGCAGTGGATACAGAGTAAATGTTAATAAAAAGAAAGTTATATCAATTTAAGCATAGTAAGAGAACGAAATAAAGCAAGCACAGGTAACGTAAGAACAGAATAAGAAAGTATTAATAATAGGAAAGCAGTATGAAAAGACGTTCAAATATAACGCTTAATGATATAGCAGAGCGGTTAGATGTATCGCGCGTGACCGTATCGAAAGCACTTCGAGGTCATCCGGATATATCAACGGATATGACAAAGCGTGTACGCAAAGTTGCAAGTCAGTTAGGATATACGCCGAACATTTTTGCGCGAAGTCTTTCGTCGAAACGTTCGCACATGATAGGATTGATTATTCCTAAAATCGCGCATGTGTTTTTTAGTCAAGTGATTGAAGGGGTGTATGATACTGCATTCGAGAATCAGTATGAAACGATTTTGACAGTATCGCAGGAAAACGAAGAACGCGAAAAGAAGCATTTGCAGACATTAGTCGCCATGAGAGTAGATGGAATTATTATTTCTATTTCTCAGGAGACGAGGGATGAAGAGCGGTTCAAGTGGATACGCAAGATGGGTATCCCGCTTGTGTTTGTTGATAGATGCCCAGAACCGCCGCCATCAGGATTTAGCAGTGTGATGGCAGATGATCATGGCGGAGCATTTCAAGCGACGGAACATGCAATTCAAATCGGGTACAGGAAACTTGGATTTATCGGCGGTAACCCGGCAGTGAATATCGGTAAGCACCGTATACGCGGGTTTGAAGATGCATTGAAAGAATATCGGATTACAAAAAATCCCGAATGGATTATCCATGGCGGGTTCGGGAAGGATGACGGGTATAACGGTTTGAAGCAAATGTATCAGCAGGGACCGTTGCCGGAGTTTGTTTTATCGGCAACGTATCCGGTAGCGTTAGGGATTTACGAAGCGGCAAGGGATTTAGGTATTCGTATTCCTGATGATCTGGATATTATTTGTTTTGGTGATAGCGATGTCGGTCGTTTTCTCAATCCGCCGATTAGCGCGGTGAGACAGCCGACGCGCGAAATCGGGATTCGCGCTGTACAAATTTTATTGGAAAATATAGCCGGACATGATGTGACACGCGAACATCATGTTATTTTGCCGACACAATTGGTTGTGCGTGATACGTGTTCTTCGCACAAGGCGCAGATTAAGAAGCCGATTGCGGTGGAAGTGTGAGTGTTGTGGAATGGTTCGAGACAGCGTAGAAAATGATAGACTATGATTGTTCTCCGTGGTGGGGGATTGCCACGTCACGCTAAAGCGTGACTCGCAATGACAGTAATTTTTGGGGTGTGAGTGTCATGGAATGGTCCATGACACCCCAGAGAAAGCAGGGGATTCAGCCAGAGGCTGACAGGTCGGAATGACAATCTAAGGGGGTTTTGGAATGACAGTTTTTTTGGTGTGAGGGTATGTGGAATGGTCCATGACACCCCAGAGAAAATGAACCATTGAGTATTGAGATTCCTCACCCCGATAAAGCAGGGGTTCGGAATGACAACCATTTGGGTTCAAGAGTAGATAAAGAGTGTAGTAAACAAGTATAGTAAATAGAAAATAATAATTCATTAATACCATAACAACAACTTAACCATAAATCTTTTAAAGGATTTTTTATGAAAAAGTTACAACATATTCTTAGTATCGTTGTACTGATCTGTTTGATATTTACAACAGGTTCAGCGTTTGCAACAACGTACTATTCGAAAGGGAACCTGGATCCTACTTCTACCTCGAATTGGAATTCAAACCGAGATGGAAGTAGCGGCACAGCTCCCTCAAACTTTACAACGAGCGGCGATATTTTTATCGTTCAAGGTAGCGGAAATGGCGGTACAACGCCACACTCGATGACAAATACCACAGCATGGGCTATTGGCACAGGTGTCACGCTGGAAATAGAAAATGGCGCGACACTAACAGCGTCTTCTACCGGAGCTACTACAGCATTGATAACCTTTAGTAGCGGCTCAACATTTCAAATTGACGGAGGCGGGACATATAGTCATAGTAATACAGGAGCGCTTAGCACACTTTTTGGCGGAACAGAAAATTTTGCCCCAACAAGTACTTTTATCATGAATCCGGGGAATACACTCACAGGTCCATCCACGGTAACCTGTACAAGTAATTTTGGAAATTTTACATGGACAAATGGAACGGGAACAATGCAGTGTAATGGCGTTCTCCCCAACATTGCAGGAAATTTAACAATCAATGGTGCGGCAGAATTAAGGCTTGCCGGATCTACATCGTCACCCAATTTAATAATTAGCGGCGATTTGATTATTCAAAACGGGATACTGAGCTATGGTAATGGTTCTTCAACCGGCGCAATTACTTTAGGCGGTAATTTCAACATGAGTGGCGGTACATTCCAGCAGGCGGCTACCGGCGGTACGATTGGCTCAAATAAAATTTGCACATTTACTTTTAATAAAGCAGGTGTTCAGACTTTTACGAAAACCGGTGGCACAATAACAGCAGGTTCTTCTAATTTTAGGCGTTTATCGTTTGTTGTTTCAAGTGGAACGACATTGGATATGGGTACAAACATCCTCAATTGCGCAACAAGTTCAACGGTAGATTTTACGGTAAATTCAGGCGGAACAGTTCGTCTGGGTGATCCGGCAGGTATTATTGTACAAGGTACCGATGCGACAACAGGCAATATTCAAACGTCTGCCGCTTCTACAAGAAGTTTTAGCACAGGAGCGAATTATGAATATACAGGTACAGCCGCTCAGGTAACAGGAAGCGGACTTCCTGCAACTGTGAATAAACTCAAAATAAATAATTCAGGGGGTGATGTAAGCATCACTTCAGCTACAGCGGTAACAGATACATTTCAAACAAATAGAGGGGCAATCACCGGCAGTAATTTAACACTGAACGGTTATGCAATTCTTAATGCAGGGGGATATTTTGATAGCTCACCTACATACGGAAGTTCCTCAACATTAGTGTATAATGGCGGCGGCACGTTCGGTCGTTATACGGAATGGAATGCAACATCAGGGGCAGGACATCCTGCAAATCTTAAGATTTCAAATAATACAACACTTAATTATACGAATGGAAGTAACCCTGCGGCACAAAGTATTTCGGGGAACTTAACAATTGATGCAGGTTCCGCGCTGTATATGGATTATGGTTCATTTGGAACAAGTAACCCGCTGACTGTCGGCGGAAACTTTACACTTGCGGGAGCAATCTCGTTAGGCGATGCCATTGGCGGTGATTTGAATGTAGGCGGCAACTGGGTAAATAATGGTGGTACGTTCACCGATCATACAAGAGCGGTGGCATTGAACGGAAGCAGTTCGCAGGATATTGGCGGATCAAGCCCGACCACGTTTTCTTATCTTACGTTGAACAATAGCAATGGAGCAACACTTAGCCAACCGACTACGGTAAGTAACACCTTAACGTTATCTTCCGGTAAGATTACGACCGGCGGTACTACGCTTACGCTCGGTTCATCGGGTAGTATTTCCGGCGCAGGGGCAGGAAAATATGTGTATGGCAATCTTGCCAGAGTAACACCGGGTTCAGGCTCGCCAACGGTTGGTTTTGCTATTGGCGATGCCACGAACTATACTCCGGTGAGTATAGATTTTCATTCGCTTTCATCAAGCGGCACACTAACGGCGCATACTACAGCAACGGAACATCCGAATATCGGCACAGCAGATATAGATGCGGCAAAGAGTGTGAATCGTTATTGGACAGTTACCAATAGTGGTACGGCGTTCACATCGTATGATGCAACGTTAACCTTTGTTGCAGGCGATATTGATGGCGGTGCAACAACAGGTAATTTTGTTGTAAAGAAATATGATTCTCCGAATTGGACATCACCGACGACAGGATCGTTAACAGGGACGAGTTCACAAGCAACGGGGATGACATCGTTTAGCGATTTTGCTGTTGGAGAATCTCAAGCTCCGACAACTTCTGCACCAACCGTTACTTCACCGATTGGTGAAGGGGCAACATCGGTTTCGGGTACAAGCAGTGAGGCAGATGGAACAACGATTGATGTATATGTTGATGGCTCCTCAGTCGGTACAACGACGGTGACAACCGGCGCATGGACGAAAGGCAGTTTAACAGCCTTAACAGCAGGACAATTAGTCAAGGCAAATGCTCTTGCATCGGGAAAATTGCTGAGCGGATTTTCTAATATTGTTACGGTACAAGCATATACATCAGCCCCAGTTGTCTCTTCACCTATCGGCGAGGGTTCAACATCAGTTTCCGGCACAAGTTCGGAAGTTGACGGCACTTCTATAGATGTGTATGTTGACGGTTCATCGGTTGGCACGACAACAGTAACAACCGGTGCATGGACGAAGGGTAGTTTAACAGCCTTAACAGCGGGACAATTAGTAAAGGCAAAAGCAACAGCGACAGGCAAACTTGAAAGTGCGTTTTCAAATACAGTTACCGTTATACCTGTAACATCGGCTCCTGTTGTCTCTTCACCAATTGGTGAAGGCGCAACATCTGTTTCCGGTACAAGCACTGAAGTTGACGGAACAACAATAGATGTTTTTGTTGATGGTTCAGGTGTCGGTTCAACAACCGTTACATCTAACGCATGGACAAAGGGCAGTTTAACAGCACTAACAACAGGACAATTAGTAAAGGCGAAAGCAACCGCATCAGGAAAGGTTATCAGTGTATTTTCCAATACGGTAACAGTTCAGGCTTATACTTCAGCACCTGTAGTGAGTTCACCAATTGGTACAGGTGCTACTTCCGTATCAGGTACAAGCAGTGAAGCAGATGGAACAACTATTGATGTGTATGTAGATGGTTCCTCAGTAGGAACAACGACAGTAACATCGGGCGCATGGACGAAGAGCGGCTTAACCGCATTAACAGTAGGACAATTAGTAAAGGCAAAAGCAACTGCATCCGGCAAGTTAGAAAGTGTGTTCTCCAATACCGTAACGATAACGAATGCACTGAGCATATCAACGGCTTCCCCGCTTCCAACAGCAACGGCGGGTACGCCGTATGCCGATACGTTATCGGCTTCCGGTGGAACAGCACCATACGGAACCTGGCTCATAATTTCCGCCACGCTTCCTTCCGGTTTGAGTCTCGATATGTCAACCGGTATCATTTACGGAACGCCATCAATTGCCGGAACATCTACTTTTACCATACAAGTTTCGGATAACGTATCAGGAACAGCAAGCAAAACATTCGACTTGACTGTGAATCCGGGTACACTCGATCATTTCGCGATTGCAACGATTTCTAGTCCACAAACAGCAGGAACGGCATTCAATCTTGTTATGACTGCACAGGACGCAAACAATAACACTGTGACAAGTTATACGGGAACTGTAAGCATCGGTCTTTCCTCAGGTACGATTGCACCGACAACATCGGGCGCATTTATTGCCGGTGAACTTACGGAATCTGTCACAATCACAACAGCAGGAACGGGAAAAACAATCACCGTTAATGATGGATTGATCACCGGAACGAGCAATTCGTTTGATGTGGATCCCGGGACGTTACATCACTTTGCGATTGGAGCAATTTCTACTCCGCAGGTTGCGGGAACAGGTTTTAGTGTTTCAGTAACAGCGCAAGATGCAAACAATAACACCGTAACAGGTTTCACAGGAACTGTTGGTTTCACGACAAATGCAGGTACGATTGCACCGACAACATCGGATGCGTTTGTATTAGGTACGTTAACACAATCTGTGACTGTGACGCAAGCGGGCGTTAATAAGACCGTAGGTGTTGATGATGGTTCATTACATACGGGGACAAGCAATACATTTACCGTTGATCCCGGGGTGTTGCATCATTTTGCAATTGGAGCAATAACAAGTCCGAAGACGGCAACTGTGCCATTCAGTATCAGCATAACAGCACAAGATGCAAATAACAACACGGTGACAAGTTTTGCAAGCAGTGTGAATATTACCATTTCATCCGGAACAATTTCTCCAATACTTTCGGGAGCACTTGTTGCCGGTGTTCGCACAGAACCGGTTACAGTTTTGACTCCCGGAACCGGATTAACGATTTCAGTAGATGATGGTGGTGGTCGTACAGGAACAAGTAATACCTTTGATGCAGTTGCACCGACTATGTTCCGATCATTAACATCGGGTAATTGGAATGCAACAAGTTCATGGGAACAAAACGATGGTAGCGGTTGGGTAGCGGCAACAGCCACACCTGACTCAGGAAGCGGAACCATTGTTATTCAAAACACTCACAATATTACAGTTACTGCAAGCGTCAACGTTGATCAAGTAACTATTGATGCAGGCGGTACGGTATCTGTTGCAACGGGACAGGTTTTCCGTATTTCAAACGGAGCCGATGCTTTTGATATTATAGTCAATGGTACGTTAGTAAATACCGGTGTGATAAGTATGGCAGGCGGTGGAACAGTCGGCAACGGCGGGAAGTACCAGCATAATATCAGCGGTGGAACAATTCCTATAATGACGTGGAGTACAGGTTCATTGTGCGAAGTGACGGGTACAGTCGGTTCGACATCTATCACTAACTCAAGCCAAGCATATTATAATTTCACTTATAATTGTCCTGCAGCGACGAATACATGTAATTTAGGATTTGCCGATGGATTAACAATTGCGGGAAATGTAACGATACTCAGTAGTGGTTGGAGTGGAACGGTAGGGAAAGTCCGGTTAACAAGCTTAAGCGGCGCAGTACCTAAGACAGTTACCATCAATGGAGATCTCATTGTCAATGGCAGTACTGCTTATTTAGAAGCAACGGGAAGTAGCGCTACAGGTTTAATAACAGTCAATGTGGTAGGAAATGTTAATTTACAGAATGGGTATCTTTATTTTGTTGCAAGTAGCGCACCCTGGTTGTGGAATGTGACCGGTAATTTTACCATGTCGGGTGGAAATTTGGGTCGCGGATCAGGTGTAGGAGTATGTACGTTTGTTGGAAGCGGTGTTCATACCTTTACGAAGACCGCCGGAACAATTGTTACGACAAACGGATCTCCGGGATATGCGGTTAGTACCGGAACACTTGATATGGGAACAACGGTACTTGATACAGCATCGTCGTTTACAGTTAATTCAGGTGCGACATTACGTACGGCGCATGCCAATGGTATTAATGGTACACTTGCACACGTAGCAACAAAAACACTAAGTACGAGTGGAAACTATAGCTTTAACGGTTCTTCCGCTCAAGTGACGGGCACGTTTTTACCGACATCGGTGAATAATCTTACAATAGATAACAGCAATGGTGTTACACTCAGTCAATCAACCACATCCACCGGAACAGTGGTTCTTACTTCCGGAATTCTAGGAACGGGAACCAATGTATTGACAGCAACCGGTAATGCAAGTCGTACAAGCGGCTGGGTGAACGGTTTCTTGAAAAAGACAATGGCATCAGGTTCTTCGTCAAATACGTTTGAAATTGGCGGTGCAACGCTTTATTCACCAGTAGATGTTTCAGGATCTTCTTATAGTGGATCATGGGATTTAACAGCTACAGCAACATCGGGCGAGCATCCGAATATTGGAACATCAAGCATGAACTCAGCAAAATCGGTGAACCGTTACTATGCATTAACGGGTACGCCAACGGGTCCGAGTGATATTACGTTCCATTATGATGCGGCAGATGTAGATGCAGGCGCGAACCCAAGTATCTTTGAGGTTGGAAAATATGATTCACCTAACTGGTCATATCCGACAGTTGGAACACGCACAGCAACAAGCACTCAGGCAATTGGCGTATCGAGCTTTAGTGAATTTGCAGTTGCTCAGGATACAGCTTACACCAGTTTCCAAGTAAGTTCTTCATTAGTTAGTTTTGGCACTGTGGTTGTCGGCAATTCAAAAGACGATAGTGTTTATGTGAAGAATCTTGGAGTGAGCAGTCTTACGATTAGCTCAGTTGCATCCGATAACGGTCTCTTTACAGAAACTCCTGCAAATAAAGTTATTGCGGCCGGAGACAGCGCATGGTTCATAATTACATTCACACCAACAGCATCAGGAGCAACGAGCGGACACATCGTGTTTACGCATGATGGCGGCGGTTCACCTGATACGGTTGTGGTAAACGGAACGGGTCAATTAAATGAACCGGTATTTACTGTGAATCCTTCCAGTATTGATTTTGGAAGTGTAGTCACATCAACTACAAAGACCGATAGTGTGTATGTGAAGAATACGGGTCTTGCACCACTTATGGTAGATTCAGTAAAATCGGATGATTTGAATTTCGCAGCAACACCGGGTACCGGATCAATCGCACCTGGCGATAGTGCGTGGTTCCATGTTACGTTCTCGCCAGTGGGAATAGGTCCGAAGAGTGGAAATATTCAATTTTTCCATAATGCAACAGGTTCACCGAATTCAGTAGCAGTATCGGGTACGGGATATGTGTTAGCTCCCGGATTTAGCGTTAATCCGACGAGTCTTAATTTCGGTACGGTTGCAGTATTAAGTTCCATGCAGGAAAGTACCTACGTGAAGAACACAGGCAATGCACCGCTCAATGTTTCGTTAGCGGGAACTGATAATATTACGTTTACGGTATTACCAACAAGCGCAACAGTAGCGGCAGGTGATAGCACAAAGTTTGTTGTCACGTTTACACCGACAGCTTCAGGCGTACAAAATGGAAATCTTGCATTTACGCATGATGCGGCAGGATCACCCGGCATAGTAACATTGACGGGCGCAGGTTCAGGCGGAGCGACGACAATCTTGAGTAATGGTACAGGCGGCGGTTTATGGAATAACGGTAGTTCATGGGCGGGTGGTATGCCACCATCAAGCGTTGATAGTGTTGTTGTTCTTGCCAATGACTCAGTAACAGTAAATGTAGTGAGTACGTGCGCAGGATTAAATGTTCTTGCAAATGGAAAACTTACAGTTGCGGCAAAATTAACACCGACGAATGTAGTTCTTGATGGCACGATGTCTGTTTCTGCGGATACGATGAGACAAACGGGTACAATGGTTGTTGGTAACGGCGCTGTGTATAATCATGCACGTGATGGCGGAAGAATACCATCGGCGACATGGAGTACGGGTTCAACGTTATTGTTGACAGGCATTGTAAGTACAGGACCGGCGAACGGATTACAGACGTATTATAATATTACGTGGAATTGCCCGGCTCAGGGAGCTAACCTAAATTTAGGTTGGAATCCGATTGCAGGTAGAGATACATCGGTAACAGTGAATGGCGATATTACTGTTCTGAACTCGAGTACCTCACGCTGGCAGTTAGCAGGACCGGCGGCTGGTACAGCAGGCGCACATTCGATTGTGAGAGTTACGATCAATGGTAATGTGAATGTGGCAGGCGGTAATTTCTCGACGAACGGTACGAGTAATGGTTATACAGATATTCTCGTAACGCATAATGGTAATGTGAATGTTACAAGCGGTAACTTCTCCATTAGTCGTGGTTCACAAGGTGGAACGGGAACTGCAGTTTGGCATTTGACGAGTGGAAACTTCTCAATGTCGAATGCAACAACGCAGAACTCGAATGCGGCGGGCGGTAAGTTTGTGTTTGAAAAAGCAGGATCACAGACATTAACGCTCGGAGCAGGAAATACTTTGACGGCATTGCCGATTGAAGTTGCAAGCGGAACAACGTTGAAGACCGGAACCAGCACAATACGAGGAAGCGGCGCATTTACTTTGAATGCAGGCGCGACACTTGAAACAGGTAATGATGGCGGTGTTGATTCAACAGTAGCGATCAGCGGGACAAAGACGTTAAGCACAAGCGCAAATTATACGTTCAGCGGAACCAATGCTCAGGTAACAGGTACATTGCTTCCGGCAACGGTTAATGATCTTACGGTGAACAATACGGCAGGTGTAACACTTTCCGGTAATGTTCAAGTAAATGGGATCTTAACATTTACTAACGGTAAGCTTGCAACAGGAAGTTATGTAGCAACAATCGGTACGAGCGGTTCAGTTTCAGGCGCAGGCGCAGGCAAATATGTTAACGGTCAACTTAACAAGACATTAGCCGCCGGCGCAGATTCAAAGACGTTTGAAATTGGCGATAACGCGGCATATACACCGGTTACAATTACAGGCGCATCGTACAGCGGACCGTTCGGTGTTACGGCAATGACAACATCAGGCGATCATCCACAGCTTGCAAGTGCAGGTTTGGATGTTGCAAAATCAGTGAATAGATACTATACGCTTACCGGTACTCCTACAGGATCAAGCAATGTTACATTTAATTTTGTGGCAGGTGATGTTGATGGTGGTGCAAATACAAGTAACTTCTTAGTCGGAAAATATGACAATCCGACCTGGACGTTGCCGACTGTCGGCACCAAAACTGCAACAAGCACACAAGCGACAGGCGTAACAAGCTTTAGCGAGTTTGCCATTGCTGAGTTGGGTAACTTTACCATTACGGCAAGTTCAGATGCGAATGGTTCAATTACTCCATCGGGTGGTGTGAATGTACCGTACAACGGAAGTCAAACATTTACAATGGCACCGCACACGGGTTATCATCATGATAGCACGTTTGTTGATGGTGTTTATGTAGATACCGCAGTAACAAGTTATACCTTCTCGAATGTTACAACTCCACATACTATTCATGTAACGTTTGCTATAAATACTTATACTTTAGACGTAACTGTGGTTGGCAACGGGACGGTAGTTAAATCACCTGACCAATTACTATACAACTATGGTACAATTGTTGAGTTAACAGCCACGGCAGATTGGGGTTGGAAGTTTAACGGTTGGAGCGTTGATGCAGCAGGTAGTACAAGTCCGGTTTTAGTAACAATGGATGCGAATAAATCAGTAACGGCAACCTTTGTACAGGATTCAGCTTATTTAGCGAAATACCGAAGCTTTAATGCAGATAGTCTAGCACTTGCGAAAGACTTAGCAGGAAAGTTAGGAAAGCCGGTACCTGTAAAAGCAAATAAAGTACAATTTACATTTATTGCTATGGCAAATTCAGACAGTATTACAGATTTCCATGTTGAATTTGGAACTGCAATTGATACAACATTGGTCTTTACAACCGATCCTCCATCAAGCGCAGTAACAGTTGTAAAATCCGGATTGAAAAAATGGAACTTCACATTTGTCAGTCCTGTAATGACCGGAGATACGGTAACTGTAACAGGTTATGGCAGTAAAGCAACAAAACAAAAAGTATCTTTTTATTGGTGGACAAAGAATAATGTGATGGTAGGTTCAAAGTTGAAGAACCCAACCTTTACACAAAACGTGTTACGTTTACCGATGCCTAATCGTATTAATGTAGCTCAGGAAACATTCGTTCAGGGCGGATTTACCTCAACCGGCGGAATGGTTGTCGGTCTATCGCAAACCCATAAAGATAGCATAAAGAAATATGGATGGGTGCTCTTGAAAAAGTACACCGATGTTATGAGCTCACTTTATAAGGTAACAAAGGGCGTTATTAATTTGCATGATAAGACACCACGAGGATTTGATACGCTTGCAAACGGAAAAGTGTTTGTAGGTAAGAAAACTTCGTTGTCTCCAACCGTGCAGGATAATAAGTTGTTTGCAAACATGGTAGCATTAAAACTCAGTATTGCCGCTTCAGCAATGCAGAAAACTCCGTTGGGATTTGGTGAGTTGGTGTTTGACGATACTGCTGCCAATGATATGAACGGATTGATGCTTAAAGAAATAGCAAGCAGAGTAGATTCAATGATGACCCATCATACAGTTTCCTTTGGAGCGTTTTCGGATGCAAGCACAACAATAGAAAAAATATTGAATGCGTTCGAAGGTACGATGGATACAATCACATTTGCGCCTAACGCACTTACGCCTAAGGTTGCTAATTTGAAAACAACGGGAACAAAACAATTAGTAGAAGTAACATTCTTACACCCGAACGCAAGCGCGGTTCCAGCAGTCATCATACCGTTAGAAGCAGAGAACATTGTTCCTGAACAATATCAATTGGAACAGAATTATCCGAATCCATTCAATCCGACAACAACGATTGAATTCAACTTACCGTTTGCTTCAACAGTAACGTTGAAAATCTATAACTTGCTTGGTCAGGAAGTGGCAACAATTCTTAACCATCAAGGAATGGAAGAAGGAACACAACAGTTAGAATTTAATGCCACGAACTTTGCATCAGGTGTGTACCTCTATCGCATTACTGCTGAAACAGTGAATGATGATGGAGTGAAGAACACATTTACGAATGTGAAGAAGATGGTGTTGATGAAGTAAGACCGTTGATGCACATGATGGAATGATGGGCTTGATATATTACAGCACTTCGTTCTAAATTTAATCCCCGTCTCGTTAGCGCGAGACGGGGGTTCTAAAGGCTCTTAAATAAGAGTAATTCAAAAAAGTAAAAACTGGTGTTAGGTAAGAAAGTGTAATTTGTTTTTTGCATACCCGCATGACCATAAATGGTCATGCTATTGCGAATAAAGTCCGATAAATCGGACTAAGGTACAGGTTACAACTCATCCCCCCAGCCCACTTCTCTTATGCGAGAAGGGGGAGTTGGATTTGAGAAGTTTCAAGAAGTTTTTTTTCACGAATTGATGAATTGTGATTGTTCTTTGTAGTTGGTGATTAGTGTTGGACTGAAAGGGCGGGGAAACCTCAGCCAAAGGCTGACAGGCCGCCCCTACAAATGAACCGTTATGGTTCGTTGCAATGACAAAGTTTTTTGATTGTTGAAACAAGGAAAATATTTAACGTAATACAATCTCCGTCTTGTTAGCGCGAGGCGGGGGTTCTCTCTCTCTAAATTACAGTGATTCATAAATTATAAGGAAACAAGCTATGAAAACGTTCGCACGAATTATCGTACTATTAACGTTGCTTTGTATTTGTCTCGGTGTCTCTCAGGCACAGGTAGCTATCCAAAGTAACGGAACCGGTGGAGGCTTATGGACGGATACACTCACATGGGTGGGACATATTCTTCCGGGATATAATGACAGTGTTGTTATCATGGGAACAGATTCGGTTCATTTTGGACCTAAACAGATTCATGTGACGGTTGATTCTTCCTATGCAGACACTATCTATACTCCAAAAGATTCCAGCTATTTGGTGCTCACTACTCCCGATACCTGCGGCAGTTTAACAATTTTGAGTGGGGGAAAATTCGCCACCATATCAATTCCAGATACGTTTGGAGTTAATCGAGTATTTACCATAGAAGCTAATGCAACGTATTATAATGGGTCGGCATCGCAACGAGTACCGGGATCGAGCTATGTGATAGATAATGCGAGCACGGTTTATTTCAGAAACAGCACATCACTCGGTGGCAGTGGTAACCTTACGTTTGGTAATTTGGTTGTTGCAACACCGGCGGGCATAACAGCCGGCGGAGATTTGGTGATTAACGGAGACCTTACAATTAATATGGTTGGTATTGGAAATACATTCCGAGCTATAACGAGAACAATGGCAGGATATAGAACCTGTACTGTCCATGGCAATGTGTATCTCCTTCAAGGACAATGGACTGCCGTTGATTATGGCAGTGACAGCACCATTGGCGCAGAGTGGAATATTGATGGAGATGTACTTGTAAAAGGAGATCCTATTGTTACTAGTACTGCTCGACTAAGTACTTTTACAAGCGCCTTTCCAGTTGGGGTAGCTACCTTTAACATTCACGGGAATTTAACTGTTGATGGCGGTGGAAGAATTTGCGCCGGAAGCAGTAGCTCACGCGGATATGGCACGGGCATTATTAATCTCTACAAGGATTTTAATATGATTAATGGGGGGCGAACAACAACAAATCATAAAGGTCCATTTGCCATTAACTTTGTCGGAACCGGAACGCAAACTGTGAGATTAGATACAAATTTTAATTTCAATCAGGAACCTGTTTTTGATACCATAGCGGCTACATCGAATGTTGTGTTCATGACAGGTAAAAGTTATTGGAGTTCACAGGATACAGTAGGGGGCACCGGTGGCGGTGCGTTTGTTGTGAATGGCTCACTTACAATGGTGGATAGTTCCCGCTTGCAGGGCACATCATCCTTTAAGCTAAATCCGGGTGCAACACTCAGACTTGCAAGTAAAGATGGGATTGCATTGTATCCTGATAGTACTCACGGAAACATTCGTGTATCAGGTGTACGGACATTCAGCCCGAGCGCTAATTATGAATATAATGGTACAAGCGATCAAAAAACCGGAGCCGGCTCGCCAACCATTATGAACAATTGTACTATCAATAATAGTGCAGGAGTAACGTTAACAAACTCAACTACTGTAGATGGTACGTTATCACTTACCAGTGGTGATTTGAATACAGGTACAAACACTGTAACGTTAGGTGCATCGGGTGTACTTGCGGAGACAGCAGGGAAGAGAGTTATCGGCAGAATTCAAACGACAAGAACAGCTGTACAGAATGTAGCAGAATCGTTTGGTGGTATTGGTCTTACCCTTAATGCCGCCGGAGGCGCTCCGGGTGCAACAACGGTAACACGTGTTACGGGTGTAGCATCATCATTTTATAGTCATCACTCAATCCTCCGATATTTTGATGTCAATGCCGCAAACAATTCAGGATTGAATGCTACACTGGATTATTATTATGATAACGCTGAATTGAATAGTCAAAATGCTTCCACTCTGAGTTTGTGGAATTCAACTAATACCGGTTCTACGTGGCAAGATTTTGGCGGAGTAGTAGATACATCGTTACGACGAGTTCGTGCAACGAGTGTTAATTCTTGCGCAAGAGTAACAGCCGCCGATGCTTCGAATGATATGGATGCAGTTTCCTTCACCTATGGCGTCCTTGGCGCTTGGAATATGGTATCGTTACCATTAGTGGTAACCGATCCGTTAAAAACAACAATCTTCCCGACAGCAATATCAAACGCGTTTGCTTATACCACCGCTTACACAACTGCAACAACATTAGCTCCGGGTGTGGGATATTGGTTGAAATTTGGTCTTGCACAAAATATTGAAATAGTAGGCGGACCAATTACTTTGGATACGATTCCTCTTGCCGCCGGTTGGAACATGATAGGAAGTTTAAATGATAGTATAGCTGTGAGTTCAATTGTTCAAGAGCCATCGGGCTGTGTAGCTTCATCGTACTATGCATATAGCAATGGATATATAGCAACATCAACCATAGCACCTTTGCATGGATATTGGGTAAAGGCAAATGCAGGTGGCGGACAGATTATACTCAATTCTACAGGCTTACTCAAAAATAGTTCAACTGAAGTAAACCAATTAGAATCGTTCAACACGATAACGATAACGGATAAGAACGGAAACTCACAAACATTATTTATCGGGGCACAACCGAATACAAATGCACGTTTTGATGTGAACAAGTATGAAATGCCACCTTCACCTCCTTCGGGAATTCTTGATGCACGTTTCATTTCGCAACGAATGGTTGAAACGTATCCCAATGTCATTGAAAAAGCCATTGACTATGCAATGAGCATTTCATCTGCTCAATATCCTGTAACTATTAGTTGGAAGATGTCTGATAATACAAAGATGTTTACGCTTATGGGTACCAATGTAAAACAGCAATTAAAGGGTGAGGGAAAAGTTGTTATTAGTAGCTCAACACCACAATTACGCATTACCGTTTCAGGAGAAGCAACAACACCGAAACAATATGCCATGAGCGAAAATTATCCCAATCCGTTTAATCCTTCAACAATGATTGATGTGGCGTTGCCTGTTCAATCGCGTGTGAGTGTAAGAATTTATAATACACTTGGAGAACAAGTGGCTGAACTCGCTTCCGGTGTTTTTGATGAAGGGTATCATTCGTTTGCATGGTCAAGCGTAACTAATGCAGGAGCACAGGTAAGTAGTGGTGTGTATTATTACAAACTTGACGCGTTTTCAGTTGTTGATGGGCAACATTTTTCAGTGGTTAAGAAGATGGTGTTGATGAAGTAAGACCGCTGATGTAAATGATGGAATGATGGGCTTGATATAATACAGCGACTTCGTTCTCTATTTAATCCCCGTCTCGTTAGCGCGAGGCGGGGGTTCTAAGGCTCTTAATAAGAGTGATTTAAATATAACATTGAAGTATTGAAATGGTGCACGTTAAAAGACCCATCCCCAACCCTTCCCTGTACCAAGGGTACGCCTTTAGGCGCAAGCAGGGAAGGGAGGATGCTTCTCTGTTATACTGAAGATAGTTATTTACAAAGAAGAAGACAGCAATCATCTTAATCATGGATAGTGGATTAAGATGGTTGTCGTGTCTTCAAAAATGGTCACGCTAATGCGAATAAAGCCCGATAAATCGGACTGAAAAAAGTCGTGGAGGTTATTTTTTAAACATGGCGTTCCATTCTCTATAGAAGTGGGCTTTGTGTAATATCAGTTCATAATTCAAATTGGATTAAATTTATTAAAAAGAAAACTGTATCATGAAATTATTTGTTGTTGTCATCTTATTATTGTTGTGCTGTTTCTTACCAGCTTTTTCCCAAACTCAAATACAGGCTGAGGATGGGATTCTCAGTAAAGCCAGTATTAAATCTGTATATAGCGGTTATAACGGTAGCGGTTATGTATCGTTGGTGAGTAAAACCGGCGCGTATGTTGATATTGTATTTAAACGATCGACAGCCGTAACAGATTCTGTTATGGTTAGATATGCGAATGGTTCGGGAAGCACACGGAGTTTATCTGTGACTATAAATGGCGCAGTTGCGGGAACGCTTTCATTTCCTAAAACAACAGATTGGAATACCTGGACAACGGTGTCTCTTCCTTCCGTAGCAATGCAGGCTGGGATTAATCATCTTCAATTTACAACGACCGGGACAAGTATTTATCCTGTGTTGGATATGATAACGGTCGGGGGACAGCAAAGTATTCTTCAATACAAAGTTATATTGACGAAATCGGGTAACGGTTCTGTATTGGCATCACCTGCTGATACGTATTATGATTCGGGCGCAACAGTACAATTTTCAGCAACAGCATCGGGGAATTCTTTTTTTAGTAAATGGTTCAGTGAAAGTTTTTCAACAACGACGAATCCATATACAACTCCAATTACAAAACATATGACTCTTGCCGGAGTATTTCTCGATACTACCGGATTAAGCGGTTTTTCATATCAACCCGTTCCAATCGGCTTTGCATCAGTCAACGCGTTGGGTAACAATGGCACAACGGGCGGAGCAGGTGGCGATGTTGCCATTGTAACAACAACTGCCGATCTCTGGAATCTCATGCTTGGTCGAACGGATGCGAATCATAATCTTAATTTTGCTCCGCTTACAGTGTATGTTGTCGGCATTCTTGGCGGAGATGCAAATACAACAGGAAATACTTATATGTTAGATATTAAGGATGCATCAAATATCTCTCTTATCGGTGTTGGGAATGATGCAACGATTACAGGATACGGATTAGCCATTACCCGTAGTATTAATATTATTGTACGAAATATCAAGTTTGCAAGTTGTCATAATGATGGAGTAGCTCTTCAAGCAGATGATAATGATGCACTTGGGCATCATATCTGGGTTGATCATTGTACGTTTACCGACACGGCTCCTCCCGGATATCCGCAATCTTCAGTATTTGATGGAGCGTTCGATGTTACGCACACAACATCGTATGTAACGGGTTCATGGAATTATTTTACGAATCATGATAAGAACTGTTTATTCGGTCACTCTGATAACAATACTTCCGATGTTGCGATGAAAATTTCATTTCATCATAATTATTTTGACAGTACAGGTCAGCGTAACCCGCGCGTGAGATTCGGGACAGTGCACGTGTATAATAATTATTATAAAAACAATCACATTTATGGCGCCTCTTCAAATTTGGAGGCTGATGTTGTTGTGGAAGGCTCGTACTTTCTGAATGTGCCAATTCCTGTAGAAACATCGCGTGATGGAAGTCCCCCCGGTGATATGGTTGAGCGGAATAATATTTTTGTGAATTGCGGACCTTCGAGTACACGGGGCACAGCGTTCGATCCGACGACGTATTATAGTTATACACTTGATTCAGCAAGTACGATTCCAGCAATGGTGGCGGCATATTCAGGAAGCGGTAAATATGATTTTAGTAATACGACTTCAACGTTTACGTTGACAACGAACGCCACGAATGGAAGCGTAGCTAAAAATCCAGATAAAGCAAACTACGATTTTGGAGAGAGTGTTCAATTAACCGCAACACCGGATGTAAACTATCATTTTGTTAATTGGACGGGGAATGTTCCCGTGGGGCATGAAGGAGATAATCCACTAACTGTTATTGTGGATGCAAATAAAACCGTTACTGCGAATTTTGCGACACAAACATTCACTCTAACGCTGAACGCGACCAACGGTTCGATTACGAAGAGTCCGAATCAGGGTTCATATGATAGCGCCGCGGTTATTCAGTTGACTGCGGTTCCTGCAACAGGGTATCATTTTGTGAGTTGGAGCGGGGATGCAACGGGATCAAGCAATCCGACTTCAATTACTATGGATGGAAATAAATCGGTTACGGCTACGTTTGCCATTAACCAATATACACTCAGCATTACAGCGCCGAATGGCAGTGTAGCAAAAAATCCTGATCTGGCGAATTATGATTATGGAACAAGCGTTCAATTAACAGCTACACCGAATGCGAATTATACGTTTACAAGCTGGAGCGGAGATGCTTCAGGCAGTTCCAATCCGATAACAATTGTGATGAATGGAAACAAGAGCGTCACGGCGACGTTTGGATTTAATGGCGTGAGCGGAACCCAGAGCAACGGCACCGGCGGCGGTGCATGGAACGTTGCAAGTACATGGCTTAACGGTATTGTTCCGGGTAGCGCAGATACGGTTGAGATTGTGGGAACGGATTCTGTTACCATTCCTGTAGCGGCATCGTGCAAAATATTAACTGTGAAGACGGGCGGGAAGTTAACAGCTAGCGCGGCACTCACCGTGACAAATACATTTACACTTCAATCGGGCGCATATTATTATTATGGCGCTTCAGCGACACTTACTCTTCCCGGCACTCCTGTTCTCGATAATAATAGTACGGTTGTTTTTACAGGCGCGGGTACGGGGACAATCAGCACAACGACATTCGGGAATCTTACGATTAGCCGTAGTTCCAACACTACTCCGGGCGGAGCGTTGACAATTAATGGAAATCTCACATTAAATAATAGCGCGGGGAATATAGTCTTTCGAGGAACCACAAGTTCGACGAGCAGGACGAATACTGTTCACGGGAATGTTTATATCAATACCGGGACGCTTTCTTGTATTGATGGAGGATCGGGTACGGCGGTGGCAACATGGAATATTGATGGAAGTGTGTTTCTCACAGGAAGCTCGAATGCGCGACTTAGTTGTTTTACGACAGGCGCGACAGCGGCAGTTGTTGGGACATATAACATTGGTGGAAATTTGAACATCAATGGCGGCAGATTAGCGTATGCATCGAATAGTTCGACGACGGGTATCGGAGTTGTTAATTTGAGGGGAAATTTAACGGTGGATACTTTAAGCAGTATTACCGATAATGGTTCGAATGGTCCATTTTCTTTGAATTTTACAGGCTTTGGAATACAGACTGTGACACTTGGAATGAACTTTGCGATGACAACAACAACGACACTTAATGATACGATCAAAGCAGGTTCCAATGTTGTTTTTAATTTTGGAAGAAATTCATGGAGAATTCCTTCGAGCGGAGCATTTGTTGTGAATGGCACACTTGAATTGAAGGATTCATCGAAAATAATCGGTCCCGGCGCGTTTGTGTTGAATGCAGATTCGCGATTGAAATTAGGAAGTCCGTTTGGTATTGTAACAACCGATACGATAGGAAATATTCAAACGACAGGATCGCGGGTATTTAACGCGAACGCACTGTATGAATATGATGGTTCCGTTAGACAGTTAACGGGGAATGCGTTACCCGCGACAGTTGCAGAGTTGACAATTAATAATGCGGCAGGTGTTACGTTATCTCAAGGGACTACTGTTGCGACGACATTAAAATTACAGTCGGGTGTGCTTTCTACAGATTTGAATACTCTTGAAGTTGCGACGACAGGAAATGTTAGTAGAACAAGCGGGCATGTTAACGGTAAGTTGAAGAAGACAATGTTTGCGGGAGAGAGTTCAAAAATATTTGAAATTGGCGATGCGAACGCTTACACCCCTGTAGATGTGGCAGGTGTAAATTATGCATCGGCGTGGGTTTTAACAGTATCAACTGTACCGACGGAACATCCTGATGTTGCAAATTCAGGGCTTGATTCTGCAAATTCCTTGAACCGATATTATATTTTGACAGGTACGCCTACGGGTTTAAGCGATGTTACATTTAATTTTGTACCGGGCGATGTTGATGCGGGAGCAGATACGAATCGTTTCTTTGTGAAGAAGTATGATGCACCGACATGGTCGTCAATCTCGGTGGGAACGAGATCATCAACAAGCGTTCAAGCGATTGATATTTCGTCATTCAGTGAATTTGCTATCGGACAATTAACGGGACCGGTACACTATACCCTTGCAACAAATGTTACCGGGAACGGTTCAGTTACAAAATCTCCCGATCAATCTTTTTATGATTCCTTACAACAGGTAACTCTAACAGCAATACCTGCTGTGGGCTGGCACTTTACAGGGTGGACGGGTGACTCGGTTACAACAAACAATCCGATCATTGTGACGATGAATGCTAATAAATCTTTTACGGCAACATTTGCCATTAATACCTATTCGTTATCAGTATCTACAACAGGAAGTGGCAGTGTTACGAAGAATCCTGACCATACATCGTATGATTCAGGTGCGGTTGTTGTTGTAACGGCTACTCCTTCAGCAATATGGAAATTTAATACTTGGACGGGTGATTTGACGGGTTCACAAAATCCCGATACGATTATTATGACAGGGAATAAAAGTATTACAGCAAATTTTGTTCTTGATACGACTGCCCGTTCGGTTGGTGTAAATGCCGGGTGGAATTTGGTTTCATTGCCTCTCACCGTTTCGGACCCGCGAAAAGTAATTGTATTTCCATCGGCGATATCGAATGCATTTGCCTATTCAGGTTCATACACACAAAAAGACTCTTTACAGAATGACATCGGATATTGGTTGAAATTCGGGGCGCAGGCATCTATTCCTGTAACGGGTATCCAAAGGATATGCGATACCATAGACGTTAAAGCAGGCTGGAATTTGATTGGTTCAATCAGTGATACTGTTTCTGTGAATGCTATTACCGTGTTGCCCCCGCAAATAACGCTCTCTCCTTTTTATGGTTATAAAAACGGTTATCTGGAAGTATTTTCTCTTTATCCCGGAGGAGCTTATTGGGTACGAGCAAGTATGGATGGTCAATTAATATTGAATTCATCTTTGTTTGAAACAAAAACTGTAATTTCCAAAGAAGCTATTAGAAGGGACTAAGTCCTGAAGTAAAGAGATGGGGTTATTGATGTAACATGTAATTCTGAAAACTTCAGCTGATTGCAGTTAGTTTTGTTTCTTAGGATGTGTGTCGTGGAATGGTCCACGACACCCCAGTAGAGTTTTTCTTAGCCCTTTAAGTGTTGAGATTCCTCACCCCGATGGAACCGGGGATTCGGAATGACAATCATTTGGGTTTTATCTTTGCCTTCCCTCCCGCTAAAGTAGGATAGGTACAAGTAGGGAAGGAGGATGAGGGGATGAGAAAAAAAGTAAAGATATATGTCATTTGTAGTTAGTTATTGCTGAATAACTATTGTTAGATGTGGTTCAGTGCAATTACAGAGTGTAATTGTTCTTTGTGGTTGGGGATTGTGGCGAAGCCATCCCTTCGGGATTTCACAATCCCGCCCGCTAAAGCGAGGTTCGCCTTTGGCGACTGATACATGATGCGGGAATTGTTCCAATGACAGCTATTTTTTGGAATTTTTATTCACAAACGATTACAGTTCAATGCAATGACAAACTCCGGGCACCGGTGTTTTCGTCTCGCAATGACACTGGTTCTTTTGTGAAGAGTGTCATCGTTGTTAATCATTTTATTGAATGTGAAGAAGTTGAAAAATATGAAAAGAAAGAATGTTGTGAGCAGAGTTAATTTGTTTTTAGTGCAACGATTTTTGAGAATAGTTTTTACACTAATTGTAGTTAGTACACTTATCAGTAGCGTCAGTAGGTCGGAGATATATGTTTCTCCGACGGGTTCGGATGCTACGGGTACGGGAACGATAGATAATCCTTTCCTAACATTATCAACTGCTGTCAACCATCCCCCTTTAGATAGCCTGATTTATATGCGGGGTGGTTCGTATCCAATGCCTGCTTCTTTAAATATCACTAAGATTGCAACCGCTAATAAATATTTAAAGATATGGGCTTACCCCGGAGAAGTACCGATATTAGATTTTTCAAGTCAGACAGGAGGCTCAGATGGAATAAAATTGAAAGGGAGTTATGTCCATTTTAAGGGAATAGTTTTTTATAGAGCGGCTCATAACGGTTTGAATCTATCGGGCCATTATAATATTATCGAAAATTGTATTTTCCGTGATAACAGGAACACCGGATTGCAAATGGGGAGTTCATCTGACTCCATTTCGAATCCGAGCCATAACCTGATTCTAAATTGCGATGCATATAGAAATTATGATCCACCCATTGGTGGAAATGCCGACGGGTTTGGGATTAAATGGAATATCGGTTCGGGGAATGTGTTCCGTGGATGCAGGGCGTATAATAATTCAGACGATGGCTGGGATTTATGGATGGCAGATAGTTCGATTGTTATTGATAGCTGTATGGCGTTTCGTAATGGTGTAGATATATGGCATTCCGGTAGCTTTGACGGCAATGGAAACGGTTTTAAGCTTGGCGGTAATAATATTGCAACCCATCACACGACACGAAATTGCGTCTCGTTTGATAACGCGGGGAATGGGGGAAGAGGCTTTGACGAAAATAACAACCTTGCGGGACAAACGCTTTACAATTGTACAGCATATCGTAATACAGGGGATAATTATCATTTTAATAATACAGTGATAAGCGGTCAGCATATCATTAAAAACTGTGTCTCCTATACGGGAAATGTCAGTATCACAAGCGGTACACGAACAAATAACAGCTGGCAAGGGTTTACCGTTACGAATGATGATTTTCAAAGTTTTGATACGTTACTTGCAGTATTGCCGCGTGATACAAACGGTGTATTGCAAAATACCGCATTTCTTAAACTCACTGCAACGAGTGATTTAATTGATGGGGGAGTAAATGTCGGATTACCCTATCTTGGCAGTGCACCTGATTTGGGAGCGTATGAATACATTCGCGGACTTCCTGTTTATTCTCTCAACACAAATGCAGTGAATGGTGTAATTACTGTCAACCCGAATAAAACTACTTTCGATAGCGGAGCAGTTGTTCAATTGTTTGCCTATCCGAATAGAGGATATCATTTTACAGGATGGAGCGGAGATACGAGTGGAACGAGTAATCCTATTTCAGTTGTGATGCTTGGAAATAAATCTTTTACGGCAAACTTTGCTATTACTACATATACATTGAATGTTGGAACAAATGGTAATGGTACGGCAACAAAATCTCCTAATCACATAAATTATGATACAGGTTCCGTTGTTATTCTTACCGCAACTCCATCGCTCGATTGGAAGTTTACCGGATGGTCAGGAGACCTTACCGGAATGACCAACCCTGATACGATTATTATGACCGGAAACACAACCATTAGTGCGAATTTTATGCCGGATACTTTAACAGTAACATTTACTGTGCCTACCGGTTGGAATATTATTTCGTTGCCGGTAAAAGTAAATGATCCAATTAAAAATTTGTTGTTCTCAACATCAATTTCTACTGCATTTGCTTATGCAGGTTCGTACGTCCAAAAAGATACCATAGAACAAGGGAAGGGATATTGGTTAAAGTTTCCGTCGGCACAATTGATTTCAATCAACGGTGTTGTTACAAGAGCCGAGACTCTTCACGTTAATACGGGATGGAATTTAATCGGGACAATTTCAAGTTCTGTGCCGATTAGCACTATTATACAACAGCCTTCGGGAATTATAGAATCAAATTTTTATTCGTTTACAAACGGGTACGAAGCAGTTGATACAATACTGCCCGGAAAAGGGTACTGGCTTAGAGTCAGTGCCGGAGGTACGCTGATTCTCTCTCATTCTACATTTACCGGATTGAAAAATCAAACCGGCACACATAAATAAGTTTAAAGTTATCTCTTGTTTTTCATGCGCGAAGGTTTTGATGAGCACGTTGAGTTATAAAAAAATACTTCTTGTAGTATGTTTTCTTTTCATGGGTTTTCTACAACCATCGGAAGAACACGTCACCATTTACATGATTGGCGATTCAACGATGGCTGATAAGCCACTTGAGGATAACCCGGAACGCGGTTGGGGACAATTGTTCCCAACATTCTTCAATAGTTCGGTGACTATTGAAAATCATGCAAAGAATGGAAGAAGTACGCGTTCATTTTTAGCAGAAACACTCTGGCAACCCATTCTTGAAAAATTAAAACCCGGAGATTATGTGTTCATTCAATTCGGACACAATGACGAGAAAAAAGAGAAGGTTGGCAGGTACACATGCCCACAAGATTATAGAGTAAATCTCCTCAAATTTGTCAATGAAACGCGGGCAAAGAACGCTTTTCCTATTCTCTGCACACCGATTGTGCGAAGACGGTTTGATGATTCGGGGAAATTTTATGATGAGCATGGTGTGTATCCCGATATCGTAAGAGAAATTGCCGCATGGTATAAGGTACCGTTATTAGAGATGCACAAGAAAAGCGAACAATTGCTAAAAGAGCTTGGTCCCGAAGAATCAAAAAAACTGTTTTTATGGATTGATCCGGGAAAGTATAAATCGCTCCCTCAGGGGAGAGTTGATAACACTCATTTTTCGGAATATGGCGCGACTACTATGGCGGAATTTGCTGTGGAAGACCTTGTGCGCCTTGACCATCCACTCGCTAAGTATTTAGTGAAGAAGAAACCATTGGAAAAGATGGATGAAGATGAGCGTAAACGTATTCATAATGAAAATGAGTAGGTTGTATTTCAATACAGTATTGGAAGGTTTAGAAACCGATAAATCGGTTTTAGTTTCCCATTCTACTCTTAACCCACGACTAAAGTCGTGGGCTGTAAAAAATCAATTTTATAATTCATTTTAAGAATTTCTAAAAATCAGACAACCTGAAATAGTTAAACAAATTTTGGAGATGTTATGAAATTATCCCATTACATACTATCATTTATTTTTTGTGTGGTTATTGCTTCGGTAGCATTGAGTCAATCTGCCGGAGATTTTCGTTCTTTTCAAACCGGTAATTGGAGTGACACTGCCTCATGGGAACGATATAATGGCGCAACGTGGGTGAATCCCGCGCCTAATGTTCCTACAGCAGTTGATGGCGCAATTACTATTCTTGAAGGACATACAATAACAGTAGATGCAGATACAACCGTAGATCAAGTAACGGTGAATGCAACGGGGACGATTCTCGTTGCCGCTACCAAACGTCTTTCGATAGCTGATGGCGCTGATAGCGTTGATATGGTTGTGTATGGTTCGGTTAATCAATTTGGAACAATAACAGCTACGGGGAGAATTAGCATTGAAAATGGCGGCCTATTAACATATAGTATTCCGGCAGGCGGAGATATACCGATGCCTGTTTATACATGGCGTACAGGTTCAACGATTCGGATTGATAGTACCACCGGAACAACCCCTACCAACCTAAAGAACCAAACAACGTTATATAATGTAATCTGGAATGGAACAGCATCGGGTGCAAACGGGGGACCGAATTTTAATGATGCTACCCATATTTACGGTAGTTTGACTCTGTTAAGCTCAAAGAAATTTCAATGGAGAGTGACAAATCTTTCGGGAGGGCAGATTAAGAATATTTACATTCATGGAAATGTTAATGTAATGGATACATCTTCATTATTGACTTCTACGGGTAGTGGAGCGGATACTCTTGCAAAAGCCATTATCAATGTTGATGGGAACGTGAATGTGACAGCAGGGACATGGAGTTTATGCAACAGCGGTTCTGCTTACGCTGAATGGAAGATTAAAGGGAATATTAGCATTACCGGCGGTTCGTTGACAAGTGGTGCAAGTGGCTGGGCAGGGAGACGAACAATTAACTTTTGCGGAGGAACAACACAAACATTTACGCTCACAGCTCCCGCAACGATGAGTACTGCCCCAACGACGTTTAAGGTGAGCAATGGTTCTACGGTGCAAATCGGTTTCCCGTTTCCTTTGTTAAGTACCAGCATGCTCTCGCTTGAGAGCGGAACGTTTGTAACGACAAGCACGAATCTTATTACTATTCCGGCGGCAGGAAATATTATAGGAGGGAGCGCATCGAGTTATGTGGATGGTCCATTGGCAGTTGTTGTTGCATCAATAAGCGCAACGACGAAAACACTTCCAATTGGAAAGGGAGGGTTTTATCGCCCTGTTGTATTGACGGTAAATCAAGATGCGGCGACGGCAACAACGTACACGGCAGAGATGTTTAATTCGGCACCGACAACGCGCACGTTACCGGCGTCGCTTCTATCAGTTTCAGATGTTCGGTATTATACTATAACGAAAGGTGCGGGTGCGAATTTATCACCAACGCTTGGCGCAACAGTTCAACTGAATTATGATGCAACGGATTTGATGAATAATGCCACGATGATACGTATTGCAAAAGATAATGGTGTGGGTAACTGGCTTAATCTTGGCGGTAGCGGCACGGCTGATACAACGGGTTCGATTACTTCCAATGCGTTTTTCTCATTCAGTGATTTTGTATTGGCAATAGCAGATACGAATGTTGCGGCGGCTCCACCTACGGTAACAACAACTGCTGAAAGTTTTGTATCAACCACGTTTGCAACGAGCGGCGGTAACGTTACCAATGATGGAGGAGGAGCGGTAACTGGGCGAGGTGTATGCTGGAATACTACGGGGAGTCCAACAATATCGGATAGCATGACATCAAACGGAACGGGCGCGGGTGTTTTTACGAGTCATTTAACAGGATTGATACCGGGAGCGACGTATTTTCTACGTGCATACGCAACCAATAATGCAGGAACAGGATATGGAAATGAAATTACGTTTACCACATTAGCTTCCATTATACCGCCGACTGTAACGACAACAGCAATTTCAAATATTCAAGTTACAACGGCTGTGAGTGGCGGAAACGTTACTAATTGGGGTGGTGATTCGGTAATTGCAAGAGGGATTTGTTGGAATACTTCGGGCACACCAAGTATTTCAGGAAGTCATAGTATTGACGGGAGTAATTTGGGTTCTTATATAAGCGGAATGTCATTACTTACCGGTGGAACATTGTATTATGTTCGGGCATATGCAACAAATAGCAGTGGCGTTGGTTATGGAAACGAAATTACATTCACCACGCAAACACCTCAACCGGATACGACAGTTATTGTCGCGCAGGATGGAAGCGGAAATTACTTGACTGTTCAGGCAGCATTTAGAGCGGTACCGAGCAACTACACCGGCAAATGGACGATCTTTGTAAAACGAGGTATCTACTACGAAAAAGATACATTAGCAAGCGGTAAAATTAATGTAACATTAATAGGAGAAGATAGGGACAGCACGATTATTACTTACGATGATTATGCCGATAGTCATGGCTCCGGCGTTCCGGGCACAAGCGGTTCGTTTACCATTGCCATTGATGCAAGCGATTTTACTGCGAAGAATATTACGTTCCGAAATACTTACTCACCGCAACCCGGAGTAACTGGAACACAGGCGGTTGCTCTAAGAACGCAGGGTGATCGTCATGAATATATTAATTGCAAGATACTCGGTTATCAGGATACGTATTATACATGGGGCGGTAACGGCACAGGGCGTATGTATCATCGTAATTGTTACATAGAAGGAACGGTGGATTTTATTTTTGGCAGGAATATTGTTGTCTTCGATAGTTGTACGATTCGTGAAATACGAAATGCCGGAGCCCTGACGGCGGGATCAACTGATCCAAGCTCTAAATATGGTTATGTATTCCGTAATTGTACTATTCTTGCCGACTCAATAGGATATGATGGAAATCCTATCACTACGTTTTATTTAGGACGACCGTGGCAAGCAAGTCCACGGACAGAATTTATTAATAGTTATGAGCCGTCAAATTTGAATTCAGGCGGATGGCTTTCGTGGAATGTTACTCCCGGGTTATATTCAGAATTTAATTGTTTTGGACCAGGCTCACCAACAGGTAGCCGCGTGTCATGGTCTTCACAACTTACGGGAACTGTGGCTTCGACGTATTCGCTTTCAACAATTTATGCAAAAAGTTCTGCTACATCAAATCTTATTTTGTATGATTGGATGCCAGTAAATGCAATGAGTGATGAACCATTGATTTATAGAATTACATCAACGGCAGGAACGAATGGAGCGATTACTCCAAGTGGCATTTCAAACGTTGCGAATAATGGAAGTAAGTATTTTTCTGTTACGCCGGCGAGCGGTTATTTTGTTGATAGTTTATTTGTTGATGGCGGAGCGGTAACTCCCGATAGCTCTTATATGTTTACGAATGTAACAGCGAACCGCACGCTCAGCGCTGTGCTTGCTTTAAGTGTAAATACAACAATTACGGCAACGGCGGGAGCGAACGGTTCACTTAGTCCTTCAGGAGCGGTAGCGGTTCTTCAAGGAAGCAATCAGCGGTTTACGGTGTCACCGGATCCCGGTTATCATGTTGAGAGTGTTACAGTTGATAGTGTGCCGGTTGATTCTGTACATGGATATACTTTCCATTATGTAACTGTTCCGCACACTATACATGTTACGTTTGCTTTAACCAAAACGTTTACGTTGACCGTTAATGCCTTGCATGGAAGCGTAGTAAAAAATCCTGATGCGGCGGTGTATGATACGGCGACGGTTGTACAATTAACTGCAATTGCTGATGCAGGGTATCATTTTACAGGATGGAGCGGAGATATTGATACGATAAGCAACCCGTTCTTTATTACCATGAATAGCGATAAAATTATTACAGCAAATTTTGCTCAGGATACTGTGACTGTTTGGATACATTTTAATGCAGGTTGGAATCTTGTTTCGCTTCCGGTAACTGCCGTGGATGCAAGAAAGTCGTCTGTTTTTCCAACTGCTATCTCATCTGCATTTTCTTATTCCGACGGGTATAGTATTGAAGATACATTGAGAAATAATGTCGGTTATTGGTTGAAATTTTCCAGAGATACAACAATAGCCGTTAAAGGATATGTTAGGTTTAGCGATACAATAGTTGTAAAACCGGGTTGGAATTTGATAGGAACCATAAGTTGTGATGTTGCCGTAAATACAATTGAAGCCATACCACGTTTTAGTAGTTTGGGAATTTACTATGGATATAACAATGGGTATTTAATTGCAGACATACTCCGAGTAGGGCATGGATATTGGATGAAAGCATTATCAGATGGAATGTTAGTCTTATCCTGTTCTCCTGCAAGAACAACATCGCAACGCAGTGATAAACAAACGACGATTACGGGGCGATCAACGTTAGGTAACTTCAGCACCTTAACGATTAATGACGCAAAGGGAAATACACAGACGCTTAATATTGGCGGGGAAAAGCAGACAGATGTTCCTATCTCATATTTTGAGATGCCACCATCGGCACCGTCGGGCGGGTTTGATGTTCGATTTGCATCGCAGAGAATGGCAGAAGTATATGGGGCAAGTAGTTCGATGAAATTTCCGATAGAATTGCAATCGGTTGAATATCCTGTTACCGTATCATGGAATGTAGCTGACAATGATGCTGAGTTTAATCTTCATGCGGGAAATTCTCTTAATCGAACAATCACTGGGAAGGGATCATTGACTATAAAAGATGCCACTGTAAAAGAAATTATACTTGGTGTATCATCCGGTGAACTACCCACGGGATTTTCGTTGTTACAGAATTATCCTAATCCATTTAACCCTGAAACAAATATTAAGTTTTCTGTTGAAGTAATAGGGCAAACAACGTTAGATGTATATAATATTCTCGGTCAAAAAGTTGTAACATTGTTTAATGATATTGCAGAACCGGGACATTATTATCATGTATCGTTCAATGCAAATAATTATGCAGGCGGATTGTTCTACTATCGTTTGCAAAGTAATGATAAGAGTGATGTAAAACCAATGATGTTTGTTAAATAATACTTTGATGGTAGAATAATACTCAAGATGACCGTTTTTAAAATAGCAATCTTAGAAACCGATAAATCGGTTTCAATTATAAATTATATCGGCAACCCAAGACTGAAGTCGTGGGCTGTAGAACATCAATTATTAAATCCATTTGAATGATTTCAAAAAACGATTAATTTGATAACCACAAAAAATGAAGAATACGAGAAATAGAATGTCATCTGATAAAGTGTTGATGAAATCGTCAACATACATAATTGCTATGTTCTTATGGATGGTAATACTATTGCCACACAATCTCTTTGCCGGTGGTGATGAGATAAGTAAACATCTTTCCAATTTGCCGTTTACGATGCCGGAATTGAAAGAGCCAGTTTTCCCTGAAAAAACAGTAAATATTAAGGATTTCGGGGGAGTGAATGACGGACGTACACTTAATAGCGAGGCATTTTCAAAAGCGATACAGGAATGTGCTAAAAGCGGTGGTGGGACAGTTATTGTTCCCCCCGGTACGTGGTTAACAGGCTCCATTAAACTTGAAAGCAATATTAATTTACATCTAGAGCCGGGTGCGTTAGTACAATTCAGCAAGAGATTTGAAGACTTCCCACTTATTGCAGGGTTTGATGGTAAGTCGAAAAGATATCTTGTTTCTCCATTGGTGTATGCCTACCGAGCTACAAATATTGCCATCACAGGTGAAGGAATTTTTGATGGAAACGGTCAAGCGTGGCGATATGTCAAGAAAGAAAAGTTAACTGCTCAACAATGGAAAGAACTTACTCAGTCCGGCGGTGTAGTTTCCTCAGATGGTAACCAATGGTGGCCCTCACAAGAAGCAATGGATGGCGAGGCATACTTAAAGAACATAGATAAATCCGGTAAGACATTAACGGCAGAAGATTATGCCAAAGCACGTGAGTACATGCGCCCTGATATGGTTCGGTTAATTCAATGCACAGGAATTCTACTTGATGGTCCTACGGTGCAAAATTCTCCACGATTTCATGTTCATCTCGTACAGTCGGAAAATATTATTGTGCGAAACGTAACAATAACTACTGAATGGTCTGCACAAAATGGAGATGGATTGGATATCAGTTCATGTAGAAACGTTCTTGTGTATAACACGACAGTAGATGCGGGTGATGATGGAATTTGTGTGAAACCCGGCAATATAGCCGATAAACAAAAACCCGGACCGGCATGTGAAAATATTGTAATCACGGATTGTATCGTGTATCATGGTCACGGTGGATTTGTTATAGGAAGTGAAAGTTCCGGGGGAGCAAGAAATATTTCGGTTACTAATTGTATTTTTTCGGGAACAGATGTCGGGCTACGCTTTAAGTCAGTGAGGGGCAAGGGCGGCTTGATAGAGAAAATTTATATTGAAAATATTCAAATGCGAGCAATAGCCCGAGAGGCAGTTTTGTTCGATATGTATTACGAACAAGGAAATCCCGAACAGCTTGCAACAGAGAAAAGTGATTCTAAGAAAATTGAGCCCATAACGAAGCTGACACCATGCTTCCGAAATTTTTCAATTAAAAATATTGTGTGTACCGGTGCAAGTAGGGCTGTTCTCATCAATGGCTTACCTGAAATGCCTGTGAAAGATATATCTTTCGAGAATGTTTCTATCTCTGCCCAAAAGGGTATTCTTTGTATTGATGTAGATAGTATTACTTTCAAAAATTCTGCTATTCTACCTGAAAAGGGGACAATTGTTACGTTGAAACATAGTCAAAATATGAATTTTAGTTCAATATCGTTTTCATCCAATACAAATACGTTTTTATCTTTAAATGGGGAAAAATCGAAAAACATTGTCATCTCTAATACTGATTTATCAAAGGTAAAAGAGAAGGTAACGTTTGAAAATAATGCTTCTAAAGAAGCGGTAATAATAAAATAATGTAACGAAGAAGTTAATCGGGTTTTATCGGGATACTTTTTTCGCCTCGATAACTCATCCCCCCGCCCCTTCTCTTGCGAGAGAAGGGGAGTGAGTATGACAAATTAATAAAAAAATGTGTACCTAAAATATTTAGAATAAATAGATTAAGAAAGATGAAAAAATTCCAACATAGGGTGACAGGTATAATAGTAGGCGTCTTACACTCTGCGTTTATATTGTTTCTATGTGTCATATCACTTTATGCAAAAG
>OBEQ011004533.1_pt1 | contig 55400 bp, 43 predicted proteins | sample 1670901 | NCBI WGS metagenome assembly OBEQ01 (sample SAMEA104232315, study PRJEB22302) | groundwater metagenome | biome: forest; feature: aquifer; material: groundwater | place: USA | collected 2011-08-07 | depth 5.4 m
ACATCTATTTTAACTCATTTCTTATTAGCATTAGTGTTGTTTTTAATTTTACAGACAATTATACCTAATTTGTTACTTGGATATTTAAAACACCACGATTTAGCGTTAGCTCAAAATCAATTCCTTTCGATACGAAGTTACGCTTTGTTTTTTGCTATGATTTCTCTATCTATTCAAGCCTTTTTCTTCGCAACAGGAAAAACTTGGGTAGTATTAATAAGCGCAATTATAACTGCTTTTTCAAATGTAATTCTTGACTATTTATTAATTTTTGGTAAATATTCATTTCCAGAAATGGGCTTAGAAGGTGCAGCATTAGCCTCTACTCTTGCTGATGGATTAGGAATGTTGTTTTTAATATTATTTTTAATTTTCTCAAATTTAAGGAAAGAATATACATTGTTTTCTCATTTCTCATTCAATTTTAATTCTTTTAAAGAATTGATTAAAGTAGGAAGTCCAATGATGTTTCAAGGATTTATAGCACTTTCAACCTGGACCATTTTCTTCACTTGGATTGAACAAATGGGCAAATTTGAATTAACAGTTTCTCAAAACATTCGATCAATTTACTTTTTAGCCTTCATTCCTATTTGGGGATTTTCGGCTACAACAAAAACCTATATTTCACAATACATTGGAAGAGGAGATTTCGATTCATTGAAAATAATTCAACGGAAAATTCAATTTCTTACCATGCTTTTTCTATCAGTCATTATCATTGGTTCGACTTTTTATCCGGAAAATTTGATTTCAATGATTAATCCTTCGAAAGAGTACATTCATAAAAGTGCAGATATATTACGATTAATTTCAGTTTCTACTCTCCTATTCGGTTTTATTAGCGTTTATTTTCAGACCATTAACGGGAGTGGAAATACGATGGTTACTTTTAAAATTGAAATCATTTGTATAATTATCTACCTTTCATTCTCATATTATTTTATAAAAATCATAAAACTTGACATCTATTGGATTTGGGCAGTTGAATACATTTATTTTGGATTAACAGGAATACTTTCTATTGGATATCTTCGGTTTTTTGATTGGAAAAAGAAAATTGTTTAAAAAATTAAAGACTTAAAGATTAAAGATTTTAAGACTGAGAAATATGCCTTTCAAAACTAATAAATCTTTAAGAGTAGCGATCTTTATCTTTCAGTCTTTTGTCTAATAAACCAATCTTAATAAGTATGTGGAAATCTTGTTACTTGCCTTATCCTTTTGTATTTATAAAATACCGACTTTCGTACTATGTTATTAAATAGAATTTTTGTTTGGATGTTTTTCATTGCCATGATTATGGGCTTGAGTAAACTTATTTTTTGGCACGATCTAACCATTTTTGAGAAAATCGTAAATTCTATGTTTGATGCTGCTAAAAGTGGGTTTGAAATAGCTTTATTTTTAACTGGCTCAATTTGTTTATGGATGGGATTAATGAAAGTTGGAGAGGCGGGTGGTGCTGTCAGGCATTTAACAAAATTTGTTGCTCCATTATTCTCGAAAATTTTCCCAGAAGTACCCAAAGATCATCCCGCAGTTGGTGCAATGATGATGAATATTTCTGCCAATATGCTCGGTTTAGATAACGCTGCAACACCAATGGGATTGAAAGCAATGAAAGAATTACAGACTTTAAATCCTACACCTGAAATAGCTACAAACGCTCAAATTATGTTTATCGTCTTAAATTCTGCAGGTTTAACAATAATTCCTGTTAGTATTTTAGCTTTACGTGCAGCAAATGGATCCAAAACACCTTCTGAAGTATTTTTACCTATATTAATTACAACATTTTTTACTTTTCTTTTTGCATTACTATATGTCGGAATTAAACAAAAAATTAATTTACTAAATAAGACAATTCTTTTATATTTAGGATCTTTAACCGCTTTTTTAATCGGTCTAATTTATTATCTAACTCAACATCCTGACATGGTGAAACCAGTATCATCAGTGGGAAGTACTTTAATTTTGTTTACTATAGTCATCCTTTTCTTAATTCTTGCTGTTAGATCTAAAATAGATGTCCTCGAAAATTTTGTTGAAGGCGCAAAAGGAGGATTCGAAGTTGCATTAAACATTGTTCCCTTTTTAGTTGGAATTTTAACTGCTGTTGCTGTATTTAAATCTTGTGGGGCAATGGGAGATTTAATGTTTTTCATTAAAAATTCTTTGAATTATTTAGGTCTTATTCATACTGAATTTGTAGAAGCACTTCCTGTTTCCATTATGAAATCATTTTCTGGATCAGGAGCAAGAGCGTTAATGGTAGATCTTTTCAAAACGCCAGGAGTAGATTCTTTCGTAGGAAAATTAGCAGCAACGTTTCAAGGAAGTACGGAAACTACTTTTTATGTAATTGCTATTTATTTCGGTTCCGTAAAAGTAAAAAACACACGTTATGCTGCAAAAGCTGGATTATTAGCTGATGTTTTTGGGGCTATTGTAGCTATCTTTATTGCATATCTTTTCTACGAAGTAAAATGAGTTGGTTCGGAAAAAAACAAAAAAAGGCAATTAAGCCTTTGCCATCTGTGAAAGCAAATGTAATTCAGCCAGTTCCGATTAAACCAATTGATTATCCAACTCGAATTATTCTTGCTTGGTCTGAATGTGTGGCGGGGAATAAACAGATTTCAAAATGGCTTAATGAAAATGGATATCCTGAATTGGTTATAGCTACGTCAGCTATCTATTTAAGAAATGATGCTAGAACATGGCTAGTTGAAAATGGGTATGCACATTTAATGGCAATGATTCACGCTGCTGAAGGTGATAAAAAAGCACAAGAATGGTTGAAAAAGCACAATTTTGAGTTACTTTACCACATGGCTATGGCGATTGAAAATGAAAATTCAAGCTGGCTTTGGTTGAAACAATATTCAACTCCAGATATCTTTATTTTAACCCAGAAAATTAAAATTGCAAAGGATAAAATTGAAGAAAATCACAATGATATTCATTCGTTTGGGGTGGATTGATTTTTTTCATTTTTCATTTCCCCCAATTGTAGAGACGTAGCATTGCTACGTCTCTACAATTGGGGGAAATGAAAAAAAATCAACAAATCATTTTAAACAATTCGCTTTCTTTTACGGGAATCAAAAATGAATTATTGAATTGTTCTACTGTATTGACCAATGTATTGTATATATTCCAATCTTGGTATTCAATTAAATCAGCAAAGGCAATCATTTTCATTTCTGAATCATTTTCAACAATTAATTTTAAACGATTGAAAAAATCAATGGAAAACTCCTTTCCTATTTCTTTTATTATTTTTACAGAACTGTCGATAGAACAACCGGAAGCAGATTCAAATTTTTCATCAACACTTAAAACGATGAAATGATTATTTACAATTAAAAATCCTGCTTTTAATGAAGCTCCATGCGCATTCCATCCAGAAATAAAAACTTCTATTTTTTTAGAAATACTTTGATTCTCAATCTCTGTAAAAGATCTATCTGCTTGATAAACCCATAAACGAGAGTCGCTTGATAATTCTTTGAAATACATACTCTTATAAATCAGATGCTGAAGCGATTAACTCAGCGATATCTAAAACTTTAATTTCCGATTCTTTTCCAGCTAATTTCACTCCGTCTGTCATCATTGTATTACAAAAAGGACATCCTGTTGCAATTATTTCAGCAGAAGTTTCTAAGGCTTCTTCAGTTCGTTCAACATTGATCTCTTTGTTTCCTTTTTCTGCTTCTTTAAACATTTGTGCTCCACCAGCTCCACAACAAAGTCCAGTAGTTTTACAACGTTTCATTTCTACTAATTCGGCATCTAATTTTTCAATTAATGAACGAGGAGCTTCGTATACGTCATTCGCACGACCTAAATAGCAAGGGTCATGAAAAGTAATTTTCTTTCCTTTGTATTCTGCTCCACCTTCCAATCGTAATTTTCCTGAATTAATTAATTCTTGAATCAATTGTGTATGGTGCTGAACTTCATAATGTCCTCCTAATTCTGGGTATTCATTTTTTAATGTATTAAAACAATGAGGACATCCTGTTACAATTTTCTTGATTTCATAGCCATCTAAAACTTGAATGTTCATCATTGCTTGCATCTGAAAAAGAAACTCATTTCCTGCTCTTTTTGCTGGATCACCTGTACAACTTTCTTCTGCGCCTAAAACAGCAAATTTCACGTTGCAATTCTGTAAAATTTTCACTATCGCTTTGGTGATTTTTTTAGCTCGATCATCAAAACTTCCAGCACATCCTACCCAAAATAAAACATCTGGTGTTTCGCCTGAAGCCATCATCTCAGCCATTGTTGGCACTTTTAATAGATTACTCATTTTATATTTTTTTTAATGTTTTTTCTGTTGGTGAAACCTGTTGGTGAAACCTGTTGGTGGAGACGTTGCAGTGCAACGTCTCTACAGATGAACAATAAACAATGCATAGCATTGGTTTATTGTTCATCTGCCCAATTCAATCGATCTGCCTGGGCAAATTGCCATGGTGCACCATTGTTTTCAATATTTGTAAACATACCTGCTAATTCTGTTGGCATTTTTGAATCTTCCATTACTAAATTTCTTCTTAAATCAATAATAATAGAAAGGGGATCAATATTTACTGGACACGCTTCCACGCATGCATTACAAGATGTACATGCCCATATTTCTTCTTCTGAAATATAATCAATCAACAAACTCTTACCATCTTTAAAATCTTTACCGTTTTTACGAATACCTTCACCAACTTCGACTAATCGATCTCTGGTATCCATCATAATTTTTCTTGGAGATAATAACTTCCCTGTAATATTTGCAGGACAAGAAGAGGTACATCTTCCACATTCTGTACAAGAATAAGCGTCTAATAAGTTTTTCCAAGTTAAATCAGTTACATCCTTTGCTCCAAAACTAACAGGAACTGCGTTTTCATCTTGCGCAGCATAAGGATCTGCATTTGGATCCATCATCAATTTAACCTCGTTTGTAACAGATTCTAAATTTGTTAATCGTCCTTTTTTATTTAGGTTAGAATACCACGTATTTGGGAATGCCAATACAATGTGTAAATGCTTGGAATATGGAAGATAATTTAAAAATGAAAAAACCATCATCAAATGTCCCCACCATCCAATACGTTCAATTAAATGCAATGAATCTTCAGCCATACCTCCAAAAAGCATAGGTCCAAACCAACTAGAAACAGTTAAACCCAATGAACCTTCTCCTAAATTCATAGCATGAGACCAACCTTTAGAATAAAGAACTTCATCGGCACCATTCATCATAAAAATGAAAGTTATTAAAGTTATTTCCATTATTAAGATCAAATTAGCATCTTTCTTAGGCCAACCTGCTAATTCTTTCATATTTAAACGAGGAAGTTTCAATAAATTTCTTCTAGATAAAAAAGCAATTGTTGCTATAAAAGCTAAAACGGATAGAACTTCAATAAAACTGACCATAAATGTATAAAATCCACCTAAAAAAGGTCTGAAAATTCGATGAGAACCTACAACACCATCAACGATAATTTCAATTAATTCTATTTGAGTAATTACAAAAGCTAAATATATAGCCATGTGTAACATCGCAGGTATTGGTCGAGCAAACATTTTCTTTTGACCTAAAGCAACTAATGCCATTATTTTCCATCTTTCTGCTTTATTATCAGTTCGATCCAAATCTCTACCTAACAGTATGTTTTGTCTGATTTGCAGTGCATTTTTGGTAAACAACCCAAATCCTAGGATTGATAAAATAATGAAAATAATTGATGAAATCATATCTTAATGGTTTAATGTATAGAATCTAAAAGTTGGTGTAATTTTTTTTCGTCGTCTTTTGTTAAAGGCTTTGAATCAGGTTTTCTACCAATTAATGAGAAATGAATGTAACGTTCTGGATGCGCTTGTAAATCAATTACTAAATTTTGAAGATCCTTATTCGACTTCACTAATTCATTGAATAGAGCATCATCTTTTAATAGCTTACCTAATGTACCAGTTCCTGTATTCGCTTCTTCCAGAATTACATTTAACTTTTTAACAGTTTGATGCGCTTCTCCAATTACAGCTTTAAAATCGGCTGTTACCATATCATCTGTTATTCTTTTAGCATTCCCTATTATACTTCCAATCTCATCATTACTCTTTCTGATATTAGAAGAAATGCTTTCTACATTCGACATGATATTACTTAACTTTATTTTTTCATCAACAATTAACCCTTCTGCTTGAAGAGCAACGTTCCCAAATCGAGTAATTGCCAATTTCAATTCAATCATACTTGTTTGAATGGAGGTTGTAGCTGTTGTATCCCAGAAAGATGAAAAAGAAACAACTAATTTATCTACCTTTTCCATCATTCTTTGTAATCTAGCTGTAACTGGATCTGCATACGCTTTTACTTGAGAAAACATATCTATTGCAACTGTTCCTTGAATTGATTGACCATGTGCAAGATAACCATTTGATATATCTGGATTAATAATAAGAATTAATCCTTTATTAAATAAATCTATTGAACCTATTTCAATTGTTGAACCGTTAGGAATTTTAATATCATCATTTTGAATATTAAATTTAATTTTAACACGGCGGTTCAATGGTCCTGAGAGAACATTTTCAACAGATAAAACTTTACCAATACCTACTCCATTTAAAACAATTGAACTAGCTGGAGCAATCCCACCTGAATTAGGAAAATAAGCGAAATATACTTTATCGCCACCAAAGAAGCTATTTCCCTTTAAAAAATTAACCCCTGAGATTAATAATGTAATAGCTAAAAGTGCTAAAACTGCTGTTTTAATTTCTTTTGTAAACTTCAAAATTTTATTTTTCTGCTAATTTAATAGCTTTTTCTATATTAATACGCTCTCCATTTAAAAATGCTACAACAAATGCATGTTGATATCCTTTAGAAACCATTTCTTTTTTATACAAACTAGCCTTTTTAAAATCGTTTGTAAAACTTCCTACCGTGTACTTAAATACCTTATCTTGCTGATATTCAAATACATTTAGATTTTTAAATTTAACATCTGTTAATTCAAGTTTCTTGTCTGACGTCTCTATTTGAACTCGAAAAATAATTTTATCTTTTTCTGGAATTGTTACTATTTTTTTATCTTCAATAACAACATTGTCATTACTTGGAGATTCATCAATAATTTTCACATCAATACCTTCTAATTCATTTCTGTATTTTTCAAAAGCAGTAAAAATAGATTTAGACATTTTTATTTGAGAGAGAGAATCACTTAAAAATTTCTCTTCGTTTGGATTCGTCAAAAATCCAGTTTCAATTAATACGCTAGGCATTGTCGTTCTATAAAGAACCATAAATCCAGCTTGTCTAACACCTCTATCGGCTCTTCCTATTTTTTTAAATTCGGTTTGAATTTTTGTAGCAAAGCTAATAGATTGATCAAGAAATATTGATAATTGAACTTGACGAACAATAATTGCATCAGGTGACAAATCAAAATCTTTGTACTTTGCACCTTTATCATCTTCTAAATAGATGGTTGCATTCTCTCTTTCAGCAATTAACTGTTGAGCTTCTGTTTTGTGCAGTCCTAATACATATGTTTCAACACCAAAAATAGCCTCACCAGCTGCATTTGCATGAATACAAATAAACAAATCAGCTTTATTTCTATTTGCAATTTTAGCCCTTTCATCTAACTCGACAAAAACATCTTTATCTCTTGTATAAATAACATTGATGAGCGGATATTTTGTTTTTATCATTTCACCTAGTTTCAACGCCATTGAGAGACAAACATGTTTTTCCTGGGCTGAATGACCGTGACATCCTGGATCTTTTCCTCCATGTCCAGCATCAATTACCACTGTTTTAATTGACGGTCGAACCACTTCTTCCGTTTGAGAAAAAGAATTATTAACAAGAAAAACAAAGCTAAATAACAAAATGGCATAGTTTCTGATAGATTTCGATCTTTTATCCTCCATAAACAAGGGATTTTTATATTTTTGCAATATTAATTATTTTCAAAAAACAAATTTACTTTTAATTCTTGATTAAAAATCGTACCATATTCTTAATTTTCTCAATCGCATTGTTAATAATGTTCTTTTCGAATCATTCTATTTCACAAATTTCACAAGATTCAATTAAAAAAGACACTGTTTATGTAAATGACGACTCTTTTGAAGAACAAGCAATTTACGGTGCTCGAGATTCTATGTATATCGATTTAAAAGAAAATAAAATTCATTTATACGGCGAAGCTCATTTAGAATACATGGAAACCAACATGAAAGCTGGTTACATTTTGGTCGATCTGAAAAAAAATGAAGTTTTTGCAACATACATCTACGATAAGGATAGTAATAAAATAGAAATGCCCATTTTTAAAAATGATGCTGAAGAAATTCAAGCTTCACGTATTCGCTATAACTTCGATACTCAAAAAGGATACATAGAAGAAGTGAAAATTAAGCAAGATGAAATTTACTTATATATGGGTGTTGCTAAACGACAAAAAAATGGTGATATTCATTTTAGACAAGGTCGTTTTACAACCTGTGAATTAGACGACCCTCATTATCATTTCAACTTATCAAAAGCAGTAATGATTCCTGACGAAAGAATTGTAACTGGCCCAATGAATTTATGGGTTAAAGGAATACCTACTCCATTTGGACTACCTTTTAGTGTCATTCCTCAACAAAAAAAGAAAAGAACGCATGGGTTTTTATTTCCCCAACTAATTCCAAGTTCTAATTATGGTTTCGGCGTTGCTGATTTGGGCTATTTCATACCACTAAATGATAAAATCCAAACAAGTTCTTTTGTAACACTATACAATAGAGGTAGTTGGGGAGCTAGAAATCAAACAGATTATTTTACTCAATACAAAAATTCAGGTTCATTTGCTATTGGTTTTCAGCAACTATTTCAAGGATTCCCAAGCACTGATAAAGCAGGGAAATTATCTTTAAACTGGGATCATGCTATGGATACAAAATCAAATCCATATTGGAATTTTTCGTCTAAAATCAATTTTATATCTGATAATAATTCTAAAAACAATCTTAATTTACAAAATAATCAGAATTCTCAATTTCTTAGTAATCAATTAAGATCTGACATCAATTTAAAGCGAGTATTTCCTGGTAAACCTTTAACTGTTGGGATGAAAATAAATTTAATTCAAAATACAACATCAAAAAATATTTCATTAAATAGTCCTGAAATAAATGCTGATTTAGCTCGAATATCTCCTTTTAAGAATCTATTTCAAGGGAATAAAAATTGGACAAAGCCTTTTACAGCAATTACTTTTGGTTATAGTTTTAAAGGAAAAAATGCATCAACTTTTAGCGATTCTTTAATGAAAAATCGTGATTTTGTCGGTATTCAAAATAAATTTATAAACGGTATTAATCAAGTTGCAACTATCCAAACTACTATTGGATTATTCAATAATTCATTAAAAATAAATCCTTCTGTAAACTACACAAACAACATTAATTTTCAACAAATTAACAAGACATTTGATGCAATTAATGACTCACTAATTACATCATTACAGCAAAAAGTAGGATATTCTCAAACGTTAAATTTTAACGCTTCTTTAACAACAGTTGTATATAGCTACTATAAATTTATTGGAAAAAGACAACCTTTATTGAGACACGTTCTTACACCTTCTGTTGGATTTAGTTATGTCCCGAATTTAAATACGATTCAAACTCTTGATACTGGAATAGTAAATATTAAGACTATTTCTTATTCTCATTTTGAAAATAGCATGTTCCCATCTGTCGCAACAAAAAATGCTGCTTTAATTAACTTCTCATTCAATAATACTTTTGAATTAAAAAGAAAATCAGAAAAAGATACGATTACTGGTTTTAAAAAAACGAATATTATTAATGGCTTGTCTTTTAATGGAAATTACGATTTACTAAAAGATTCTATGCAACTTTCCAATATTGGAATAAATCTTAGTGTTAATCCTACAAAAACGATCAATTTTGTTGCTTCTTCTTCTTTTAGTCCTTATGAATGGAATAGTAGTGGTGCTTCAACTGGGACTTATGCACTAAGCTCTAAAGGTAAAATTGGACGAATAATAAGCTCAAATTTATCAACAACGTTTACATTTACTTCAAAAGAAAGTAAAGATAAATTAAAAGATGCAGCTAAAACAGTCGGATCTGATTGGAATACAGATTATAATTATTTCGCACTTTATCCTGAACGTGTAATTAACTTTGATATTCCTTGGAAAATTAATTTTACACACGTATACTCTATTAATGCAAATACAAACAGAACTCCAAATAATCCGGAAAATTACACTAAAATACAAACTTTGTCTTCAAATGGAGATTTAAGTTTTACAAAACGTTGGAAAATTGCGGGAACTGTGAATTTTGACATTAAAACGTTGAAAATTGGGTACACAACTCTAGCACTAACAAGAAATATGCATTGTTGGAATTTATCTTTTAACTGGATACCTATTGGAACAGCTCAAAGTTTTGTTTTCAGCTTACGTTCTACTTCTTCCATGTTTAAAGATTTGAAATTAGATTTAAGAAATCCCCCATCATTTCTTTAATTGTATATTTTTTAGATAATGTTTTGTAATTTTGTTAAAAACAAAAAGATTGATTGATTTAACGTTCAAAAATACCATTAAACCAGGAAAAGGGAAAATTCTTATTTCAGATCCTTTTTTGGATGAAGACTATTTCAGAAGATCTATCATTTATTTATGTGAACACAATGATGAAGGAAGTTTTGGATTTGTATTAAACAATTTTATTTCTGTAAATCTTCATGAATTAGATGAGTCATTTCCAAATATTGAAACACAGATCAGTCTCGGAGGTCCCATGGAAATTAATAGCCTCTATTTTATTCATACTTTTGGAGATCAAATTCAAAACAGTGTGATGATAACTGACGAAATATATTTAGGTGGTAATTTTCAAGAATTAACAACAATAATAAAAGAAGATGAAACCCAAATTAATCAAGTTCTTTTTTTTATAGGTTACGCTGGTTGGAAGGCGGATCAATTAGAAACTGAAATATCAATTAATTCATGGATTGTGACCGATTTCAATATTAAAGAAAATTTATTTAAACCAAAAAACAAACAAACTTGGAAAAGATATATGTATGATTTAGGAGGGAAATTCAAAATCATGTCAAAATTTCCAATTGATCCAAATAAAAATTAAAAAAATATTAGGATATCAAGAATACTTTGAAATTATTCCTATTAACAGTTATTTTTAACTAACTAACAATCACTTTAACACAACTTATTGAATAAGTTAATATTACCACAGTTTAAAAAGTAAATATAAATCATTTTAAAAAGTGAATTGTCAACTTAAATAAACTGATTTTATAAATTCCTTACGAATTCAAGCAAATATCTTCTTATAATTTGGGACAAAAACAGTACTTTTGATTCGATTCTGGTAATATGACGAATATTTTAAGTCGAATTTTATTCTATGGGCTGGCACTTCCGATTTCGTATTTACCATTTCGTGTGCTTTATTGGTTTTCGGATATTCTTTATTTAATATGTTATTACATAATTGGTTATCGTAAAAAAGTAGTCCAAAACAACTTGAAAAATTCTTTTCCTGATTTAAATGATAGTGAACTAAAATCCATTGAAAAAAAATTCTATCATCATTTTACAGACTTCCTAGTTGAAAGTGCTAAATCATTTACTATTTCTGAAAGTGAAATAAAAAAAAGATGTTCTATTATAAATCCAGAATTACCAAATTCCTATTTCGATAAAGGGAAAAGCGTCATGATTCTTTGTGGACATTATAATAACTGGGAATATTATGCGGTTGGACTTCAACAGCAAATGAAACATAAAACATTAGCAGCTTACCATCCTTTAAAAAACAAATTTATTGATCGAATTATACAAAAATCCCGTCAACGTTTCGGGATGAAAATGGTCAGTATGAGAGGGATTCCACGTTATTTCGCTAATAAAGGAAAAGAAGCTACAATGACTATTATGGTCAACGATCAATCTCCAAGTGATCCTAAAAAAGCGTATTGGAATACATTTTTAAACCAAGATACAGGTTGGATGAAAGGAGCAGAACGCCTCGCTGCTAAATATGATCAAGCAGTATTGTTTGGATGTATTCGAAAAGTGAAAAGAGGATTTTATGAGGTTACTTTTTACCCTATAACGGACGATGCCAATACAGTAAGTGATGGATTTATTTTGGATAAGCATACTGAATATTTAGAGAAAGTAATTGCGGAACATCCTGAATTTTGGCTTTGGTCACATAGACGTTGGAAACATAAACGACCTTCTTAAATATGTCAATACTAGCTCCATTAGCAGAACGTATGCGTCCAAGGAATCTCGATTCGTATATTGGACAACAACATCTTCTAAAAGAAGGTGCTTCACTTCGACGTGCTTTGGATTCAGGTTTAATTCCATCCATGATTTTGTGGGGACCACCGGGAGTTGGAAAAACTACATTGGCACATTTAATAGCTGAGCATTTAAAACGACCTGTTCATACACTTTCAGCAATTTCTTCTGGAGTAAAAGATGTTCGGGAAATCATTCAAAAAGTTGAACAAAGTGGAATGTTCCAACAAAAAGGAACTATTTTATTTATAGATGAGATTCATCGTTTCTCAAAAGCACAGCAAGATTCTTTATTAGGTGCCGTTGAAAAAGGAACAATTACATTAATTGGAGCGACAACTGAAAATCCTTCTTTTGAAGTTATTTCAGCTTTACTATCTCGTTGTCAAGTATATACATTACAAAATCACACCAAAGAAGATTTATTGGAATTATTGGTAAGAGCAATTTCTGAAGACCAAATTCTAAAAAGTAAAAAAATAAATCTCATTGAAACAAATGCTTTATTAGCAATTTCAGGAGGTGATGCTCGAAAATTATTAAATGTATTCGAAATAATTATTGGAACATTTCAAAATCAAGTAGAAATTGATATTACAGATGAAATGGTCATGCAAAGCGCACAGCAAAGTTTGGCGATGTATGATAAGGATGGTGAACAACATTATGATATTATTTCAGCATTTATAAAATCAATTCGAGGAAGCGATCCAAATGCTGCTATTTATTGGTTAGCAAGAATGGTTGAAGGCGGTGAAGATCCTAAATTTATTGCACGAAGATTGATTATTTCAGCTTCAGAAGATATTGGTATAGCAAATCCGAATGCCTTACTAATGGCGAATAATTGTTTTCAGGCCGTTGAAGTTATTGGTTGGCCCGAATCTCGATTAATATTAGCCCAATGTACGATTTATCTAGCTTCTTCTCCTAAAGGAAATGCTTCTTACATGGCAATTAATATGGCACAAGAGGAAGTCAAAAAAACTGGAAATTTGGGTGTTCCTCTTCCCTTACGAAACGCTCCTACTAAATTGATGAAAGAGTTGGGATACGGACAAGGGTATAAATATTCACATAGTTTTCCAGGGAATTTTGCAGAACAAGAATTTCTTCCTAAAGAATTAACAAACACATCATTCTTCAAAGCTGGAAGTAGCTCAAAAGAAAAAGAAGTCGCTGCTATTATCCTAAAACTTTGGGGAAATAAATACTCGAAATAATATGCTAGCAAAATTCATATATTATTTTCTAGTTATTCCTTCATCTTATCTTCCTATGTGGATCATTTATTTGTTCACTGATTTTTTTTATCTCCTCTTAATTCTGTTTATCCCTTATAGAAAGAAAGTTGTACGAACAAATTTACAGAAATCATTTCCTTCTTTATCTTTAACCGAAATCAAAAAAATTGAACGTAAATTTTACAGACATTTTACTGATTTATTAGCTGAAGGAGTAAAAAACTTCACGATTTCAAAAAAAGGTCTCGCAAAAAGAATGTATGTTGAGAATCCAGAAATTATGGATGACTTATATGCTAAGAACAAAAGTGTAATTTTAGTATCGGGTCATTATAATAATTGGGAATGGCTTGTGACTTCACAAAACAATTTATTCAAGCATCAAGCATTGGGAATTGGAATGCCTTTATCCAATAAATTTTGGGATGATAAAATCAACAAGCATCGTTCAAGATTCGGAATGAAAGTAGTGAATGCTAAAAATTTCAAAGAAGTTATTGCATCAGAATCGACCAATCCAATTGCTATTCTCGTTTTGGGCGACCAATCTCCTCCAGATTCAAACAAAAGTTATTGGATGAATTTTTTAAATCAACAAACTGCCGTTTTATTTGGAACAGAACAAATGGCCAACGAATATAACTTTGCAGTAGTTTTCTTTAAAATGATAAAAGTAAAAAGAGGACATTATAAAATGTGTTTAACACTTGTAACTGAAGAACCTATAAGTCTGAATTGGGGAGAAATTACAGAGATTCATACTCATTTATTAGAGAAAGAAATTATCAAAAATCCTGAATTTTGGATTTGGTCACACAAACGTTGGAAAAGAGATGTGCCTGCCGATTTAGAGCAATTGAAAAAAGATCAACTTGCAAAATTTAATTCTAAATATAGAACTCATTTATAAAATATCTTTGAAATGAAAAAAGTTCATTTATATTCAATTCTATTCATAGCAATTTTCTTATTAAAATGTGCTATATCGAAAGATAGATCTACTTTAAAATCAGAAGTTTTTCCTTTAATTACCTATTCTGATTCAATATGCTATGCTCGAGGAATTATTTTTAAAAACAACCGTATTTACACTGCAAATTCAAACGGAAAAATTTACTCCACTAATTTAAGATCTAAAAAAAGTAAGGAATTAAACACAGATACCAAATTAGAAGAATTAAGGGATATAGCCATTGTAAATAAATTCATCTATGGTTTACAAAGTGGTACAACTGGAAAATTGATTGAAATTTCACCTAAAAATGAAATTAGAATTATTGAATACGATTTTTGGAAAGGAATCTTCTTAGACGGAATGGATTTTCATAACAATACAGGTTTCATAATGGGAGATCCTGTAAATGATAAATTCTCTCTTTTCTATTCAAAAGATGCAGGGAAAACTTGGGAAAAATGTAAAGGAGAAGTTAACGCTGATAAAGGTGAAGCAGGTTATGCCGCAAGTGGAACCAATGTCCAAGTTTTAAATGACTCAACTTTTATTTTTGTTTCGGGAGGAAGTACTAATCGCTTTTATAAATCCACCGATTATGGTCAAACGTGGGGTTATTCGGTTATTCCTTTCAATTCAGGAGAAGGAATTGGAGCTTTTTCAGTTTGCTTTAACAACGAACTAGAGGGAATTGCTGTAGGTGGTAATTATCAAAAGCCACTCAATCCTGACAAAACTGTTTTTTACACCTTAGATGGAGGAAAAAATTGGGAAGGATCTTTTTCTGGTTTAACAGGTTATAAATCATGTGTATATTATAAAAATGGGATATTTTATGCCTGTGGAACAAACGGTTTGGATTACTCAAAAGATGGTGGACAAAATTGGTATTCTCTACTAAAAGGGAATTTCTTTACAATGACTTCAGATGAAAAATATCTTTATCTTACCGCTCCTAAATCTTGCATTCAAAAAATAAAACTCATTCAATAACAATGGATTATCAAAAAATAATTAATACAATTAAAGCAATTGTTCAACATGAGTTCGATGAAGAAGCAACTGGTCATGATTGGCATCACATTGAACGTGTTTACAATAATGCTTGTTTTATTCAATCAAAAGAAGGAGGAAATCGAATTATTGTAGAATTAGCAGCACTTTTACACGACATTTCTGACCATAAATTTAATGGCGGGAAATTAAATGCAGGTGGAGAAATAGCGTATGCGATTTTATTAAAAAATGGATGTGATGATGCTACAGCTTTAAAAGTTAAAAAAATAATTGACAGTGTTTCTTTTAAAGGAGCAAAAGTAAATGACGAAATTGATTCATTAGAAGGTCAAATTGTTCAAGATGCGGATCGTCTTGATGCCATTGGAGCAATAGGAATAGCTCGAGCTTTTGCTTTTGGAGGAAATAGAAATAGACCGATCTATGAACCTAACTCCTCACCTATTTTACATGAATCATTTGACGACTATGCAAAATCAAAAAGTCATACAATTAATCACTTTCATGAAAAATTACTACTTTTAAAGGATCGTTTGCACACTAACACAGCAAAAACGATAGGCAAAGAGCGTCATTCTTACATGGATGAATTTTTAAAACAATTTCATAAAGAGTGGGATTTAAATACTTTAAATAAATAAATGTCAACACATTACGCGCTAGGAATAGATATAGGAGGAACCAATTCAGCATACGGATTAGTCGATAAAAAAGGAAATGTTGTATATGAAACAAGTGTTCCTACAACCGATTTTGTTCTACCAGAAAATCTTGTTACAGCAATTTTTGATGATCTAAAAGAAAAAAATCTTTTAGACTCTATAATTGGAATAAGTATCGGTGCACCTAACGGAAATCATTTTACTGGAAATATTGAATATGCACCAAATTTAAGCTGGGTGGGAATTATTCCATTGGCAAAATTATTTCATTCTAAATTCAATAAACCTTCGCAATTAACCAATGACGCAAACGCTGCTGCTTTCGGTGAAAAATTATTTGGAAATGCTAAAGATTTACAAAATTTTGTTACTATTACGTTAGGAACAGGACTTGGAAGTGGAATAATTATCGATGATGAAATTGTTTACGGAGAAGATGGTTTCGCAGGTGAATTCGGACACATCAGAGTTATTCCAAATGGACGACTTTGTGGCTGTGGTCGCTACGGATGCTTAGAAACTTATGCTTCATCAACAGGAGTTTGTAGAAGTGTTAATGAATTAGATTCAATTAATAAAAATAGCTCTTCATTAAATCAACTTGAAAATCCAAGTGCTAAAGATGTATTTGAAGCGGCTAATAATGGAGATGAATTTGCAAAAGAAATAGTTGAATTTACTGCTCAAATTTTAGGTTCTTCTCTTGCTGATTTTGCTTGTTTTTCAAATCCAAAAGCTTATGTATTATTTGGTGGAATTGCTCAAAGTGGACATAATTTCAGTGATAGAGTAAAATACCATTTAGAAAAAAATATTTTACATATTTTCAAGGATCAAATTGAAATAAGAACATCTTCATTACACGATAAAAATGCGGCTATTCTAGGGGCTGCAGCAACAGTTTTCTTAAAAAAATAATTATAAATTAGATAGATTATGAAAAATGTATTCATTTTAACAGTTACTTTACTAAATTGGTTTAGTTATCAATCTCAAATTAATTCAAGTGTCGAAAGTTTAAAAAATGCACAATCGCTAATTAAAAACACAATTAAACCTACATCAACAGAACCTCGAAAACAATCTCCAAGTAAATCATTTTATGTTGATCCATTTATTGGAACTGGCGGACACGGTCATACTTATCCAGGTGCAAGTGCTCCTTTTGGAATGATGCAATTAAGTCCAGATACTCGTCACGATGGATGGGATGGTTGTTCTGGTTATCATTATTCGGATTCTATTATTTATGGATTTAGTCACACCCATTTAAGTGGTACTGGCGTTCCTGATTATTGTGATTTATTGATTGTTCCTCAATGTGGCAAAGCGAAAACTCAACCTGGATATTCTACAACGGATGGTTACGGTTCAAAATTTAGTCATGGTTCTGAAAAAGCGAGTCCTGGTTCTTACGAAGTTAGCTTACTCGATCAAAAAATTAATGTAAAGTTAATTGCAGGAGATCGTTCAGGAATACATGAATACACATTTCTAGAAAAAGCAGGAAAAAAATATATTTTAATAGATTTAGACCATAGAGATAAAGTACTAAGTGCTCAAATTAATCTAGTAAACAAAACAACTATCTCAGGATCAAGAATATCTGAAAGTTGGGCGTCTGAACAACAATTTTATTTTCAATTAGAAACAAACATTCCTTATAAAAAAGCAAAGTTTATAACGAAAAATGGGCAACATAAATTATTATTAGAATTCCCTGTACTAACTGAAAAAATTTTACTAAAAGTGGGTATTTCTGCCGTGGACATTGAAGGAGCAAAGTCAAACTTATCAAAAGAAATTCCAGCTTGGGATATTAATATTTTACGACTTCAAACGATAAAAAAGTGGAATGAAGAATTAAATAAAATTGATTTTTTTTCAGAAGATCACGAAGTAATGGTGAAATTTTACACTTCTCTTTACCATTCATTTCTAAGTCCGAATATTTTCAGTGATGTTGATGGACGATACAGAGGAAGAGATAAAAAAATTCATACACTCCCTGAAAATGACAAACAATACAGCGTTTTTTCAATTTGGGATACGTATAGAGGAACTCACCCTTTATTTACAATTACCCAAGAAAAAAGAACCAATGAATTTATTCGTACATTCCTGAGACAATACGACGAAGGTGGAGATTTACCTGTTTGGGAATTAGCAGGAAACGAAACTGAATGTATGATAGGTTATCATTCTGTTTCAGTAATTTCAGATGCTTATTCAAAAAATATAAAAGAATTTGATGCGGATAAAGCAATGAAAGCAATGGTTGCAACCTCTAATTTCAAAGAACTTGGTAAACAATCTTTTTCTAAAAATGGATATATCAGTTTATCAGATGAACCTGAATCCGTTTCAAAATCACTAGAGTATGCTTATGATGACTTTTGTATTGGACAATTCGCTTTGAACAGTGGAAATAAAAAGGACGAATCAATTTACGGATTAAGAAGTTTCAATTTCATCAACAATTTCAATCCTGAAACAAAGTTTATGCGTGCTCGAAGAAGCGGACTGTGGTACTCCCCTTTTAATCCAACTGAAGTGAATTTCAATTACACAGAAGCCAATAGCTGGCAATATTCACTTTATGCACCGCATGCAGTTGGAATTTTAACCGATTTAATTGGTGGAAAAGACTCTTTATCAACATGGTTGGATAAATTATTTACAACCAATTCAACACTTTCAGGAAGAGATCAAGTAGATATTACGGGATTAATTGGACAATATGCTCACGGAAATGAACCATCACACCACATGGCATATTTGTATAATTACACCAATCAAGCTCATAAAACCCAATTTTATACAGACAAAATAATGAAAGAAATGTACACTACACAACCAGATGGACTTTCTGGAAATGAAGATTGTGGACAAATGTCATCTTGGTATGTATTGAGTGCATTAGGGTTTTATCAAATTGCTCCTGGAAATCCGTATTATGATTTTGGAAGACCACTTTCTCAACATGCAACACTTTATTTAGAAAATTCAAGTCGCTTTTACATTTCTACAATTAATAATTCAAGCGAAAATAAATACATTCAAAAAATCACTTTAAATGGTAAAGAAATAAATCGCTTGTATATTTCACATTCTGAAATTGCTTCTGGTGGAGAAATTATTTTTGAAATGGGAAGTAAACCAAATTCAAAAGTTGACGGCTATGAACATTCGCCAACCATTTCAACTATTCCAGAAGCATTTATTCCTGTTCCGTATTTCGTTGAAGAAAACAGAACATTTTTAGAAAATATGACAGTTTCTATTAATTACCCTCATTTAAAAGGAAGAGAATTTGAAATTAAATATACAATAGATGGAACAGAGCCAACTGCCAATTCAAAAACATACACAAGCCCCATTTTTATTTCAAGCTCTACCCTATTCAAAACGGCATTGTACAATTCAATTTCAAAAACAATCGGTGTTTCAGTGGAAAATAATTTTGTAAAAAGAGACGCTTCCATTTCGTTAGAATTAAAATCTACTTATTCAAATCAATATGCAGCTGGAGGAAAAAGTGCATTAATTGATGGAATAAAAGGAGGAACAGAATTTAGAACAGGAGATTGGCAAGGATTCGATGGACAAGATTTAAATGCTGAAATTTCATTCTCAGAACCACGTATTTTATCTGAAATTGGATTAAGTTGCATTCAAGACATGAAATCTTGGATATTTTTTCCACAATCCGTCTCTTATGAAATTTCTATAGATGGAGTGAATTTTAAACCACTATTAACAGCTGTCAATGTTTCAAATAAAGCATTAAATCCAAATGCAAATTGGATTTTCATTTCACAAACCAATACAAACGAGCCAATTAAGAAAATAAGAATTAAAGCCAAAAGTTTTGGAAAATGTCCTAAAGGTCATTTAGGCGAAGGTTTTAATACATGGTTATTCGCAGATGAAATTATTCTTCGTTAATAAGTTTTGTCTATATTAGGATAAATGGTATCCGTTTTTATTATTTAATAGATAAATTTACACCGATAAAAATTAAAATTTTAAACTTTAAACAAAAAAAATGAAACACATTAATTTTTTATTTATTGCCATTACCATTTTTTGCACATCGCTTTCGAGAGCAGACGAAGGAATGTGGTTCTTAATGAATATTGAAAGACTCAACCATAGAGATATGCAAAAATTGGGGCTTCAATTAACTACAGAAGAAATTTACAGTATCAACCATTCAAGTTTAAAAGATGCAATCGTTCAATTCAACGGAGGATGTACTGCTGAATTAATTTCTAAAGAAGGACTAGTACTAACAAATCATCACTGTGGATTTGATGCAATTGCAGAATTATCTACTCCAGAAAATGATTTATTAACCAATGGATATTGGGCTGCTAATAGAAAAGACGAATTAAAACCTGCAAGTTTATATGTTCGCTTTTTCGTTAGAATGGATGATGTTTCAAAACGTATTTTATCAAAATTAAACGATAAAATGACGGAAGAAGAAAGAAACAAAGCAATAAATTCAGAAATTTCAGTTATAGAAAAAGAAAATAACGAAGGAGGAAAATACACTGTTTCAGTTCGTTCTTTCTTCCAAGGAAATGAATTTTACTATTTCGTTTATCAAGATTATAAAGATGTTCGTTTGGTAGGTAATCCTCCAAGTAGTATTGGTAAATTTGGTGGAGATACTGATAACTGGGAATGGCCAAGACACACAGGTGATTTTTCAATGTTTAGAATCTATGCTGATGCAAATGGAAATCCAGCTGAATACGCTTTAACAAACGTTCCATTAGCTCCAAAACAACATTTAAAAATTAACATTGGTGGGGTTAAAGAAAATGATTTCGCAATGATTTTGGGTTATCCAGGAAGAACGAATCGTTGGATGCCAGCAGGAGGAATTGAGCAAAATGTTAAATATGCATATCCAGCTTGGGTTGAAGGTTCAAAAATGGGAATGGATAAAATGAAAGTTTACATGGACCAATCAGATGAAGTTCGTTTAAATTATGCTGGCGCTTATGCAAGTACTGCCAACTACTGGAAAAATCGCCAAGGAATGATCAATGATCTTACAAAAGCTAAAACAGCTGAATTGAAAGCAATTCAAGAAGCGAAATTTGATAAATGGGCAAATAAAACTGAAAATAAATCAAAATACGGAAATGTAATAACAAACATCAACAAATTTTATGGTTTAACGAATGAAAAATCTCGTCATGATAATTATTTACAACAATTATTGAGAACAAGTTCTTTTGGTATTATTTCTAGATCTTTTGGTAAACAATTAGAAGCTTATGCTAAAGCTGATGCAACAACACGAATTGCGATGTTACCTGAATTACAAGTAGAAATTGAAGCATTTTTCAAAAGCACCTATTTACCTGCAGAAAAAGATATATTGGTTGCTCAATTAAATCTATACGCTACTAAATCTACAGGTTATTCTATTTGCCCTTTAGTTGAAAAATTAGGAAAAGAATCTAATTTTGATTATACTAAATATGTAAACGCAACTTTTCAATTAAGTATTTTCACTTCAAAAGAAAGAATTTTAGCTTTTTTAGATTATCCAAGTGAGAGTTTATTAGCAAATGACCCAATTATGCAGCTTTCAACTGAATTAATCAATCATTTAAGTTCAAGATCTGAAGCTATAATTGCAGCACAAAACGATTTTGGCTCTTCACTAAGATTATTAGTAGAAGGTCTACGTGAGTCTAAAATTGGTTCAATTCAATATCCTGATGCAAACTCTACACTTCGTTTATCTTACGGAAAAGTTCGTGCTTTACCAGCAGATAAAAGAAATGATGCTAAAGTCAACAATTACACGACCATGGAAGGAATGGTGAAAAAATACAAAAAAGATGATGATGAATTTGACCTTCCTACGAAGCTAATTGAAATGAACAAAGCAAAAGATTACGGTCGTTTTGTTGATAAAGATGGTTCTTTCCACGTTTGTTTCTTGACAGATAATGACATTACGGGTGGAAATTCAGGCTCTCCAGTTTTAAATGGTAAAGGAGAATTAATTGGTTTGGCATTTGATGGAAATATTGAAGCAATGGCAGGAGATGTGATTTTTGATCCTAAATTACAAAGAACAATTAACGTTGATATTCGTTACGTACTTTGGGTTATTGAAAACCTATCAGGAGCGAAACACATTGTATCTGAAATGGATATTATTAAATAGACTTTAGACTAAAAGATTTAATACTTTATTGTTTTTGAATTTATTTACATAAAAGCGACTTCATTGAGGTCGCTTTTTTTGTGATTAAAAACTTTTCAAAACCAATTCATAAGCTTCATTTATCTGAACAAAACGTTCATGTGCAATTTTCTGTTGGCCTTCACTTTCTGTTGAAAATTTATCAGGATGATGAACCATGGCTAATTTTCTATAGGCGGCTTTAACTTCTTCTAATGTTGCTCCTTGCTGTAGATTTAGAATTTTAAAAGCACTCGATAAAATCGAATTCGTAAATGATTGTCCTGAGGTTGACGTTCTTTGTTTTTTCTTATAATTATAATAGGAATAGGTATTCAAGATACTTTCAAGATCTTCTTCTTTAATATTTAAAAGTCGAGTCATTTCTCTTAAAAAAGCCATTTCAGTCGCAACTATTTCACCATCAACCATAGATAAGCCGACTAAAAAATAGATAACTTGCGTTCTTTTTCCGTAATCTTTAACATACTTATTTATCCATTCTGCAACAGACGAAGGTTGAATTGGCTCTGATTTATAATATCCAGTAATTGTTTCAGAAAAATTGTAATAATTTTCATTGAAATAAGTCAATAAATACTTTTTTATAAAAAGAAGTTTTTTACCTGCGTCTTGTCTTTCTTTTTGTATCATGACTGCTGCTAAACAAAGATATGCTTCAAACAAACTATCTCTATTTAACGGTAAGTTTTGTCTAAAAACACCATTTTGAACCTTTTTCAGTTTAAACTTTGACCGTTGATAGTATAAAACGGCACCTAAAACAAGAGACGGAATAATAAAAGCTAAAATTCCCCCAATCGGTGATAATTCACTAGGTTCTTCAATACCATTTGGAGTTATAATGTATAAAATTTCATCTCCTTTGAAAATAGTATTTCCTCGTTGATAGATGGAATCATTTATTTGAAGTAAAAATGAAATTAATAGCATTTTGATCGTTTGAAATTGATTGTCAAATATACGAAACTTTCATTCCTCTAATATCATTCTAAAAACAATATTATAACTACATTTGTCAAACTTAAAATTTAATCAAACTTTAAAATGAAAAACTACTTTATTTTAACAACTTTAATACTTCTCTCGTCTTGTGCTCTTCACACAGGAAACATTAGTTCCTCTTCTATTGGAAAACCTGTAATTTATGAAGATATTGCAGTTGGAGTTGTGCAAACAACCTCTTTTTGTGGAATTGGTGGAAGTACAAAAGACGGACTTGTTTTAGAAGCTAAAAGAAGTTTAATAGAAAGTAGACCACTTAGAATAAATGAAGAATATGCTAATTTTACACTAGATTACAAACGTTCTTTTTTTGCACCATTTATAAAAACAAAAGTAACAATGAGTGCTGATGTAGTAAGCTTCATTCCCGATTCTTTAAAAAATACTATCACAGATGTTTATACCGAAACTTATAAAAATAAACTTCTTGGTCGAACAACCCAAATTGGAATTTTCAATATTAATGATTCTGTACAATACGGTTTTAAGATTGATATAATACGAAAAGGTGTTATCATTTCGTTTGAATCTAATGACGAAGTCAGAATATTATATAAAACGGAAATGAATGAAATTCGTACAAAAAAAATATCAATCAATGAAATCTTTACGATTAGTAAAGAAGTACAAGGAATGAAAGTAGGTGATGAATACATTTATACACCGTCACCTTCTTCGCTTAAAGAATCAAGTAAAGGGAAAATTATTGCTTTTGGTTTAAATTATTTTTACATGCGAGGAAATGATGGTTTATTATATAAATTAAAATACCAAATTATAAAATAATTGTGGAAGAGTTTAGTTTATGGAATTTTCAACTAGTTTTTATTTAATTTTGAAAACTTTTGACACTCTGAATAAATACTCAGTGTAAATCTGTGCAAAATTAACTACTCACATGAACAATTCGTAATCACTCAAATTCCCCGGTCAAATACAACCATTCTCCATCTTCAACAACAAAAGTAGATTTTTCATAATGAACTTGCTGCTTTTTTGAACGATCTAAAAAATAAGCCTTAAATTCAACAGTTGATTCTGAAGAATTTAAGATCTCTAATTTTTGCCATTTATTTTCATTTGCCCATTTTTCAATATCTTTTGCAGCTTGCTGTTTTCTCAATGTAGAATGACTTGTCTTAATAAGATAATCAACTTCAGAAGTTGCGTACGCTGAATACCGTGAACGCATTAATTGTTCAGCTGAATTTACTTTAATATTTCCTTTAATTATTGATTGACAACAATTTGAAAATAAACTTTTTGAACCACAAAAACACATCCCAGATTTAGTTGAAATTAAGCTTGAAATTTTATATTCGCTCAACGTATTTAAAGGTATAAATGCAGCTCCTTGAATTTTCCCCAAACACTTTTCAGTCTGACAAAAACATTGAAAAGGTTGAACCATTTCCCATTCTGTCGAAGGGTAAAAAAATGTCAATTCTTCATTTACTTGAATATCTTTTAACGCAATTAAATTCATCGAATCAACATCAAAAAAAGTGTTTGGATCACAACTGTGATTGATGTATTGCAAAAATTCAGGCTTCAACTGTATATGTTCGTTTTCAGAAATCTGAACTGTTAAATAAGTGATTTCTTTTCCAACAATACTATCAGAAAATGAAGCAATTACATCATTTATATTAAATCTTTTTTTACTTCTAAGTAATTGCTGATCTGTATTTATCTTTTGATTTATTTCTGCGAAATTCATCCCTTATTCTATTTGTTATCATATATTTTTTTAACCACAGAGTTGCACTAAGTCTTAACGCAGAGTACCACAAAGTTTTTGATGTTGGTGGTAAAAATGGTAATCTTTAATTATTGTTTAAAAAAAACTCAATGAAACTCTGTGACTAACTCTTTTAAACTCTGCGGTTCAACATCACCACGTTCTATCATAAGTTGCATCTACCATTTTCTCAGCTTCATTATTCTTTAACGCATAATTAAATCCATTAAAAACAGAATACCCTCCATGATTTCCAAATTTATCAATTGCTATAAATCCACATTGAAGCCCAGTCATATCTTTGTTTTTCGATATAATTCTTTCAACAGCTAATTGACAAGCTTCTTGTGGTGTATGCCCTTGACGTATTAATTCCACAACAGTATGACTTCCACAAACTCTCATAATTGCTTCACCTAAACCAGTTGCACATGCAGCACCAATCTCATTATCAACAAATAAACCTGCTCCAATTATAGGAGAATCACCTACTCTACCATGTAATTTATAAGCCCATCCACTTGTTGTGCAAGAACCACTCAAATTTCCATTGATATCCATTGCGATAATTCCAATAGTATCGTGGTTTTCGTGATTAATTTCTGGCTTTTTGAAAAGTTCTTTGTTTTCTTTTTTCCATTTTTTCCATTCTGCTTTCACTTCAGGTAATGGTGTTTTTATTTTTCCAAATCCTTGTTCTATGGCAAATTGATATGCTCCTTCTCCAACCAACATCACGTGTTGCGTCTTATCCATTACTCTTCGAGCAACAGAAATTGGATGATCAATTCCTTCCAAAAAAGCGACAGACCCACATTTTGAATTCTCATCCATAATACACGCATCCAACGTCACATGTCCGTCTCTATCAGGATTCCCTCCTATTCCAACACTTCTATTTGTAATATCAGATTCAGTAACTCGAGCAGCTTGTTCAACAGCATCAATTGCTCTTCCTCCTTTTGATAAAACTTCCCAAGCTGCTTTATTTGCTTCCAAACCATGTTTCCAAGTTGAAATTACGATTGGTCGAGGAGCTAACTTCATCAACGGTTTTGAAGAAGTTTCTAAAATATCTTTTGCTTCAGATGGTTTCACAAGAGCTATGGCAGCACCAGTCAATCCCCATTTGAAAAATGTACGTCTTTTAATACTCATTATTTTCCTTGTTTTTTTAATTCAGCAGCTAACCAATTTTGAAAAATTGTCGCATTTTTTGTATGATCAGAACCAGAAACTGCGAAATTGTGTTTTCCAGAATAATCTGGTTTAGCGCACATAAAAATATAATCAACGTCTGCTCTGTTTAAAACAGCATCAACAACTGCAGTAGCAGGAATATAAATTGGTCCTGGAGGTAAACCGTTAATTCTATACGTATTATAAGGACAATCAATTTCTCTGTGAATATTTAACAATCGTTGAACTCCAACCAATTGATCTCCCCAACAAAATTTAAACGTTGGATCAGACTGCAATTTAATTCCTTGATTCACTCTGTTCAAATACAAACCAGCGATGATTGGCCATTCTTCAGGATTTTGAGATTGTTCTGAATACACAATACTCGCCAATGTAACAACTTGAGAAGGAGAATTCAACCCAATTTTATTGATTTTAGCCATTCTTACTGGTGTCCAAAAGTTTTTAAATTCTTTCGCCATTCTAGCAACAAATTGTTCTTCATCCGTATCGTAATACATTTTATAGGTATTCGGTAAAAATAAAGACGGAATTTGAGCCAGCGTAAAATCATATTTTTCTAAGGTCGAACCATTTTCAATTAGACTTACTAATGCAGTACTGTCTAACATTAAACAGCTAGAAACTTTACCTGCTAATTGATAAATATCTTTACAATTATTAAAAGTAACATCAACTTCTACTTCCGCATTTCCATTTCCATTACTATTTAATGTAAATCCGTTTAACAAAGCTCTATAAGAAGTACCAGCTTCTATTATATATTTTCCCGAAGCTAACTTTTTAGTATCTAATTTTTTATATTTTGCAACCGATAACAATGCTTCTTTATTATCGATTAATTTTTCTTTCACTAACTGATCCGCTAAACCTTCAGCACCAACTTTAGAATTAAAGAAAAATTCTTTTGACTCAGAATTCAACGTAGATTTTCTACCATCTAAAAACAAACTGATTTTACTTGAAAATAATACAATTCCAATTATACCAACAACACCAACTCCAATAATTATTTTTTTCATTCTTTTATTTTTTTTACAATAATTGTACGGGCCGATAATTATCCGCCCCTATCCAATTTATCTAATTACCCGCCCCTACCAATAATATTTGAAACAATATTTCATCTATTCTCTCACCTTTATCCAAATACCAATCTTTCCTAATTCCAATTTGCTCAAACCCGCATTTTTCAAATAGCTTAACGCTATTTGGATTATCTGCATGAATCGAACAAAACAAACTGTGAAATCCTAAAACCGATTTTGCATATTCTTTTAATAACTCTAAACTTTCTGATGCAAAACCATTGGAACGTTGATCGTGTTCACCAATTAAAATTCCTATTCCTGCTCTTCCGTGTTTGAAATTTGCTTCAAATAGATCAATTACTCCGATTGCTTCTTCCGTTTTATTTAAACAAATTACGAAACGCAATTGTCCTGTAGATCTGATATTATGAGCTTGATCGATTAAATATAAAATGTCTTGCATTGAAAAGGGAACTTCTGTATCTGAAACTTTCCAATGAGCTGGATTATTTTCCCATAACAAAATTTTAGTTGCATCAACAGGTTCTACTAATCTTAAATAAACATTTTCACCTTTAAACATCTCTAGTTAAGCCTTATTACTCAATTGTTTTAGTCGAGCTTCAATTTCTTCTTTTCCATAGGAAAGGATTCCTTTGAAATCTGAAGTCAAATTTAATCCAAAAACTTGATCGATTTGATTTTTCGCTTTAAAATAATTTAATAATTCTGATAATTTATAAACACTTTCATTAACATTGAAAATTTCGGTAATTGGAGTCAAGCAGGATGCTTTCGATTCTTCAGCAATTTTAAACCTTGAAAACACTTCTTCTACATAGAATTTATTGATATTAGCATCAATTTTAACAAAAAGACTACAAATCTCTTTTCGGCTTATTAATTTTACGATATCTTTAACAGGAATATTTTCATCCTTTCCTTTCACTTTTAAACTGAAATAAGAACCATCGATGATTACTCCAATATGCGGAGGAATTTTATTCGCATGCCAAATACACAAATAAAACCCAGCATTAAGATCTTGAAAATCTTTTAATTGAGAAATGGTTTCAAATTCAAAACTATACATTCACTTCTCCTGAAAAAACAAAAGTTCCTGGACCAATTAATTGAATTTCTTCAAAAACTCCCAAACTTATTTGATTAAACGAAACCTGTAAATTCCCACCTTTTACTTTAGCACTTATAGTGTGCTTTCCAAAAAGTGACTTTTTATGAGCTAATGCTAATACACACGCTGTAACTCCTGTCCCGCATGATAATGTTTCATCTTCCACTCCTCTTTCATAGGTATTTACTATCAAATTCTTATCATTCACAATCTCAGCTGAATTAACATTGATTCCATTCACTTTAAATTGCTCAGAATAGCGAATTCTTTTCCCAAATTCAACAATATTTAAATCTGATTTTGAGTCTATAAATCGTATATAATGAGGGGATCCTGTTTGAATTACATAATCTTCATCCAATCTTTCAACTTTAGAAACATTTCCCATTTCTATTGAAATAACATCGTTTACTTTTGTTCCTTTGTGCGGTCCATCTATTCCAAGAAAAGAGGTGTTAGATACATCAATCCCAAGAGTTCCAGCAAAAGCTACCGAACAACGAGCACCATTCCCACAAAAGCTTTTCGAACCGTCAGAATTGTAATAATCCACTTCAAAATCAAATGTAGAATGAGAATTTATTTTAATTAAACCATCTGCCCCAATACCAAAACGACGATCGCACAAAAACTGAACATTCTCAATTGAAAGTGAATCGTATTGACCGTTTAGGTTATCAAGCATAATAAAATCATTGCCAGTTCCTTGGTATTTGGAGAAATTAATTTTCATTTGATGTTGTTTAATGAATGTAAAGGTACTTATATTAATTAAAATATTTTGTTGAAAATAGTAAATTAGGTATTTGTTTGGGACTGAATTACGAGCAGAAATTAACTCATTTAAAGAGGAAAGTAGTAATTAATCAACTAATTCCAAGGCCTCTTTTTCTAATCTCATTTTTTCTTCTGCTTCTAATCTTGCTTTTATTACGGCATCTAAATTTTTATTCTTTTTCTCTAATTCTTTCAAAGGAATAAATCCTTTCCCTGTTAATGGAAATAATTCTTGTAATTCACCACTGTAATAAAATTCATAGCATAAGCCTCCAAAAGTATAATCTTTGTTTCCAACAATAAAATTAGATCCCCCTACACTTGGATTTTTATTGGGTTTACTCTTTTGATATCCCAAATTATATAAAGTTCCCAAAATTTCTGGACGATTAGCTAAAGTAAATCCATTTTTTTCCCAATGAGCTTGAAATTGACGTAGAAAAAAAGCGGTATATAAATAAGAATAAAAATGATCTCCTCTATTTATTAATCTTTGAATTATAATCGATTTATGTGCTTCAATGGTATCATTAACATATTCTGGAAATGAATCTTTTACATTTAAACATTTTTGAAAATAATCCCCAGCATAAAATTGACTTTTCTTATCAAATAAATTTTGTTCAATTTTAACTGCTGTATTTTGTAATATACCAGTTACTCCATAACCTCTATTCGTTGGGAGTATTAATCGATTAAAAGGAATAACATATTTCTTGAATTTTTCACGACCTGAGTTAAACATTCTCACCTGTTCCCCTACTAAACACATTACAATCATTCGTGATTCTACTCCTGTTAATAATGAAACAGAATCTATCGCTTTTTTATCTGCTTTGATTACTTTACAAAACTCTTTCCATTCTTTATAATTTGACCATGAGAAAACAGAAAGGTTTAAAACACTTTTATCCCATTTAATTTTAGAAATTTCTTTTTGATAAGATCTGTTTTTTTTCATTCCTAATTTGACAGCATCCAACATTCTCAAGGCAACAATAACATCTCCATTTTTTTGATAAGCTTCTAAAATTGTTTTCGCATTCGTGGGATAATATTTATGTAAAACACCTAACTGTCTGTACATTACATATTCATATCTAGCAACTGAAACACTATCCGTTTTAAAACCTTGATTATATTTATTCGCCATTTTAGAAAAATATCGACTATTTAAATCTGTTGATCCAGCCGTATTGGTCCATTTAAAATGAACTGCCAAAGCGGTTACAATAGCAAATAATGCACCTGCTGCTAATAAATGTAGTGTTGTAAAATAGGAATAACGAACGAATCTTTTTAATCGATTATATTTCTTTTCAGGTTTATGAAATATTATCTGATTTTCATTAAATTTCTCAGGTTCTTCTAGCACTGTAAATAATATTTAGACTCCAAATTTAAGATTTTTTTTTTGAATAATCTATTTTAGAAGTTAGTCATTCAAATAGTATATTTTCATTGAGTTTTCTCTATCTTTGTACTCTAATTAAAGATTCAAAATGAAATTCAAAGGGAAACGTACAGCAGCAAGTCAAATGAAACCAAAAGATCATGGTTTCAAAGTAACAGCGGATACTGAATTAATGTTATTTATGATTTCAGCTATGCCTGGAAAAAATAGAAATAACATTAAAACTCTTTTGAAAGATAAATTTGTTGAGGTAGACGGTAGAGTTCAAACTCAATTCAATTTACCTCTCCGTGTTGGTCAAACTGTTTCCATCCGTCCACGAAAAGGTTCTGTTCAACAAACGAACTACAGAGGTCTAGAAATAATTCATGAGGACAAAGACATAATCGTAATCAATAAAGAAGCTGGATTATTGACCATGGCAAATGATAAAGAGAAAAACAAAACTGCCTATGCTCTCTTAAGCGCTCATGTAAAAAAAGCAAATGCTGATAATAAAATCTATATTGTACATCGTTTAGATAGAGAAACATCTGGTTTAATTTTATTTGCGAAAAATGAAGAAATTAAAACAAAATTGCAAGAAAATTGGGATGACACAATTCAAGAAAGGACTTATATCGCCATTGTAGAAGGAAAAATGGAACAGCCATCTGGAACAATTACCTCCTATTTAACTGAAAGTGAAGCTTCAATGATAGTTCACTCATCGCAAAACCCTAAAAAAGGAAAAAAAGCGATTACGCACTATAAAACAATGAATTTCAAAAAAGGTTTTTCAATGTTGAAAGTAAATTTAGAAACAGGTCGTAAAAATCAGATTCGTGTCCACATGCAAGATTTAAAACATCCAATTATTGGAGATAAAAAATATGGTTCCACCTGCTCTCCTATTGAACGTTTAGGGTTACATGCGCAAGTTATTGCTTTCACTCATCCAATCACCGGAAGATCGGTTCGTTTTGAATCTCCAATACCTAAGAAATTTTTAGGAATGTTTTAATACATATTCCTATTTTATTGTTAATTACGAATTATTACTAATGAAAATAAATAGTATTGTTTAAAATTACATTTTATGGACTTAGATAAAATATTTAAAAACGACCCATTATATAAAACACCTTGGTTAGTTTTAATAATTTCTAGCTTGGTCATATTAAATTATTTCTTAATTAATATAACAGTTAATTTTTCAAACATAGATAATTCAACTTTCTCATTATTTGGCGCTCCAGATACTATAAACATTTATCAAGGACAGTTTTGGGGGATTTTATCTAACAATTTCATCCATACAAATTGGGCTCCATTACTTTTTAATATTATTGGATTATGGCTATTCGGCGCTTTCATTGAAAGAAGAATTGGTTATTTACGGTTTTTATACTTGCTTATCATTGCTTCAATAATTCCTTCTTTATGGCAATTGACAATGACAACTGAAGCTGGAATCGGATTAGCAGGTGTTAATTACACGCTTTTTGGATATATTTTAGTTCGTTCTAAAAAAGGGAAAGCCTTTAAATTAGAAGGATTATATTATTTCCTCATTCTAATGATATCTGTGTTGATCTACTGCAATTATATCAATATTTTTGAAGTTGATAAGTATAGAACTGAATCCATGATAATTGGTTTTTTATTAGGATTATTATTAGCTAGAATTCGCTACGGAGACAAGAAAAAACGCATCATAATTATTTCTTCTATCTGTTTAATTTCTGTTTCAACCCTTTTTTACGCTCCATGGTCTTCTGTGTGGCATGTTTTCAAAGGTATTCAATGTTACGAAAAAGGGGATGTTAAAAATGCAAAAATGCATTATAATAAATCGTTAAAATTAGAACCTAGAAATAAATTAGCCCTTGACAATTTACGAATAATTAAAATAGGGTATTTAATTGAAAAAGCCTATAATGCACATCTTAATAAAAAGTATTTATTGGCTAAAAAATATTATTTAGACATCTTAAAAATTGACCCTTCAAATCAAGGTGCTAAGGAAAATCTTGCCGCTTTACCTTAAATAGTTCAAACTTAAATTAAATCAATATACTAAATTTCAAATAGATAAACCTTCATTTCTATCTATTTGAAAAATAAATACAATAATTTTAAATTAATCTCGTTCTAATTGTAGAACAAAACACACTACTAAAAAATACAAATTATTTTAAACATTAAAAATACAAGTCAAATTGTATTATAAATAAACGACACCCCTACTTGTCGAACTTTATAGGAAAAAATACGAATTAAAAAACAAAGCATTCAATTTTTCGAATGTAGTCAATGATTTTTAAGTTAAATTCTAAAAACAAAGTAAGATGGTAGTAATTGGGAGTGTTATCGCAGTGGTTTCAGTTGTTTCTTTGTATGAATATTATTCAGCAAGAAATTGGCAACAAGTAACTTCAAACAGCAGAAATAATGTTGTTTTTGAACATCGAAATCAGAAATATGGAGCTTTTGTCATTCGACGAGATTATGACAAATTGTTAGTCAAAATTATTTTCGGATTCGGACTTATCATTTTTGGACTTTATGCCTATTCAAATTATTTTATCATAAGAGGTAAGTCTTTAAATATGGGGCAACAAGTTGAAACATATATTAATACACCTTTAATTTTAGAACCTAAAGCTGAACCTGAAGTCATTAAAAAAGAAAAGATTGACATAAAACCAAAAATTGAAAAACCAATAATTACTCAAGAATTTTTAACATTGACAGCAAGTGATGACACTATTAATAACAAGACTTTAAACACCGAGGAAATGACAAATCCAGGAAACAAGGATATTACTAGTGGTGAAATAGGTGGTTCTAAAGGAATTGACTCTTCATTTACAACGCTAACTGTAACAAATAAAGGTCCGGAAAAATTCCCTGATGTTAAAGCTCTTTTTCCAGGTGGCAATGAAGCAAGAATCAAATATCTGAACAATAATATACATTTTCCTGAATTTGCAACTGAAGGAGGAAAATGTTATATTCAATTCGTTGTAAGTTCAACAGGTGAAATTAGTTCAGTTAAACTAACTCGTGAAATAGAAAATTGTAGTGAATGCAATAAAGAGGCAATTCGAGTTATTAAAAACATGCCTAAATGGAAACCAGCGATTTTAAATAATGTTCCAGTTGATAGTTATTACAATATGACAATTAGTTTTGTTGTTGAATAAATACAAATAAAAAATCATATTCATTTTCATCTAAAATAAATAGATAAATCAAAACAAATTCTGAGATTGAAGAAGTATATTTGTCATACTAATTAAGATATAAATTTCAAAAAAATGAAAACATTAATAAAAATAATAGCAACTGCAAATATTTTACTTGTTTTACAAGCATGTGATCCAACAGGAAATCCATTTGTTCCAAGCAGTGAAACTCATTCTTCTGGAAAAACAACTATTTATATAGAGGATTCCTATCAACCTCTTTTCACAACATCCTTATCGGTTTTTGGATCACAAAATCCAAATGCACACATCAAACCAATCTATTGTTCTGAATACGATGTAATTCATGCTTTTCTAACAAAAAAAACGAAGTCAATATTTATTTCACGTGATTTCACTAAAATTGAAAAAGCAAAATTAAAAGCATCACAAATAGAAGTGAGAAGTGATAAATTAGCTGAAGATGCAGTTGCTTTAATAGTTCACCCTACTAATCAAGACTCTACAATGAGTATTGAAAAATTGAAAAATATTTTATTAGGAAAAGATTCAATTTGGCCGACATCAAAAACTAAAATAAATGTGGTTTTTGACAACGAAAATTCAGCTAACTTTAATTATTTAATGAAACTTGTTAACAATGCGAATATTTCAGCAAATGTATTTGCCGTTAAATCAAATGAAGAAGTGATAAACTATGTCAAAAATCATCCTGAATCAATCGGAGTTATAGGTGTAAATTGGATCAGTGACAAAGATGATTCTGAAGCTCTCGATTTTTTAAATGGTATCGTAGTAGTAGGTTTATCTAAAAAAAATGGTGGAGAATGTTTCAAACCTTACCAAGCTTATATCTTTGATAAAAGTTATCCCTTAACAAGAGAATTATGGTCAATAAACTTCTCTAGCAAACAAGGTTTAGCATCAGGATTCATTTATTTTTTAACAGATTTAAAAGGACAAATGATTATTAAAAAATCTAGTCTAGTACCTGCAAATTCTCCAATACGATTAATTCAGATAAACACAAAATAAACCTTTAACAAAAATTTTACATTTTATATTTTTAAAATCTTTAAATTTGTAATTAGTAAAAATTGGCAAGACTATTGATAATTAAAAAATCATTAAAAAAATTAAAAAACCGTTTATGAAAACATTTAAGATAATTGCTCTATCAATATTGTTTACTCAAACTTTGAGTGCTCAAACTCTTGAAAGTGCAAGAAAAAAAACAGAAAATGAACAATATGAACTCGCAGGTAAAGAATTCACTTCTATTATCTCAAAAGAGCCTACACGAGCAGACTATTATTTTTATTACGGTGAAAATTTCAGTGATAAAGGAGATTTAGATTCAGCAACAATAATTTGGAATAATGGAGCTAAAATCGATCCTTTAAATACATTAATTCAAGTTGGACTCGGTAAATCACTTTGGTTTAAAGGGGACACATCGGCTGCAAATGTTTATATAACCAAAGCATTAACTACTACTAAAAGTAAAAATCCTGAAATTTTACGTCAAATTGCAATAATTTATTTAAAAACTCCAAAATTTAAGAAATTAAATACATCGATTGCTCTTCTTGAAAAAGCGATTAAATTGGATTCTGAAAATCCTGATAATTTTTTAATTATGGGCGATGTTTTACTTGAAAAAACTCCGAATGAAGGAAGTCCTGCAATTAAAAATTATAATTTAGCACTTGCATTAAACCCTAAATCTCCTAAAGCTCTTATCCGTACAGGGAAATTATACCAACGATCTGGAGCAGATTCTATAGCAAATGTTAAATACAAAGACGCACAACTTTTAGACCCTTCTTTTGCTCCTGCCTACAGAGAAAATGCAGAATTAAACATGAAAATGGGACAATATTCCAAAGCAATCGAAAACTGGAAGAAATATTTAGAACTCAATAATAGCATAAGTGCTCGTTACAGATATTCAGCATCACTTTTTACAGGAAAAAAATATTGTGAAGTAATTACTGAGTTGAATTATTTAAAAGCAAATGGTATGGATAATTTCTATATCGAACGAATGTTAGCGACTTCTTACTGCGAATGTACTGAAAATGATGTAAAGGCATCATACATAAAAGGAATTGAAGCAAGTAAAAAATTCTTTGAAATTGTCCCACAAGATAAAATATTAGCCTCAGATTATAAATACAAAGGACTTTTATTATCAAAATCTGGAAGCGATTCATTGGCTATTATTGAGTTTACGAATGTGATAAATACAGATCCTACAAAATCATCAGAAATGTACTCTGAAATTGCTAAACTATATATGAAAAGTAAAGCTACATATCCTTTAGCAATTGTAACGTTGGAGAAAAAAAGAAATAATAAATTTTCAAATCTTACTTTACTAGAAGTAAATGATTTAGCAACAGCTTATTATTATGGTGAAAAAAATTATGCTTTAGCTGATAGTTGTTATACAAATTTAACAGTTCGTTCTCCTAAATATGCACCAGCCTATTTAGGATTAGGGAAATCAATTTGGAGACAAGATGTTAAAGGAGATAAATGGCTAGCGAAAGATGCATTTTCTAAATATTTAGAGTTAATTACTCCTGAAGACAAGGTTGCCGCTTCAAATAAATCTAAAATTATCGAAGCTTCTAAATATTTAGCAGAATATTATTTAAAATCTCCTGAAAAAGATAAAATTAAAGCAAAATCTTATTATAATACAGTAGTTCAACTTGATCCAAATGACGCACAAGCAAAAGCATTTTTTGCAGGTGCTGATTCAAAATAATTATTAAATATTTAATGTAAAAAGCAGATGTAACAATTACATCTGCTTTTTTTAGTGTTTATTTTATGAAAAAGACCCATGCAGCTGGGTTTTCTGAAGACAGAAAACACGTTTAGGATAACCGATAACCGCTGTAATCCACTGGTAAGATTTCTCTACTTTCATAGAAAGTTGTGGCCCGCCATTGGTTAACAAAGACTCTCCTTAAGGTAAAAAATATTGCTTCAAGAATAATCTGCATGGGCTCTCTTGCGAGATAGGCTACTATACCAACTCTGTGGATGAGCCTCTAGTACAAATTTAACTAAAAGATATTATTACCCAAATAAAATGCTATTAACTTATTGTTTTATTTGCTCGAATATTTTTTTTACATTCAAATTAAAAGTCCAAAAACAAAGCAATCGTTCAAAAGGTATCGTATCGAGATTTAACTTTTAAAGTGAATTATTCGTCTTCTAAAACTTCTCTTAATTTTTGTCTTAATAAACGATTATAAGTCTCCATCAAGAATTTAAAATAATTCTGAGTGCTTTTAGAAATACATTTTGTATACTGTTTTAATCTATGTTCAATATGCTCTTGAAGTGCTTCTTGCAAAGCTAATCCGTCAAAAAAATCTGTAGCAGCCGCTCTAATAACTTCAAAATGATTTTCCATCGAATTATCAACAGCAATTTTACCTTTTAAATTACTATCAAGGCATTCATAATAATTATCTTTTATATTGAAAGCCTCTAATTTATTTAATTCAAGTCTATCTTTAAGTCCTCTAGGAAATTCAAATTCAACTTCAAATTCCATGTCTTCTAATTCAGATAGTCTAGATTCTAAAAATCTGTCAGGAAATCTAAAAGCATCTTGCCAGTTTAAATAGTCTTGCCAATATCCGAAACGACGAACATTATTACCTAAATCAATTAATTTAAAAACACTTTTATTTGGTAATTTTCTAGAACCACGACCAATCATTTGATGATATAAAGTCAATGATCTTGTAGCCCTATTCAATATAATTGTTTGAACAGTTGGCTCATCAAAACCAGTTGTTAAAATCCCAACTGATGTTAAAATAGCATCAGGAGTATTTTTAAACCATTCTAATACTTCTTTCCTGTCCTTGTCACTAAAAGTTGAGTCGAGATGACGTATTTTAAAACCTCTTTTTTTGAACGTTTCTTCAACACGAATGGAAGTATCAATACCAGAATTAAAAATCAATGTTTTAGTTCCAACAGCAACTTCTTCATAAGCAAAAAGTAATTTTTCTTGCATAAAGAAATTCCCATACACTGAATCCGAACTACTTACAGTAAAATCACCGTTAGAACCTATTTTTAATCCGTGTAAATTCACATCATACGTAAATGTCTCAGCTGATGATAAATAACCTCCTTCTATCAAAGAAAGAATACTTTCACCAACAATCAATTTATTATAATTATCATTTAACGGCAATGCTCTATTGCTACTTAATGGTGTTGCTGTTACCCCAAGAATATTTACTTGCTCATAAAATTGAAAAATCTTTCTGAAACTATTATAATGTGCCTCATCGACAATCACTAATCCAATTCCTTCTAAAAAATTCTCATTATCTTGTAAACGATTATTCAACGTTTCAACCATTGCAATATAACATTGAAATTCATTTTGATCAGCAATAGCTTTTACATCGCTACTAATTACCATATTTTGAACTCCAATTGCAGATAATTGTTTAGATGTTTGAACAGATAATTCAATTCTATGTGTTAATATTAAAACTTTTTCGCTTGTTCTTTCAATAAATTCACGTGTAATTTCTGAAAATATAACTGTTTTTCCTCCTCCTGTTGGAAGTTGAAAAAGTAAATTGAAATTTTTACCATTTTTCTCTAGATCAGAAAGGATCGTATCAACTGTTGATCGTTGAAAAGGGTATAGTGTTTTTGCTTGGTATACTTCTGGTACAGTCATTTATTTCAGTGAAAATTGGGCTACAAAAGTACGCCCTTTTATTTGATTTTCAAAGAATACTTTGACTAAAAGATGAAAGACTAAAAGATTTAACACTCAACAAATAAATTTCAACAATATACAATACTGAAATACAATAATTTATCATTAATAATAAGACTTTATTTATTTTATAAAATTATTCAGTCATTTCGAACAAGTCTTAAAATCTTAAATCTTAATATCTTGATTCTATCACCCCCAATTCTTGTAATCCTACCCATTATTTAAACTTATGAACGTTTCTTTTTTTTTCAATAGAATCTCTTACTTTTGTGTTATTAAAATGAAAAATTAAAATTATGAATGATATAGAAAAAGTAAGATGTTTAATTATCGGTTCAGGTCCTGCAGGTTATACTGCTGCAATTTATGCCGCAAGAGCTGATATGAAACCTGTTATGTATCAAGGAATGCAACCTGGAGGACAATTAACAACAACCAATGAAGTTGAAAATTTCCCTGGATATCCTGAAGGAATTACAGGCCCAGCAATGATGGTAGAATTAGAAGCACAAGCGAAAAGATTCGAAACTGATGTTCGTTGGGGATTTATAGATAGAGTCGATTTTTCTGGATCTGTACACAAATGTTGGACAGAAGAAGGGAAAGAAATTCATGCTGATACTGTAATTATTTCAACTGGTGCATCTGCAAAATATTTAGGTTTAGAAAGTGAACAAAAATATTTATTAAGTGGTGGAGGTGTTTCTGCATGTGCTGTTTGTGATGGTTTTTTCTATAGAGGTCAAGAAGTTGTAATAGTTGGTGCTGGAGATGCTGCTTGTGAAGAAGCGCATTATTTATCAAAACTATGTACTAAAGTTACTATGGTGGTTCGAAAAGACGATTTTAGAGCTTCAAAAATCATGGGTGATCGTGTTCGAAAAACTGCTAATATTGAATTGATGTTCAATACAGAAACGGTAGAAATTTTAGGTAACGATGTCGTTAATGCAGTAAAAGTTAAAAACAACATAACAAATATTGAAACAGTTATACCAGCAACTGGATTTTTTGTTGCAATTGGTCACAAACCGAATACTGACATATTTAAAGATTATATTAATTTAGATGAAACAGGCTACATCAAGTATGAGCAATTAGGTACTTCTAAAACAAATGTACCAGGTGTTTTTGTAGCTGGAGATGCTGCTGACAAAACATACAGACAAGCAATAACAGCAGCAGGAACTGGATGTATGGCAGCTTTAGATGCTGAAAAATATTTAGCAGCCCAAGAACATTAAAATAAGAGTTATAATACCAAAATGGGATTCATATTGAATTCCATTTTGGTTATCATTTTTAAAATTAACCGTCTAACAAATCATTATCTCCTAAAAATACTTGATCATTTTTATTATCAGAAGGGAGCAAACGTAACTTTTCTTCAAGCTTAGAATATTTTTTAATGACCAATACAGTTACAATAGCTAAAGGAATCATTACTATGGAGTTGAATATCTGCCAATTTGTTGAAAAAATCAAATCATTTAATCCTTGATAACTTTTAGCATATCTAGACATTACCCTATCAGAAATCCCTTCAAATAACCATAATCCCCACCACCACGAAATCAAATTAAAATTAATTTCTTTTTTTTCGGTTACTTCAGCTCTATTGATTAGAATAGTAGATTCAAAAAATAATTCCTTCATAATAATGAATGGTCTTCCAAGGTTTAGGAATGGAACAAACCAACTTCCAGATGCCCATCCCTCAGAATGAGTTAAATTTTTCACTTTTAAATGTAAATTAAAGTAAGCCCTTCTGAACCACATTATAAATGTAATTGAAGAAACAATATAAAAAACTATATATAAAATCATTATGCTTAAATGCCTTTGATCATTAGAGTTTGCCATTTCGCTTGTAATTCTCCCTCCATTTAAAGCTTTATGCAATAAAATATTTTGAAAATAACATGAAATCATAATAATCATACTAATTCCCATCACTATCCAAATAAATATTATGGCTACTTTAGCTCTTTGATCATTAGGTCTTAATCTATTCATAAGTTCTTTTTTTTGCTAATATAGAAAAAAAACTTTATGCTGAATTTATTTTGCGGTATTTTCTAACATTGGTACAAAACTAAAATCGCCATAATCTTTCACATCTTCTGAATCTTCTGACGTTCTTGTTAAAACAACCATTTTTTGAACATTTCCTTCTCCTAAAGGAATAATTAACTTCCCTCCTATTTTTAATTGTTCAACCAATGCTGGCGGAATAAATGGTGCACCGCAAGTAACTAAAATATAATCAAATGGTGCAAAAGTTGGTAACCCTTTATATCCATCTCCATATGACAATCTAGGATTGTAATTAAAATGATTAATTATTTCTTTCACTTTTAAATGAAGTTCTCTCTGACGTTCAATTGAAAAAACTTTCGCCCCCATTTCACATAATATACAAGTTTGGTATCCTGAACCTGTTCCGATTTCAAGTATTTTATCCCCTTTTTGAATATTCATTAATTCTGTTTGAAAAGCAACAGTGTATGGATGTGAAATAGTTTGTCCTGCGCCAATTTGAAATGGCATATTACTATACGCTTGCTCTTGAAATGCAAGATCTAAAAAAAAATGTCTCGGAACAGCATTAAAAGCTTTTAAAATTCGCTCATCTTTAATGCCTTTATTTCTTAATTCTTCAATTAATTTATTTCGCATTCCTTGGTGTTTATGCGAATCTTTATATACTTTTTGCATAAAACAAAGATAATAGATTGTTTTTTAGATGCAAGAATTTATTTTAAAAAGGCATAAGACTGCAAGACACAAGATCGCTTTGCTTTAAGACTGATTTAATGGATTCAAGACGGCAAGACACAAGATCGCTTCGCTTTAAGACTGAATAGTTTTGTGTAAAACTAAGGTCTTGAATCTTGAAGTCTTCTAATCTTTCGTCTTGAAGTCTTTCATCTTTTAATCTTGAATCTTTACATCTATTAATCTAATTTACTATATTTGACAATCGAAAAAATTGACTCAAAAATGGCAATACCCAAAAAAGAATTAGAATTCAATCAGAATGATGATTTAATGCGCTTACGAATTTCTGCTTTAGAAAAAGAATTAGCAAAAATATACCAAGGTGGTGGAAAAAAAAGAATTGAAAAACTACATGAAAGCGGAAAGCTATCAGCTCGAGAACGTATAGATTTACTTTTAGATTCAAATACTGAAAAACTTGAAATTGGAGCTCTTGCTGGGTATAAAATGTACGAAGAGCATGGAGGCTGCCCTGCTGGCGGAGTTGTAGTTGTGATTGGATATGTTTCAGGAAGACAATGTATCGTCGTAGCAAATGATGCAACTGTTAAAGCGGGCGCATGGTTTCCAATCACAGGTAAAAAGAACCTTCGTGCGCAAGAAATTGCAATGGAAAACAAACTTCCAATTATTTACTTGGTTGATTCGGCAGGAGTTTATTTGCCAATGCAAGATGAAATTTTTCCTGATAAAGAACATTTTGGAAGAATTTTCAGAAATAATGCTGTGATGAATTCAATGGGAATTGTTCAAATAGCAGCTGTAATGGGGAGTTGTGTTGCTGGTGGAGCTTATCTTCCAATCATGTCAAGTGAATCATTAATTGTTAATAAAACAGGGACTATTTTCTTGGCTGGTTCTTATCTTGTAAAAGCTGCAATTGGAGAAACGATAGATAATGAAACACTAGGAGGCTCCGTTACACATACTGAAATTTCAGGAGTTTGTGATTATAAATCTGAAAATGATCAAGAATGTCTTCAAACAATACGAAATTTAATGGATAAAATTGGTGATCCTGAGAATGCTGGATTCAGTCGTAAAAAAGCACTATTGCCGAAATTCGATTTGAAAAAAGTATACGGAATCATGCCTAATGAGCGTGTAAAACCATATAATATGTACGAAATCATTAATTGCATTGTTGATGATTCTGAAATTACTGAATACAAAGCCGATTATGGAAAATCAATCATTTGTGCATTTGCTAGAGTTGATGGATGGAGTGTTGGAATTGTTGCAAATCAACGAGAAGTTGTAAAAAACGGAAAAGGTGAAATGCAATTTGGAGGTGTAATATATTCTGATTCAGCAGATAAAGCAGCTCGTTTTATTATGAACTGTAACCAAAAAAATATTCCTTTGGTTTTTCTTCAAGATGTTACTGGTTTTATGGTTGGATCAACAAGTGAGCACGGAGGAATTATAAAAGATGGAGCAAAACTTGTGAATGCCATGGCGAATTCTGTTGTTCCTAAATTTACGATAGTTGTCGGTAATTCTTTTGGTGCAGGCAATTATGCAATGTGTGGAAAAGCGTATGACCCTCGCTTGATAGTTGGTTGGCCAACTGCTGAAATAGCTGTTATGAGTGGCGCTGCAGCTGCAAAAGTTTTATTGCAAATTGAAGTAGCATCTTTAAAAGCAAAAGGGGAAGAAATTACTCCAGAAAGGGAAAAAGAATTGTTTGATTCAATTAAAGCTAAATACGACGAACAAACTTCTCCTTATTATGCAGCAAGTAGAATTTGGATTGATGCTATTATAAATCCAGCTGATACAAGAAAAGTTATTTCGATGGGAATTGAAATGGCGAACCATAAAAAAGCAGAAAAACCTTATAACGTTGGTGTTTTTCAAACTTGATCAATAATTTAAACTTACTTGATTATTAAATTTTTATTTTAAAGAATACATTATGCATTTAAACTGGCAAATTAAACCTTTTAGTGAATTATCAACTCTTGAATTTCATGACATCATTGCTTTGAGATTAAAAACGTTTATCATTGAACAAAAATGTTTATATCTTGATTTAGATGGGAAAGATAAAAAATGTTATCATCTACTTTGTAGGGATGGGTTAGGAAAAGTTGTTGCTACTGCTAGAATTCTTCATCCAGGAATTTCTTATCCTGAAGTTTCAATTGGAAGAGTGGCATTAGATCCTTCTGTGAGAGGAAGTGGAAATGGTCATGCTTTAATGAAAATATGTATGGATTATATTAAAGAAGAATTTGGAGATGTTGCTGTTCGTATTTCAGCTCAAAAACATCTTGCAGGTTATTATAAAAAGCATCATTTTATTTCTACAGGTAAAGAGTATTTAGAAGACGATATTCCACATGTTGAAATGCTTTATACACCAACAAATTAACTAATATGTTAAAAAAAATCTATTTTTTAGGAACAATTGCTATTTTATCTAGTTGTTCTTCTACAAATCTTGAAATGAATAGCCCAAGTAAGTCGGTTGTTACGAAAACCGATTTAAGTCCATCGTTGTTAACGGTTAATTCAAATTTTATAGATAGAACAATTCGTCCACAAGATGATTTTTTTCAATTTGCTAATGGTACTTGGGTAAAAGAAAATCCAGTTCCCACTTCTGAATCTCGTTGGGGTAGTTTTAACGAATTAGATTTAGAAAATAAAATAAAATTAACGGCAATACTAAATGATGCTGTTAAAGATACGGGTAAAAAAGGGAGTCAAAATCAATTATTAGGTGATTACTATTCTTCTTTTATTTCAATGGATGTAAGAAATCAAAAAGGGATTACTCCTATTCAAACTGATTTAGACCGAATCAAAAATATGAAGTCCAGACAAGAAATTGTTTCTGTTATCACGGAATCTCATAAAGCAGGAGTAAGTATGCTTTTTTGGTTTGGTGTTGATCAAGACATGAAAAATGTAACAAAACACATTTCTGGAATTGGTCAAGATGGTATCGGATTACCGAACTGTGATTATTATTTAAAAAGCGATAAAGTTGCAATTTTAGAAGCGTATGAAAAACATATAGTTGCTACTTTTAAACTTTTACAATACGATGATGCAACTGCTTTATCAATGGCTAAATCTGTAATTGCTTTTGAAAAGAACTTAGCTAGCTCAATGATGAAGCCTTCGGATTTAAGAGTTCCTGAAAATACTTACAATTTAAAATCTAAAGCAGAACTTGAAAAAAGTTTCGGAAAATTTGATTTCGAATCTTATTTAGGAAATGTTGGTAGTCAAACATTTGACTCAATTGTTGTTGGACAACCTAAATACATTGAAAAACTAGCAACTATTTTTGAAACAGAAGAAATGGATAACTGGAAAAATTATTTATTATGGTGTACTATCAATAGTTATTCAGGACGATTGAGTGATGAATTCGTTAATTTAAATTTCAAATTTTACGGTGGAATTTTAAGCGGAAAAAAAGAAATGAAATCAGCTACAGATAGAGCTATCGATGAAATTACAGGTATGCAATTTGGAGAATTACTAGGTAAAGCATTTGTCGATAAATATTTTTCTCAAAAGGCACAAGATAAAGTGAATTCAATGGTTGATAATTTATTATTTGTATTTAAAGACAGAATCAACAATTTAGAATGGATGTCTCCAGAAACAAAAGTTCAAGCCTTACTTAAATTAAATTCGATCGGTAGAAAATTAGGATTCCCTTCAAAATGGGAAGATTTTAGTAGTTTAAATTTCGAAAAAGACAATTACATTGAGAATATTAGAGAGATGAACTTGTTTGCTCACAAGAAAAACATGAATGATCTTTATAAACCTATTGACAAACAAAAATGGGGAATGCCGGCTCACATGATCAATGCGTATTACAATCCTTTGTTAAATGAAATCGCTTTTCCAGCTGGAATTATGCAATCTCCTTTCTTTGACGAAAACGCAGAAGACGCTGTAAACTACGGCTCTATCGGAATGGTAATTGGTCACGAATTCACACATGGATTCGATGACATGGGGTCAAAATTTGATGATAAAGGTAATTTCGTAAATTGGTGGTCAGAAAATGATTTGAAATTGTTTAACGAAAAAACTTCATTATTAGGAGAAACTTTTTCTAGTTTCTGCCCTTTAGAAGGCCACTGTGTGAACCCTGAATTAACAATGGGGGAAAATATAGCTGATTTAGGAGGATTAACACTTGCTTTCTATGCTTATAAAATGACGGATGAATTTAAATCAGGAATAGTAAAAGAAGGCTTCACTCCTGCTCAACGATTCTTTATCAGTTATGCTCAGCTATGGAAAATTAACTATACAGATGCTGAAATGAAAAACAGAATTGCCAACGATCCTCATTCACCTGGAATGTATCGAGTAAATGGACCATTGATGAATTGTCCAGAATTTTTCACTGCTTTTGAGGTGAAAGAGGGCGATAAAATGAGGAATGTGATTGGGAAAGTTGCTAAGATTTGGTAAGATTATTCAAAATAAAATAACAGGTCAATTCAAGAGTTAAATAGAAAACAGTTGATAATTAATTGAAAAGAAATCAATACTTTTTTTTTGTGAATCTTTAATTTTAAAATACTATTCTATGAAATTATATATTTTCTCAATTTTCTATTTAGCTCATTTTTTTCTGTATTCACAAAAGAATTCAATTTCACCATTGAAGTTGAATGAAATAATGAAAGGAAATGAATTTATTGGATTTCAACCAGAAAACATTAGATGGTCAATTGATGGAAAAACAATTTTATTTGATTGGAATCCAAACAATGAAGTTGGAAATTCTACTTACATATACTCTTTAGATTCAAAAAAATACAGTAAAGCCTCAAAAGAAGATTTAATTAATCAATTTGAAGCAGATGAATTACAAAGAAACTTTCAGGTATATTATTTCGCTATTGAAGGTGCTTTAATTGAATATGATTTAATTACAAAAAAGAACAAAATCATTTACCAAACGAGAGATCCTATTTCAAATATTCAACGAGTAAATAATTCTGAAAATGTTTACTTTCAACAAAATAACAACTTATATCTATATGATAACTTTAATAAAAATATAAAACAAATCACCAATTTCATTTTAGATAAAATTCCAATTCAAAAAGCAACAGACTCAACTTTCCTTATACAACAACAAGATGAATTGTTTCAATTCATCAAAGATAAAAAAACAAGAAACGAATGGAGTGAAAATCAAAATCGTACACGCTACTCCTTTCCATCAAAACACTATATTGAAAAAGGAGAATTGAACAACTTACAAATTTCAGCTAATGGGAAATTTGTCACTTTTAGAATACATTTTCAAGCAGAAGAAAAAACTACTCATATTGAAAATTTTATATCTACAGATGGGAGAACTTATACATCTCATGCAAGACCAAAAGTCAGTAATAATGATCCGAATAATAAATTAGGAATCTACAATATCATTTCAGATTCCGTTTATTTTGTAGATTTTTCTACTTTAAGTAACATTAGAAGTAAACCATCTTATTTAGCTGAATACAAAGATACTCTAAAAAAATATTTAACCGATAGAAATCTCATTCCTCATAGTCTTCACTTTTCAAAAAATGGATTATACTCTGTTGTAGATGTTAGAAGCTATGACAATAAAGATAGATGGATCGTAAACATCAACCTAATTGATGGAAAAATAAATGAATTAGAAACACAACACGATGAAGCATGGATTGGAGGCCCTGGGATTTCTGAATGGAATGAATCTGAAGGAGTGTTAAACTTTTTAAATGATGGAGAAACAATCTATTTTCAGTCTGAAATAACAGGATACTCTCATTTATACACACTCAATCTTAAAACAAAGATCAAGCAACAATTAACGTTTGGAAAATATGAAATTCATGACGTTAAACTATCCAAAGATGGAAAAATATTTTATCTGACTTCCAATAAATTACACTCAGGAAACCGTGAATTTTATTCACTTGAAATTTCATCTAAACAATTAAAACCAATTCTTACACAAGAAGGCGCACATCAAATCACACTCTCTCCAGATGAAAAAACACTTGCTATTCGTTATTCATCAAAAAACAAACCTTGGGAACTATATATTGCACCAAATATAGCGAACTCAAAAATGTTACAACTAACCAAATCCACTTCAAAACAATTTGACTCATATCCTTGGAGAAAACCTGAAACCGTTACTTTCAAAGGATCTGATGGCGTCGATGTTTATGCTAGAGTTTATTCACCTTCTGATTCAATAAAAAATAAAGCCGCTGTAATTTTTGTTCATGGAGCTGGATATTTACAAAATGCACACAACTATTGGAGTTCATATTATCGAGAATACATGTTTCATAACTTACTATCTGACAATGGGTTTACTATAATTGACATAGATTATAGAGCGAGCGAAGGATACGGAAGAGATTATAGAACAGCTATTTACCGTCACATGGGAGGTCAAGACCTTCAAGATCAAATCGCAGGGAAAAAGTATTTAGTAGAAAAAATGGGGATTGACTCAAATAGAGTTGGAATATACGGTGGTTCTTATGGAGGATTTATCACATTAATGTCGATGTTAGCAACTCCAAAAAATTTTCCATGTGGAGCTGCTTTACGATCCGTAACAGATTGGGCTCATTATAACCATGAATACACAAGTAACATTTTAAACTACCCCGACACAGATCCAAATTCTTATAAAAAAAGTTCTCCCATTTATTTTGCTAATAACTTAGAAGGGAAATTATTAATACTTCATGGGATGGTAGATGACAATGTACAATTTCAAGATGTAGTCCGATTAAGTCAACGATTTATAGAACTAGAGAAAACAAATTGGGAATTAGCCATTTTCCCAGTTGAAGCTCATGGATTCAAAGAAAGCTACTCCTGGAATGATGAATACAGAAGGATTTACGACTTATTTTACGAAGAATTAGTTTTGAAATCGAAGTAAAATAATTACCATTTTATCGAATAAAACTCATCAGTACGAAAACCTTCTCATTGACAATATTTCATGATTGAATTTTAAATTAACAAATGTTGAAAACTATTCTTCACATCTTTTTTAAAATCTTTTTCAAAGACGCTAGAATAGGAAAAAACCTTTCTGTATCTTTGTTAGATGGAGAACAAGATGGAAAACACTCGAAAACCAGCATCACGTGTAAAAAACCCGAATATACTAGCAAATGAACTCGGAAAAGTTCCACCTCAAGCTGTTGATATTGAACAAGCTGTTTTAGGAGCTATGATGTTGGAAAAAAACGCTGTAACAGATGTAATTGACATGTTATCTCCAAGTAGTTTTTACGATCCAAAACATCAATATATTTACAATGCAATTCGTGAATTATTTGGAAGTTCAAATCCTATCGATCTTTTAACTGTAAGTAATAAACTACGACAAAACGGAGAATTAGAAGCCGCAGGTGGTTCAGCCTACATATCTCAATTAACAAGTCGTATTGGTTCTTCTGCTCACGTCGAATTTCATGCACGTATTATCGCTGAAAAATACATCAAAAGAGAATTGATTCGAATGAGTGGCGAAGTAATTCGTGAAGCTTATGATGACACAACAGATGTTTTTGGAGTACTTGGTAAAGCTGAAGAAGAACTTTTCAAAATTGCTGAGAACAATATGGGTAAGAATGCAGACACCATGCAAAATGTTGTTCGACAAGCAATTGAAGAAATTGAAAAAGCTTCTCAAAACACAGACGGTATCTCAGGAATCCCTACTGGTTTTATGGATTTAGATAAAGTAACTGCTGGTTGGCAACGTTCAGATATGATTGTAATTGCAGCTAGACCCGCGATGGGAAAAACAGCCTTCGTACTTTCTATGGCTCGGAACACAGCAGTTGAATACAATATGGGAGTCGCATTCTTTTCATTAGAAATGTCATCTGTCCAATTAGTTAAACGTTTAATTTCAAGCGAAGCTAGAATTGACGCAAGTAAATTAAGAAAAGGAGATTTAAGAGAAGATGAATTTCAACAATTGCACTCTCGAATTTCAAAATTAGCCACTGCCCCACTTTTCATTGACGACACGCCAGGAATTAGTATTTTCGATTTACGTGCAAAATGTCGACGATTAAAAATGCAACACGATATTCAATTAGTAATTATTGATTATTTACAACTAATGACCGCTGGTGGAGGAAAAGGGCCAGGAAATCGTGAACAAGAAATTTCTAGTATTTCTCGATCAATTAAAGAAATTGCGAAAGAATTAAATGTTCCAGTTATTGCATTATCTCAATTGAGTCGTTCGGTTGAACAGCGAGGTGGAGATAAAAGACCGCAACTTTCTGACCTTCGTGAATCTGGAGCAATTGAGCAAGATGCAGATATCGTATCATTCATATACAGACCAGAATATTATGGTTTTTTACAAGATGAAGACGGAAACTCGAACGAAGGAGTCGGAGAAATAATTATCGCAAAACATCGAAATGGTGATTTAGAAAATGTAAGACTTCGATTCATCGGGAAATATGCTCGATTTGATAACATTAACAATTATAATGAAGATCCAATCCATACGCATGCGATTCCTTCTAGCATGAATTCAAATAACAACTTTGATAATCAAGGAGGAAGTCCTACGAGCTACACCATTTCAAGTAAAATGAACTCGTTTGACAAAGAAGATGTAGATTTTGACAATACAATAAACGATAATGCACCTTTTTAATTTAGGTAAGATAATTGCTTAAATTAAAAAGAAATACAAAACCACACATGATAAAAATTTTAATATTAACATTTATCTGTACTTTCAGCTTCAACAATTTGAAAGCAACACAGATTCTTGTACCAATGGACGAATCACAAACAAACCATTTAAAAGCGTATGGTGTAGCTTTTTGGCTTCTTGAAAGCGAAGTTGTTATTGAATGGTTATTAAATTATCGAGGTGGTTCATTTTTAATTCCACATTTAAATTCAGCGGAAGAAGAATTAATTTTACGAGGAGTTAAATATGAAGTTATAGCTGATGGACAAGCAAATAACATTAAAAACCAAATAGCAAATCCTGAAACAAATATGGAAGTTGTGCAATTGGAAAAAGCACCAAAGATTGCTGTATACACCCCTAAAGGCAAACAACCTTGGGACGATGCTGTAACTATGGTTCTTGAATATGCTGAAATTCCGTATGATAAAATATATGATTCAGCAATCGTTATGGGAATGTTACCCAAATATGATTGGCTCCACCTTCATCACGAAGATTTTACAGGTCAATATGGTAAATTTTATTCAGCGTATCACACGTATCCATGGTACAAAGATCAAGTTGCAGGATTAGAAGCTGATGCTAAAGCGTTGGGATTTGAAAAAGTTTCACAATTGAAATTATCAGTTGCAACAAATATTCAAAATTTTGTCATGGGTGGGGGATTCTTATTTACCATGTGTAGCGGAACAGATAGTTTTGATATTGCTTTAGCGGCTCAAGGAGTTGATATTTGCGAATCGATTTATGATGGTGACGGTAAAGATCCGAATGCACAACAAAAATTAAATTACAATAATTGTTTTGCGTTTGAAAATTTTACATTAGAACCAAATCCTTTGGAATATGAATATTCAAATATTGACGGAACAAAACTTCATACGAGAAGCGAAAGTGCTGATAAGTTTACTTTATTTGATTTCTCCGCAAAATGGGATGTTGTCCCAACCATGCTAACTCAAAATCATACAGATATTATTGATGGATTTATGGGGCAAACAACCGATTTCAAAAAAAGTTTAATCAAATCGAATGTATTGATTTTAGGAGAAAACAAGGCATTGGGAACAGCAAGATATATTCATGGAGAAATGGGACAAGGAACTTGGACATTTTACGGCGGTCACGATCCCGAAGATTATGAACACAAAGTAATGGATCCACCTACCGATTTAAATTTGCATCCAAATTCACCTGGCTATCGATTGATTTTGAATAACATTTTATTTCCTGCTGCTAAGAAGAAGAAAAGGAAAACATGAAAATATTTGATTTTGCAACTGTATATTTATCATTAAAAATAACCGTTCATACTTTTTTCAAAATAAAACTTGCATAATTAAAATAGTTGATATATCTTTGTCTTGATTTAGGTGGTTAGGTTAGGTTGATTAAAGAATGGAGAAAGGACGCCCGTCCCTTCTCCATTTTTCATTTAAAGATACTTCATTACTAAATCGGTTTTAAAATTATCTTTTATTTTCAAGCTTAATTTAATATAGTACTATAATGAAATTTACTCTACTAATTATTTTTTCTCTTTTAATCTCTTCCGTATATTGTCAAAATGAACGCTCTATCATTTGTTATAACGTCGAAAACTTATACGACACAATTGATGATCCAACAAAAAACGACAGCGAATTTTTACCTACTTCAAACAATAATTGGAATTCTATAAAATACTTTGAAAAATTAGCTCATATAAATAAAGTTTTTGATCAAATCAACAATCCATTAATTATCGGTTTAATCGAAATTGAAAACGCCACAGTAGTTAGAGATGTTGTTAAACATTCTGAAAGAATGAATAACAAATACGGAGTAGTTCATTATGATAGTCCTGATGAGAGAGGTGTTGATGTTGCAATGATATACGATAGTTCAGCATTAAAACTAATTAAATCAGGTTATATTCGCTATACACTTCCAGACACTTCATACTCTAAAACAAGAGACATCGTTTGGGCAAAATACAAAAATGGAAAAGATATTATTTATACTTTTGTAAACCATTGGCCTAGTAGGAGGACTGGTGAAAAAGTAAGTGAAATTAATCGAATTATTGCAGCGACAGCAGCTAGAAAATTTATTGACTCGTTAATGAACGATGATAAAGATGTAAAAATTGTTTTTATGGGCGATTTAAATGATCATCCTCAAGACAAAGCTCCACAAATGATATATGAAAAACTAACTCAAATGATCTTTCCAACATCTGGTGAATTTGGCGGATCTTATTGTTATAAAAATGAATGGGAAATAATTGATCACATAATGATCTCACCTTCAATGTTAACAAAAAAGGGAATTAAAGCTGTAAAAGAATCTGGTAAAATACATTCATTCGAATTCTTAATAACAGAATATAAAGGTGTAAAAATGCCTTTTAGAACTTATGCTAAGTACTATCTAGGTGGTTATTCTGATCATTTACCTGTTTCAATACAAATTACTTTAAATTAATTCTATAACCTAGAAGTTCAAATAAAATATCATCTTAACAATATCATAATATTGCCTTAAAGTTTGATTAAATCTAAATGATTTAATTTGTTAAATGATAAATACAACAATACCGCAAGAGTATCAAATTAAAGATTTCATCAATTCTACAGAATTAAATCTATATATTGAATTAGGAAATCTTGCAGCTGAAAATGGTGAAGAGGATGAAGCCAAAAATTGGTATTCAATTGGACTTCAACTTTCAATAAAAATGAAAAACAAAGGATTTGAAATTAAATTTAAACGATTTCTTTTTAGTTTGTTATAAAAAAATCGTCTACTATTGTTTAAATCTACTTTATAACATTCAAGTCTCCCTTGAAATAAAACTTTTTATCATTCAATCTATCTTTTGTCACAAGTGTCCAAATATAAACACCATCCGATACTGGTACACCTTTATATGTCCCGTCCCATTCAGCATTCATATCATTTGTTTTCCAAATCATTTCTCCCCATCTATTAAAAAGTGACATTGAAAAATTACTTTTTGTATCAAAACCAGAAACATTAAATTTCCATGTATTATTTAAATTATCTCCATTTGGTGTAAATGTATTTGGAATAAAAACCAACTGATCTTGAGTAACAACTACTTGCTTTAAAATACTATCAACACAATGTTCTGAAAACGCCGTTAGCATAACATTATAAGTTCCAGGCTCTCCAATTGGAAAAATTGAAGTTACATCATCTGTAACAGCAAAACTAGGTGAACCTCTTTCAATATTCCATTGATAATTAATTGCACCTGAACTTTCATTTACAAAATGGACAGTTGGATCATTAGCATTTACAACTTCAGGATTAAAACTAAAATTAGGTAAAGGTTTTGGATACACCGTTAATGCATTTGCTAATAGTAAAGTATCAGTACATCCATCAATTGAAACAACAGAAAGGGAAACGTCATATACTCCTGGAGCATAATTAGGCAATATTAATTCATTTTGATTTGTGAATGAAGTACCATTTGAAATTTCCCATACAGAACTTTGAATTTGAGAAGAATTCAACGTATTATTTAACGTAAATATTGCTGGTTCACATTGAAAGGCGTTATCAATTGTAAAAAACGGGATCACAAAAGGGGTAACATTTACTGTTGTACTTAATGTTAAAGTTGTTGATTCACAAGCATCTCTAATAGTGACAATATAGTTTGAAGTAGTTGTTACATTTGAATTTAAGGTTGTCCCGTTTCCGACAATTGTAGATCCTAAACTCCAAGCAATAGTATAAGGTGCTATACCACCAGTTATATTACTCACTAATAAACTTGCAGTTTGGTTTGGACAAATCTCAATTGGATTACTAATAACTGCATCTAAAGCGGGTAAAACAGTGACCAATATTGAATCTTTAGTCGAAAAACAACCACTTTGATTTTCAGCTTGAACAACAAAATAAGATGTAGTTGTTGGTGAAGCAGATTGACTTGCTGTAGTCGTTGTAAAATCTGTCCAATGATAAATAAAAGAAGTTCCTCCGCTAGCAGATGCCGATAAAGAAGCGGTACCATTTTGACAAATAACAACATCTGACGAAACAGTCATTGTAACAACAGATGTTGCACCTGTTAAACTTACAGTTGTAGAGGCAGTGCATCCAGATGCATTCTGTGACATTACTGTATAATTACCCGTAGCCAATCCAGTCTGAACATTGGAAGTTTGCCAATTAACACCATTATCAAAGCTATATTGAGTAGCATTTGATGCTGAAATAGTAATTGATCCATCAGGCATTCCAGTACAAAGTGAAGGTTCCACAATAGAAACAGTTTGAGTTATAGGAACTGATTGATCAGTAAGAGTTACTGAAGAAGAAACGGAACAGTTAGAAGCATCTTGAGACATTACAGTATATGTTCCAGCCATTAATCCTGCTTGTGAATTAGTAGTTACCCAATTCGTTCCTCCATCAAAACTATATTGAACAGCAGTAGGTGAAGTTATAGTTATTGATCCAGTAGTAGCTCCTGTACAAGAAGAAGGTTGAATCGAAGAAGTTGTTTGAGTCGGCATAGTTAATGTTGAAGTAACAGTAACAGATGAAGAAACAGTGCAACCTTCAGGATTTTTTGTCATTACAGTGTATGTTCCAACAGCTAAATCTGTTTTCGAATTAGCTGTTTGCCAAGTTACACCTCCATCAAAACTATATTGAACTCCAGTTGGAGAAGAAATTGTTATAGATCCATTTGGCGGTCCAGTACAAGATGAAACCGAAGTCATTGATGTTGTATGAGTCGGCGCAGAAGCTACGCTAATATTAATAGTATCTGTTTTTTTACACAAAGGTGCAAAAGTTATGTCGTCTATTGCGAAATCATTTCCAGTATTAATTGTATTTTGATTTACAATTTTTAAAACAGCACTTGTACTTGCTCCAGAATTCCAATTATCTGTAAATTGAGTCCAAACACAAGCTGTAGCACCCGTTGTAAAGGTAGAACCAATAGCTACATTATTTATGTAAAATTGTAAAACCCCTACATTTGGATCGTTCAAAGCATTTGAAATCCAAGCTCCTAACTGATAATCTTTATTCGGAGTAACAGTCACAGTCTGAGTCCAAACGAGTGAA
>OBEQ010604694.1_pt1 | contig 55209 bp, 52 predicted proteins | sample 1670901 | NCBI WGS metagenome assembly OBEQ01 (sample SAMEA104232315, study PRJEB22302) | groundwater metagenome | biome: forest; feature: aquifer; material: groundwater | place: USA | collected 2011-08-07 | depth 5.4 m
CGATTTGGTTTAAGTCAATGAAGTACTTCTGTCCGGTATTTGCGAGGTTAATCAGTTTTGCTTTCCAGACATTGTTTAAGGAATCTTTAATTTCGAATCCGACACTGGTGACATTGGGGGAATCAAGCTGAAAGACGATTCCATTGGGGAAAAGTGTGCTCAAATTAATTCCGTTGGTATAGCCGAAGACCACGCCACCAAATGAAGCAGCACTCGTGCCGGAATAATTGTTGGTCATGAAAGTCTTAGAAGCGATGGTGTTGGTGACAGTAGCTGCTGATGAGAAGGTACCCGGATCCACCAAAGGAAGCTGCGTGATTTGGGCATTCTGATTGGCTGCAGGCGGAATCGATGGTGTGAAGACAAATTGGCCCCAATCGATATTAAGGGTTTTCTGTCCCTGCCCTTCAAAAACAAAAACGATTTCCTTAACTTGCGTGCGATCGATGCCTTTAATCTGATTGGTGTTAATCTTATATTTTTGACCGAAGGTTTTTATATCGAATAGATTGACGTTCCAAACATTTCCATTGACATCTTTAATTTGAAATCCCATCTGATTCGTTCCGGTAGCATCAACTTGGAATGTAATGCCGGTCGGAAATAATTGATCTAAATTAATCGGATTTGCATAACTATAGACAACTCCTCCGAAATCATCCGTTTGCCCGCCGTTATAAGTGGCCTGCATAAATGTTTTCGAAAGAACTTGAATGGACATCGTTGCCGTCGCATCAGAGGTAAACGTCCCCGGATCTACTTTTGGAAGTTGTGTGATCGCTGTTGCAGCACCGGGTGCTATATAAGGAAAGCCGGCAAGTTTAATTTGTAACTTGCCGCTTTGATCAGCAGCATTTACGATTCCGTACTGACCACCATTCGCAAAAACAAAATTAAGCGCGATGATCTCGGACATTTTGAAATTACCGGGAATGCTTGGATGGTTCAGCGGCATATTAAAAGTTTGATAGGACGTTGTTAACTCATCAATTAAAAATTGGATCTTGACGTTCTGAGAATCAACGAGTTCAAATCTTAAAGGAACTTGATCTGAAGTTCCAACCATTGCATCTAAAGCAAGCTCAACCGGAAAGGTTCCGTTGTATTGAGTAAAATCAACCGGCGGATCCCATTGAAGATTCTGAGCAGCCCATAAATTTGCAGCTTGAACATCGTAATTCCAATGAAGTTCTTCAAAGGAAATCGGCGTAAACGAATTATTTTGACTATTCGGAGATGCTTCAAAATTTCGGACCAGGGGCGGTCTTGGTAACAATGCCCCGGTGGTATTTGCATAAAGAATGGGGTCAACGTGAATCGGTCCGGTTTTATTTTGACTGACTTCTTCCCTATATCGGTCGATTTGAGCAATATAGTTATTGAGAAGTTGCCGAACATCCGAAGAATCAACCTTGTGATTTTTAGTTAATTCTTGTACTCGTTCAATAAATTCTTGATACGTTAATGTGCCGAGAATTTGTCCCTTTTCATACATCCAAACTACATCTTGTCCAGATTCTGAACCAATCACATATTCAAGTCCTGTAGCCGTTCGAAGATCAATGTCGCTGGGACCACCTTCTTCTGTGTGAAAGTGCGCCGAAAGTGTTACGATTGAACTATCGGTAAGATTTTTAACCGGAGGAAGATTTCGAATTAATTCCTTATCCCCTGTCGAATAAATAACGACTAAATCACCAGCGACTAAAAGACCTACTTCATTTTCATATTTTTGCAAAGCATGTAAATCAGATAAATTTAAATCTTTTGCCAGATAAGCAACTGGCATGTTCGGCTGCAATTCATGAATGCCTTCAGCAGCTTGGTTGTAAACTTCGGTTACATTATTTTTATTTTCAGCGATTATATTTGATTCATTTTTATTTTCTAAATTGGAATCAGGCTGAGTAAATGGTGCGGAATTTTGTAAAAAATTAATTGTAGAATCAACGATGGGTTGTTCCGATGTTTCAACAACCGCATTTGAGGTAACTGGTTCTGTTGCGATTTGATTTTGAATTAATTGTGTTTTATCGGGAATTTCGTTCGAAGCAAAAGCGAGGGGAAAATTTGAAAGCTGGAAAGTAATTTGAAAAAATGCGGCAATCCAGTTTATTACTTTAAACCAGTTAGCCTTTTTTACCACTTAATTCACCAACTTTCACGGAGACTTTACTTCTAAATTTATAAAGTCTAAACTAATGGTAGCAAAAGAATAAAACTTTTTATTAGCGGTTAAATAAGTATACCTGCTAATAGTAGGATTTGTCAAATAAAGAATAGGGATATAACTCTTAAAAACCTGTCAGGTAACACCTTATTTTTTACCATTTAAATACTGAGACAAATATTTTCCAGTATAGGAAATTCCCTGGGAAGTCAATTCTTCAGGAGACCCAGAGGCTATAACTTGTCCTCCGCTTCGGCCTCCTTCAGGTCCTAAATCGATAATGTAATCAGCCATTTTAATGAGATCCAAATTATGCTCAACGATGACTACTGTGTTTCCGGCGTCTCGTAAACGAAACAGAGCTTTTAACAAATTAGCAATGTCCGCAAAATGTAAACCGGTGGTTGGTTCATCTAAAATATAAAGCGTCCGACCAGTACTTTTTTTACTGAGCTCACTTGCCAATTTGATGCGCTGAGCCTCACCGCCCGAAAGAGTGGTTGATGGCTGTCCTAATTTTAAATAGCCAAGTCCGATTTCATTTAACAAAACTAACCGTTCGCGAATTTGCGGAATGACCGAAAAAAAATCCATTGCTTCGTTAACAGACAGGTCTAAAACTTCGGCAATATTTTTACCTCGGTAATTCACATTTAAAGTAGCATCATTGTAACGTAACCCACGGCAGCTTTCGCAAAGAACATAAACATCGGGCAAGAAACTCATTTCCAATCGTTGATAACCTTCTCCTCGACAAGTTTCACATCTTCCGCCTTTTAAATTAAAACTAAATCTGGACGGATCAAAATTCCGCAATTTCGATTCGGGAGTTTGTGCATACAATTTTCGGACATGGGTGAATAAATCCGTATACGTAGCTGGATTTGATCTTGGAGTCCTGCCAATCGGAGCTTGATCAATTTCAATGATTTTATCAACTGCATCCAAATTTGTAATGCCTTTGAATTTTCCAACGTAATAATCCGTTTTCCATATGTGGTTGTGCAGCGCCTTAAATAATAAATCGTGCACCAAAGTGCTTTTTCCCGATCCGGAAACTCCGGTAACACAAATGAAGCAGCCCAATGGAAATTCGACATCGATATTTTTTAAATTGTGTTCCTGACAGCCGCGAAGCGTCATTTTCTTGGCTTTTCGATAATCGCGCCGGTGATGTGGTAAATCGATTCGAATTTTTTTTGACAAATACTGAGCCGTAAGTGAAACTTCAGATTTGCTCAATTCTTGAAGAGTCCCAATACCCGTGACTTCACCACCTTGCCGTCCTGCACCAGGTCCTAAATCCACCACAAAATCAGCGTGTTTCATGGTTTCTTCGTCGTGCTCGACAACAATCACCGTATTTTTCAAATCTCTTAGACGAATCAAGGTATTCAAAAGTTTTTCATTGTCTTTCGGGTGAAGTCCGATGCTTGGTTCATCCAAAACGTAAAGAATCCCGGTTAAACCAACGCCTATTTGTGCAGCAAGCCGGATTCGCTGAAGCTCGCCTCCGGCCAAAGTCGTAACAGTGCGATCCAATGTTAAATAATCTAATCCGACATTTTCCAAAAATTCAATTCTTTGACGGATTTCTTTTAGAATTGGTTCGGATATTTTATGCGGCGAACCTTGAAATTTTAAACCTTTAAAAAAGACGGACGCTTCGTCAATGCACAAGGCGCATACCTCCACAATGCTTTTTCCGCCGATTTTGACTCCCAATGATTCCTGCTTCAACCGTGCTCCTTTACATTCCGAGCAAATATCTTCACGGATGAATTTTCTCACTTTACGTTTAATTTCTTCGGATGAAGTTGAATAAAAAAGATCCTCTAATTCTTCAATGAGTCCCGTGATGTCACCGGTTCCCCAAAACAACGCGTCTTTAATTTCTTGCGAGAGATCCTGAAAAGGAGTTGATAAATTAAAATCAAAATGTTCACGCAGTTCATAAACCAAATCTTCAATCACATATTGATTAAATGAAAAATAGAGCTCTTCGTTTATTGCTCCCTTTAAAATCGGCTTTTGTGGATCTCGAATAATTTGGTTCACCGTCACTTGAGACAATTTTCCGATTCCTCGACAGCGGGGACAAGCACCATAAGGACTATTAAATGAAAACATATTCGGCTCAAAATCTTTGAAATTAATTCCGCATTTGGGACAGGCCATCTTTTGAGAGAAAAACAGTTCCTTTTTCTTTTCTTTCTTATCCGAAGAAACAATATCAAGAACGCATGTGCCTTCAACCAAATCCAACGCGGTTTTTACAGAACGGCTGATACGTTCGGAATTTTTATTCATGCGTTCAACCGTATCGATAAAAACCTCAATGTCATGCCGTTTTGATTTTGCAATTTTGATCGGCTTGCTCAAATCATGAAGCTTGTTATCAATTCGAATATAGGAAAATCCTTTGGCAAGAATATCCTGAAATAATTTTTTGTATTCACCTTTACGTCCTCTGACCAGTGGTGCAAAAATTCCGATTTGGCTTTTTTCGGGAATCATATTAATTTGCGCCATGATTTCATGAAAGGTTTGCTTCTCGGCGCGTCTGCCGCAATGAGGACAAAATACTTCTCCAAGTTTGGCATAAAGGAGCCTTAGATAATCGTAAATTTCCGTAACGGTTGCTACGGTTGAACGAGGATTGTGAGGAACTGTTTTTTGCTCGATGGCAATACTGGGAGAAAGACCGGAAATAAAATCAACGTCCGGTTTTTTGAGACGCTCTAAAAATTGCCGCGCATAAGAAGAAAGACTTTCGAGATAACGCCTTTGGCCTTCCGCATAAAGCGTATCAAAAGCGAGAGAACTTTTTCCCGAACCGGAAAGACCGGTAATGACAATTAATTTATTTCTGGGAATTTCTAAACTGATGTTCTTAAGATTGTGTTCCCGGGCGCCTCGAATAGTAATTTTTGTTTCCATAAAACACGACCATACAAAATTGTTTAAGTTCCGATTTTAATGTGACTCAAAATTTTATCCAGCATTGCAACGGCTGAACCAATGGCTAAAGCGCTTGTTTTCGGATTTTCTTTTGATGGCAAATTGATGACTTGGGTCAGCGCTTGCCCATAACTACTTTTGATTTCAATCTCGTGTATATTATAACGATAAGTAGGCGACGTAAAAATTCGGACCTTTGTTTTCTGCGGGCCAATTCCCGCCAAACTTAAAGTTGCGGCTACATTTACATTTTCCGGAAAATTTTCAATTGCGCTGAGCGCATTTCCTTCAAAAATAAGAGTTGGCTTTTTAACTTTCGTTGCTTGAAATCCCTGCTCCACAAAGAAAGGTGCTTGTCTTAAACTTTTAAGCGGCTTTCGCGTCGTAATTTGAACGCTCTTGATACTGCCTGTTTTGGCGGCTAAAACTCCGTCAATTCCTGCAATTGCACCGGAAGGAATATAAACTCGTCCTTTTGACCGCTCAAGCAAGCCGGAAAGATTTTTGATTTTTAAAATTCCCCCGACACTGAGGACTAAAATTTCTTTTCCAGCCTTTAAAACCATCGGCACCACTTCTTGCGATGCTTTCACAGAAGCAGCTTCGATAATAAGATCGCTTTGCCGAATCAATTCTGAAATTGAAACAACATGAATATCTTTTCGTTTTAATAATTTGAGAAGTTTTGATATTTGTTCGGGATGGCGATCTGAAACGCAGCTGAGACGGGCTTTGTCAGAAAATTTTTTTAAAACCGCTTTGGCAAGTGCAGAACCGATGGTCCCACATCCGAGAATTCCGATTTGAATCATAACAACTTTTCATTTTCTTTTGATCGGTCGATTTTTATCATCCACATTGATTATTTTTGGCTGATGACTTTTTGCTTCCTGATCAGGCAAACCGCAAAAACTCATGATGAGAACTTTGTCACCCACTTTGTTACGAAGCGCAGCGGCTCCATTTGCACAGATTACCCCCGAATCCCGCTTGCCCGTAATCGCATAAGTTTCAAGACGAGAACCATTCGTAATGTTGGCTAATAATACTTTCTCATATTGAATGATATTCGCTTCTGCCATCAATCTTTCATCGATGGTCACACTTCCCTCGTAGTCGACGTTAGCGTCGGTTACTGTAGCCCGATGAATTTTGGATTTGAGCATTTGTCGAATCATAACTGTCCCAGCCGGAAAAATAACCCTTTCCGAAACTTAATATTTTAGCGCTTAATCACCATATTATCAATTAATCTTGTGCGACCCACAAAACATGCAAGCGCAATCAAAATTGGAAGTTTTATCTTTCGAACGGATGTTAATTTCTGAGGATTCACTATTTCAATATAGTCAATTTTATCAACGTTAGGTTTTAAAATCATTTCGATCATTTTTTTAACACGCATTGGATTTGTCTCTTTTGAGTCAATCATTTTTTTAGCTTGGACTAACGATTGATAAAGAGATTTGGCATGAATTCTTTCTTTTTTTGAAAGATAACGGTTCCGCGAACTCATCGCCAAACCATCTTTTTCCCGGATGATGGGACAGGTTTTAATGGTAACATCCAAATTTTGAGTTCGCACCATATCTTGAACCACTTTTACTTGTTGATAATCTTTTTCTCCGAAATAAGCACGATCCGGTTGGACAATTTCGAAGAGACGATTGACGACGGTAACCACGCCTCGAAAGTGACCGGGCCTTTTTAAACCGCATAAATGACGCGCTAACGGACCTGGATTAATATAATTCTTAAACCCTTTTGGATAAATTAAAGATCGGCTCGGTAAAAATAAATAATCAACTTTTTTCGCTGCTAAAAGTCGTTTGTCCTGATTTAAATCTCTCGGATAATTTTTGTAATCTTCTTTCGGGCCGAATTGGGTTGGATTGACAAAAATACTAACAATCACAATGTCATTTTCCTTTCGCGCACGCCGAACCAATGATAAATGTCCTTCATGAAGATAGCCCATTGTTGGCACAAAACCGATACGTTTATTTTTTTTCTTAAGACGCATGATGATGTGATTTAACTCTTTCGGATTCTTGATGATCTTCATGTCTTGACTTGATCTAATAATTCACAGATACTTTTTTTGAAAACTGGATGAACGAAATCAGATCTCAAATCCCAAAGCGGTTTTAACACAAACCACCGTTCGTGTAATCTTGGATGTGGAACGATTAAATCTTTTTCATTGATCACATAATCTCCATATAAAAGCAAATCAAGGTCGATGGTTCGTGGACCGTTCTTTTCAAATCGCTTGCGTCCAAGTCCAGATTCAATGATTAATAACACTTTCAGCAACTCCTGGGCCGTCAAATCGGTTTCAATTTCCCAAACGGTATTGAGGAATTTTCCTTGTTTCGGAGCTCCAACAGGATCCGTTTCATAAATTGGTGCGGATCGATTAAATCGGATTTGCGGAACTTTGATTAAATTTTCTTTTGCTTCTTCGATGGTTTCTTCGCGATTGCCTAGATTCGAACCAACCCCGATAAAAGCGGTGGAAGACATGGAATTAATGAGTGTGGAGGCGTTTAATCCGCTGGACTGCCTCTTCAAGGCGGCTTTCTTTCATGGTAAGCGACATTCGGAAATAACCTTCTCCGTTGGGCCCAAATCCGTTTCCGGGGGTTACCACAAGATTGGATTCTTTAAGCAGCTTCGCGGCAAGTTCTTGGGACGTAAATCCCGGCGGAACGGGCGCCCACACATAAAATGAAGCTTTAGGTTTTGAAATTTTCCATCCCAGAGAATTGAGACCTTCGACAAGTATGTTTCTGCGACATTCGTAAATTTTACAATTTTCCTGAATGAATTTACTTCCGTCGTTCAGTGCTTTAATACCTGCCCATTGAATCGCTTGAAAAATTCCAGAGTCGAGATTGGATTTTACTTTTGCCAATAATTCCAAAACTTTCGAATTTCCGCAGGCAAATCCAATTCTCCATCCAGTCATGTTGAAACTTTTCGATAATGAATGAAATTCAACGCCGATTTCTTTTGCTCCATCCAGTTCTAAAAAACTCGGAGCTTTATATCCATCGTATGAGATTTCTGTATAAGCTGCATCATGACAAATCACAAACTCATGTTCTTTGGCCAAGGTAATTGCCTGTTCAAAAAATTTCTTTTCTGCGCATGCGGCAGTCGGATTATTCGGATAGTTGAGAAACATCATTTTTGTCCGTTGAAAAATGCCAGAATCAATGGATTTAAAATCAGGAAGATAATTATTTTCTTCTAAAAGCGGCATCAAAATAGGTTCCCCGCCCGCAAAATAAGTTCCGGATTTATAAACCGGATAACCTGGATCCGGAACCAAAACAACATCGCCTGGATTAATGAGAGCCAGAGGAACATGACCAATCCCTTCCTTAGAACCAATCAACGGCAGTACTTCACGATCCGGATCTAAACTGACATGAAATCGATTTTTATACCATGCTGCAATTGCTCGTCTTAATTCCGGCATGCCCTGATCTAAAGCGTATTTGTGATTGGCAGGATTTTTAGCAGCTTCATTGAGAGCCTCAATAATAAACGAAGGAGTCGGTAAATCAGGATCGCCGACACCCAAATCAATGACATCTTTACCCTGGGCAATTAATTCCCGCTTCATGCGGTCGATTTCCGCAAATAAATAAGGCGGCAATTTTTTAAGGCGATCAGAAGCTTCAATTGGTTTCATGACTCGTTTCATTAAGAACTTTCGTTAATTAATTACTTTTTGATTAGTTGCTTAGAGGGCAAATTATAACAGTGCGGTGATGGAGGTGTCAAAGCGGGAAAAACGGCTCCTTAGGCAATGGTAATCTGCTGAACATTCTCACCATCAGCATCCAATTGAACTTTCATATTTTTATGGAGGTCTTTGACTGAAATCGATTGAAATACGATTTCGTTGGGAGAAAGCAATATATCTTCCTGGCCTTTTTCTCCCTCCAACTTTAGTTTGATTCCTTCTTTAGTCTCCTTTAATGCAACCACTTTTTTCGGTACATCCACCATCTTTGCTGGTACGTCAGTTACCTTTTCTGATGAGTTGACGCTATCTGTGGACGCAGAGACCGGGCTAGGATTCAACTGAGTAAAAGAAGCGTCTGGAGGAAGCTTTGAAATGTCATTTAATTCACCTTCTTTTGATTCACTCCCTTTTTTTGGCGAACCTGAACCCGCTGGATTTTGAGCAATATTAGGAATCTGAGGAATCTTGGGTATGTTAGGAACTTGAGGTATTTGGGGAACGCTTGGCACTTCGGGAATATTCGGAAGATCTGGAAGACCCAAAGTTTTAGCTGAGTTATTACCAAAAGGAGAGTGCATCCCTTTCACTCCCTTAAATCCAACAACAGAATGTACGCCGCCGGATGACAACAATATGGTTTGGCCTTTTTTGATTTGATGAGCAGGAAGTGATTCCTTAATTAAAGTCTGATTGCTGATAAAGAAAACAGAAGAACCCTCGTCTGTCTTAACCGTTAATTCGAAACGGCCGTCATTCAGAGCTTTTATTCCTTCAATGGTGCCTGATATCGAAACAGGTTGCGCTAAAACAATTGAATTCAATGAAAAAGAGCAAAGAACCAAAGAGACGAGCAAAAAATTCTTCATAAATTTTCCTTTTCTTAGCAGGACGTATCTTAACATAGAAGTGAAAAAATCTCTGTAATTAAATCTGAAAGGTAAAGCTGGGATCCAACGAATGAAGTTGATATGCTTTCTGCAGAAGTTCTTCCTTGATCCAGGACAATCCGGTTTTTAAATATAAAGAATAAAGATCCAAAAATTCATTTTGTTTCGATTTCAATTGATCTTCAAAATCAATTTCATCTTGTAAACACAAGACCAGGATATTTGACTTCATAACAAACCTCGCATAAACAGTTAAAATGCCTGTTCAAATCTGCGCCGGAGATCAAAATCAGGGACTCTGCGCATAACCAGATTCAAACGAACCAAAAGCCGTTTGCGGAGAGAAAGATCGTGTGTCTCATGCCACATCGAGTACATCTTCAAAAATCGAGCTTCCACTTCTTTTCTGTTAACCGGCCTGGCGTGTCTGCGTTTCAACAATCTGGATATCATCCTTCATTCTCCTCTCAACTCTTACGCTGCTTCCTTCGTGTTTAGATCAAACTGAAACGTAAATGTCGGATCGATTTCCTTAAGTCGCTCAGCATGACTGATCAAATTTAATTTTGCATTTACTCCTTTACTTCTGATCCATTCTGCATAGCTGTCTAAAAACTGATCAATCGCCTGACTCATCTTCACTTCCCGTTCATACCGTTTCACGTCACGGCAAAACTTCTGAAATGGCTCGTCATGAAAGTGATTTGTAAAATGAAAAAACTCTTTGCGCGCAAAACGTAATATGGTTTGATATTTTTGAAAGCCGCCTGCCAATTTTTCTAAAACTGACCCAACAGCCGTTTGCCTGCGGTAGATTTTGCGGTTGTAAGTTGCTGCTTGCTTGTAATAATTCTGTGCCATACTAAAAAATTGTTGTTCCGTTTTTCCGTATAAGTTCTGCGCATTTTCAAGATTTTGAAAAATGCCAAGATGAATCATTAAATTGTCAGCGTTGACTTTGTAAATAAAATACCGAATGATCCGGTCTTCATTGCGGTCAACCAAATCGGCCATTTCACTGATGTTTTTACTCAAATACCGGCGAATGGCATTTTGATAATCTGGCAAAGAGGCTGCGAAAAGAAGATGCGCTAAGTAAATGTTGACGTCTTCATCAAATTGTCCATCATTTGAAGCTAAACGGCAGGCAGTTCGGGATTTTAATAGGGCATTCAATAGATACGAGATGGAAGAATCCCGCTCTTGCTTGGGTATGTCAAAATAGAAGCTTTCTTTTTCTTGCATCGTCAACCTCTTATTTAAACTTTATAAATGGTTTAAATTCATGGTCTAAAAAAAAGATACTTCCAAAATCTGGTTAAAAGGTACCATGCTGATTTCTAAAAGTCAAAAAGGCGAGATTTCCCTGAGTTTTAAGCTAAGTTCTTGTAATAAAGGAGGTTACGTCTTTTGAAGGAAAGGCTTTATTTCAGCTAAAAATTTAGGTGTTTTTAAGGGGTATTCCAGGCGATATTGCAAGAAACGGTGATGAATCAGTTTCAACTCCTTTTCGGTTTGCTGGCTTAAGCTTAGCCTAACCGCCTGATTTACTTCAGTTTTAAGAAAATATAGAACACTTTGAATTGTGCCTTTCGAAATTTTAATCGTCCCGGGCTCTCCGCGGTCGCATTGAGGACAGATAATCCCGCCCTGTCTGGAACTAAAAAAAGCCTGATCCAAATTTTCTTTCCGGCATAGAACGCAATGGTTAAAAATCGGAAGGAGTCCGATTGTTTCCAAAAGCTTCACCTCAAAAATCCTGAGGATAAGAGAAGCAGGATATTCACGCAATAAGATAAATGAATCCGTCAATAAATCAAAAACATTGGGATACGGATCGTACAGTTCAAATAAAACGTCAATCAGTTCTACCAAATAACTTGAGTATCCAAAAAAAGTCAAATTATCACGCAAGTAATGATTTGAATTCAAAACAACCGTTTCAGAAATAAGATGCGTATCGGACTTTATTTTCTCGTAATAAACAACCGATAAATGAGTGAACGGTTCAAAGCGGGCGCTCAGTGGATTTTTCTCACGTCGGACTCCTTTGATAAGTCCTCGAATCTTACCGGCCTCGCGGCTAAAAAAAGTAGCTAAAATGGAACTTTCGCGGATTGACATACGCTTCAAAACAATAGCCTCTATTTTCTTGATCGCCATCTTTAAATTATCCGTTTGATATTGTTTTTATAAAGCGCGAGCAATTTATTTTCTTGCTGGCGTATTGCTCTTTTTTCTTTCATCGTCTTATCTTTATAACCAGCTAAATGGAGAATGCCATGACAAATATACCGAGCTAGCTCTTCTTTAAAGGAAGCTTGAAAAAGAGGCGCTTGGATCAAAGCTCTTTTGGGAGAGATAAAAACGTCGCCTAAAAAAATAGACTTTTTTTGATTCAAAGGAACGCCCAAGAACGGAAATGCAATGACGTCGGTTGTCCAAGCATGATTTAAAAATCTTTGGTTCAGCTTCTTGATCTGAAAATCCGTACCAAAAATAATGCTAAGGCGGGTATTTTTAAATCTGAGATGATTTAAAATATGAAGCGTTAGTTGACCAACCGCTTTTTTTCGAATTTGAAATTTCAAGTCACAGTTGGAAACGATAACTTGATTGCGGTTTTTATTTATGATTGAAATTCCGGCCACCTATTTTCGCTGTTGCTCATGCTGCTCGTAAGCTTTGATGACATCTTGAACCAATTTATGACGAACAACATCTTTTTCATTTAAATAACAAAATTTAATTCCTTCGATATTTTTAAGTATATGCTGTATTTCAACAAGACCTGATCGTTTCCCGCTGGGCAAATCAATTTGGGTCACATCACCTGTCACGACTACGCGAGATGAAAAACCAAGACGCGTCAGAAACATTTTCATCTGTTCATGTGTACAATTTTGACCTTCATCTAAAATGATAAAACTATCATTTAATGTTCGGCCTCGCATATAAGCGAGCGGGGCTACTTCGATTAAACCGCGCTGCAAGTAACGGCTGGCTTCTTCGAAGTCCATCATATCGTAAAGCGCATCATAAAGCGGTCTCAAATAGGGATTGATTTTGGCGAGTAAATCTCCCGGAAGATAACCGAGACTTTCACCGGCTTCAACCGCAGGCCGGGTCAAAATAATTCGCCCAACTTTTTTTCTTTTCAATTGATCAATAGCCGTTGCCATTGCCAAATAAGTTTTTCCCGTTCCTGCCGGCCCGATTGAAATGACAATATCATATTTGGCCATTGCCTGAAGATAGGCGTCTTGATTGGTACTTTTTCCTTTAATGATTTTGCCTTTGTGGAAAAAAGAAACATCTGATCGATCTGCATTACTGGTTTCAGTGCGTTCTTTCCGCTTCATTTCAATTTTAGGCTCATCTTGTTCTCGAATCCGTTCCAATTCGGTCATAAAAAATTCAACCGCAGGCTTCACATTTTCTTTCGAACCAGAAACAACCAAACGATGATTGCGGGCGGAAATTCTAACTTTAAATTTTTCCTCTGCGAAACGGAGCCGTTCGTCAAGACTTCCGTAAAGTGTGATGGCTTCCTCGTTCGAAGTTAACTTAATTACTTTTTCCAATGAATCACCTATTTAACAATAGTTAAATGCAGTTCCTTTAATTGCTTGGCAGATACCTGTGACGGCGCATCCGTGAGGGGGCATGCTCCCTTTTGAGTTTTGGGAAATGCAATGACTTCGCGGATAGAATCTTTTCCAGCCAAGAGCGCACACAGTCTGTCAAGACCAATGGCAATACCGCCATGCGGCGGAGCGCCGTAGCGAAGCGCTTTAAGCAAAAAACCAAATTTTTCTTCCGCTTCTTGATCCGTAATTCCAAGTGTTTGAAACACTTTTTTTTGCACGGTTTCCTGGTGAATACGAATACTCCCTCCGCCCACTTCCGTTCCATTTAATATAATATCATATGCCCTGGCTTTGACTTTGAGAGGTTCCTTTTCCAGATGTGCCAAATCAGCTTCCTGCGGCGATGTAAACGGATGATGAACGGCATCGATGCATTTTTCATCTTCATTCCAAGAAAAAAGAGGAAAATCGACAACCCAAGATAAGTTCAGTTCATTTGATTTTTCCGTTAAGCCTAATAGAGAAGCCAGCTTTGTTCTGAGTGCACCCAAAGCGGTGCAAGTCGATTGCCATTGATCAGCAATTAAAAATAACGTATCGCCAGCTTTGGCTTGAAACTGATCTCTCAACTTTTTTTGTTGATCTTCGCTTATAAATTTCGCTACGGGAGATTCAAAAGAGGTATCCAAAACCTTCAACCACACGAGTCCTTTTGCGCCGAATCCTTGAACGTAAGTCGTTAATTCATCAAAATCTCCACGTGAAAAATTTTTGCCTGTGACTTTAAGACCTTTGATGACTCCATTTTGTTTAATCACTTCCTGGAAAATTTTAAATTGAGAACCTTGAAACAATTCAGAGACATCTAAAAATTTAAGGCCGTATCTTAAATCTGGCTTATCAGAACCGTAATGATTCATCGCGTCTTGATAGCTCATCCGCGGAAGCGGAGTTTTGACGTCAACATTTCGAATTGCTTTTATAATTCGGGACAAAAGACCTTCTATGATTGACATAATGTCTTCCTCAGAAACAAATGACATTTCGACATCGATTTGTGTGTGCTCTGGTTGACGATCCGCTCTTAAATCTTCGTCGCGAAGACACCGGGCAAATTGAACGTACCGGTCAAAACCGGAAACCATTAATATTTGCTTGAATAATTGAGGAGACTGAGGCAAAGCATAGAAACTTCCCGGCTCAAGTCTTGATGGAACCAAAAAATCCCGCGCACCTTCCGGAGTGCTTTTCGTCAGCATTGGTGTTTCTACTTCAATAAAACCATTTTCGTCGAAATAATCCCGGGCGACTTTGGTAACTCGATGACGGTCTTTTAAACGCGTGAACATGGGAGGACGCCTTAAATCCAGATAACGATATTTCAGACGAAGTTCTTCTGAGACCGCAAGATCATCCAAAATTTCAAATGGTGGTGTGTCGGACGGATTTAAAATTTGAAGTTCTTCTACTTTAATTTCGATTTGACCGGTTGGAATTTTTGAATTCTCCGTTCCTTGAGGCCGTCTTTGAATTACCCCTTTAACTTGAATCACAAATTCGGATCTTAATTTTTCAGCACTGGCATGAACGTTACGAACAGTTTCAGGATTAAAAACAAGCTGCGTTTTTCCCCACCGATCTCTCAAATCAATAAAGATAAGATTTCCATGATCGCGGCGCGTATCAACCCAGCCACACAACGTCGTTTTTTGATTTATGTTTTTTTCGGTTAATTCACCGCAGGTATGAGTTCTTAACATGTTTAAAATCCGCTTAATTCTTGGGCCAACATTTCTGGTTTGAGTTTCTTTTGTATTCCCGTATCCATTCGCTTAAGACTAACTTCACCACTCTTCCATTCGTCTTCACCAACAATAAGTACATATCCGGCTTTTAATTTATTCGCCCGGCTTAAATGACTTGAAACCGATCCTTTTAAAAATGAATAATGCGCCCGTCTTTTTGCGGCGACCAAAGCCTGAGCAATGGAACGGTAAAATGCGCACGTCTTTTCACCGTCGACTAATGCGGCAACATAAACTGTATTTTTTGAAACGGATTCTGAAAGATCAATTTTTTGGGATTCTAAAACCGAAAGTAAACGTTCGACGCCAATTGAAAATCCGCTCGCACCTTTATTTGGTCCTCCCAAATCATGAATTAAGGCATCATATCGACCGCCGGCAAGAAGCGCATCCTGACTTCCAAGTCCTTCTGAGGTAACTTCGAAAACAATTCCAGTGTAATAATCCAAACCGCGGACTAATTTATTTTCACTCACAAACGGAACTTGAGCGTTTTTTAACATCATTGCAATTTGATCAAAATTGGTTTTCGCTTCCACGGAAAGCTGAGCTTTTGGCGCTTCGTGAATAAAGGTTTGACATGATTCGACTTTGCAATCGAAGATGCGAAATACATTTCGGCTGAGTCTGAATCGGCAATCGGAACATAATTTGAATTCGACTGATTTGAAATAATCCGTGAGTTTTTGGGCGTAAAGTTTTTTGTCTTCGGAAGTTCCAAGATGATTTAATTTAAAACGATAATTTTTTAGGCCGAGCCAATCTAAAAAGTTTTTCACTAGAATCATTAATTCCGCATCATTGACAGCGGAATGGGTATTCAGCGTTTCAACTCCGATTTGATTAAACTGACGTTTTCTTCCAGCCTGCGGACGTTCCGCGCGAAACATCGGTCCAAAATAATAAAGAAAAAGCGGTTCATTGTCTTTGAGCAAATTATGTTCCAAAACAGATCTCACAACAGAAGCCGTCATCTCAGGCCTTAATGTGAGGCTTCGGTCTCCGCGATCTTGAAATGTATACATTTCTTTGTGGACAATATCGCTGGCTTCACCGATGGAACGCTGAAACAATTCGGTTGCTTCAAGAATCGGAGTTCTGATTTCGCGAAACCCGTAAGCTTCCAAAAAAGTTCGGGTTTTATTTTCCAAAGCTTGCCATTTTTCAATTTCCGGCGAAAACAGATCGTCCATGCCTTTTACACTTTGAAATTTCATGAAGAGGGGCTCCGCTTTTGCTTCTTTAGCGATCTATCAAACTCTTGCATCAATGGGAAGGTTGGTTCGAAGAACAATGTGGAACAACAACGGTAACAACTAGGATTAGTAAATTTTCCGTTTACGAGCAGCTCGAGCTTTGCGTCTGCGTTTTTCACTTGGTTTTTCGTAATGTTTTCTGGACTTAAGAATTTTTAAAATTCCCTCCCGCTCAATTTTTTTCTTAAGGCGCTTCAAGGCCTTGTCGAGCGGCTCATTTTCACCGACTTGTACTTTGGGCACTAGGTTAACCTTTCCTTTCTGTTAATTTGAATGAGGTATTATACCGTCTTCCCTTTTCTTGTCAAGGCAGCGGATTATGTAACCTTTTCTCATTCAACAAGATAGACCGATGTCTTCAATTGACATTGTGCCCTCCATTAATTATAGTAACCCAATGTTCGATTATGGAACTGAATTCACCTATTGGTGGCGCAGCCTGCTGCGAATTCTTTATCCGGCCAATTGCATCCTCTGTAAAATCCCTTTGCTCCTGGATGAACTTCATTTATGTCTTCTCTGCCGTCAAAGGATTCAGCCGCTTCCAAAGCCGCATTGTCTCAAATGCGCCCGCCCGATACCACCCTACGATATTTACACAACTTGCAGTTCCTGTCGTACCGAGCGACCTTGCTTCGACCGCGGTTTCGCTTTGGTTGAATTCGATGAAACTACAAAATCCATTTTTCATCAAATTAAGTTTCAAAAAAAACCATGGCTGTTTGAAATTTTTTCCGGATTATTACAAAATTCATTTTCCTCTTTCGAATTTAAAAACTATGAACTAATGATTCCGGTGCCTTTGGATTTTATGCGTGAACAAAAACGCGGATTCAATCAAGCGCTGATCATTGCCAAAATGCTCAAACGACTTGATCCGACACGCGAACTTCTTATTCCAAATCTCATCAAAAAAACAAAAAAAACGGCCCCGCAAAGCCGGCTCAGACGAAATGAACGATTAAAAAATTTAAGCGGAGCATTTAAACTCAAAGAACTAAATCTCGTTCGTGGAAAAAATATTCTTTTAATCGATGACATCATCACCACGGGCAGTACGATCAATGAATGCGCCCGGCTTTTAAAAGAAAACGGTGCCGAACGGGTCGATTTTTTTACGATTGCCAGATCCAATTCCATATGAAAATTCTTGATCGTTATCTCATGAAACAATTGTTGTTTCCCATTTTCTTATGCGCCTTCGCCCTCATCTTTCTGGTTTTTATGGCAGACGTTTTTGATTATTTAGATGAAATGGTTCGAAACAAAGTCGGTCTTTTTTATATTTTAAAATATTATTTGATTCTAACACCTCAAACATTTGTAAACATTATTCCGTGGGCCAGTCTGTTGGGTACTATTTATGTTTTGACCAACTTTAATTATCACAATGAATTGACAGCAATGAAAGTTGCCGGACTTGAAATCACCTCAATTATCCGCCCTATTATTTTTATCGGATTTTTTCTCGGTATTCTTTCTTTTCTGATCAGTGATCAAATTGTTCCCAAAACTTCCTTAAGAGCCGAAGAAATTTTGAAAGAACGAATCGAAAAAAAGAAATCTAAAGAGACACGGGAAGTTTATGAAAATGTGACTTATTATGGAGGTCAAAACCGGCTTTACTATGCCCGCAAATTTTTTGCCAAAGAAGCACGAATGGAAGACTTTATTATTTTATGGCTGGACGGAAAAAGGAACGTTAAAAAGAAAACCGTGGCTCGGGAAGCCAAATGGACAGGAACTGAATGGATTCTTTCTCATGCAACTGATTACGCCATGCAGCAAAAAGGAGAAATCCTCGGGGAACCTACTTTTCAAGAAACTGTTGTTTATCCGGAATTGGATGAAACACCGGATGAATTTTTAAATGCCGTAAACGAAAATTTGACGATCAGTTATCGGGATTTAAAAGACTATATTGCCAAATTACGGGAAAATGGAATTAAAGTCGGAGCCGAACTTGTCACACTTCATCAAAAACTGTCTATTCCCTGGCAAAGTTTAATCGTTATGTTTCTCACCGTTCCTTTCTTGGCGAGAACGACCACCAGGCGTCTGATTGCCTTCAATATTCTCATTTGTCTTGCATTTGTATTTCTTTATCATGTTTCAAGTGCGGTTATGTTTGCGATGGGAAAAGCCGGCAAATTATTTCCCATGTTTAGCGCTTGGACACCCAATTTTATTTTTGGATTTGGTACATTTTTCTTTCTAGAACAGGCGAACCAATAAAAAATTTGTGAAAAAAAGCGTTTGGATATTTTTCATTTTGAGTTTTTTAATTGGCTGCACAACCACAAAGGATACGCAGATGAAACAAGAAGTGAAATCTGAGACATCAAAAGAGGTTATTCGAGTCCAAATTGAAACAACGCTCGGCAATATTGAAGTAGAACTGTTTCAAAAAGAAGCGCCGAAAACCGTCAATAATTTTGTGATCTTGGCGAAAAAAGGTTTTTATAACGGAATTATCTTCCACCGGGTTATTCCCGGTTTTATGATTCAAACTGGGGATCCGACCGGTAGTGGCATGGGCGGCCCGGGTTACAAATTTGCTGACGAATTTTCCAAGAATTTGAAACATGACAAGATTGGAATTTTGTCCATGGCAAACAGCGGCCCAAACACAAACGGGAGTCAATTCTTCATTACGGTCGCGCCAACTCCTTGGCTTGATCAAAAACACTCAGTGTTTGGTGAGGTAACGAAAGGAATCGATATTGTTCAGCAGATTGCAAACGCAAAACGCGATTCAAACGACAAACCTCTGACAAGAATTGAAATGAAGAAAGTCTCTATTTTGGATTAGGGCGGGACTCAAACGTCTGAGAGACTGATTTCAAAAACCGATCTTTCATAAAACTGTTGCGATTCATCCACTTCAGAAAAATAAATCCCACGGATGTAAGAAATGGAAACAGAAACAGGAATCGAAAAATAAAATCGGCGCGAACGCTAAACTTAAACGATCGTTGATTCGCCGGCCAGCGTTCTCTTTCGTATTGCTTCAAACCTTCAAAATCAACACCGTTCTTCGTTATGTTTGTTCCTATTTTTTCCGCCAAACTAATTGCATCAGCAACTGACATATTTGCTCCCTGACCTCCGACTGGAGTCACCGGATGAGCGGCATCTCCGAGTAAAGCAACTCCTTCAGAAACATAAATTTTCGAATGACCAAACGGTCTTTTAAACAAATGGAGATCATCTGGAAATCGGTACTGCTTTTCAAATTCTCTGCAAAGAGGAGATAAGCGCCGTGCGGCTTCATAAAATTGATTGGATGGGGCGTTTGAAAAATGTTCGTAAGCTTTTTCAGACATTAAGAAAACAAAAGCGTTTTTTTTCATTGGTTGCGGCATAAAAATTCCGGCGAAGAGTCCGTCTTTGATATTTCTTGGATCCATCCAAACTTGACCGATATTTTCTGGTTGTCCTGGAAATAAGTCGCCCGAAGCAGCAAGAAAGATAAATGGAAAATCACGGAGCTTTAGACGAATCCCTAATCCGTTCCGGATTCGAGAATGAACTCCATCATCGCCAATGATGAGATTGGAATGTAACTGAGTTGACTTACCTTGAAAAGATCCGATTATTCCGCTGATACGTCCGTCTTCTCGAATGAGATCCTTGACTTCAAATTCGTGTTTGACGCTCACGGATGAAAATTGTTCCGCAGCTTCAAGAATAATCTGGCGCGTTTTCGCGGGATCGGTTGAGTATGGCTGAACTTGCGCTCGTAAAAAATCTTGCTCACTCAATTCTAAAATCAGCCGGTTCGTTTTTGAATCAAAAACCTGCAGTCCTTTAAGCGCAATGGCAGCTTCCTTCAAAAAACGATCAACCATTCCAAGTTGAATAAAACGATTGACGGTAGGGTTTGTCAAAATTTCTGGCCGGCCGATAGGAGCAGGAGCTTTAAGATCTTTTTCAACAACGAGAACTTGCTTCTTTCTTTGGCCGAGGATCAGCGCTAATACTGCTCCGCCAATTCCGCCGCCGACAATGATGCAATCAGAATGAGATTGGTTTGTCATTTATTAGAAAATAAAAAAGCGCCGTTTAAGCGGCGCTGTTCTTTATTTTATCCTTTGAACTCAATTCTGCCGACGTCGGCAGAATTGTTCATGATTGTTACGTGCCTAATTCCCACGAAGCTAAATACTTCTGTTGTTCACTCGTCAGCCGGTCAATATGAATCCCCATCGCTTCTAATTTAAGCGCAGCCACACGTTCATCCAAATCCTGTGGAATCGTATAAATTTTCGCTTCCAGTTTTGATTGGGATTTGACCAAAAGTTCAGCGCCGAGAGCCTGATTGGCAAACGACATGTCCATCACCGAGGCCGGATGACCTTCGGCTGCAGACAAATTAACCAAGCGGCCGCCGGCAATTAAATAAATTTTTCGACCGTCGGTCAATGTAAATTCTTCGATAAAATCTCTTGTCTCGCGAACTTTTTTGGACAATTTCTTAAGCGCCGTAATATCGATTTCAACATTGAAATGTCCCGAATTGGCAACGATTGCGCCGTCTTTCATCGCGGCAAAATGTTCTTTTCGAATCACAGAAGTATTTCCTGTTACCGTAATAAACACATCGCCAATCGAAGCTGCTTCTTTGAGCGTCATAACCTCAAATCCATCCATCACTGCTTCTAACGCTTTTAAAGGATCAATTTCGGTCACAACGGTTCGTGCTCCCATTCCACGCGCTTTCTGAGCCAAACCGCGCCCGCACCAGCCGTAACCGCAGATGACAAATACCGAACCGGATATCAAAATATTGGTGGCTCGAATTACTCCGTCGAGCGTTGATTGACCAGTGCCATAACGATTGTCGAAAAAATGTTTGGTTTTAGAATCGTTAATCGCAATCACGGGAAACAAAAGAAGGCCGGCTTTTTCCAAACTTCTCAAACGAATCACTCCGGTCGTCGTTTCTTCCGTACTGCCGATCATTGAATCCGCTAAATTTTTTCTTTTTCCGTGAACTTGAGACACCAAATCAGCGCCGTCATCCATGGTGATGTGCGGTTTGTGATCAAGCGCTTGATTGATATGTTTGTAATAAGTTTTATGGTCTTCACCTTTAATGGCGTAAACGGGAATTCCGTAATTTTTTGAAAGTGATGCCGCGACATCATCCTGAGTACTCAAAGGATTTGAAGCGCACAACACAGAATCAGCTCCGCCGGCTTTTAATGTAATCATCAAGTTCGCGGTTTCGGTTGTAACGTGAAGACAAGCTGCGATCCGAATTCCTTTAAGCGGTTTTTCTTTTAAAAACCGCTCTTTAATTTGACGAAGTACGGGCATGTTTCGTTCTGCCCATTCAATTCGGTCTTTTCCCTTTGGCGCCAGACGAATGTTTTTAATATCACTCGCTGCTGTTTTTTTTGATTCGGTTGCCGCTGTCATGATTATCTCGATTTCTGTAATGTACTTTTTGAACTCGATTTTTTATTTTCACCAGAAACGGCTTCGCGCAATTCTTCTGCAGCATCTGTAATTTCCCACGAAAAATTTTTCCGGCCGAAATGACCATAGGCGGCCGTCTCACGATAAATCGGACGTCTCAAATTCAACCGTTTGATAATGCCCAGCGGTGTAAAATCAAATACTTTGCGGATTGCTTTTACAATCTGTTCATCCGAAACAGATCCAGTTCCAAAGGTATTGACCATAATGGATACAGGCTCAGGAACTCCGATAGCATAAGCGATTTGAATTTCACAGCGTGACGCCAATTTACTAGCAATCACATTCTTCGCCACATACCGCGCAAAATAGGAAGCAGAACGATCTACTTTGGACGGATCTTTTCCGCTGAACGCACCGCCGCCATGGGCTCCAACACCACCGTAGGTATCGACAATAATTTTACGACCGGTCAAACCTGTATCACCCAACGGCCCACCCACTTCAAATCGGCCGGTTGGATTCACAAAAATTTTGGTCGTTTTATCCATAAATTTTGACGGAATCACACGCTCAATCAAAAGCGATTTCATGTCACGTTCGATGGTTTCAAGTTTCACATCGCCGTCATGTTGTGTGCTAATCACAACCGCGACAACACGCACTGGTTTTCCATCGTCATACTCAACGGTAACTTGGCTCTTTGCATCGGGTCTTAAATATTTCAGCTTTCCAGTTTTTCTAATCTTCGCCAAATCACGGACCAACTGGTGAGCCAGCATGATTGGCATTGGCATTAACTCCGGAGTTTCATCCGTTGCATAGCCGAACATCATTCCTTGATCTCCAGCTCCGCCTTTATCAACACCCATTGCAATATCAGGAGATTGTTGATGAATGTAAGTGGTAATATTGCAGTTTTTATAATCAAATCCGTAAGCAAGATCATCGTAGCCAATTTCTTTAATCACAGCACGAGCAACTTTTGCATAATCCACTTTCGCTTGCGCTGTAATTTCACCGGCAATCACCAAATTGTTTCTGGCCACTAAAGTTTCGCAAGCCACTCGAGCGCGTGGATCCTGTTCCAAAAATGCATCCAAAATTGCATCCGACACTTGATCACAAAGCTTGTCTGGATGTCCTTCGGCTACCGATTCAGATGTAAATAAATGTTTGTCTTTTTTCATTGGTGAAGCTCCCTTTTCTCGCCGTAACAATCTGGCGACTTTTTCTTTTTTTATTTTTTTTCGCACGATTTGAAAAATTCATCCGCTTTGTAATAGGAATTCAAATCGCCGATATCAAACCAGGTACCGCTAAACTGAAATGCGTAAACGTTAATTTCTTTCATCAGCCAGCTGATATAAAAACCCGGTGCATCCGGATTATGATTTGACTCAAGATAGCGGTCAATATAGGCCAGCGTTTCTTTTGGAAAAAAATAAATTCCCATTGAAGCTAAGGTAGTCGGAGGATCCTTGGGCTTTTCCAGGAAATTGGTAATTTTGCCTGAAGAATCCGTTTTGATCAAGCCGTATTTTTGAGCCAGCGTTCGATCCTTCACATCGTAAACTCCCACCGTTGCCGCTGGCCTTTTGGATTGGGCAAACTCGGCAAATTGGGAAAGGTTCAAATCGAATAAATTATCTCCCGCCAGCACAAGGAGATCCGATTGTTTGGAGAGTGCTTTCAAGCCTAATTTTAGATCTGGAATAGCACCCAATCTATGTTCATTATCAGAAGTGCCGTCATCAATTACATAGATTTTTTTTTGGCTTGGAGCGGATTTTTGCCATTCGACAAACTGACTGTAAAAAAGCGAGTTTGAAACAATAACGATTTGTTCCAGTGATGCAATGGATTCCAATTTCTGAATTAAATGGTTGAGAAGTGGCTCCCCGGCAATCGGTAAAAGCGGCTTTGGTTTGTCTTTCGTCAGCGGATAAAGTCGTGTGCCGTAACCGGCGCACAAAAAAATTGCGTTCATCCCCCACCACTTTCAAAGCCAACACAGAGAATCTTAAAACCTATTTGATTTAGTAATTGATTAAAGCAATCTAAAAATAAAAAGTGGTGGGGGATCATTCCTTTACATCGGCTCCTTAGCGAGCTCAGATTTTAAATAATTAATCACCTCTACGGGAGTCGGGTCAACTTGGTATAATACTGCCAGGTAAACACTGACCCAATCACCCAAATGGACCAATGAAAACATTCGGGCAAGCAGACCTTTTCCCTGTGTTTTAAGATCCGTAACACTGGCCGCATATTGTTCGATAATTTTCCGCGTCAGTTTCATTCTCATTTGAACACGTTTGTGATCCGCTTCATCATGAAGAATAAACACAACTGCCTTTTTAAGAAATTCCGCTGGATTTTTCCATCCGACGAGTTCATTATGATTCATTTCAGGAAAAATGTGATGTGAAGCAAGCGCTTTTGAATTTTCCTCAATTTGTCCTCTCCAGCGCAGCGCAACCACATCCAAATAATCAGGTCCCGAATAAATAATGGGGTAATGATTAAAACAGCTCGCCGCCAACTGTTTGGCTTTATTTTTTTCAAATGGAACGCTTTGACCATATTCTAAGGAAAGTTTTTGAACCAATTCCTGAGCTCCCTTAAATTCAGAGGGACGATAGGCTTCGCTAAAACCCAATTTCGATAGCGCAACTAAAAGTGGAAGGACTGAATATCCAAGCGCCGCGCGTGGCGACATGCCGCCTGGAATTTCAATTACGGGAAAAGAATTGGAACGGGCTTGACGGGCAAGTTCTCCACCTGATGTAATCGCGATGATTTTTGCGCCCGAACGGAGGCCTTGTTTAAAAGCAGACAACGTTTCCTCCGTTTCACCGGAATAACTGCTGACAATGAGAAGTGTTTTATCGTCCACAAATTTAGGCAGTTGATAATGTCGATTGACAAAAATTGGAACATTCAAATCATAAGTTAAATAGGAACGAACAAAATCAGCGCCGATTGCTGAACCGCCCAAACCGGAAAAAACGATTTTGGTAATTCCTTTTGCATAGCTTGGAGTGAGTGAAACCGATTTGCCAATTTCCTCGGCATGTTTGAGCTGAGCAGAAAAATCTGCAATCAGCTTGAACATATTTTTCCGGTCCACATTTTCAATGGTCTCTTTCTGATCCAATAGTTTCATCCCCCACCACTTTCTTTACAAAATGTTACACATGGTTTGTTTTGTATTAAAAATCTCTGTTCGATATTAAAACTTACGGTTAGAAAGTGGTGGGGGATCATTTAAGCCTCAAATAGTTCGGGGACAAATGATTTCAATTTGGTTTCCGCAAATTTTTTGATTTCGGCTCCGGTATTAAACTCCAAGGCTCTCATTGCCATTTCCTGAGCCTGTTTAAATGTAACCGAACGGATAGTTTTTTTAACTTTTGGAAGCGCAAATGAACTCATGCTCAATTGATTAATCCCAAAACCCAAAAGCAGCAACGACATCGCCGGGTCCCCGCCCATTTCACCGCAAACGCTGACCCAGATGTTGGCTTTTTTGGCATTTGAAACAATCTGATGAATCAATTTTAAAATAGCCGGATGAGTGGGCTCATACAGATAGGCAATTTTTTCATTCACTCGGTCAACGGCGAGAGAATATTGAATTAAATCATTTGTCCCGATCGAAAAAAAATCAACTTCGCGGGCCAAAATATCACTCGTGATCGCCGCCGAGGGAATTTCGATCATGGCTCCTATTTCTACCTCTTCGTCAAAACCAATTCCCTCCGCAGACAATTCTTTCTTCGCCTCTTCCACAATCTGATTGGCCTGTATTAATTCCGTATAATTTGAAATCATGGGATACATCAGTTTCAACTTTCCATACACACTGGCTCTTAAGATTGCTCGAAGCTGCGTTTTAAAAATATCCACGCGTGTCAGACAAAACCGAATTGCCCGCCAACCCATAAATGGATTCATCTCGCGCGGCAGTTCAAGGGATGATAAAAATTTATCGCCGCCAAGATCAAGTGTTCTGACGACCACCGGTTTCGGATTCAGCTGTTCAGCCACCTTTTTGTATGCCTGAAACTGTTCTTCTTCTGTTGGAAGATCGGACCGATTCATGTAAAAATATTCAGTCCGGTAAAGTCCAATCCCTTCGGCGCCGTGCGCCATCACCGATGGAATTTCATCCGGAAATTCAATATTGGCCATGAGCTGAATTTGGTGACCGTCTATTGTTTCCGCGGAAAGTAATTTTAATTTGTCAAGTTCGGTAATGAGTTCAACGAATCGTTTTTCTTCACGCGTGTAACGCTCAATGGTTTCGCGGTCCGGATCAACAATGGCGATTCCGCGATTTCCATCGATGATCATCATGTCCCCATTCGTCACTTCATGACTAATTCGGTCGAGACCAACGACCGCTGGTATTTCCATGGAGCGCGCCATAATGGCTGTATGAGAAGTAGGTCCGCCGATTTCTGTGGCAAATGCAATTACATGTTCACGGTCCATCATGGCTGTTTCGGAGGGAGACAAATCGTGAGCAATCACAATAACTTCCTCTTTTAAATGGACGAGTGAATCCTGCTTTTCTCCGCGCAAATTGAGTAAAATTCTGCGGCCCACATCTTTAATATCAGAAACCCGTTCTTTTAAATATTCGTCATTGATTTGTGCGAAAGCATGAAAATAACGCTGAATCACAAGTGAAAAAGCGTATTCTGCTGAAACACGATCTTCCTTAATTTTCGACAACACATCTTCGATGAGTGTACGGTCTTCTAAAATCAATAAATGAGCGCTGAAGATATCGGAATGTTCATGTCCTAATTCTTGAGCAATTTTTTTCCTGATGCCAAATAATTCCGAACGAGTTCGGGTTAGAGTATCCTCAAACCGCACGATTTCCCGGGGAATATCTTCTGGGGAAATGGAAGATTTCGGAACTGAAAAAAAATCTTCACTTCTTAGAACATAAGCTTTTCCGATCGAAACACCGGGAGAAACGGGGATTCCGTGAAATGTTTCCATCTCTAGACTTTCTTTTTCTGAATGTCATTGCGAGGAGTCCCAAAGGGACGACGAAGCAATCTAAGGTCTGAGATTGCTTCGCTCACTTCGTTCGCTCGCAATGACAATGATTTGGAAATCATGCCGTCTCGCCAAAATTGGTATCAAACAATTTTGAAATTTCGTCCATTGCATTCTGAGCATCCGCTCCGACGATCGTAACCGTGATATGGCTTCCGGGACCAGCGGCCAGCATCATGACACCCATGATTGATTTTCCGTTCACTTTGTGTTTGCCTTTTTGAACCGTTACTTCGCTTTTGAATCGATTGGCGGTTCGAACAAACAAAGCGGCGGGCCGCGCATGCAAACCTAATTTGCTTTTGATCATAAATTTTTTTTCTACTATATTTTCTGATCCCATAAATATTCTACCGCTTTAAAATTTCAAAATATTGATCAATGATTGCTTTGGCCAATTTAACCGGATCGTGACGAACTTGTGTGTCGAATTTCAAAATTTCGGCGCCGACCACTTCATAACCTTGTTCTCTGATTTTTGCCCAATCAACCTCCACAGGATAAGAATCCGTCAATCGATAACGATCCAAAATCGCTTTCGGAATGACTTGTGTATTAATGAAGCAGGCGTCTACCATGCCGGGATTCGTGTGGCTGATTAATGCACGCAAATGATCGGAGGCTGTATATTTTTCCGTTTCACCGGGCTGAGTCATTACATTAATCACAAAAATCCGATAGGCATCCGCTTCTAAAATCGCACTTGAAATATCCTTAATTAACAAATTCGGAAGAATACTGGTGTAAAGACTTCCCGGCCCCATAATAATCAGATCTGAATTTTTAATTGCTTCAATTGCTTCATCGGTGGCTCTGCAATTCGCCGGTCTTAGTGAGATTCGTTTAATTGCTTTTCTAATCTCGGTAATGTTCGTTTCACCTTCTGCTTTTGTGCCGTCGGCAAATTCTCCCACCAAAGTAATTTTGTCTAATGTCGAAGGCAGAACGCGGCCGCGAATGGCTAAAACTTTGCTTGATTCACGAATCGCTTTTTCAAAATCACCCGTCACCATGGAAAGTGCTGTGATGAACAAATTTCCAAAACTGTGACCTTTAAGTCCTTCTCCTTCTTCAAACCGGTACTGAAATAAATCACGAATCAACGGTTCCGCGTCGGCCAAGGCAACCAAACAGTTTCGAATATCTCCGGGAGGTAAAATATCCAGCTCATCCCTCAAGCGGCCAGAACTGCCTCCGGTATCGGTCACAGTAACGACTGCCGTAATATTGTTGGTATAAACTTTGATTCCCGATAACAAAACACTTAAACCAGTTCCCCCGCCGATGACCACGATTCGGGGCCCGCGCGTCAAAAAATCACGTTTGCGGCTTTGATAAACAATGTTCGCCAAATCATCCGGAGGCTGAGGCATCAGAGCACGGACAAAAATTCGAACGATATTTTTTAAAGAAGTGTAAACCAAAAAAATTCCGAACACCAAAAAGGCGGTCGCGAGACTAGCCAAAAGAACGCTGTTGTGAGAAATGGTCTTTACTGCCGAAAGTCCAACGAGGAACATCAGTCCAAGACCAAAAACAGCCAGCATGACCCACCGTTTGATTCCGATGCCCGGATAAAACCATCTAAAAAACTTCATCCCCCACCACTTTCTAAGTTGTCATTGCGAGGCAACGTACCAAGCGATGCCGAAGCAATCTCAAAACGTAGATTGCCCGCCTGCCGGCGAGGCAGGCTTCGTCGTCCCTTTCCGCCAAAGGACGGATTCGTCCGAATTCTGGCGAACGGGACTCCTCGCAATGACGGAATCATATTTGTTTTTAATAGAAAGTGGTGGGGGATCATTAATCTGATTCCTGTTGTGAGCGCATGGTCTGAATCAAACGATCATTAAATTTTTCTGCCGGATTACCACCCATATTGGTCAGACGCTGAGTCAAAGCAGCCGTTTCAACCAAAATAGGAATATTTCTTCCGGGACGGACCGGAATAATTAAATGTGGAATGTTGATTCCCAATATTTTGTAAACTTTATCTTCAAGCCCGAGTCGTTCGTATTCACGCTTCTTTTCCCAATGTTCCAACGAAACGGCAAGCATGATGCGCTTGCTGTTGCGGACAGAGCCGACCCCGAAAATCGCTCGAATGTCGATAATTCCCAAGCCCCTGATTTCCATGTGATGATGAAGCACTTCATTTGATTTTCCCAATAGAACCCGATTTTCAACCCGAATTTGAACGATATCATCTGCGACAAGGCGATGACCCCGCTCAACCAATTCGAGCGCGCACTCGGATTTTCCAACGCCGCTTTTTCCGAGGAGAAGTGTTCCCACTCCATAAACATCAACTAAAGTTGCGTGAAGGCTGGTTTCCGGAGCACTGGCCTGCTCAATGAAAATGGTGACTTGACTTGCCGCTTTTGCGGTGCGAAAAGGGGTTCTAAAAATGGGAACGCCGGCTTTGACCGCCTGATCCACAAAATCCTTCGGAACATTTTGCTGTTTGGAAACAAAGATGCACGGAATGCGAAAGGAAAAAAAACGTTTTAAATTGTTTTGACGTTTCCGGCCGCTTAATTTATTTAAAAAACAAATTTCGGTCTTTCCCAAGATTTGAACACAATCAAAAGCAAAGTAATCGTAAAAACCTGAAAAAGCCAAACCAGGACGGTGAATTTCGGGAGAATGAATTTTACGCGATAAAGAAATAGTGGGCGTAATGAGCGCTAATTTTAGCGGTTCCTTGAGACCATTATATAAATCGTGAACGGAAAGATAGGACATGATAAATCAATCGGAACGAATTACGGTTAGTGCTTTTTCTCTTCTTCTGTCTTAATCAGATTAAATACTTCGTCTTCACTTTTACATTTTCTCAATAATTCACAAAAATAGGAATCACGGAGCAGCCGTGAAATTTGAGCAAGCGCTTTCAAATGAGGTCCGGCCGTTGCTTTGGGAGCAACCAGCAAAACAAAAATGTAAACCGCCTCGCCATCGAGCGCATCAAAATTAACGCCGGTCTTACTAATTCCCAATACAGCAATCAATCGTTTGACCTTATCTGTTTTTCCATGCGGAATCGCAATTCCTTGTCCGATTCCAGTAGATCCAAGATTTTCTCTATCAATAAGTGCTTTGACAATTCCTTTTGGATCGCCAATATCTTCCACTTTTGCCAAAACATCGACCAATTCTTTAAGCGTGTCTTCTTTCGTGTTGGATGTCATGCCGATTTTAATTGCTCGTTTGTCTAATATTTCAGAAATCTTCATTCCGTTTTTCCCTCCATACGTTTAATTTGATTAAGCCAGAACAAATCGTTCGCCCAAATAAATTTCGCGCGCCTTTTTATCGGTCGAAAGAAATTTAGAGGTTCCTGAAACTTCAATTTTTCCGTCACACATAATATAAGCGCGGTCCGTGATGGAAAGCGTCTCGCGCACACTATGATCCGTCAGCAGAATGCTCAAACCCTGTGCTTTTAATTTTTGTAAAATTTTTTGAACTTCAAAAACAGCGATCGGATCAACGCCGCTAAACGGCTCATCCAACAAAATTAAAGAAGGATTGGTTACCAACGCACGGGTAATTTCGAGCCTTCTGCGTTCACCGCCCGAAAGTGTGTAAGCTTTATTTTTAGCCAGATAAGCGATGTCTAAATCTTCAAGTAATTTTTCGAGTCTTTTTTTACGCTCCGAGCGCGGAATATTTAACGTTTCCAAAATCGCCATAATATTTTCTTCCACCGTAAGTTTTCGAAAGATGGACGGCTCCTGTGACAAATAACCTATGCCTGAGCGTGCACGCTTGTACATCGGTAAACTCGTAATCTCTTCACCGCGAAACAAGATTTTTCCCGAATCCGCTTTAATCACACCCACAACCATATAAAAGGTAGTCGTCTTTCCGGCTCCATTTGGCCCGAGAAGTCCAACAATTTCACCGCGGGAAATCTGAAACGAAACTTGATTGACGACGCAGCGGCCTTTATAACTTTTAACCAAACCTTGAGTTTCAAGCAGATACATAAAAAATCACCTTACAATTTTTTTGCTTCAGGTTCATCATGACGATATTGAGCTTCAACATCACCGCCCAGCACCATCCGGCCTTCTTTGGCTAAATAGACAGCGTTGTCACTATAAGTCTTATTACCTTCTTTGCTGGTGATGATTACATTGCCGCGTGCGATGATTTTTGAGACGCGCCTCGTACTTTTATCATAAAGAACATCCATATAATCAGAATTTAAAACGCCTCGTTCGTGTTGAGCAACTACGTTTTTTGAAAAATGCGCAATGTTTCGTTTGTAGTCCACTTCGAGCGGACCATCTGAAGTAATGATGGTCGGTACACTCTTTTCAGATTCCGGATCTCGAATAACAACGGTGACATTTTTTTTGAAAATGACTTTGTTGAGCTGAGAATCGCTGCTGGCGCCAGTACCATCAATATTAATATTGTCTTTTTTAACCTTAGCAGGCAGTTCCGTATCCATGCTTTTATTATCCGAATTAATTTGAAGACGCTCGGTCATCAACCGTGTACCATTTTCGGTGGTCGCCACAACATTTTTATGGAGAACGATTTCATTTGTCTTCCGGTCGATCGAACCTTGATCCGCCGTAATCGTAACCGGAGATTCTTGGGCATAGGCTTTAGCAATCACGTTAATCAATTGAACATTCTGAGACAGAATGTCTGCAGAATCACCCTCAATTTCTAATTCTTTTTCGCCGGACTCGGTATATTTTGAAAACGAAAAGCTGTATACGCGTTGGGCCGTTTCTTTTTGAGCTTGTTCGTTCCGAACACCAATTTTTACATTCCGTTTGGTGTAAAGCCAGAGCTTCCATTGAATCAAAGCAATGTAGGCAACGATTAAAATAATCGTGATCAGAAAAAATTTTTTCATCATCTCATCACCTCTTTTTTTCGATGCGAAGCATCAAATATTAATCCAATTTCAAAAACGCACGTGCCCCTGCCTTCGGTGCGTTTTTGCAAAAGAGGTGATGGGATCATGATGCTGCTCTCACTAACGGAGAAATTGACTTTATTGAATGGACATCCGATTTGGTTTTCCAGCGGTTATGCATCCAAACCCATTGATCCGGAAATCTGCGGATGTAACGCTCAACCACCCGCGACCAAGTTTCGGTCAACTGCTTTGTCGATTCTTCTTTATCCAAATTCTCATCCGGCCAAATGGGATCTTCCAAATACAAACGGTATTGATCCCCTTCATGAATCATAAACGCAGGAACAATGGCGGCACCGCTCGTGATGGCTAATTTGGCCGGGCCTGTAGGCGTCCAGGCCGGTTTTCCGAAAAACAGGACAAAAACACCTTCCAGACTGTCTATATCTTGATCGGCAGAAATTCCGATAACGTGATTGGCTTTTAAAGAAGCTAGTACTTTTCGGGGCGATTCATCCCGATAAATGGTCGAGACAAGTCCGCTTTTGCGGAGATTAATCAGCACCTCATTAAATTTGTCATAATAAATCCGCCGGCCCATTAAACTTCCGGGATATCCCAAAAATCGAAAGTACGAAGCCAGAAGTTCCCAATTTCCAAGATGACCGGTCAAAGCAATCACGCCATTGCCCCGTTCCAATGCACGATCCAATTTCTCAGTTCCTGCTTCGTTGAACACCATTTTTTCTATTTTGGAACGATTCAGTCTTGGAAAATATAAAAGATCCATTGCTGTCTTGGTCACATTAATAAAAACATTCTGCGCAATTTGAATATATTCTTTTTCTGTTTTTTCTTCACCGAACGCTTGTCTGAGATGTTCGATTGTTTTTGCGCGCTCTTTTCCGAGCAGCCAAAAAATAGAAAAACCCAATCCATGAGCAATTGCATAATTCACGCGACGCGGCAGAAATGAAACAACCGTTCGAATGAATTCTAACAGTAGATAAATCAAAAACCGATAAGGTTTGTTTTTTGCCATGTAATTACACAAAACCTGCTTTCAATAAATCCTGAACGTCTAAAAGCCCGACGACACGTCCTTTCGCATCGACAACCGGCAATTCATCAATTTTCCGGTCCCGTAAAATTTGAAGCGCTTCCGCTGCCAATCGATTTTCTTCAATCGTTGACGGCCGTTTGGTAGATAACGGTTCGATTGGTTTTTTTAAAATAGAAACTCCGTTTAATTTCAGATGCCGTCTTAAATCGCCATCCGTAAAAATTCCTTTTAATTTTCCCTTTTGATCCACGATGGTACAAGAACCGGATTTAGCGCTCGTGATGGCTAAAAGTGCTTTTTCAACGGTCGCATTTCCCCGAAGCATGGGATTTTGTTTTCCGCGGCGCATGAGATCGCGCACTTTGATCAATTTCTTTCCCAAACTTCCGCCCGGATGCAAAAATGCAAAATCTTCTTCGCGAAAACCTTTTCGTTTGGCCAGACAAACCGCAAGTGCATCGCCCATCGCCAGAGAAGCAGTTGTAGAAGCAGTTGGCGCTAAATTCCAAGGGCAGGCTTCTTTTTCGAGTCCGACATTCAGAATAACGTCAGAATTTTTAGCAAGTGTCGACTTTAAATTTCCCGTCAGCGAAATTAATTTCGCACCAATTTTTTTAATGGTAGAAAGAAGCCGTGTAATTTCTTCAGTTTCACCGCTGTTTGAAATGGCAATCACAATGTCTTGTTTGGTCACCATTCCCAAATCACCGTGAATGGCTTCTGCCGGATGAAGAAACAGGCTTGGCGTTCCTGTGGAAGCAAAAGTCGCCGCAATTTTGCGGCCGATGAATCCCGGTTTTCCCATTCCGGTAACGATCACGCGGCCCGAACATTTTTCCAAAAGATCAAGCGTCCGTTCAAATTCACGGTTGATTCTTGGTATCAGTTTTTTAATTGCCTGAGATTCAACAAATAAAACTTTTTTTGCCAATTGGAGATCTGATTTCATAAATGGGTCGAACTTACACGGTTACCGGTTTTCGCGGCAGGATCTGGTCTTTGAATTCATTCGCTTTAACGGGAGCGACTTGACGAATTTGTTTTAGGGTATGGAGAAGATTCTTAAGATGAGACAACGGAAGATTATTAGGCCCGTCTGATTTCGCAGAGCTTGGATTTTCATGAACTTCCATAAATAGAGCATCGGTTCCTGCCGCTACGGCACATCGAGCAAGTGTGGGAATAAATTCTGCCTGACCGCCTGAAACATTTCCCAAACCTCCGGGAAGCTGAACCGAGTGAGTGGCATCAAAAACCACAGGATAGCCGAAGCTTTGCATGATTGGTATGGAACGAAAATCATTGACCAAATTTTGATAACCGAAAGAAACACCGCGCTCGGTCAGAAGAATATTATGATTTCCCGCGGATTCTATTTTCCGAACGATATTTTTCATATCCCACGGAGAAAGAAATTGGCCTTTTTTGACATTCACAATTTTTTTGGTCTTCGCACAGGCCAAAATCAAATCCGTTTGACGGCACAGAAAAGCCGGAACTTGCAAAATATCGAGCACTTCCTGCGCTTCTTCGACTTCCTGCGTGGTATGAACATCGCTTAAAATTGGCAAACGAAATTCTTTTTTTACTTTTGAAAGAATTTTAAGGCCTTCCTTTAATCCCGGGCCTCGGAAAGAATGAACCGATGAGCGATTGGCTTTGTCATAACTGGCTTTAAATACATATGGGATTTTTAGTTCGCGGGCAATGTTTGCGATTTGTTCAGCGTGCCTCAGAATCGATGCTTCATTTTCAATCACACAAGGGCCGGCAATCAATACAAAATAATCCGGATTTCCGAAAGTTATGTCATTCAATTGAACTAGCTTCATAAACATCCGTCTTTGTTTCCTCGATTTTTTTCTCAACCACTTCGTTTTTGGGGCCGCTTCTTTTCAATTCAAGCGACTTAGCAACAAAATTTTTAAATAAAGGATGCGGCTTATCCGGCTTGGATTTAAATTCGGGATGAAATTGACAAGCTACAAACCAGGGATGATTTTCAAGTTCCACGATTTCCACTAATTTCCCGTTCTGATAAACACCGGAAACAATAAGACCTTTTTTGGTAAAGCCTTCTCTGTATTTATTATTAAATTCATAACGATGACGATGTCGTTCCTGAACTTCATCGCTGCCATAAGCCTGATGCGTTAGTGTGTTCTTTTTGATTTCGCACAAGTAAGCACCCAAACGCATCGTACCACCCATGTTGGAAACCCCTTCCTGTTCTTCGAGCAAACTAATGACGGGATAAGGTGTCTTTTTATTAAACTCGGTCGAATTCGCACCTTTTTGATCCATGACATTTCTGGCAAATTCAATCACAGCACATTGCATCCCCAGACAAATTCCAAAGAAAGGCACATTATTTTCACGCGCATATTTAATCGCCCGAATTTTTCCTTCGATCCCGCGATTACCAAATCCTCCGGGAACTAAAATGCCGTCTACTTTATTCAAGTAATGATCAATATTTCCTTTCATTAAGCGCTCAGAATTAATTCGTTTGATCACAACGCGAGTATCATTTGCAATTCCGGCGTGTCTCAAGGCTTCGTATAAAGATTTGTAAGCATCCTGAAGCTCTACATATTTTCCGACAACACCGATAATGACTTGATGTTTTGGTTCCAGCGCTCGGGTTACAACATCGCGTTTCCATTCATTTAAATTGCCGGCTTTATATTCCATGTGAAGATAGCGGCAAATCACTTGATCCAAACCTTGATCTTTAAAAATAAGCGGTACCTCATAAATCGTTCGGACATCGCGGGCTTCGATTACAGCTTCGTTATCGACGTTGCAAAAAAGTGCAATTTTGGCGCGTAAATCTTTTGAAAGACGCTTTTCGGTACGGCACAATAAAATATCAGGCTGAATACCAATTTCACGAAGTGTTCCAACGCTATGCTGTGTCGGTTTTGTTTTGAGTTCGCCGGCAGCGCGGATAAATGGAATCAACGTCAAATGAATGAAAATTACATTTTCACGGCCTTCTTCTTGCCTGAATTGACGAGCCGCTTCTAAAAATGGAAGCGATTCGATATCGCCAACCGTTCCTCCGATTTCAGAAATCACAACATCATATCGTTTTCCTCGAGAGACAGCGCGAATTCGGTCTTTGATTTCATCTGTGATATGAGGAACGACTTGAACGGTGCCGCCCAAATAATCGCCGCGGCGTTCTTTCATGATGACTGAATAATAAACCTGGCCGGTGGTTACATTGTTTACTTTTCCGATTGGACTATTGGTAAACCGTTCGTAATGTCCCAAATCCAGATCCGTTTCTGCGCCATCTTCCGTCACATAAACTTCGCCATGTTGATAAGGACTCATCGTACCCGGATCTACATTAATGTAAGGATCTAGTTTCTGCATCGCAATTTTGAGACCTTTTGCTTCCAGCAGTTTTCCGATCGAAGCTGACGCAATTCCTTTTCCCAAAGAGGAAACAACGCCGCCGGTGATAAAAATATGTTTAGGCATGAGAGGCTCCTACACCGCGTTTGGAAGTCAAAAGTTCTTTCACTTGGTTAAAATCATCTTCCGTATCCACACCGATGGAATCATGAACAGTCTCAATCACTTTGATTCGATATCCATTTTCAAGCGCTCTTAATTGTTCTAACTTTTCGCGCTGTTCCAAAGAAGAAGATGATAAAGCCGGAAATTGAAGCAGGAATTCACGTTTGTATCCGTAAATTCCAAGATGTTTGAAAAAAGAATTCGTCTTTCCATCCCGATCATGTGGAATTGGAGAACGGGAAAAATAAAGTGCCCAGCCACTTTTATCTTTCGTAACTTTGACAACGTTTGGATTTCGAAATTCCTCCGGATCATTTTTGAGAATGCAGGCGGTCGACATCACACAAGAAAGATCTCGCTGTAACGCGCTGACAACTTGATCAACCACTTCGCCTGGCATCAACGGCTCATCCCCTTGAAGATTAACAACAAATTGACAAGACAATAATTTCGCCACTTCCGCAATTCGTTCCGTACCGCTTGCATGATTGGGTGAAGTTAAAACTGCTTCGCCCCCAAACGATTCCACAGTTTCCTTAAGAGATTCATGATCGCAAGCGACAACCACGCGTTCAACGCGCTTCGCCTGTTTTGCATTTTCATAAACATATTGCAGCAAAGGTTTGCCATTAATTCGTTGAAGAAGTTTTTTTGGAAAACGAGTCGATTCCAAACGCGCAGGAATCACGCAAACTGTCTCAAGCCGAGACACTAGAAAAAATCCTTTTTTTTCCCGATTTTTTTTCTGAAGAACGTTCGGTAATCGAATCTTTAAGTTCCTGAGGCGTTAAGGTTGCTGTTCCTAATTTGCCGACGACAATCCCCGCTGCTTTATTGGAAAGCAAAGCCGCTTCTTTCATTTGAGCGCCGGCCGCCAATGCCATTGTAAATATCGCGATCACCGTATCGCCGGCGCCGGAAACATCATAAACTTCTTTTGCTGCTGTTGGAATTTTAGTCACGACACCATTTTTTTCAAACAACATCATTCCCTCTTCGCCTAAAGTGATCAAAACTGCCTGACATGAAAAACGTTTGATGAGTGCTTTGCCGACTTCGCTGATCTCGGGAGTGCGGTTATCTTTTGCAGAACCAAAAGCACTTAAAGCTTCCTGACGATTTGGTGTAATAACGGTAACTCCCTCATAGTAATTGAAATTTTTTTCTTTTGGATCGACCAACACCGGTTTTTTGAATGCCTTTGCTTTTTTAAGTACATGCCTCAAAAGTTCAGGAGTAATCATTCCTTTGCCGTAATCTTCAATGATAACAGCGTCCACTTTGGAAATAATTTTATCGATGCACGCAAAAGCTTTTTTTAACAAGTCTCCGCTTAATTCCTGATTATTTTCGCGGTCAAACCGAACCACTTGCTGCGAATGAGCAATGATTCTGGTTTTTAATGTGGTCGGTCTTGCCTGATCATAAATGGCGCCGGTTGTATCGATGCCTTCTTTTTTCATAGTCTTAACCAACATTCGTCCGATCAAATCTCGTCCCACAATTCCCAAAGGATAAACAACGCCGCCCAAAGATCTAATATTATTAGCTACATTTAAAGCGCCGCCTGGAACAAATGATTCACGAACCACTTTGACAACAGGAACCGGTGCTTCGGGAGAAATTCGTTCGACTGTCCCCCAAACAAATTCATCCAGCATCCAGTCTCCGATCACGAGAATTTTAACGTCGGAGAAGCGATCAATAAATTGAGAGAGATGTTTAGAAGCTTTACCGTTTAAAGAATCTGAAGGTCGAGACACTTAATTTTACCTTAACCTTTTCCACAATAATAACTTACGCTGCTCCATGATGGTTTGTATAAGCCTTGAGTTTATCATTGTGAAAACCAGGTGTCAATTGATCGAAAAAGTAGCCCATATGCTTCGCATAATAAGCCAGGCCGGACACCTCAAGCCAAAAAACAAAAAGGTTGTATTTAGGACTTACTTTTATTCTGACAACCGCATAAGGAATTTGCGGGAATGTCTTATATTTTTTAAACGACGTTCTAAAAGCCATCCGGTAGCCCGCCTTCTGAACAAACTGCATAATCTCAGGGCTAAATGACCCTTCGGGATAAGAAAAATAATTCATTTCTTTCTTAAGAGCTTTCTGCAAATATTCTTTTGACTGAAAAATTTCGCTTTTCGCACGAGATGAAGGGATTTGAGTCAAATTCGGATGAGTCATCGTATGAGATTCAAACGTAATCAGAGGATCGCCAGAAAGTTCTTTAGCTTCATTCAAATTAATATAATCTTTCCACTCGGAGGACGACAAATATCTCCAAATCAAAAATTCGGTCGATTTTAATTGATATCGTTTCAAAATGGGTAAAGCATTTTTAATATAGGTTCGATGACCATCATCGAACGTAATGAGAATTTCTTTTCCTCGTGGCTTTCTGGATCCCATTTTTATTTCATAATATTCATCCATCGAAATGACTCGATAGCCAAATGTTTTCAGAAACCACATTTGCCGCTCAAAAGCGTCAATACTTACATTCAGCGAATCTTTAACACTGACTTCTTCTTTCGGATAAATAAAGTGGTACATCAAAACTGGAATGTAACCGGGAAGAGGGAAAAAAATAAAGACGGAGAGAAAAAATACCAACGTCAAACTAACCAACGAAATGCAAAAACGCCTGAGTTTCATGTCACCAACCTTCGTAACCGACCAACATAACGGTAATGGTTCCCAAAACTGGAATTTTGGTTTTCATCATTAAAGGAAGTTTTTTCTCATCAGCACTCACCCAGCCTGTAATTTTTCCACGTCTGATAAAGATGCCCTGAAATCTGGCGGATGGTTCCAACTTAAAGGCTTCAAACGTTCCAAGATTTTTTAATTTAATTTTTTCCTTCTTGAGAATATTAACGGTCAAATCCCAATTTTTCTCGTCTGCATTCGCCGATATGTGAACCGTAGAACCTACGCTTAACGGCTGAAGACGAAACCAATAGGCAGATGAAAGCTCATCTTGAACATCTTTGGAAATGAGACTTCGTTTTTTACTTTGATTTTTTCGGGAATAATAAAGTGCTTTGTGATTTTTTTGATCAAATTCAATGACTTCATCCGCCCGATATCTTCCTTCTTTGATTATTTTTTCATATCTTAAAGAATGAAGACGTTGCACATCGATATAAGTATGATGTTCGTCTCTGACGGGATAAACGATATCGATTAATGAGTTGGATTTCGCTTCGGCAATCACATGATATGCTTTTCGTCCTTGAATTTGTTCAATTCCTGAAACATAAGCTTGTGCTCGACCAACTTCCAAGCCGAGCCATCGAACACTAAATTTTAATTTTTCTCCCACCCGAATTTTAAAGGGCTGGGCTTGATTTAAAACAGTTGCCTGAATCGGCTGATTTTCTGCAAATGCGAAATGAAAAATTAAAAACCAAAAAATGAAAATAGCCACAAGGCCAAAATAAATTCGCTTCATTTTAAAACCGCTGATTTGATGGTTTCTAAAAATCCAGATTGTTCCATTCGTTGGTAAACGTTTTCAGGCATCAACTGATTCAGACATTCAACACCTCCGCATTTGTCTTGATATCGAAAGCGTTGATAACACGGTCTGCAAGCCGGTCCTTCATTTATCACGACTACCGTTTTTTGACCGGAGGGATAAGGCCCATAAACCTGCGGGTCGACAGGCCCAAAGATGGAAACAACGGGAACTTTCAGCGCATTTGCCACATGAACCAAACCGCTGTCATTCGCAATTAAGAAAGCACTTTTTCTTAACAAACTTCCCGATGAACGAATGGGAAGTTCGCCGCATAAATTAAATGCATTTCCATCAAAAGATCGGACGAGTTCATCTCCCAAATTTCGCTCGCGATCCGATCCCAAAATTAAGATAGTACCAGCAATTTCTTTGGTTATGAGAATTTTTTTTATTAAAACTGAAAAATTGCGAACCGGCCATTGCTTCAGACGCGCATCTTTGCCCCAAGACTCGCCGCCTCCCGGAACAACAGAAATAATAGGCAGTTGCATTGGAATGCCATGTTTTTCTAAAACTTGATCAGCCAAACGATGGTCCTCTTCATTCAAAAAAAGTTCTGTTTGATTCTGTGAAGGATGAATTCCGATAAGACGAATTAAATCCAAATAATATTCCACCATTGATTGATCAGAAAAGCCGTTCGGAAGAGCAACTTTGTGAGTTAAAAATTGGCCTTTTTCTTTGAAATCAAAACCGATCCGAACCGGAATCAAAAATAAAAAGGAGGACACGAAAGCATACTGACCCGTCGGGGAAAAATCAAACATCATGGGGTAATGGTTTTTCCAAATCCTAAAAAAAGATTTTACGATTGTGAAAAAACGTTTTAATTTTTGGGTGAAATTTGCCGGCGTTGATTTATCCCATTCATAAATTTCATGAATGTGTGGATTTGTTTCAAAAATTTCGCGTGTTCTGCTTCCCAAAAGTAAATCGATTTGTTCAATTCCATTTTCTTTAAGAGATCGGATCAGCGGCGTAATAAAAAGAGCATCCCCAATGCCAAACGGATGGATCAACAGCACCCGCTTAATCGGTATTTCCTTAAACAAGTATGGGCTCATATTCTTTAACGAATTTAAGCACGTCATCCACTAAAATTTCCGTTAGACATTTAAAATTGATTTCACATTTATGGGCAAGACAAACAACACAGCCGACATCTTTGTGAATATAAGTACCGTTCGCTGAGAGGGGCCGCCATCTCGTTGGACTGAGACCGGGCTGACTTCTTCCAAAGATGGAAATCACCGGCGTCCCGACGGCAACAGCCAAATGTACCGGCCCCGAATCATTGGAAACAAGAAGCCGGGCTCCTTTCAAAAGCCAAGCCAACATGCCTAATCGTAATTTCCCGGACAAATTTAAAACCTTGCAGTTCATTTTACTTTCCATTTCACCTGCATAGAAAATTCCTTCGTCTTCTCCGATGATGATGGGAACAACATCATAATCAGCAGCTAAACGATCTGCCACATTTGCAAATCGCTCCGACGGCCAGCGTTTGGAAACACAGCTTGCACTCGGATGAAAAACAACATAACGATCGATTAAGCCTTGAGGAAGTAATTTGGTTAAATCCTCCAAGTCTTGATTCACTAAAGGAAAAAAGAATTTGAATTCTTCTGGCTGCGGCACATGAATAAATTTTAAAAGATCGAAATTATATTCAGCTTCGTGTTTCCTTCCATGCCACTTCAGCTCTGTTATTTTATGGGTTAATAAAAAATCATTTCTTCCGTGCCTTCCCAGCACAACTTTGTATCCAATTCGAACAGGAATTCCGGCTGCCCATGAAATAATATTGACTCGATTGGTTGCATGTAAATGAATTGCGATGTCGAATTTCTGTTTTCTCAGACTGAGGCCGAAGAAAAAAGTTTTGATCCAATTTTTATGCCGGCCCTTTTTATCAAAGATAATAACTTCATCAATCCATGGATTCCCAACAACGACCGACTGATTTTCCTTCAATACCAGAACGGCCAAAAATACTTTGGGATATTTTTTTTTGATGGCTTCAAAAACCGGGGTTGAAATGAGCAAGTCGCCGATTCGATCTGCTCGTGTAATTAAAATTCGCTCACTGCCGGTAATATTAATTGGCTTCATGATTCAAAAGTTCTTCGCATGCTTGAATAACCGGTCCGGCACCAAGATCATCTAAACAAATTCTTCTTGGAAGACGGCACTGAGCTTTTTCACAAGGCGTGCAATCTAAATGGAGACGAACGATTCTGCGATTTGCTCCCCTTTGTCCGTATTTTTGATCATTGGTCGGTCCAAAAATCGACACGGTGGGCCGGTTGAGTTCATAAGCCAGATGCATCAAAGCACTGTCATTGGCAATGACCAAGGAAGAACCGTGAATGATAGCAGCAGTTTCTCGCAGGGTTAATTCTCCCATCAAATTTGCAAGCGGCCGGGATAATTTCTCTTCGAGTTCAAATCCCAATTTACGTTCGTTTGAATCGCCAAGCAGAACAACTGTTTTCTCCCGCTCCAAAAAATAATCACTCACTTGAGCAAAGCCATTGATCGTCCAACGCTTTAGGTCACTTCCTGCTCCGGGCGCAATCACGATGAGATTTGCAACATTCGATTTAGAAATGCACTGCGTTAATTTCCGAAAAGCACTTTGCCGTTCGGCGGCGCTAAAAAAATGAAACCGATTTAAAACATTGGAGACGGGAAATAAAAATCGGATCCGGCTTAAATGTTTGTCACGCATCAAAATGGATGAGTGATCAACAAAAAATGAAGTTCGATATCGTGGAGTAATGAAAAAAGGGATGGCAGTATTCCTAAGATCAATGACCAAATCAAATCTGCGTTTCCATAATTCAAACATTAACAATAAATGATGCTTCCAGCTGTTTCGTTTATCAAAAACGATGACTTCATTAACCGTTTCGCTTTTTTCAAATAAAGAGACAGCTTTGGGGCCCACCAGCACCGCCATGTGCCGTGAAGGAAAATGTTCCCGCAACATCGAAATAACAGGCGTTGTCAAGATCACATCTCCGATATTGCTTAATGAAATCACCAATATTTTTTTAATTTTAGATGCGTCGATGGTTTGAATCATAAGCCAATTAATTTTTCTTTTTGAATTACATTCATGACATATTCCACCGAGAGTAACTCCATCCACGGCGGCGGCAATTTTTTTTCCATCCACGGCAATTGATGGATGCTGTCGGGAACATAATGAATGATGACATTTCGGCCGCGGCCCAAAGGTCCGGTCTCAAGAGACTGAGTGGGTCCGAATAAAGCCAACACATTTGATCCAACTCCCGCCGCAATATGAAGAGGGCCGGTATCATTGGAAATAACCAAACGGCATTTTGAAAACAAAGCGCCCAAAACTCCGAGAGATGTTCTGCCGCAAAAAGAGACGATGCCGTTATTTTTGCCGTTGGTAATTTCACCGGCAACTTCTTGATCAGATGCATGACCGGTTACAATAATTCGAACCCCAAAATTTTTCATTAATTGTTCTGCAAGCTGTTTGTAATAAGCTGGCGGCCATCTTTTCGGAAGCCAATTCGCTCCTGGATTAATGGCAATGATTGAATTGGACTCAAGACTGTGCTCCTTGAGCAATTTTTCTGCCTGTTGTTCATCTTCTTTTGAAAAATAAAATTCATAATGATAATCACCCTTTGTTTTAAGTCCTGCTGCCGTCACCAGGTCCAAAAAATATTGGACGTCATGAATCGGCCCTTCAGGTTCAGAAACTGCATGAGTCAAAAGATAACTGCGCCATTTCGTTCCGTAACCGATTCTTTTTCGCGCCCCTATGAAATAGGCGATCCAGGCATGTTCCTGTGCCCGGTGAAATAAAAAAGCCAAATCAATTTTTCGCTTCTTTAAATTTTGGATAAAATGAAATTTGGACCAATAATTTTTGTGTTCCTGGCGATTGTTAAAAAAAATAATTTCATCTACATAAGGATTGGATTTTAAAATTTCATGGCAGCGCGGCGGTATGACCGCAATTAAATGCGAATCCGGATAATTTTCTTTGATAGCACGAATAGCGGGCGTTTCAAAAATAACATCCCCCAGCCAATTTTTTGTAAAAACTAATATGTTCATTTTATTTGCGAGTTAAAAAATGAGGGATCATGGAACAACAACGGCTGTTTTGGATTCCCTAAGTTTCTTTCCCACAGCTTCAGCAACTTCATTCACGCTGATCTCTTTTAAACAAAGCAGTTTGTTTGAATTGGTACAAGTGCCGCTGTAGCAGGGCTGGCAGGAAATATGTTTAACCAATGAAATATGTCCGTTTCCCGGCGGCATGTGACGTTTCGGATCCGTCGGTCCAAAAAGTGCGATGATTTTCGTAGGAAAAGCACTCGCAATGTGAAGCGGCGCCGTATCACCTGTTACGATCACGTCGAGAAATTTGATTAAACTAATCAGCTGAGTAAGTAATGTTTTGCCCGTAAAATCAAAAACGTTTTTTAAATTAAGCTTTTCAAACTCGGCTGCTAATTTTTGATCTTCTTCCGTTCCAACTAAAATAATTTGAATGTCATGAGTTCGAGTCAATGTTTTCGATAACTCGATAAATCGCTCAATCGGCCATTGTTTGGTCGGCCACCGCTCGCTTGAACCCAAAACAAATCCGATCAGCGGTTTTGAATTAACAATTCCTTTTTCCTGAAAAATTTTTTCAATATAGACATCATCTGACCGTTGCGGCCACAGTTGAATTTGATCTTCAAAATGAACAACGCCGGTTCGTTTGAGCACTTGGAATTGATGTTGCACGGGATTTAATTTTTTATCCCAAAATAAAACCGGATGGGTCAGCAAAAAACCAAAAAGGCCGCGCTGATATCCGAATCGCATGGGGATGCGCGCTAAAAAAGAAAGTAAATGAGTCCGCCAATTATTTTGAAAATCAATGGATAAATCAAAACACCGGTTTCTTAAACGTTTGGCCATTTTAAAAAACCGCTGCCAGCCACCTTGAATCATTTTGGACCGGTCAAAAACGAGAATTTCATTTAAATAAGGCGAACGTTCGATGAGCGGCGCTAATTTGGGATCAATTAAAAGTGAAATGAAAGCCGTCGGAAAACGTTTACGAATCATCCGAATGCTTGGCGTTATGAGTACGACGTCACCAATGGCACCTAATTTTGTGATTAGAATTTTTTTTTGTTCTCTCACTTCTCGATAAACCTGATGCGTTTTCTCGACCATTTGATCAAGACTGAACTCATCTTCCACTTTATGTCTCAGCGATGCCGACAATTTTTTGGATAAAGGACGATCTTTAAGCAACCGTTCCATTGCAAGAGCCATTTCCTCATAATTTTCAGGGGAAAATAAAAGACCGTTTTCTTCGTGGTTAATGACGTCCAGAATTCCGCCGATTCTGGAAGCAGCCACAACCGTACCTGATGCGCCTGCTTCAATTAAGACACGGCCAAACGCTTCCGGAATTTTCGATGGCAGAATCAGAAGATCGGCTCCGTGCAATAATTCAGGTATGTCTCTTCGAGTGCCAAGAAATTTAATTTGTGACGATAATCCCAGCCGGTCAGTCGTCAATTTTAGATCGCGAAAATAAGATTCTTTGCCCGCATCCGGTGCGCCGACAATGGAAACTTCAAAATTCGGGAGTCGTTTTGAAAGCAAATGAATCGCGCGGATAAATTCTTCATGACCTTTAATCGGTGTAATTCGGCCGATGTTGATTATTTTATAGGGTCCCGATTTTACTCGATCATACTTATTCTCCGCATAGGTATACCGGCTCAGATCAACGCCGCGATGAATCAGCGTAATCCGCTCAGGCGATACTCCGAAATCATCGATCATTCGGCGGCCGATTGAATGGGAAATCACGATCACCCGTTTTCCCCAGCCCATGACCCGGCTAAAAAAATGTTTCGAATAATAACCATGACAGGTTGTTATAAAATCGCAGCTGCTTCTTCTGGCTGCCAAATAAGCAATCCATGCGGGCACCCGGCTTCGCGCGTGAATGATGTTAATTCGTTCACGTTCCAAAAATTTTGAAACTTCTTTGATCATTGCAAAAGAGGTAATCGATTTTTTATGAACCGGAAGTTTGATGTGCGGAATACCGGCCTTCACCAATTCCTCAACCAACGTTCCGCCGTTTGAAATCACGTAAGGTTCATCACCTCGTCTTTTGAGCGCTTTGGCTAAATCCACGGTTCCCGTTTCAACACCGCCGACATTTAATTGTGGTAATATTTGAGCAATTCTCATCCCCCACCACTTTCTCTGATAAACGTTGAGTAATGAATATAATACTTGTTTTCAATTAATGACGTTGATGCTTGTTTCAGAAAGTGGTGGGGGATCATAACAACTTTCTGATTGCCTCTTGAATTTGAATCGATTGCTTCCGGATAATTTCTTTCGCCGAAGTTCCATTCAAGGAAGTTAATTTTAACTGGAGGTTGGTTTCGTCTGCCAAATGAATTAAATGATTTTTTTCAAGCAAATCATGAAATCGGCCATGTTTTTTGGAAAGTTTTCCATTCCCAAGCTTCAGAACTAAAACTTGCTTGCCGGCCGTAACCGCTTCCGAAATCATGGAAACGCTGTCCTCGGTGACAAGCGCAATATCCGAAGTGGCCAGCATTCCGTAAGCGACCTGATCAATATTGGATTCATTCGCGATGACCAAAAGTTTTGTTAGCGGATGTCCGGAAAATTCTTTTTTTAAAATATCGCTGATCGGCGTCTCCGTTCGGCGTGACGTGGTGATGAGCAATTCATAATTTAAATTTTCTACGCATGTTTTTAATTCATAAGCCCATTTTTCAAATTGTAAAAAATCAAAATCATATGATTTGCTTTTGCCTCCGATAAAGACGCTCAAACGTTTTCGGCTGTTTGATTTCGGAGGAATTTGATGTGACAGTTTTTTTGCCGATTGCTCGAGTGAAACCTCATTAACTTTATTAGGCGTCACCAAAGTTCGAACAACACGATTTGATTGAACTCGAATTTGATCATGCATGGGAAGAATTAAAAGATCAAACCAATTTGCCAAATAAGGAAACGAGGGTTTCATCACGGCGATCGATTTAGCCAAGTTTTCTCCTTTGAGCAGCAGATTTAACGGCGCGAGACTCGCACCCGTAGAGATGATGATGTCTGCAAATTGATGTTCAAGCGCTTGAGCAGATTCCGGTTTTAAAAAATAGTTCAACCAACTGAGACGGCCCTGTGCAAACGGCCGGAAAAAGAAAGCGAACAGATAAAAAAGTTTTCGATGTTTGGGGCTTTTGAACTGAACTTCCACGGTTTTAAATTTAAATTCATATTCCGGAAGCGACTTTTCTAAATGCTTGAATTCGTTTTCAATGGCTTCAGATTGATTGGTATGACCCGCTTTTTCATCTTTTAAAATTAAAATCTGTTTTGTAAAACAATGCTTCCAACGTTTATACATCCAAAACCATTGTTCCGGATACCGGCGGATCCAGTCTTCCAGCAAATCATAATAATTTTGAACACTTTGACTGATATCGAGAGTTCCATCTGCTCGTTTCGCTAAATGGAAAATGTCATCGATAAAAATCTGGTGATAAGGACCATTTAAGCGAATCATAAAACAGGGCAAAATAACCGCATTTGTCCGGTCCGCAATTTCAAAAATTCCGGATGGAGCTGTAGTCTTTCGTCCAAAAAATTGAATTCGGGTTCCTTCCTGTCCACCCGAAAGATCTCCCAAGACTCCGACCATTCCGCCTTCTCGCAAGAGTCGGATTAAATCTCTCACCGCTCCACCTTTATGAATCGCGGTGGAGCCATGTGAAGACCTGAGCTCATTTAAAAAATCGTCAATCCTACTGTGCTTTTGTTGACGTGCTAAAACATGAAGAGGTTTGCCGACTAAGGCAGAAAGAATTTGAGACAATTCCCAATTTCCAAAATGCGGCGTGATTAAAAGCGTTCCCTGATTTTGATGTGCCAGCGCTTCATATCGTTCGCGGCCGACAACGGAAACGTATTCATTTAAGAATGAAGGAGTGAGTTTTGGAAAACGCAGCACTTCCACTATATTCTGAGCTAAATTAACGAAATGTTTTTCAACTATTTGTTTTCGTTTGGAAGCGCTGAATTGGCTGCCGAATGCGGCTTTTAAATTGACATAAGCAATCCGCCTGCGATTATGAATCTTTGAAAAAATCCAACCCACAGACCGGCCAATCCAAAGTGCGCTCGCATGAGGAATCGCTTGAAGAAAAGCACTGAGGAGTCGAGTCAAAATAACAATGATGGAATCAAACACTTGCCATATCCATAATTTACAATTCTTTTACCGAAGTTTCGGAATTTAATTCGTTTAAAGGCTTAACTTCGCTGGGCACTTCGTCGACCTTGTAAGGCATTACGGACGACGCTGAAGATTCAATGAAGCGGCTCAAATATTGATGCAGCATATGTTCCCCTGTTGTCAGTCTTAAACGGACTTTCAAGACCAGCGGTTTTACCATTTTTCTCATTTCTTTTTCACATCGGTGAAAATCTTTTTCTGTTGTGATAATTTCCTGACATTCACTTGTTTCTTTTGCAAAGACAATTTCCCTCAATTCATTTTCACTGTAATGATGATGATCCGAAAACTCAAAATTTCTGACCGTTTTGAGTCCGATTTGATTGAGCAGCATCAAAAATGACCGGGGTGTTCCGATTCCCGAAAACGAAGTGACGCGCTGGCCTTGAAAGCGGCCAACTTGAATACGTTCTCTTGATTCTGGCCGGTAAAAATAAAGGGGTTCCCGATACGCTTCGATAAATTCAATTTTGGAAGAAATGGCATGAATTTTTGCTTTTAAATTTTCCAATTCCTTCCGAGGAGTTAAGTTGACGTCGGTTAAAACAACGATTGAAGCGCGTTTCAAACTGGCTAATGGTTCCCTTAAAATTCCGCGAGGGATCAAAGAAGAATTACCGAACGGATTTAGGACATTAATGGAAACAATGTCCAGATCTCGTTTGATATTCCAGTGCTGAAACCCATCATCTAAAATGATCACGTCGGCGTTATGCGTTTTTAATATTTGCTCTCCCTGCTCAAAACGATTTCCCCCGACTCCAAATTTTGCATCCGGAAGCTGTTTGGCAAGCTGCTTGTCTTCATCGCTGCCGTAGCCTCGAGTCAGAATAAGAGGTGTTTTTCTTCGGTTTAAATAAAACCGGCCCACATATTCAACGATTGGCGTCTTACCGGTGCCACCCCATGTGATGTTTCCGATGCTGATCACCGGTTTAGAAAATGAGCGGGCTTTTAAAATTCCGATTCTATAAAATAATCGATGCACAATTAAACCCAATACATAAAAATAAGATGCACACGTCAAAACAGGTTTCCAAAACCAACTCCAACGGCTGACGTAAAGTTGATCTTCGGTAAGCAAGCGGAAATAATTTCTTAAGGTCATTGCGATTCAACTAAGGCCACGGATGAATCCCGGCTCACCATCCACCGGCTCAAATAATTCATCGTCCGTGCCGTAGCTCCTTTCATTGATTGAATAGAAGCCCAAGCGCGAGCGCCCATTTCATTTCTTAGTTCGGGGTGCTCCAAGAGCTTTCTTGATTGTTGATAAAGTTCTTCTTCAGAAGCAACTTGAAAAGCTGCGTTCTGTTCATCCAAAATGCTGTACGCTTCATAAAAATTAACCACGTTCGGTCCATGAAGGATTGGCTTTTTAAAACCGGCGGCTTCGATTGGATTTTGACCTCCGCGTTTCGCAAAACTTCCTCCGACAAAAACCAAATCCGCGACGGAATAAAGTGAAGCTAAAATTCCCATTCGATCGACCAAGAGAACATCGTAGGGTTGATTTTTTTGTTCCACTTCAGAAAACAGACAATAACTAAAATTAAATTTTTGAACAGCCTCTTCCACTTTCGGCAAATGCTCCGGATGACGAGGCGCTAAAATGAGTTTCAAATTTGGAAAGCTCTCACGAAGCCTTCGAAAAATCCAAATTAAAACTTTCTCTTCATTCCAGTGAGTACTCCCTCCGATGTAAATTAAAGAATCGGCTCCGATTCCTTTCGGACGAGAAACAATTTGATCCTTCACTTGACCGTTCACGTCAAATTTCATGTTTCCGATTGAAATCAGTTTTTCCTCAGGCATTCCTAACTCTCCAAAATGAAAACGGTCTCGATCGGATTGAACCAAACAAAACGAAAGCTGATTCAAAATTGATTTCAGCCAAAAACGAATGAAACGATAACGGCTGAACGAGCGAGGTGAAATCCGGCCGTTGATGATTCCAATGGGAATTTGGGTTTGGTTTGCCGCACCAATTAAATTGGGCCAAATCTCGGTTTCCATTAATAAGATAACTTGCGGCGATACATCTTTAAGAACGCGCCGGACAACAAAACTCAAATCAAAAGGTGCATAAAAAACGACGACTCGATCGGTTACAAGCGAATCGGCAACCGTTTGCCCTGTTGGTGTTGTTGTCGATAACGCAATTGTCCACTCGGGATATTCAGCTAGAAACAACTGAATCCAGCCGCGCGCCGCATTGACTTCACCCACGCTGACTGCATGAAGCCAAACAATTTTTTTTCCTGCAAACTTGGCTTTCAGTGAATCGGAGAAGAAACCAAATCGTTGCAAAAAAAGTTGTTTGCTGTTTTTCGCTTGATTCAAACGAACCAAAAATTTAGGAATCGAAAAAAGCGCAAACATCAAAAAAATAAAATCATACAAAAAAATCAATTTCAGTCTCCTTTCGTCTTCTGAATCCTTTCCTCCCCCTTGATGGGGGAGGACTAAGGTGGAGGTGAAAATCATTAATTAAATCCCCCCATCCTAACCTTCCCCCACAAGGGGGGAAGGAATGATTGCAGAATCGCTTATGCTCTTGGATGAGCTTGATCATAGGCTTCTCGAAGTCTTTTGGATGAAACATGAGTATAAATTTGTGTCGTTGACAGATGAGCGTGGCCCAATAATTCCTGCACACTTCTCAAATCAGCGCCGCGATCAAGTAAATGAGTAGCGAAAGAATGCCGCAATGTATGCGGTGAAATCCCTTTTTTTAAAGCTGCCCGATGGGCACATTTGATGACAATTCTTCTTACACTTCGATCTGTCAGCCGCGTTTTCCGGCGGTTTAAAAAAAGCGGGGTTGATTTTTTTTCAAAATCAACTGGTGCAGAATCAAGGTATGCCTTAACCGCGTTCACAGCACAAGAACCAATCGGAACGATTCGTTCTTTTTTTCCTTTTCCGCGCACTTTAACGAGATTACTGAGTAAATCCACATCCTCTTCATTGAGTCCAACCAGTTCGCCCACTCGAATGCCGGAACTGTACAAAGTTTCCAAAATGGCGAGATCACGCTTCGCCTCCCACCGGTCTCCTTTGGCAGCTCCTAAAAGATTTTCGATTTCTTTTGTTTCCAGAAATGAAGGCAGGCGGCGTTCCCGTTTCGGCGTTTGAATGCCGCTAGCCGGATTGGACGGAAGTAATTGTTCACGAGTCAGATATTTGAAAAATGATTTTAAACAGGCAAGCTTTCGAGAAACCGTCGTTTTCAGAAACTCTTTTTCTTTTAAGTAAGCGAGGAATTTTCGGATTTCTAGGTAATTGATGTCTTTGAGCGAATTTTTTCCGTTAAATTTGAAAAATTCGACTAGGTCGCTTCGATAATTCTTGATGGTATGAGGAGAGGAATTTTTCTCGACGTCGAGAAATTTAAGAAATTGTTCGATGAATGGTCTGCACAGCAAATTTTCTTCACTCATAACACGCCATGATTCGTAAAACGACAACTTAATTAAGGCGGGAGCTAATTAAACATCTTCTCCCACTTCTTCGATTTCAGGCGGTTTTTCATCCAACGTTTTTTCAGCAGTTTCTTTTGTCGGAAGCTGATTGGCCACATAATCACACTTTGGATAATTGGAACACCCGAAAAATTTTCTTCCGCCTTTTCCCTTCCGCGCTACCAGATACCCGCCGCATCCTTCTTTAGGGCATGCAACACCGGTGGAAAGAGATTTCGTATTTTTACATTCAGGAAAACCAGAACACGCCACAAATTTACCGAACCGGCCCCATTTGATCATCATGGGTTTGCCGCATTTGTCACAATCCTGACCCGCAGGAACCGGTTCTTGACGAACATCTTTCATCGTCTCTTTTGCTTTTTTCAAATAACCTTCAAAGGGTTCATGAAAATCTCGAAGCACTTTAATCCAATCCAGTTCACCTTCTTCAATTTTGTCCAACTCTTCTTCCATAAGTGCCGTAAATTTAACATCCAAAATATAAGGAAAATGTTCGACCAAAAGAGAAAGCACGGTTTCACCAAGTTCGGTCGGCATCAACGCTCCGCCTTTTCGTTCTACATAATCACGACTCGTGAGCGTATAAATAATCGGCGCATAAGTACTCGGACGACCGATTCCTTCTTCTTCCAGCGTTTTAACCAAACTCGCGTCATTAAACCTAGCAGGTGGTTTCGTAAAATGTTGATTTTCCATCAACTCATGTAATCTCAAAATTTCATTTTGTTCCAAATCCGGAAATTCCAATTCCTCTTCATCTTCTGAATCTTCATTCTTGTCATCTTTTTCTATTTTCTCTTCAGATTTTTTGACTTTTCCAAAATCAGAAAATACAGCCGAAAAACCGGGAAATAATGTTTTCTTACCGCTCGCTCTAAAAAAATATTCGGTTCCGGCAAGAATATCAATTAAAGTAACCAGATCCAGCGCTGTGGACATTTGAGAAGCAATAAATTTCCGCCAGATTAATTCATATAATTTGTATTGATCGTCTTCAAGAAATGATTTTATTTGTTCCGGCTCCCGGAAGGCTGAGGTCGGACGAATCGCTTCGTGAGCTTCCTGAGCTCCTTTTTTGGACCGGTATAAATTCGGCGTTTTGGGAAGATAATCATCACCAAACTTTTCCTTGATAAACTTGACGGCTTCTTTCGAAGCAATTTCGGCGATGTTGACCGAATCTGTTCGCATATACGTAATTAAACCAATACTTCCTTCGGCTCCGATTTCAACTCCTTCATATAAACTCTGGGCGATTCTCATCGTTCTGGCCGCTGAAAACCCAAGACGGTTGTAAGCTTCCTGCTGAAGTTTGCTGGTTGTATAAGGCGCTTGAGGTTTTCTCCGGCGTTCCTTTTTTTGAATGGAGATGACGCTAAATTTTGCATTTTCAAGTTCCGATTTGATTTTGAGCGTTTGCTCTTCATTTTTCAGATCGGCTTTCTGGTTGCCGATCCGATCCAGTTTTGCTTCAAACACTTTTTCTTTTTCGGAAGAACGCTGAGAAGATAGTTTTGCAACCAAGGACCAATATTCCTCAGGTTTGAATTTTCGAATTTCACGTTCACGATCAACAATCAGCCTAAGCGCAACCGATTGAACACGTCCGGCACTTAAACCGCGTCCAACTTTTTTCCAAAGCAAGGGACTTAATTCATAACCGACAATTCTATCGAGAACGCGTCGGGCCTGTTGGGAGTTAACCAAATTCTGATCGATATCACGCGGATGTTGAAAAGCGTTTTTAACGGCCTCTTTTGTGAGTTCATTAAACATCACACGTTTAATGGTTTGCGCCGTTGCCGGTTCATTATCTTCTCTAAAAATATGCGCCAAATGCCAGCTGATGGCTTCGCCTTCCCGGTCCGGATCCGTTGCCAAGTAAATGGTTTCTTTATTCTTGGCTTGTTTTTTCAGATTGCTTACATTTTTTTTTGCTTTTTGAGGAATGACGTACTGAGGCGTAAACCCGTTGATTAAATCCACGCCCATTTTACTTTTGGGAAGATCGCGGACATGACCGAAAGAAGCTTCGACTTGGTAATCTTTTCCCAGAATCTTGTTAATCGTCCCAGCTTTGGCCGGTGACTCGACAATAACCAGATTCTTGGCTTTTCCGTTTTTGATCGTCTGAACTACCTTAGATGTCTTCGCCATTAACCACCGCCTACAAAATGGACAATCTCCAAAATGTCATCTTCCTTCAGCTTCGTAAGCGAATACGTCTCACGGCTGATCACTTTATGATTTAGTTCAAAAACAACCGATTTTTTCTGCAAATGAAAATACTCCATCAGTTTTTCTATGGTGCTTCCATCCGGAATTTCTCTTTGAGTCCCATTCACTCGTACGACCATAACCCTTAAATCCTTAAAATTAATCCATTTACAAAATTATAGGAAGTCATTCCAGCTTTGTAAAGAAAGTTTATCGGACGTAAGAAAAGAACGTTAAATCCTTTCGATATAAAAACTAATGTGGGGATTAGTGTACAGATTGAAAAGACGACCTACAAATTAAGCGCTGACGACTTTGGTTTTAGCCCAAGTGTCTCCCAAACGGTTACCTTTCGTGAAGACATAGATGGTCTCAACAATGTAGCCGACCACCAAAACGAAAGGAATCATAATGAGGATGTTTCGGATAAAGGCCTGTCCAATAGTAACTTTATGACCGTCTAAACTGACAAGCTTTAATCCTGTCCATTTGCGGCCGGGAGAAAAAATAAAATCACGAAACAAGAGCCATGCAATGTTGATCACAATTAAAAGAATATTCCGAATTCCTTCCGGAACGGCAAGCAAAATAAGGCCCGCTATAACGCCAAGTAAAATTGGGACTGCTAACAAATCAACGAGATCTGAAATTGCCCGTTTTCCCTTCGGGACTGACTCCGATGATCCTCCCATCACATTGGACCCGCCATTAACCATGGTAATGCTCCTTTCGTTGATTAAGCAGTTATTATAATAAAAGCTGAGAAAGTATAACGAATTAGCATTCTTTTTTCAAGTGATTGATGTATTTTGACTTCTGACATACTTTCCGCCCAATACGAGCTTAATATATCCGTTCACTTCCAACTTTGCTAGACGGGACGGTATGTCATGAGACAGACTACCCATTGAGGCAATGATTTCATCTAAAGAAAGCGGCTCGTTTTCAAATAACTTGAGTATCGGATCTTCATCGTCATTGCGAGCGAACGAAGTGAGCGAAACAATCTCAGAGTTCGTAGATTACCTCGTCGGCCTAATGGCCTCCTCGCAATGACGGTTATCTCTCATCATCGTCGCCGATAACTGATCTTTCAAATCCACCAAAATATCGTCTGCTGAAAGGACTAATTTAGCCCCATTTTGGATGAGATGATTCGTTCCATGAGCTGTAATGGAATCGAGCTGGCCGGGAATCGCATAAACTTCTCTTCCTTC
>OBEQ011268053.1_pt1 | contig 55172 bp, 52 predicted proteins | sample 1670901 | NCBI WGS metagenome assembly OBEQ01 (sample SAMEA104232315, study PRJEB22302) | groundwater metagenome | biome: forest; feature: aquifer; material: groundwater | place: USA | collected 2011-08-07 | depth 5.4 m
TGGGGTATTATTCGAGGGTCCCATTACGAATTGTCCGCTGATCCATTGCCGTCGGAGTCAGTGTCGGTGGCGTTGGGAACCCCATCCCCGTCCATATCGCTATCCTCGCTATTGCCAATCCCGTCACCGTCGATGTCGCCATCATCGGCATTTGGAATCCCATCACCGTCCGTGTCGAGATTGACGACGCCCACCGTTTCCGGTGGCGAGGTGTCGGCCGCGTTGTTTTGATTATTTCCCTGCTGTTCATTCTCTGTCGCGTGGGCGATCCCCAACATCCGCCGCTCCACACCGCTCGCCAGTGCCAGCAACAATACCGCGCCAAACACCACCCCGCGCCCACAACTATTTTTTGCCATATTTTCCCCCCTCGAAAGTGCAACGCCATCGTAGCATATATAGGTACACTCCGAGCAATATAATAATTATACGACATTAAAAGGCCAGTAATAATCACAGCATCCCCCAGCGCGTCGGATAGCGCTAATTCATTGCACTCGTGCGAAAATGTGCTATGGGCGCCGCCATGTCAAATTTGGAACTGCCACACCACGACGTCCAGACCACGAAACAAAATTTCAACGATCTCGGATTATCGGCGCCCATCATTCAATGTCTGACCAACGTGGGCTTTACACATCCCACGCCCATTCAGGCCACTGTCATTCCCATCGCATTGGCGGGTCATGATCTGATTGGTTGCGCCCAAACCGGCACCGGAAAAACTGCGGCGTTTGTGTTGCCCATCGCCGATCGCCTCACGCACGGCAGCGGCGTGCGCGGAATTATTTTGTGCCCCACCCGCGAAATCGCCACGCAGACGCAAACATTTATTGAATTGTTTGGTCAGGATCATCATCTCAGTTCCGTCGTCTTGATTGGCGGCGTAAAGATCGGTCCGCAAATTTCCGCACTCCAAAAAAATCCCGACATCATTGTGGCAACCCCCGGTCGTTTGTTCGATCACATTGAACGCGGCACGGTGAGTCTGCGCGGCGTGAGCGAGGTCGTGTTCGACGAAGCCGACCGCATGCTCGACATGGGTTTCCTGCCGCAGATCGAAGCGATCATGAAACATGTGCCGCGCGATCGGCACACCATGATGTTTTCCGCCACCATGCCGTTTTCGGTCGCCCGCCTGGCCGAGCGCTATCTGCGCGACCCGCAACGCATCGACATCGCACCGCCCGGCACCAGCGCCGAGGGCATCGAACATCGACTCTATTTGGTGGAACCGGGCGACAAACGCAAATTGTTGTTGGCGCTGCTCACGCAGGTGCCGGGGAGCACACTGATTTTCACGCGCATGAAACAAGATGTCGAACGTCTCGCGCGTTTTCTGGACATCAATAGTCAGATCGTCGCGGCGCGATTGCACGCGGATCGTAGCCAGAGCGAACGCACACAGGCGTTGGAAGATTTTCGCGCTGGCAAATTTCGCATCCTGATTGCCACCGACATCGCGGGACGCGGACTCGACATTCCGCAAATCGCACAAGTGATTAATTACGATGTGCCGGAAAACGCGGAAGACTATGTGCATCGTGCGGGTCGCACCGCCCGCTACGACGCCACCGGCGTGGCCGCCACGATCGCCTCCTGGATGGATCTGGTGCTGGTACAAAATATTGAACGGCTGCTCGGCAAACCACTCCCGCGTTGCACCATGGACGGCATCCCCGAATTCGTCGAACAGAAAAAAGCCCAGATGGGTCGTTCGCGTCCCCGCCTCGGTGGCGGACGCTAGTCCATGCGCGATCTTCTCCTCCTGATCTTCCTCCAAGCCTGTTGGTCTGCTTCCTATGTCGCAATGAAAATTTCGCTCGGGGCGATGCCGCTCGGGCTCGTGATGATTTTACGCTACGGCATCGCCACCCTCGCGTTGCTCTTGTGCGGTGGTTGGCGCGGACAAAAATTTACGCGCCGCGACGCGCTGCTGTTGTGTGCGGTGGGCTTTCTCGATTTCACGCTCTCGCCCCTCTTCCAACTCTCCGCACTCCAACTCACCTTCGCGGGCGACACCGCGCTACTCATTGCGATGGAACCATTGCTCACCGCCATGCTCGCATGGCCACTCTTGGGCGAGCGCATCAATCGACGCACGCTCATTGCCTTTAGTTGCGCAACCATCGGCGCGCTCGTCATGTCCGACGCCGCGAGTTTTTTTCAGGGGCACGTCACGAGTCTGCGCTTATTTGGCAACGGCATCTTTTTGCTCGCGCTGATTTGCGAGGCATTATTTTCCATTACGAGTCGCAGCCTCACCCAACGCTACTCCCCGCTCGCCACCACCACGCGCATGTTTGCAGTCGGCACACTCGGCAATATTTTTTGGTATCATCACGATTTCAACAGCGCCGCTCTCACCCACATCACCCCGCACGGATGGTTTGCGATCTTGTTTTTGGCGATTCCCTGTTCCGCACTCGGTTACGGCGCGTGGGCCTTTCTGGCGCGGCGTATGAAGATCAATCGCCTCTCGCTCTCGCTCTTTTTGCAACCACTCTTCGGCCAAATCGTCGCCGCCATCGTCCTCGGCGAACGCCCGACCATCATGACACTGCTGGGCGGAGGGATTATTTTTGTGAGTTTGTTGGTGTGGACAATATTGCCTGGCAACGCAAAAAATTCCCTCGCCTCGCCCGTCTAAAAAATGTTAGCCGTTCCGCACTATGACACCGCGCCGCCAACAGTGGAGATTGTTACTTTATTCGCTGGCAATCGCACTCGCACTCGTCACCATGCGCGGAGGATCGTCTGCAAGTGCGCTGGATCGCAGTGCACAAGACGACAAACGCATCACGACCAGCACAAAATTTTACCGGCATTCCGATCAATTTCTGCAGGGGGAATTTCGTCGACAGGAAACGAAACGGTTAATCAAAATCTATCCATTCCCGAAAGTCGCCACCGCAAAAAACCCCTCCGCACACTCTACTGAAACAGCCCAAAACGGCAGCGTCTGGTCGCATGTTGGACCATCCGGCATGGGCGTCTGGACCTCCATCGACTGTGGCTCCGCGTGGTGTTTCGCGGGCGCGGAGTCGGGCGGATTATTTCGGACCAAGGCCGGAGAATGGAAATGGCAACCCGTCGATGCCACTCTCAGCTACAATGGAAAAATTTTTAATTTTCACATCAAAGCAATTCGCTCACTCGCGCTCGACCCAAACAACGCCCAACACGTGATCATGGCGTTAGTGAGTCCGGAGCCGGGCGCACTCTTCGAATCGACAGATGGTGGCAAGATATGGTCCCGACACGACCTCCCCGACAACGCAGCCGTTGAGCAACTGCTGGTCTTGAAAAAACAGCTCGTCATCCTGAGTCGGCACGATAAAAATCGGACCATTTATATTCGTGCGATCGATCAAACAGCAACGACACCAGCCTCAGCCCTGACACTCTCTGGAATTGAGAATCATCGGCAGATCATGGCCAAAGATTGTTCTGCCGTGGTGGGATTTTTCTCGCAGCCGAAATTTCGCAGCTCTGTGCCAATGGCTCACCGCTGACGACAACGACGCGTGCACCGTCGACAAATGCGAGACGAAAACCGGCGCGATCAGTCATCAACCCATGGCGTGCCCCGCAAATCAGCAATGTGCAAATGGCGCCTGCGTGGCCAAATCCGTGTGCGGCAACGGCCAACAGGAAAATGGAGAAACCTGCGAACAGGGCGCGACCAAATCCTGCAAAGAGTTGGTGCCGAACAAACCCGTGGGAACGGCGCACTGTCAACTCGACTGCAAGGGCTACGATGCCAGCCAGTGCCAAAACGCTGCGGCACTCTGCGGTAATGGGGTGGTCGACGCGAATGTGGAAAAATGCGAGCAAGGCACCACCACAGCGTGCCAGAAATTGCTGCCCGACAAACCCGTCGGAACCGCCACGTGTCAACCCGATTGCCAAGGTTGGAACACGACTTTTTGCAAGACAAAGGGTTCACTCTGCGGCGACGGCACGTGGGAATCCGAGTGGGAACTGTGCGAGAAAGGCGCCGTGAAACCCTGCAAAGAATTGAGCGCGGTGAAACCAGTGGGCAACGCCGTGTGCCAAAACAATTGCCAAGGGTACAATACCGGCGGTTGCAAAACCGTCGCCTCGTTGTGTGGAAATGGCAGCGTGGAATCCGAGTGGGAAAAATGTGACAAAGGTTTCTCGCAAAGTTGCCAGTATCTGGTCCCCGACAAACCCGTTGGCATGGCGCCTTGCCAGTCCGATTGCCAAGGCTACGACACGAGCGCATGTCATGCGGCGGTGTGTGGGAATGGCATCAAGGAAGCCGACGAGTTCTGCGATGACAAGGGCAAGCCCTGCAACATGCTCATGCCCGACAAACCCGTGGGCGGCGCTCCCTGCCAATCTGATTGCAAAGGCTACGACACCAGCGGCTGCAAAACCATCGCCTCGTTGTGCGGCAATGGTTTTTTGGAGTCCAATTGGGAAAAATGTGACAAAGGTTTTACCAAAAAATGCGCGTTGCTGACCCCGGATACACCAGTCGGCATCGCCCAGTGCAAACCCGACTGTCAAGGCTGGGACACGAGTAGTTGTAAAAAATAATTTCGAAAAACACGCAACCTTTTTAGCGGAGTGACGATACATAGGGAAACCGCTTCAAAGGAGACGACATGGCACGCACGATTGACCCCACGCAACTCACGCCCGAGACCATCGCGAAATATCTCGCAGCGGCGACCGAATCGCCCACCACTTCACCCAAAGAAATTGCCGTTATCGCGGCTGCACAGGGTGATTTGACGCAGTTTACGGAAAACAGTCCGGCGCTGATTGCGTTGCAAAATCTCTGTGATGGGTTGACCGTTGTTGAGCGTGCAGCGCTGGAAAACCCCGCCCCCACGTCAGCCGCCACGCCAGCACACGACCCCGCCCTGGACCGCATTCGCGCGCATTTTGCGGCCGATGCCAAATTATTCTGGGAATGTCGCACCAACCCCACCTGCAAAAGAACGCCGCAACCGACCGCACCCGCGTGCCCCGATTGTACGTTTGCGTGGGCCGATGCGTTTCCCGGCGGCTTCGATTACGTCAAACTCGGGACATTTTATGACGACCAGGTGGTGGCGCAAATCAGCGAAGGACTGTTGGTGCTGGGCCCGGATGCAGGCACCGCCTATGGCGTGGCGGGCGCGGCCTCCGGCTATTCCGTGTCACCCGATGGCCGCACCTACACGTTTGCGATTCGTCCCGAAGCGAAATGGTCGGACGGCATACCCGTGACCGCCGACGACTTTGCGTTTTCCTATCTGCGCACTATGCATCTAAAAACTGGCGCTCGTACCGTGGATTTGCTGTACCCGATCGACAACGCAGAGGCGTACAATAAAGGGGACATCACCGATCCGGCGCAGGTCGGTATTCGGGTCGTGAACGAACACACACTCGAAATTCGTCTGCAACATCCGGATCCGCTGTTCCCGATTATTGTCGCGGTGCCCGCTTATCTGCCGGTGCCCAAACATGTCATCGACCAATTCGGCGAGGCCGCGTTCCGCCCCGAACATTTGGTCAGCAACGGGCCGTATCGCGTGACGAGTTTCAAGGAGCGCGATCAAATCGTGTTCGAAAAAAACCCGTACTATTGGGATGCCGCGAATGTCGAGATTCCGCACCTCGTCCTCTATCACTCCGAAAACACCCAAACTGCGTACGATTGGTTCCAACTCGGCAAAGTGGATTATGTGCGCCAAGTCCCACCGGGCATGGAAAAAGCGATTGCCGAAAAATATCCGGCGGAATTTAAAATCGCGGATCGATTGGCGCATATGTATTTGGGTTTCAACGAACAGGTGCCCCCGTTTGACAATGCCGAGACTCGCCGCAAAATATGTCAGTCGATCGACAAAAGAAAATTGGTACAAGCGATTGGGGGCGGGCGCCGCGCGGCCGCGTCGTTTGTGCATCCAACGTTCGCAAAACAGGGCTACACCACACTGCATGGATTGGAATTTGATCCGTTCGGCGACAAAAACATCGCGGGCGTCGGCACCGGACCATTTCGCATCTCGTACGCCACGGACGATCTGAATCGTCAGACGGTCGAAATCCTGCAGCGGCAATTGAGCGAACACGGCATCACGGTCGCGGCAGAAAACAAGGAATTCAAAACACTGGTCAGCGAATTACACGCGGGCAATTATCAATTGGCGCGCATTGGCTGGGTCGCGGACTATCCGGATCCATCGCAATTTCTCATCATGTTTACGAGCGGTCATCCCAACAATTATTTTCATTACTCGAACCCATCGTTCGACAAATTAATGCGTGCTGCAGCGGCCGCCACCGACATCAAACACCACTACGCCCTGCTCGCCCAGGCCGAGGCCATCGTGCTGAAAGACGCGCCCGCCTGCCCACTCTATCACGACACGGCCCCGCGGCTGGTGAGCAGCAAGCTGCGCCATTTTACGACAACGTATACGAACACACCGAATCTGCGTTTTGCGGGAAAAGCGGAAGATTAGGAGCAACTATGGCAATCGGCAAAACGGGTCCATCGATGTGGCAAACGCGTGAACCGCGACCGTTACATCGTTTGGCGACTCTGCAAACGATTTTGTTGCCGGCGGGCATGTATCAGAGCCGCACGAAACCGGCGCTCTCCGCAATATTGGGTCGCGACGTTGGGCAAGGCATGGGCGGCGGGCCGCGCGGATTGTTTGAATGGTCGCACGCGATGGCGAAGGCGCAATGGCAACCGAATGCCAAGCGTTGGACCGAATTGCGCGGTGATGCGTCGCTCGTCGCAGCTATGCCCGAGTGGCTCGCCGCGTGTGAAAAATGGACTGACGTTTTGCGCCAGGCCGCCACGTTTCAATGTGCGCTGATTGTGCAGGATATCCGTGATTACTCCGGATTGGAGAGTGCCGCGACACAAGCGGTCAGCGCATATCTCGACGATATTTCCGCCGCCGAGTTGGACAGCGAAGTACCATCAGCGCCAATGCCGCCCGCTACAATCCCTATGGGACATTTGGGGCTCGCAGAAAATAGTTTTGGAGCGACACTGCGATTGTTGTTCCCGACGGTCACGCCCGTTTCGTTCGACAATAAAAAACACGCGGCGCACCGCTTCGACGTGATCACCGCCGCACCGACCCGCGCCGAGGTCGGAACCTTTGAATCCACACTCGCCAGTCGTTTAAGCCCGCACGGCACGGTCATTCTGTTCACACACGACGAACGCACCGCCCGCGACGCCGCCGTGAATATCGAGCGCGTGAGCGATGTCGTCTTCGCCGGCCTGGAACATTTCTTCTATCCGTTCGATACGGACTTGTACACATTCGCCGATGTCTACATGAACGTCGGCCGCCCGCAAAAAGCGGTGGGCGAAGCGAAACGCGCGCTGCTGCGCGTGGCGATGGCTTGAAATGCCCAAATAGTAAATCAATTGACAAGATTACTATTTACTTTACTATTAAGCCATGGACGCCCAACAAATGCGCACGGCGCTGCAGGCGCTGGATCGGCGATTAAAGAAACCAACGAAACTCTTGATCGGCGGTGGCGCCGCGATGCTGCTGGCGCATCGGTGTCCGCTCTCGACCATGGACATTGATGGCGTGATCTTTCAATCGGCGCTGACCCAGGCGGAGCTTGATCCGCATGTGAAGGCGGTCGCCAAAGAACTCTCCATCCCGCCTGATTGGCTCAATCCCTATTTCAACACATTTTTATACACGCTGCCCGCCGATTTTCGCGAACGTCTCGTGCCAATTTACGGCGGCACACACCTCTCCGTGCTCGCACTCTCCGCCGAGGATTTATTGATACTGAAATGTTTCGCCGCCCGCCCCAAAGATGTGCCGCACGCCCGTGTGCTCTATCGCAAGGCCCGGCATCCCGAGTTGGTCGACGATCATTTGCAGCGATTGGTCGAACGCAACGTGCCGGGCGCCCAAGAGGCGTGGGATTTTTTTGCGGAGCTCGAAGATGCGGGACGATAAATTATTGCACGGCATTCCCAGCACCCATGATCTAGCGCGAATGTACTATGAGCTGGCGCGACTGGGGGCGCGCACGGTTGGGAAAAAATGTGCGTGGCGGTACAATGCATCTTCTCCGGAAACGCTGCTCGCACTCGCGGCCGATATGTCGCGCTACGATCCACGTCTTTTCGAGGCGCTCACGCAATTGTTGGGACGCAGCTGGCGCCAGTTTTCTCCGCTGCGCGTGCGCGATCTGTTTCCGCGTCTCCAATCGCCGCAAGTCTTTGGCGTGATCGGCGCCTTCGTGCATCATCTGGATGACTCCGCAGAATGCCGCTACTATTTTGAGTATCTCACGCGCGGACTGGTGCCGGTGCCGCAACAACTGTTTTACCATCACCTCCACGCACCCGGATTTCCGCGCGCGCTGCGCAGTGCCACCGAAACCGTGGCCGAGTTTGCGAAGTGGGGATTCCTGTCTGAACAAGGTCCCGTGCTGACGCAGGCGAATAAAGGGGTAGCGGGCACCTACACGCCCGCCGCACGCCACAATATTTTGCGCCGTCTGCTCACCGCACGCCCCACCATGCAGCTGCGCGAGTATCTTGCGGCGGTACAGCATTCCATTTCGCGCCAACAAGCGGTGACCGATCTGAAATCATTTCCCGGTTTGCGCGTGCGCGGTCATGGTCGATCGGCGCGATGGGTGGCGAAGGTGCAATGAAGGCACTCCGAAGAGATTGAAAACTGGCGCGAGTATGCTATACGCCCCCGCATGAAAAAATCCACCGACCGCATTATTCTCGTCACCGTCCGCGGACCCGATGGGCCCGGCATTACCGCAAAACTCACCGAGATTATTGCGCAGGGCGCGGGCGTGCGGTTGCTCGACATTGAGCAGACGGTGGTGCATCGCAAATTATTGTTGAGTCTGCTGCTCGCGTTTCCGGAAACCAAACGGGAACCAGAGCAGGTGCTCAAAGAGATGTTGTTCGCGGCGCGTGGGCTCGGGGTGGATTTAAGTTTTGAGGTCTTCGATTCGTCGTTCTTCATCGAACCGACCAGTACCCATCAGTATGCGGTCACCTGTTTGGGACGCGAAGTCGGCGCCGCCCCGCTCTCCCGCATTGCGCAAGCGTTGGCGGACCGCGGGGTGAACATCGAGCGCATCGGCAAACTCACACGCGCGAGTTTGAATTGTGTGGAACTCCTGGTGCGCGCGGCGCGGCCGCTCGATCATCGCCGCCTGAGTCAGGAATTGTTGGCGCTCGCCACCGAACTGGGCATCGACATTGCCATTCAGCCCGCCGATTTGTTGCGCCGCGCGAAACGACTCATCGTGTTCGACATGGATTCAACGCTCATTCAAACCGAAGTGATCGACGAACTCGGACACGAGGCGGGTGTGGAAAAAAAGATGCGCGCGATCACCGCGAAAACCATGGCGGGCGGATGGGCGTTTGCTGACTCGTTGCAGGCGCGCGTGAAATTGTTGCGCGGATTGCCCGTGGCGGCGCTGGAGCGCGTGTATCGACGCATTCGTTTTACGAACGGTGCCGAACATTTGTTGCACGTGCTCGCGCATTTGGGATTCAAGACCGCACTGATCAGCGGCGGATTTACCTTTTTCACCGAACGCCTGCGCGAACGATTGCAGCTCGACTACGCGTTTGCGAATACGTTGGAAATTACGAACGACCGCCTCACCGGTCGCGTCACGGGTGATATTGTGGACGGCGCGCGCAAGGCGTTGTTGCTCACGACCATTGCCCAGAGTGAAAAAATTTCGCTCGATCAGGTGGTGGCGGTCGGCGATGGCGCAAACGATTTGCCGATGCTCGCCCGGGCGGGTCTGGGCATCGCCTTCCATGCGCATGAACGCGTGCGTCGCCAGGCCGCACACGGATTGTCGCCGCATCAGGGACTCGACACGATTTTATATTTGCTGGGAATTTCGGAAGCGGATCAGGCGACACTCAAGCCCGTTGCTCGTGGCTCGTTAGGGAATGGGCGCAATATTTTTTACGAGTAACGAGCAACGGACAACGAGCAACCGCTTGAATTAAATTCTCCAACACAGTACACACCGCCCCCATGCCGAACGATGTGCACAGCGATCATCACAAGGTGGTGCGACAATACGCCCATCATGTGCGGTGGTACGATCGGCGGTTTGCGGAGTATCTCGATGCCACACTGGGTGTTGCGCTGGACATGATGGCATTGACGGGCACCGAACGCATCCTCGATGTCGCGTGTGGCACCGGCGAACTCGAACGACGCATCGTCGAACAATTTCCGCACCAATATATTCGTGGCGTGGATCTCTCGGACCACATGCTCGCGGTGGCGGAACAAAAGGTCGGTCGGTTTCCCAACGTACAGCTGGAGAAGGCCGACAGTCGCACGCTTCCCTTCCCCGACGCCCACTTCGACATTGTCGTTTCCTGCAGCGCGTTTCATTACATGCGCGAACCGCAACGGGTCATCAACGAGTTTGCGCGCGTCACGGCGCCAGGCGGCCGGGTCATTGTGCTCGATTGGTGTCGCGATTTCCTGATGGCGAAATGCTACCACCTGTTCCGCCGCGTCTTTTTCCCGGCCCACTATAATGTCTACGGCCTGACGCAAATGCAGGCCCTCATGCAGACAGCTGGCCTCACGCCCACGCAGCATCGCCTCTTTTCCGTGATCGGCTTCTGGAAAATGATGTGCGTGGAAGCGAGGAAATCGTGAGCAAGTGTTCAGAAGGACGAAGGACGACCGCCTGCCTGCGGCAGACTAGGACGAGGGACGAAACTGCAGTGAATGGCACCGTTGCTTTTTCGTCGTTCGTCCCAGCGACCGTCGGGAGCGATCGTCCCAGTGAGCAGTAGCGAGCGGTCGTCCCTCGGCTCCCCAGTGGTTGACAACCGTTAAGGCCGCGTGCTAGCGAGCGCGACCTGTTTTGCCCGTGCGGCGGTTAGCGCACACAACCTATGCTGTCTGAGTATCTCAATCTGCAGACGATTCTCTGCCCGACGACGGGAATCACGAAGGCCGACGTCATCGGTGAACTGACCGGTCTGCTTGCCGCGCAGTATCATCTGAAAAATCCCGACAAACTGCAAAAACTGATTCTGGCGCGCGAAAAAGTGGGCTCCACTTTTTTGCCGATCGGCATTGCCATGCCGCACGCGCGCATTCCCGACCTCGACGGGATCAAGATGGTCATGGGCGTGCTGCCGCAGGGCCTCATTGAAAACATCGACGAAAATAAATATCCGATCTACGTGGTGCTGCTCTTCCTCACCCCCAGCACCGATGAATTTTTTGGTGCGCATTTGCAATTGCTGGCTCGCATCTCCGCGCTGTTCCACGACGCGACATTAGTGCAGCACATCGCGCAAGCCGAATCCGCCGCGCAGGTCTTGCAATTGTTGCAGCAGGCGGAGGCCGCGCTCGTTCCGATTCAGGCGGCATCGTCGTCGTGAATCCACCACCGCTCCCGCCGGCTCCGTATCGTCAAGTCACCACGGCTATCGTGATCACCACCGCCATGTTGTCGTTCATTTCCTATTGGCGCGCCGCAGCGGTCGTGTTGTGCGATTTGGCGTCGTCGGCGTATTACGCCTGCGGCATCGCGGAAGCATCGATCGGCAAAGCAGCGCCCTGGTTCATTCTGGCGATCATGCTCTTCTCGCTGCCGTTGCGCTGGGTCTACATGGAATCGTGCGCGATGTTCGTGCGCGGCGGCGTCTACAAAACCGTGAAGGCCGCGATCGGCGGACCGCTCGCGAAATTCGCCGTGTCGGCGATCATGTTCGATTATATTCTCACCGGTCCGATCAGCGCGGTCGCGGCGGCGCAGTACTTGACCAAGTTCGTCAACGAAACCACGATTCATTTCGGGTACGGCTACATTCAATTGCCCCCGATCGCCGTGGTGGTCATTGCGGCGCTCATCATCCTCTATTTTTGGCGAAACAATGTCATTGGTGTGCACGAGAGCAGCACGAAATCGCTGCGCATCGTGCAACTCACCACGGTCATGGTGATCGTGTTGGTCGGCTGGAGTATTCTGACGTTGGTCCTGCATCCGCAACCGCTACCGCCGTTTCATCCGGAATTGCATGAAGAAGTCTTGGGCTGGTTGAAAGGTTTTTCGTGGGTGCGCACGGTACCGTCCATCGGCATCGCGATTGCGCTGGGCCATTCGCTGCTCGCCATGAGCGGCGAAGAGGCGCTCTCGCAGGTCTATCGCGAAATCGCCGCACCGAAGATGAAAAACATGAAGCGCGCGGTCGGGATTATTTTCATTTATAGTTTCGTGCTGACTGGCATCGTCTCGCTGTTTGCGGTCATGCTGATTCCCGACAACGTACGCGGCAGCTACAACGAAAATTTATTGTCGGGACTCGCCATGTATCTGGTGGGTCCCATGGGCGCGCGACTCGCACTGCAAGGTTTCGTGGTGTTGGTGGGCGTGTTGTTGTTGGCCGGCGCGTGCAATACGGCGTTTGTCGGCGCCAACGGGACACTCGGGCGCATTGCCGAAGATGGTATTTTGCCACAATGGTTGCGCCACCCGCATCCGCGCTACGGCACGACGCATCGCATGTTGCATCAGTTCGGTCTCGTGCAAATTCTGATCGTATTCGCCTCGCGCGGCGACGTGAACACCTTGGGTGAGGCGTACGCGTTTGGCGTGGTCTGGAGTTTTTTCTTTCAGACGCTCGCGATGTTGGTGTTGCGCTTCAAAGATCGTTCGCCGCGCGAATATCGGGTGCCGCTGAATATTCCGATCGGTCGTACCGATTTTCCGCTCGGAATTTTTCTGGCGTGTCTCTTTCTGTTCATCGTCGCCATCGCCAATTTTTTCACGAAGACCATCGCCACGCAATGTGGACTCGCCTTTACGACCGCCAGCTTTCTCGCTCTCACCATCTCGGAAAAATATTATCAGCGCAATATTTCCTCGCGCACGACGCATTTGGAAAGGGTCAATCTCGCGTTCACCGCCAACGCCACACCGGAGTCGTGCGGCCTGATCCATCCGCATCGCGTACTCTGCGCCGTGCGTGATCCCAACAACCTGGTGCATCTGCGCCGCATCGCCGAAAAGATCGATGCCACCACCACGGATTTGATCGTGCTCTCGATTCAACACAGCGCACTGACACAAGACAGTACCGTCGATCAACTCCCGCTCGATGAGCGACAACTCATCACCAATGTCGTGGCCGTCGCCGAACGTTTCGGTGTGCATGTGGTCCCGCTGATTGTTCCCGCCGACGACCCGATCTACGCCATCGTGAAGGCCGCCTACGATTTGGGCGCGGCGGAAATTATTGTGGGACGCTCCGGAAAAACCCGCCCCGAGATTCAACTCGAAAAACTCGCGATGGCGTGGGGCTACATCTCCGCCGCCCACCCGCGCCATTTGCGCATCCGCGTGATCTGGCCGCAGCAGGAAATTAAGTTTGATCTCGGGTGACTTTTGTCCCTTTGTCCCACGTCCTTACGTCCCTACGCCAAAAACAAATCCGTCACTCTCCATTCAAGGACATAAGGACGTAGGGACATGGGACGAAAACGCACTTCGTAAAACTTGCCATGCCATAGCAAATCCGTGTAGTCACATCGCGCATGAACCCACTCGCATCGACGCGCGCCACGGCGCGCAAGGAACGGCATCCGATTGGCCTCTACGTGCTGTTTTCCACGGAATTGTGGGAACGGTTCAGTTTCTACACCATGCTCTCGCTGCTCGCGTTGTATCTGAACGCGGCGGTCAGCGCGGGCGGCATGGGTTGGTCGCTGCCCGACGCGCAAAAAACCGTCGCGACCTATCTGTTTTTGGTCTACGCGGGTCCGGTGCTTGGCGGGTGGGTCGCCGATCGTTTCACCGGCGCGCGACTCGCGGTGACGATCGGCGGAATCATCATGGCGGTCGGGCATCTGCTCATGGCGTTTCCCACTGTGCCGTTGCTGTTTTGCGCACTCGCCTGTCTCGTGATCGGTTGCGCGTTTTTCAAACCGAATGTCTCCACGCTGATCGGCGATTTGTATCCCGACGGCAGCCCACTCAAAGATTCCGCGTACAATATTTTTTACATGGGCATTAACATCGGCGCGTTCGCCGCCGCGATTGTGGCGGAAATCATGAGTCAGCGGTTCGGGTACCACTGGGCGTTTGCGATTGCCGGTTTCGGTATGATCCTGTCGCTCGTCATCTTCTGGGGATTGCAGCGCCACATTCAACCGATCGTGTGCAACGCCGGACATCCGGCACTCGCGGGGAACATCCCGGAAATCGCGCACGCGCCGTCCGACCTGGCCATGGATCGCGTGCCGGATCGGTCGCGCATCATTGCATTGCTCGTGATTTTCGCGGTCGTCATTATTTTCTGGATGGCGAACAACATGCAATTTTCCACGCTGATTTATTGGGCCGACAAAAATACCGACTGGTCGCTCTCGCCGTTTTTGTTGCAGGTGTTGGCGTGGCTCACGTTCGGCACGGTGAAGGTTGATCTGGCGAACGTCTCCGGCGTTGCATCGAATGCGATCAACCCATTCTGGATTATGGCGTTAACGTACCCTTTGGTCGGGTTTTGGGGCTTTTTAAATAAACGCGGGAAAGAGCCGTCGACGCCGACGAAAATGGTGTACGGGATGTTGTTCACCGCGCTGGCCTTTGCGTTCATGGCGTACGCGGGTGTGCTGGGCGGCGACACCGGAAAAGTTTCACCGTGGTGGCTGATTAGCGGATACGGATTGCTCACGCTGGGCGAGTTACTCCTCTCTCCCATGGGATTGTCACTCGTCAGCAAAGTCGCGCCGGTGCGTATGCGCAGCATGATGATGGGGATGTGGTTTTTTGCGATTGCATTGGGCGGCGAACTCACGGTGATCGGTGTGTATTGGGATGAATGGCGGCACTCGACGTTTTTCACGTTGATCGCCCTGCTCTCACTCGCCACCGCGTTGCTCTTGATGTTGTTGCTGCGCCCACTGAAAAAATCGATGCCAGGAGCGTAATCATGTTACTCGAAATCGGAAAAAAGGCACCGGAGTTTTCTTTGGTGGCGGGCGATGGGAAGACGTATGCGCTCGGCGATTTTCGTGGAAAAAATTTGATCGTCTATTTTTACCCGAAGGATCTCACACCGGGTTGCACCATTGAAGCGCAACAATTTCAGGTCGCGCTCCCGCAATTAAAAAAACTCAACACGGCCGTGGTTGGGGTCAGCAAAGACACGCCGGCTCTGCATCAAAAGTTCGCCGCGGAATGTGCACTCCAATTTCCACTCTTGTCCGATCCCGACGGCAGCATGATCGCCGCGTATGGCGCGTGGCAGGAAAAATCGATGTACGGCAAAAAATATATGGGCATCGCCCGCATCACGTATCTGCTCGGTCCCGATGGTGCCGTGCTGAAATATTATTCCAAGGTCACACCGAAGACGCACGCTGGGGAAGTGCTGGCGGATTTAGAGACGAGAGACTGAGGAGAAACCGAGGGACGGGTAGTACGAGGGACGACCGTTCGCTGCGCTCACTGGGATGAAGGACGCAACTGCAGTGACTGTTGTTGCCGTTTCGTCCCTCGTCCCAGCGACCAAAGGGAGTGGTCGTCCCTCGTCCCTCGTAGTTACGATCTCCGACCAATCAACAATCCCCAAAACACGTCCCCACCGCCCGGGCGGCGGCGATTTCGGCGGCGTCTAGGGGGACGGTGCGTTGTTGTTCTGCCACCGATTCAATCGGCACGTGACAGATGCGACCTTTTTGTACGGCAATCATCTGATTCCATTCCCCGCGCGTCGCACACTCCAGCGCCGCATGACCCAGCACTGTGGCCAGCACACGGTCGAACGCGCACGGCGTGCCGCCGCGTTGCACATGGCCTAGCACCGTGTGACGCGTTTCGAGTTCCGTCAGTTGTGCCAACGCATCACCCAACATGCGACTCACCCCGCCCAGCCGCATGGCCTCTGGGCTGCCGGCCACCACGCGATCCACCACCTGATCGCCACCGCGCGGACGCGCGCCTTCCGACACCGCGATGATCGTGAAAATTTTATTGCGCGCGCGCTTCTGACAATATTTTGCGACGATATGAATGTCGTAGGGAATCTCGGGCAACAAAATCACGTCGGCGCCACTCGCAATTCCGGAATGCAGCGCCAACCAACCGGCGTTGCGACCCATGGTTTCCACGAGCATCACGCGATGATGACTGGCCGCGGTGGTGTGAATGCGGTCCAGCGCCTCGGTGGCAATTTCCACGGCGGTCTGAAATCCAAACGTCATTTCGGTATGCATGAGATCGTTGTCGATGGTTTTTGGCACACCAATGACTTTCACGCCATGCGCAATCAGGCGCGACGCACCGCTCATCGTGCCGTCGCCGCCGATCACAAAAATCAGATCGAGTTTGCGCGAGGTAATATGTTCCAACACTCGATCGGTGACGTCGCGAATGATGACGTTGCCCGCGGCGTCGTGGCCGCTCGGATAATGATGCGGCGCCGCGAGATTCGTCGTGCCCAAAATCGTGCCGCCGCGCGTGAGAATATTACTCACGTCGGGCAATTTGAGTTGATGCATGTGATTGCGAATCAATCCCAGAAATCCATCTTCGATGCCCCAGACTTCCAGACCATGATCGAAGATCGCCGATTTCGTAATCGCGCGAATCACGGCATTCAATCCCGGACAATCACCGCCGCCGGTAAGAATGCCCACTCGATGAATCGATTTGCTCATGCACGCCCCCCAAGGCTTGCCGTACCACATTACTGCAATTCGAGCAGCACCGCTTCGCGCGGCGCGAGTGTCACGGTGATCGTCGCGCCGATTTTTTGCGAGGTGGTCGGCTGCTGCACACGATGCACACTCACTTGTTGCGGTGTGATCCCCAACGCCGCGGGATCCAGTGGCACCGCGACTTTGCGGACGACGCCCGCATTTTCCAGCGAGACCAGCAGAATACCAACGTGTCCGTCGGGTGCGCGCCACACACTCGATTCCACCACCGGTGTCATAATCTGTCGACCGGTGTCGGGTTCGTTCAGCGGCAGCGATTGGTCGGGCAGCGATTTTTCGACAGCGCCATCGCCGACCGCAATCGGATGCAACATCTCGCCATCGACCAGAAATTTCTTCCATTCGCGCCGCGCCTCGGCCAGGTTCATCAAATACACGCGCAGATCCTGCGCCTTCGCGGTCGCCGTTTGCAATCCGTACGTAATAAATCCCGGCATCCCGCCCCAGGCGAAGAATTGTCCCTGTCGCGCCACGATCGCCGCAGTCGTTTCGTATTGCAGCGCGTCGTTGCGTCCGACGAATTGCGTGAAGTCATGTTGCGCGACCATCGCAATCGGCACGCTGTGTTCCCACCAGGGCAGATATTCGGTGAGATAGCCGTCGATGACATCGCTGTACGGTTCGGAAAATCCCTCGGTGTAAAAAATCGCCTGCGGATTGACTTGCTGCGCGGCCGCGCGGGATTTGGTGAGGAGCGTGCGCAGGTCGCTGACATACGCGGACGGATCGCCTGGCACGTGATCATGTGTCGCGTCGTAGCAAATGGTCGGCGTCATGCGCGCGACCGTATCAAGGTACACGCCCTGCGCGCCCAGCTTCGGACTCACCAACGCACTGATCGTACCGCGCATTTTTTCTTGCCACACAGTGCTCCCCGCACACATGCGCACCTGATTGCGCGCGTCGGCGTTCGAGGTGGCAACCGTCGGCGCGGGCGATTTGAATTTGCCACCACCGAGCATGATCATGTCACCATTGATATCGCGCATGGCGCCCGTCGCGCCCAACGAAGCATTCCACTCACTCATGCTGGGCGCGACCGTGCCGTTGCCTTGGTCCTTCCACGTGTCCCACGCCGTCGGCAGAAAATAGAGCGCCAGCGGTGTGCCCGCATTTTTCGCGGACACGACATCGTCGCCAAAGTGCGGTTGCTGCGGCGTGATCGCCGGGAAATCGTTGTCCTGCGTACTGTAGATCGCGGTCGGTGTGGTGAAGTTGTGGCCCAGTTGCCACGCATTGTAGTGCCACAAGATCAGTCCGGGCGCCGCCCCCATATGTTGGGCTTGCTGTTCCAACGTCGCAATCGAGCTGTGCTCCGACGATGTTGCAATGCAGCCGACGTTGCGAATCCAGGCGGGCACATCCGTGCGTTTGGCCAGCGGCGCTTGCGGAAACCACGCTTGACGACTGGCGAAACTGCGATAGCGGCGCGCCAAGTCATACCAATCACCGTCTTGCAATGCGATCACCGCTTGCCATGCGGGCGTGTAGCTATTGCCCGCCGCTCCGGCGCGCGGCACGCTGGTGACAACATCCAAATCAAGACCGGGATCGTTGGCAGTCGCCGCCAGCGGACCCGGCGCGACGTTACTCCCCGCCATCGTTTTTACGCCAGCCGCGGGATCCTCAATCGCCAGGTACACACTGCCGTGCAACGAATCGTCGTCGACCAGCCCAACCCACGGCATTGGTAATTCGGTACTCGGATAGGTCATACTCCATTGCCACACCGGTCCCGGAGTATTCGTCTGGCTGTCCACCATGACCATGCGCGGATTGTGAAAGGGATCAGTGAGCAGACTCCCCAGATTCGGTCCGGTCAAAACCAGTTGTGTACTTTGCCCGCTGCCGTGCACCGGACCCAAACCGCCCCACCGCGGGAATTCCACGTCGCGCACGGTCCAGACGGTACTCGTGTTCGTCACCGCGATTTGTCCCTGCACGCTGTCGTTCGGGCCGGGTCGCCACGTCACGCGCACATCGAGGGCTTCGTTCGCGTTCCCGCTCGCGCTGAGTGCGCCGGTTGTCGCGTTGATTTTCGGCAACAGTACACGCGCCCACCGCAAATACACCGCACCGTCGCTGTCCTTCTGACACGTCGGCGCGGCGAAGAGCGCAGCGCGACTGTCCAGACGCAACGTCGTTGGCGACGCCCCAATCGATTGCACGGTGAATTGCCACATGCGCCGCGCGGGATTTTGCATCGTCTTGCGCTGATTCGCATCGGCGCTGTCTTCAATCGACGCCAACCCATACCCGTCGCCCGCGCCCAACAAATACAGGTGCGTGCGGCCGCTCGCCACACTCGGCCCCGCCACATCCAATCCGCCGCGATACAACACGCCTACATCGTCCGCTGAAAGTGCACTGCCATAACTACGCAATTCGTCGATGCGCAAGAGCCCCGATGCTGGCGCGGGATTGTTTTTACGATTACTCCCGACCAGGTACATATGCTCCGGCATATTCACGCCCGTCGGGAAATTGCCAACGTCGCGCGTCGCGACCAGACGTCCATCGAGATACAAACGCGTTGTGGTGAGCAGTGCACCGCTGACGCGCTCGAAACTGAGCACCACATGATGCCATTCGCCCGGCGTCCAGTCCGCGATCGGAAAACTCAAGCTCGTTGGGGCACCGGTATATTTTTCCTCGGCAAAAAATTGCAGGATGCGTGCATTTTTCGACGGCACGTTCACCGCAAAGTTCCAGCCCGTCGCATTCGTGTCGGCGTCGAAGAGGCGCAATATGGCGGGACCGGTGCCGTAAAAACTATCCGATGCCACCCACAACGCGATGGTTCCCGATTGGAGCGGCGTCGTTCCGCCATGCGAGGCGTCGAGCAACACGCCGGTCGGGATCGCCACCGCGCCATTCATGGGCCGCAACGCCATGCCGTGCCGGCCGGGGACGAGTTCAATCGCACCGGAATGCGTAATGCCGTATTGTTGCAAACGACTTTCCACCGCGGCGGGACTGCCATCGTCGAAATCCAACATGAGTTGCGCGCCTGGCAACACCGGATGACTCCACTCCGCAAAATGCGGCGTGAGATCGCAATCACTTATGGTCGGTGCCGCGGGTGGTGGTGGTGGTGGTGGTGGTGGTGGAGTATTGACGGTAACCGTCGCAGAAGAGGTTGCACTGCCTCCCAACCCGGTGCATGTCAAAGCATAGATGAAAGTTCCCGTGGTCGCGGGTGTCACGACTTGCGATCCTGCAAGGGCTTTACTGCCGGACCAGGCGCCGGACGCAGTACAACTCGTTGCACTCGTGCTGGACCAAGTAAGCGTTGAAGATTGATTAAACGTAATTGATGTCGGATTAGCAACAATGATTGCCGTAGGAACCGATGGTGGTGGTGGCGGAGGTGGGGGGGGCGGAGGAGGAGGCGGTGGCGGCGGGGGGGGGGGAGGTGGAGGAGGCACACCGCAGTTGCGGATTGCCTTATTGACATTCAGCCGTCCCCCAGTAACGGTAAGCCCATTCAAAGAAGAAATCGGGTCCACGTTATTAAGCAAGTTTGTCTTTAGTCCTGAAGTATTGAGCGAGCACTTGGATAATACGAGCGCGGCGGCGCCGGAGACATGCGGGGTCGCCATGGAAGTCCCGCTGAAATAATCGTAGAGTCCGCCGATAATCGTTGAGAGCACGTCCACTCCCGGAGCTCCGAGATGAACGCTAGTGGGTCCGAAATTAGAGAACCAAGCGAGGGAGTCGGTATTGTCGGTTGCCGCCACGGCCACGACATTGGGGGCGTTATAACTTGCCGGGTAGGATGGCGAGGCGTCGTTATTAGAAGCGGCGTTGCCCGCGGCGGCGACAAAGAGCATGTCAGCCGCGTTGGCGCGGTTTATTTCATTAAGAAGAGAACTGGAAAATCCTCCGCCACCCCAGCTATTGGACAAGACGCGCACATTCGCGCCCGTGCTGCTCGCGAAAGCCGCCTTGGCTTGTACGGCGAACTCTATGGCATTGATGGCGTTAGCCAACGTGCCACTGCCGCCAGAATTAAGGAATTTGGCCCCCATGATGCTGGCCACCTGATTTACGCCAACCACGCCTAGGCCGTTCCCGCCCACGGCCCCGATGGTTCCGGCGACGTGCGTGCCGTGATTATTGTCGTCTCTGGGATAGCAGGTGTTAGTGATGGCGTTGAACCCATGGGTTCCGGCGGCGCAGGTAATCGCTCGCCCGGCGATGTTCACCGTAAACTGTCGGGGAGCGGACCAGACGTTAAGAACCAAGTCAGGGTGCGTGTAATCTATGCCAGTGTCCACAACGGCAACGACGTTAGCGCGGGAACCGGTGGATACGTCCCAAGCCGATACGGCGCTGATGTCAGCTCCTGGTTTGCCGGGAAAACCCAAAATTGATTGACCGGTGTTATAGAGCCCATATAGCTCCCCGAAAAACGGGTCATTGGGAATAGCGTCGGCATGGACAATGTAATTCGGTTCGGCATAAACCACATCGGAACGCGCCAAAAGATCCTGCACAAGCGCAGCAGTATTTTTGCTCCGAGAATGAAACAGGCGGATGCCGCCGTTTCCCACTTCTTGGTCGGCGTCAACGTCTTCGTTTTCGTGAACGCGCAAGACGGTTGCCGAAGCCTCTCCTTTAAATTTTACGAGCGCCTCATGGGCAACCACTTCTCTCCCCTGAAACAACTCCGTTTTATCCTGGGGAGTGCCCCGCGCCATTGCTCCCGTGGCAACGAGAAGGAGCGTGAAGACAAATCCAAAAAAGATAAACCTGTATTTTATCCTGAACCTCGAGATTACCATTAAAAGCATTATCAGCGATTAAATAAACCGCGTCAAGGGGCCACTTATCAACAGCCCGATTAACGGGGGTGATGCCCGCCTTGGGGGCGGCGGCCATGCGCATAACCTATTGTTGACAAGTAATTTTGATGGTATATCATTTTGAGAATGTCTCCCGCGATATTCGCGATGAGGCAGCAAAACCAAAGGTCGAATTACAAACCAAAACTTAGATAAAATTACATGAAAAGCAAAAAACTCGTCTTTGCGGCTCTCGCCTCGCTCGCGGCGGTATTGCTGTTTGGCGCTCACTCCATTTTTGCCAAGGCCCACTTTACCCGCCAAGCCCCGTCTGTTTCTCATCAGTTCGCCACCAATAATGACGGTACGTTTGATTGCGAAAATAATGCTGAAAATGATGCCGATGATGATGATCTCTGTACTGTCTCTGTCTAACGAATACCGTCAAAAGACCGGATTTGAACGGCACCCTCTGCGGGTGCCGTTCGCTTTTTATATATCTTGATTGAGATGAGTTCTAGAAAAGAAAACACTCGGCGGGTTGAATGCCGAGTGGTTTTTGTTTTATTACCCCCGCACCAGAAAGCCCGAAAGGCTTTCGGTGCGGGGTTCCGTGGAGCGGAACTCCGTTTCTAGAAGAGGCCACGACCGTAAGGCCGCGGAGCTTCACTTTACGCTGCGGTCAGTTACGCTCACAAAGCGAAATCCTTCTGAGCGCATCGCCGGAACGATGAGTGGAGTGTCGTCCGCTTCCGTGGATAACGTGGGAAGCGATTTTCCGATGTGGGTAATCCTGCTTAGGGCTTCAGGGATACTCTCATCGAAGCGGAGATGTTCGGTTGGCCCGACTACTTCGCCGTCCTTCACGAGAAACACGCCGTGTAGGGTTGTGCCCGTTGACCGACCACTTTGCTGGTGGGTGGAACGGATGTAGTGAAGAGTCGTGATCCAAAGCGCGGGTTCTTTCGAGTCTTTGATCATCTGCTCAATGGTGGAGTCGCCGCCTTGCACTGCCAAGTGAAGCGGCAGCGCACCGGAGCTCCTCGACGAAGCAGACAGAGCATGTCCCGTCGAAACCTTTCCGTGCTTGTGGGCCAGCACCGTGTCGTAGACAACATTTTTGGCAACTCCATTCTCCACAAGAACTAGTTTTTGTTTGGGATGGCCTTCCAAATCGAATGGCTGGGGAATGCCGTCGGGATGGAGCGGATCATCGAAGATCGTGATGTTCTCTCCCATAACTCGGCTCCCGAGTTTTCCGGAAAAGAAGCTCGTGCCATCGTGGAATTCTTTTCCGTTCCAGGCCCCTGCCTGGCCAGAAAAGATCTCGAGTAATCCCGCCCAACAAGACGGTTCCATAATCACATCGAACCGCTGCGGACCGGGCTTGTCTCCGAAGGGATTGATTCGCGTGCCATGTCGCAGGAGATACTCGCGTTGGATAGCGAGCTTCCTCACGACTTCTTTGGCGAACTCCTCAACCGGAAACTGCGCGAGCGATTTCCCGGCTACGGTTCGGTAGGCGGAAACGGATCTATCTTTGGGATCAAAACCGAAAATGGACAGCTGGGCATTCGTTGCCTTGCACGTCTGGAAAGTGTCCACTGAATTCACGAAGGTTAATTCGTGAACGCCTTGAGCAACTGCGCCGTCAAAGACGAATCCGGCCTCTTCTACTATGGCGTTTACGCGGCGGATGACGTCAATCAGATGCGCGTCGTTCATTTCCGCCGTTCTCGCATCGTAGAGCAATTCCGGAGGCAGAGAAACTTTTGGAAACGCTTCGCTCGGAGCAAACGGCTCCTCTTCTTCGCGGGACAGATAACGAGCATTCGAAAACATGTTATCTATTTCTGATTCAAGCGCCATGAGAGAATCGCAGGCTGCGTTAATCCGCTTGCCGTCAACGATGCAGCTAAAGGCAATTGAAATACCGTCACCTGCCGTTGGCTGATAAGCTTCGCCATCAGTTATGCGCTTTAGAGAATCCTCACCTTGAGAAAAAAGCACCTCTGTGAAAGTTGCTCCTCGCTTTTTCGTCCCTTCAAGCACTCTGTTCACAATTTCCTGTGCGTTTTTCACGGCTACCTCCCTCCTCTCGCGGAATCAACATTGATGTCTCTGAACCATGTGGGCGGCGTGCAGTGTCCGGTTGCCATTGTCTGGCACGGGACTCCTTTGCCGCAATTGCCAAGACCGAGAAGAAGCGCGCTTTTTTCGTCGGCCGGGGCGACGCAATTTCTGAAGAATTGTTTTAGGTTGTCGCCGCGGTAAACAGGATTTCTCCGCGGTTCCCAAACTGCTGTGCCGCTTCGCAAAACTTTTTCCCAGCCGGTTTCCGTACCGAACTGAAAATCTCGGCGATAAGGATCGATGGACCAGCTCTTATTGATGCCGAAGCGGATCGTACCTTGTGGCACGCGATCGAGCATTTCCTCGTAGGACATTTCTCCCGGTAAGAGTGAAATGTTGTTCATTCTGATGAGCGGGAAGGTGTCGTAACCGGAGGCGCGCATGGCGCCGCTCGCTTCGGTAAAGTAATTCCTGCCGATCTCTTTGTTCAATGCCGGTGCGCACTCGCGAGAAACGAGCAGTCCTTTCCAAATGCCGTCTTCAACCAAAACAGTGCGCTTCGCGGGAACACCTTCATCATCACAAGCGAAGGTTCCCACTCCGTGAGGAGTGGTGCTGTCGGCAACGATGTTTACAACCGGAGAGCCGAATTGAAAATTGCCGATCTCGCCCAACACAAGCGAAAATAAACTTCCGCCGGCAAGAGACCATTCCTTGTTGTTCACACGGTCCCCTTCTGCTCCGTGAATTGTTTCGTGGGTGGAATGCAAATTGTTCTGTTCCTGCATCAAAATGATGTCGCGAAGGCCTGTGGGCGTCTCAGGAGCATCGAGAAACATATCTGCTTCCTCGGCAATACGTTCGGCATTTTCTTTCAGGTTGAAACCGAGAATTGCTTCCCAGCCTCTTTGAAGTACGCCGGGGTGACTAGACGGGTAAGAACAACTTTGCTTGTCTGGATCCGATGTGTTTCGCTGGGCCATGGCGACGATTGCCGCGCCAACGCGAGTAAATGTCTGATCCGCAAAGACGCCGTCGGTTGTAAGAAGAATTTTGCGAAACTGATGCGAACTCAAGTGCCCCTGCCTCAAAAATACACGCTTGCCACCGTCGGCCATGGCCTTGTCGGCACCGAGTAACAGTCCGATTTTTTCATCCAACGGAACCAAAAATGGATCAATCTCGTATGGGGAAACATAAATGTACTCCCGTCCCTGTTCGTATTTGCGGAGAGGAAGTAATTCCACAGGGCGCTTGCGAATTGCGGCATTAGCTCGAGCATTCTCTATGGCGCGTTTCACAATCCTATGAATATTTTTCCTGTCCAAGTCGTCGGTCGCATAGAATCCCCAGGCGCCGTTATAGAGAACCCGCACGCCAAACCCACTGGTTGTTTCTGTGCTTACACTCACAACATTCCCGTTTTCCACTTCAATCGATTCGCTCATGTCACGAGGCTCTATCCGGACATCGGCATAAATTGCCCCTGCCCTTTCTGCGCATTGAACAGCTTCTTCGGCAAACGAACGCCAATCGTTAGTCATTTCCACGCCTCCATTCGCGTCAAATAAACTGATGAAACAATAACAAGCGCTGAGCTCATCGTCAAGGGGCGCTCGCTACATTTTCCGGAACCCGCTTCGGTTCGCAAAATACAATCTCGCTCCTTACAAGAAAACGCCGCCCAGCTCTCTGAATCGCGGGCACCCGGCATTTTCTTTACTCGCTCGCGTATTTTAAACTCGCCTTTCGCTCAGGTTCCAGAAAATGCACCTTCGCGCTTGTTGGAAGATGGGGGAAAATATTGCTCCGGCTTTTACTTTGTAATGAAAGGGGTCGGCTAAGCCGACCCGGACAAAAATCTCAAGGAGCTTCTTGAAAGATATTTTCTTAACGTTCTTTTCTCATCCACGCTAAATCCCCTGGGCGACAAACTCGAGGAATGAATGGGGATAAATTTTCCAAGAAGGGCCCTATCTTTTTCTGACAAGCGATTCCATAGTTTACTCTCTTCCCTTAAAACACTATTCTCCGGTGCGAATCCACCTAGTAGGATATGCAAAGACTCGTGAAGCAGGACTCTCTCTGGAGACAGATCATCGAGTGTGGGGTCAAGATCGGCGTTAATAAAAATCTGGATCGGAGTTTTGCCGCCACCAAACAATCCTCGTGTGCGCCCCAACACAACACGCCGCGCATCATAGGGCGAACGCAAACTATGAACCTTATGCACAGAGACGCGCGAATTTCTCAGTATCCTCAAAATTTTCAGGAACATCCGACGAGCTCTGCGATCATCCAGAGAACCGACTTTTCGCTTCCGTTTCTGTGATTTCAACTCCGCCTCCGCTCAAAAAACGATCGCCGATAACTACTTTAAACTGTAGCATGATTACCTCTTTGGCCGGGGATATCAATCTGTAGCCAAGAGTTAAAACATCTATTATGCTTTAGGTAGCCTATTTTATAGCCAGGGAGGGAGCGTCGTGATCAGAGGAAAACTCCTCGGGGATAGGATGCGAGACAAGATAAGGGGCCTACTTGGAAAACGCCCGAATGAAAGCAGGAAAAGAGCTCGGAGCGAGACTGTTATCGTGGCTCTCCGCTACAGCAAAGGAATTGTTCTGGCCGCAGACCGCCAAGTAACGGATGGGAGAACAATCACAAGTTATAGCTACCAAAAGATAGTCAAGGTTGGCAAACTGTCCGCCGTGGGCTTCACGGGAACGGTGGGGACGATTCAGTCGACTCTCAAGATCTTTGAGCAGCTGCTTGAAGTCTTCAGGCTCGACACCAAAACATCGCCGCTTTTGGAGAACCAGATTGTAATGTTCCATTCATTGCTAAGAGAAATTTTTGTAATCACAGGCGAAGAAGGCGATGAATTTATCTTTGCCGGCTATGACGAGGAATCCCACGAGGGTGGCATTCTGGAATTTGACAGCTGCGCCGGAAAGTATCCCTGTGACCAGTTTATAGCCATTGGTTCTGGCACCGATGGGGCCACAGCTATACTGGAAGACTATTTCCAAAAAAATATGGTCGGGGGCCTAACTGAAGACGCTGCAATAAGATTGGCCGTTAGGGCCGTCGCTGCAGCCGCCCGAGACGTCGGCGTAAGCCATCCATTCGTGGCCATACCTACGGTCGTCATCATCACTCCGGAAAATTATCGCACCATGGACGACAAGCAAGTCGAGAAAATTACATTCGAAGTCCTGGGAAGGAGGCGGAAATGAGAAACGATGACTTCTTAGAACCGGGGAGCAAAGAACAAATCCTTAAAGAGGCATTAAAGAAAAAAACACCTGTTTTGGCGCTTTGCTTCCAGAATGAGAAAAAAGGCGAGGAAGGACCGGCGATCCTTTTTGCCACAAGAAGCCGGGGGCCAAAAGAATTCTTCTTCCCGATATCGGTCAAGGTAAGCGAAAATGTTCTGTCCTTCGAGGAACCGAGCACCGATGAGCAGGAAAGTCTCGGGTTTGTGATGGCCGGCATAGGAAATCGAGGCGCGCTCCGCGCCTTAGTGCAAGATTTTGAAACGTTTCTGAACGACGAAGTTAATACCTACGGCCCCCATAAGAACCTGAAGCAGTCTCTCCTCCGAAACTTCACCACCCATCTTGTAGAGGAATTCAGGTCGGCAGACTACGACGTCCCCTACTGCGTTGAGCTACTTCTTGTCTACTGCCTCGGGGGAAGTTCACTAGAGATGTTTAGAATCAAGACTGACGGAGACTACCGCGCAGTCACGCCCTACTGCATCTTGGGTGGCTATCAGAAATTCAAAAACACAACCACAAGAGAACGGGCACTCAGATTGCTCAGAAATCTTTATCGAAAAGGCCTCCCCAATCGGAAAAGTACCGAGCGAGCAGCGAGAAAAATTTTAAGCTGGACTAAGGACGCCGGAGAATATACAAGCCATATTCTATCTTTTAGCGAAGAAAGTTCTAAGACCTAAAACATTCAACCCTCTTCTAGACGAAGAGGGTTATTAATTTCTGCTTAACAACGACTCGTCCTTTCTTTATTATAAGTGGGTGAGAATACTCGCCATCGAAACCAGCTGAGATACGCATGACGTATATTCTATAAGTATGTATTGTGTTTTAAACTGTTTAATAAAGGGGGTAGCCCTCGAAACCTATGGCAAAAAAAATTAGCCCAACCAAAAGAATATTGGGATTTCTTAAAACCAGAAAAAAGATGGTGGGGTTTTTGTTGCTGCTCGTAGTGCTTACTGCCGTAGCGGATATTAGCGTTCCCTTCATCTCCCAAAAACTCATCGATACGCTGATTCAGTTTTTCAAGAACGGCGGCGGATTTCCCCTGAACACATTAGTTTCCTCTGCGGTGGGGATATTTATCGCAACTATCGCCGCCCAAACGATCAAGTCCGTCTACGATTACAACCTCTTCATAACGGTCACTAAAATTGAGGACGGGGTGCGTCGCGCGGCCTTCGAGAAGTATTTGCGGCTCCACGCCATCTTTCACCATAAATCTTCCAGCGGCCAGATTATCGGCCGGATTGAACGCGGTGCAACAGCCATCTATGCAATCTTGAATGATATCTTCGGAGAAAATCTACTGCCGCCGCTCGTAACCTTCTCGGCCGCGTTCGTGTCGTTGATTTTTAAAAACGTTTGGATTGCGGTAGCCGTAATTCTGCCTCTCCCCATCTATCTTTTGGCTATCAGGAAGATCAGCCAAAAAATATATGAAATAGAAAACAAATCCAACGAAGAATTTGAAGCGGTCTCTAAAAACGGCTATGATGTGGCTTCGAATGTTTTAACTGTCAAAAAGTTTTCCCAAGAACACCCCGAGGCCCAAAGCTACGCCGATCTTCTTCTCGTAGCGAGAAATACCCAGTACGGCGGCGAGCGCCTCTGGAAAGTCATGTCCAATGTTCAATCGGTTATCGCAACTCTGGGCAGGATAGCCGTAATTCTCTTGGGCGGATTTCTCGTCTTGAACGGCAAGAGCACGGTTGGCGAGTTCGTTCTCTACGTCACGTTGCAAAACATGGCCTACGGACCACTCTGGCAACTTTCGAATGTCCTGCCGCGGCTCAGGCGCAACAGTTCCCGAGTGGAGAGACTCTTCAGGTTACTCGATGAACCAGTTCGGGTCACAGACAAACTGGGCGCCATAACACTTCCTCCATTCCACGACAAGATAGAGTTCCGGAATGTGAGCTTCCGCTATTCGGAAGAGAGGAGGTGGGCGCTCAAGGACATGGATATTGAAATCCCAGTCCGAACAACCGTGGCGCTTGTGGGCAGAAGCGGAAGTGGCAAGACGACATTCATCAACTTGCTCTTGAGATCCTACGACCCCGATAAGGGCGAAATTATGATCGACGGCCACGACTTGCGAGACGTAACCCAAGAAAGTTTGCGGAACCAAATCGCCGTTGTTCCTCAAGAAGTTGATCTTTTTTCGAGAACAATCGCCGAGAACGTCGCCTACGGCAAGCCGGAAGTCAGTCGGGAAGAGATCGAAAGAGCGGCCAAAATTGCTCTAGCTCACGACTTCGTCGTGAAAATGGAGAAGGGATACGAGACGTTGGTTGGAGAACGGGGCGTGCGACTCTCGGGCGGCGAAAGGCAGCGCGTTGGCATTGCGCGCGCCATTCTTCGCGATCCCAAAATTCTCATTTTGGACGAAGCGACGAGCCACCTGGACACCGAAAGCGAACGCCTCATCCAAGAAGCCACCGATGCTCTGGTCAAGAACAGGACCTCGTTCATCATCGCCCACCGCCTGTCGACCGTCTTGCACGCCGATACGATCCTGGTCTTCAAAGACGGGATGATAGAAGCCGCCGGCAACCATGTGAATCTGTTAGAGACGAGTCCGACCTACAAGAAACTGTATTCTCTCCAATTCAACGAAACCGGCGCGAGACCGTAGAGACGCTCTGAAAAATCCGAGGAGGGTGCCACGCACCCTCTTTTGCTTTCAAGTGTAGACCTTGGCCAAACTTCTGATATGATGTGGATGTCTATGAAAATCCTGGGGCTAGAAACAAGTTGTGATGAGACGGGGATTGCCATCATTGAAGCGCAGGGCGGTCTTCGCGCGCCGAAGTTCAGAGTTCTAAAAAATCTTGTGGCCTCGCAGATCAAAATTCACCGGCCATTCGGCGGCGTGGTGCCCAATCTCGCCAAGCGGGAGCATATTAAAAATCTGCCTATTTTATGCAGACGGGCTTTCGGCAAAAACAAAGCCGCTAATGATCTATGGAAAAAGATTGATCTTATTGCCGTGACAGTCGGCCCCGGCCTTGAACCGGCGCTTTGGGCCGGAATCACGTTTGCCCAAGAAATTGTAAAAGGGCATAAAAAACTACTCGTGGGCGCGAACCATCTCGAAGGACACCTCTACAGCTTTCTTTTGCCTAGTAAAAAGACTTGGGGCTTAAAGCTAAAACCTAAAAATTTATTTCCTGCTATCGCATTAATCGTGAGCGGCGGGCACACAATTCTCCTCAAAGTAGATTCTTTCGCAAAATGGAAAGGGCTCGGCGAAACACGCGATGATGCCGCGGGCGAGGCGTTTGATAAAGTGGCGCGCCTCTTGAAACTCCCTTACCCCGGCGGGCCGGAGATAGAAAAACTTGCAGGGCACGGCGATCCCTACGCAATCAACTTCCCGCGGCCGATGATCCACGATAAATCCCATGACTTCAGCTTCTCCGGATTGAAAACTTCTGTACTCTACTATTTGCGCGATAATCCACGGATAAACAGAGCCGATGTTGCCGCTTCTTTCCAGCAAACGGCCATCGATGTTTTGGTTGTGAAAACAATCCGCGCCGCGAAAGAGAATGGCGCGAAATCAATCCTGCTCTCCGGCGGGGTGGCCGCGAATAAACTTTTGCGCAAAACCATGCGCAATGAAGCCAAAAAACTTGGTCTCAAATTCTTCGTCCCGGATTTAAAATACAACCTGGATAATGCCGCGATGATCGCCGCCGCCGGCTATTTTGCCCATCTCCGCGGGAAAAAATATAAGCTTAAGGCGCAGGGGAATTTAGGAATATAAAAAAGCCCGTGCGGAGAGCAAGGTCTCGCACGGGCAAATACTATCGATCGGAATGCCACTCGTCTAGTTAGCGTGAGCGACTTCAAAATGGTTGAGTTCTTTGGGCTTGCCGTTGTCGAAACCAACAATCTTCATCCAATGATGATTGCCTGGCACAATCATGGCATCAACTGATTGCGTAGGAGTACCAAATCTTCCTAACAAAAACCAAGACATATCGCGATCTGAAATGTGATGTCCTTCTTCGACAAATTTTTTGAAGAGGCCAGCACTTACCAAAACTTTTACACAACCACATACACTGGCAAAGTGTCCTTCTCTATCGTTTAAAGCAAGACCAACTGAGAGAAACTCGTTGATCGTAGCCTTGGATATATCAAATCGATCGAACTTTCTCCTTCTCAACCACACACCCACGAAATCTTTTAGTGGTGATCTCAGTTCCTCTTTTGCCGTGCCCCTAGCTGATCTCGAGAAAGGGCTGGCTAGTAAATAAAGAGGGAGAAGCGCGCCTTTCAACAATACAAACTTCCATCCATCTAGTCCTATCGCCTGATTTCTCAAAAGTTTTCTGAAATCCACTCCGGGAAAGAATAAAAAACGAAGACCATCTTCCCATAATCCACAAAAAAGACAAATCAGAAACGTAAGTAAGTAAAGAGCGGCGCAAACCTCCAGGATTAACCAAGCCATCTTTGCCTCCCAAAAGTCGAGTTGCTATTAGCACATTAGAACACTGGCTGGGATTTGTAAAGACAAGGTAGAACTTTAAGCCAAAACCTAATAAAATAAGGTTATGGCCGAAGAACTCGCGCCGCGCTACGACCACAAATCCGTTGAGGAAAAAATCTACCCGATCTGGGAAAAATCGGGGTATTTTAACCCGGACAACTTGCCGCCCGCAAAAAACGCCAAGCCGTTTACGATCATCATGCCGCCGCCGAATGCGAACGGCCCACTCCACGTCGGACACGCTTTTGAAGTTGCCCTCCAAGATCTGATGGTGAGATTTTGGCGCATGCGCGGCCGCCGGACGCTTTGGCTCCCCGGAGCCGACCACGCCGGATTTGAAACGCAAGTCGTCTTTGACAAAAAACTGGAGAAAGAAGGCCGCAACCGTTTCCAGATTGACCGCGAGGTGCTCTATAAAGAAATGTGGGAATTCACGCAAGCCAACAAAAAAACGATGGAGGGCCAACTGCGTCGGCTCGGCGCCTCTTGCGATTGGTCTCGCGAAAAATTCACGCTCGATCCCGAGATCATAAAAACCGTCTACGATACTTTTAAGAAACTTCATAATGATAACCTCCTCTATCGCGACATTCGCGTGGTGAACTGGTGCGCGAAACACAAAACCGCGCTTTCAGATCTGGAAGTGAAATATGTCGAACGCAGCGATCCTCTCTACTACATCAAGTACGGGCCACTAACGCTCGCCACGGTCAGACCGGAAACAAAATTCGGCGATACCGCCTTGGCCGTCAATCCCAAAGACAAGCGCTACCAAAAATATATCGGCAAAATTGTTGAGGCCCAGGGCCTGCTTGGCCCTTTGAAGTTCAAAGTCGTCGCCGACGAGGCGGTTGACCCTGTTTTCGGAACCGGAGTTGTGAAGGTGACTCCAGCGCACGATGCGACGGACTTTGAAATCTGGCAACGGCACAAGAATGAAATTTCCGGACCGAAAATCATTATTGACGAAAACGGACGGCTCACGGGAGAGACGGGACAGTTCCACGGCCTCAAAGTTGCCGAGGCACGGCAAAAAGTTGCCGAAGAAATGCAGCGCATCGGCATTTTGGAAAAAGTTGATCCGAACTATGTCCACCAAGTGGCCACCTGCTACAAGTGTGGAACAACGCTTGAGCCACTCCCAAAGCTGCAGTGGTTTGTCAAGATGAAATCGCTCGCCAAGGCCGCGATAAGAGTCGCAAAAAATAAAAAAATCGTCTTCGTCCCAAAGAGGTTTGAAAAGGTCTATCTCCACTGGCTCCAAAACATCCGCGACTGGAACATCTCGCGGCAAATTGTCTGGGGCATACGGATTCCGGCGTGGTATTGTCTTTTCTGTGGAGACGTGAAAATCAACCCTCAAATAAAATCGCGGTGGTTTTTGGTGCGACACGGGGAAACGGATTGGAACAAAGAAGAGCGCGCGTTGGGACAAGCTGACATTCCCTTGAACGCAGAGGGGTTGCGTCAGATAAAAATTGCCGCCGACCAATTTCGTGATAAAAAAATTGACTTGATTATCAGCTCCGACCTCTCTCGATGCCGTGCTACTGCTGAGGCCATTAGAGAAATCACCAACGCAGAAATAATTATTGACAAAGAAATGCGCGAGAGATTTGAGGGCGAAACCGAGGGTATGCTCATCAAAGACAGAGACGCTATTCATGGCGCCACCTTCGAAAGCTATGAAGGAAAAGTGGCGGGTGGTGAAAGTTTTAAGGATTTAGAAGAAAGAGTTTTAAGGGCTTTCGCAAAACATAGTAAAGCACATCGCCATCGGAACATCGTTATCGTAAGTCATGCCGGGCCAATTAAGGCGATTCTTAAAAATCTCAAAAATTTGGATTTTTCTAAAGCACGAAGTCGTCGTTTAAAAAACGCGGAGGTAATCAGTCTAGACATAAGTAACCCATGTAAAAAGTGTGGCGGCGATTTTTATGAACAAGACCCCGATGTCTTTGATACCTGGTTTTCTTCCGGACAGTGGCCGTTTGCAACTCTGGGATTTCCCAACGGCAAAGATTTTGAAACATTCTATCCGACGGACGTGATGGCTCCTGGATATGAAATTATTTTCTTCTGGGTGGCACGGATGGTCATGCTCGGCCTCTACCGCACGGGCAAGATCCCCTTCAAAACAGTCTACATTCACGGTATGGTGCGCGACAAAGATCGACAGAAAATGTCGAAATCAAAAGGCAACGTTACTAACCCCTTGGGAGTTGCCGAAACCTATGGTACAGACGCCATGCGTATGGCATTAGTCGTGGGCTGCGCTCCGGGAAACGATCCCGTCACCTCCGAAGACAAAATCCGCGGCTACCGCAATTTCGCAACCAAACTTTGGAATGTCGCCAGGTTTATATTAATGAACAAACCCCAAGGGAAATCAGCCGGAATATCGTTCTCTGCCGAAGACAAAAAAAATCTGGCGGAGCTAAAAAAAATAAAATCGCAAATAACCAAGCATCTAGAGAATTTTGAATTCCACCTCTCCGCCGAAAAGCTCTACCACTACATTTGGCATGAATTCGCAGACAAAATCATCGAAACCTATAAACCAAGGCTTAAAAATCAAGAATCTGCTCGTTCCCTTGAGGAAGATCTCGGAGGCGCGGCGAGCTTGGCATCCAAAGGATTCGCCGCGCCGAGAGCCAGCGGGCGCTCGCCGCAGGAGCGAGCGAACCGCGTTTCCGAAAGAGAGCGAGCGGATTCTCTTGCCGCTTATCAAACTCTCGAAACGATCTTGATAGAGTGTCTCAAAATGCTCCACCCACTCATGCCTTTCGTCACCGAAGAAATTTATCAAAAATTTCGACCAGGAAAAATGCTTATGATAGAAAAATGGTAACACGACAATGAACATCCTCACTGTCATCCTTTCGCTTCTCCCCGGTTTCGCCTGGCTCGTTTTTTATCTCCAAGAAGATTTGCATCCGGAACCGAAACGGCTCATTGCCTTCGTATTTATAGTTGGAATGGCCTCGGCCTGGTTTGCTCTCGCGGCGGAAATTCTCCTCAGATACTTGATCGTAGGCGCAACCTCTTCCGGGCTGCCGCAATTTTTAAAAACTGCGTTGATATCAACGCCGGTGTGGCTCCTAATTTTGGCGTTGACGGAGGAAGTCGTAAAATTCGGCGCTGCCTATCTCGCCATCCATAAAAATCCCGAGTTCGACGAACCAATTGACGCCATGATTTATATGGTCGTCGTCGCTCTCGGATTCGCCACAGTCGAAAATCTTGGCGCCCTGAGCGGTGAGGCAAGCCAAACGGCAATCTTGAGCAGTACTTTTACGCTCACGTCTTTGAGGTTCGTCGGCGCCACGCTGCTTCACACCCTAACCTCGGCCATTGTGGGTTTCTACTGGGCACTGGGGCTACGGATGATGAAAACAAGTCGATATTTGTTCGCCGGCCTTGTTCTGGCAACCGTCTTGCACGGAATTTTTAACTACTTTATACTTATCTATGGAAATCTCATCTATTCGGTTGTCTTCCTCTTGGTCGTCGGCTTCTTTGTTCTAAGCGATTTCGAGAAGCTAAAGCAGAGAAAAATATAATGAATGTGCTATAAATAAGGATATGGATCCCGTTAGAAGCCACGATCGCTTTATCGATATGCAATATCATAGAACAATGAATAGTCGTTACAACAAGATCAATAACATTCACAGATCGCCGATCGCGATCTGCTTCTAACGGGATGGAAGGTTCAGATGAAAAATTTTTTGAGGAATTAGCAAACGAGAAAACGAATGCCGAAGGTGAATTCAAGGTGGAACTTGTGAAGGCCGCTGGGAGCGTCACTCAAAAGCCGCGCCTAGATTCTAAAACTTCTCTCAAAGAAGATTACGGCAGCGAACCGGAAGGGCAACTCACGATTGACGTTTATCAGACAGCAAACGAGATCGTTGTGGAGTCGGCAATCGCCGGGGTGAAGCCGGAAGACATTGACATCAACGTCACAAACGACACCGTTACCATCAAAGGCGCCCGCCGCAGAGAAAAAGAAGTTAAAGACGAAGATTATTTGTATCAAGAGTGCTATTGGGGACGATTCTCGCGCTCAATCGTCTTGCCCCAAGAAGTAGATCCGGAAAACGCAACCGTAAACTTTAAAAACGGAATACTTACGGTGCGCATGCCGAAACTCGACAGGAAGAAGGCGAAGAAGTTAAAAGTGAGAGTTGACTAGAACGGCAAATGACGGAAAGATTTTTTGAGAATGAAACGGTTGGCTTGGCTATCTCGGAAAAAGCGGATGAAATCGCTCTGCGCGCCACTGAAATGCCGGAATTTAAGAACGCCATGAATGGAGCACCTGGGAAGTTGGAGGCGATAAAAAGGGTGAGGGAACTACTGCAGCAACTATTTCCGGAAATCAGAGAATTGCCAAAGCCGTTGAAGTTAAAAAAATCAGAAAATATTCCGGGCTTGCGACAAGGAAATCCCCTTGGCGGCGAGCTATCAAACGAATTTCTTATAGCGCGGGAAATAGTAAACTTGCTCTACAAAAAAGAGCGCTAGATAAAAGTAAAACAAAGAATAACGGTCAAACTTAAATTACCATGAGAAAATGCACTTTATGCGGCAAAGGATCAAGGATGGGTGGCACGCGGAAACTTCTCCGCGGCCACTACAATCCGGTAAATAAATCCCGGAAATATCCCAATCTCCAATGGGCGGTTGTTAAAGGCAAACGGAAAATGATTTGCACTAACTGCCTAAAATCCCTTCATAAAACCGCCGTTCACAAATGAGCTCCTATCGCCCGGATAGAGTAAAAATAATCGCCGACAGGGAAAATCTTGAGCGAATCGGCAAACTACGCCAATTCATAGAAACGATTGCTGCTGAATATAAAAGGGGTGGCGTCCCCATTGGTTCTGATGGACGAATTGATATGAGCGCATTCGTCGGCATTTACCCGGACGTAGACAAAGACCAAGATGGCGTGCGTAGAAGATTTCGCGATTGGTATGGCGGGTTTTCAGACAAAGAAGCTCAAGAACAACGCCTCCTTAGCGACGGTGAAAAACTGGAGATGCTTATCTATGTCATTCTCCACAAAAATTTAGGGAGCGAATTCGTAGTCGCGAGATCTTCAGAACACGATGACCACATTCACGGAGTAGATCAATTATTACTGGAAAGAACCACGGGCAACATTATTTGTGCTTTTGACGAAGTCGGCGATACAACCGGCGCGAACTACGAAAAGAAAGCGGCGGTCGTACAAGATCACAATGTGCACAGGGGTGGCGCAACCATAAAATATGGATTAAAACTGGAGGATGAGGGGGGGGCACGAAGAAAATCGTCCCCGCAGAAGTTAGAAACGTTCCGCTTTTTTACATGGCTTTGCCAAAAGACCGCATTGAAAAAGGCCTAAGAGAACTCGCCATGTCTGCGACCCAACAATCGGATTTTGAGAGAAAACTATTTGAGTACTTTATGGCCGCAATGTCCCTCCAAATACAAGGATTAGAATTGTATAACCGGAGACTTGATCCCGAGCTCAAGAAAAAACTTGAGACGTTCAGCAAAATAATCACGAGACTAAAGAAAACTGCAAAATAATCCGGGCTGTAGTATAAAATTGTAGTACGTCCCGCCCTTTAAGAATCAGGCCATCGGATAGTGGTAGTCCGTACCCTTGGGGTGGGTATAGCCCCGGTTCGATTCCGGGTGGCCTGACAAATATAAAAGGGCGGGATAGCCCGGGTTCGATTCCCGGCAGCCCGACAACAACTCTGATTTTCTTTTTTCGAGGGACGGGCTGCTTCGTGGTCGAAGTGCCCTTACTCTCGCCGCCTCCGCGGCTCCGAGAAACCCTCGAGAAAAGAAAATCTCCGTTCTATATACAACCGGTAATTCCCTATTCGTACACAAAACAAAGCCACTACCCTTGCAAAATATTTTTAATGCGTATATAATCTAAAGCAATGAAAAAAGACATCCATCCCAAATATTATGACAAAGCGACGGTGCATTGCGCCTGCGGAAACACGTTTACGGTTGGCTCGACGAAGCCCGAGATTAACGTGGAAATCTGTGAGAAGTGCCACCCATTCTACACGGGCGAGGAGAAACTGATTGACACCGCCGGACGCGTGGAGAAATTCAAGACAAGAACGGCGAGGGCCGCGCCTAAAACAGCAAAGAGGGTTCGCGTTAAAAAAGCATAGCAGCCTCAGCCAGTAAACTTTTGGAACTCCACACAAAACTTGCTTCCTTTGTTTTCTCCCGAACTCTCCGTCACAAATTCATCGCTTCGCTCCTTAGACGCCCTCGGTTTCTAACGCCGCGGGATCTTACCGCGGCTATTTTCCTACACTGGAGGAACCCCGCGCTTTCTTCCGACCCCTTCATTTTTGCCCGCTCGGTCCTTACTTAATTATCAACCACGAGGTCCAGAGGTATCGTAACCGAATTGACTTATGAATATTTCTTTAACCTCTTTGGTAGAAACATTGTAGGAATAAAATTTTTGCGTGCAGTTTCCACTACTGCATTGTGGCGAACCGCTTACAATTATTTCTTGACTTGATTGTCCGAAACCAATAATGTTGTAGCTCGCAAGCAACGGGTCATCGTTATTCATTGCCGCATGATAGTAAATCTTTTTTACATCAGGAGCCACTAGATAATTTGTCGCGCCCAATGTTTCGGTGTGGTTGTAGAGACTTCCAGAATTGGTATTTTTTTCTACAACCAAGATGCCACTCGGATTAGTTAAGTCGGCGAGACTAAGATAAAACAGTCGTCCGTCAGCGAACGGCATACTAAGAAGCGATTTGTAGGAATCTGCGCTTACGATTTCGTTAAAACTTTGTCCGCCTTGGTCCTTAAGATAAAATTCAATTATAGCTTCTGGTCCACCGGAAACGTTTGGTCTTTTCAGCAAATATATCGTTGTGCCGTTTGGTGACCAAGCTAGATCTGCAACAGTTGCTCCAGCTGGTAATGGTCGCTTTACTATCGTTGGCATATTAGAAGTGCTTAAGTCCTTTACAACTAAATAACTTGTAAGGCCATCTGCTCCGCCATCAATATACGCAAAATTTCTGCCATCCGGTCCAAGAGAAAAGTTGATTGGCCCCAATACGGTTGTCGAAATAGTTTTACTAAGAGAAGGGTTGTCTAAAAAGAGCACTTTCAAAGTTACTCCGAAATTTGTGTTTTTTGTACTGTAGACGACGGAGTTGACTTGATCCAATACAGATGCGGAGTAAATTTCTTTGCCTTCGCTAGTCAATTGCCTTTGCTCGCCAGTGGTAAGGTCGTAGTAAAACAGTTGCGAGGGAAGAGAGCCTGATTTATAGAGAAACACCCGACTTGATCCAAGCGCGTGAGCTACGGGCAAAAATTTCTCCAAAAACGACGTCTTGGGTCTCGGTGTAACTGTTCCGACATCATTGACAGACGGCGCAGACTTAACTGTTTTTGGCAAAGCAGGCAATTTTTTAATTGATACGGGGGGTAACGGCGTTGTTTGTTGAATTGTCGGTTTGCCTTGCACGAACTGATTTAACTTTGTTCTTGAAAGTACCCCAAAGTATCCAGTAGCGGGAGTAATATTATTGGCAGCTTGAAATTTTATTACTGCGGCTTTTGTAAGATTTCCAAAGCGACCAGTAATCTGGCCACCATAGAATCCGAGACTAGTTAATGTTTGTTGGAGCTCCCGAACCTGTGCGCCTTGCGAACCAACCATTAGTGAAGAATAGATAGTGGCTTGCGCAGTAGACGAAGCAATGACCATAACCACCAACATTATCATCGCGGAAACAGAGAATAAAACTAAGATATTTTTTGACATATTTTTTGGTCAATAATATTTTGTTTATTCGACACCCTTACTATACCATAACCCTTACTATACCATACCGTATTATTGAGGAGAAATTAAAACTAACAATAAGAGTAAGGCCGAGCGGGCAAAAATTCCTTCCACCAACCCACTTCGCAAATTTGGGGCGGAGCTTTAACAACCATCTCATGGCGCCTTGGTTAATTCGACGAAAAAAGTACTACCCCTGCTTTCTCCCGGACTCTCCGCCCAAATTTTGCCGCCGTGGGCCTCGACAATGCTTTTCGCAATATGAAGACCCAGACCTGCGCCCTTAATATCGGCCTTGACCCTTTCGTCACGCACAAATTCCTCAAAGATAAGCGGCGTTGTGCCAGGCTTCACGCCCATGCCGGAATCTTCCACCGATAAAAGAACTCGAGCCTCCGTCTCTTTCAAGCTCGTTTTGATAAATCCCTTAGGCGTGTACTTAACGGCATTCTCAATCAGATTCTGGACAACGTGCTTGAGATATTCGCGGTCGCCACTCACGAAAACTTCTTTCTCGGGTGCCACAAAACTCATCTCTAGTTTTTTGGCATCGGCGATTGGTTTCAGATTTTCGAGTACTTCTCTCGTCAGTTGGACAAAATCCAGCCTGGCAAATTTATATTCAATCCTTCCCTCCTCGATCTTTCTCAGATCAAGGATGTTGTCCACCATATTAACCAGGTCGTCAACCGCAAACTCAATCCTCGCCAAAGTTTCTTTTACTTTGTCATTTACTTCGCCATAAAGCCCTTGGCGCAAAATCGTGGCGTAACCTTTAATCGTGCCCAGAGGCGCCTTCATGTCGTGCGAGGCCAGCGAGAGTAGATGATTTTTGAAATGGTTGAGTTGCTCGAGTTTTGCTTTTGCCCCCTCAAGTTGTTCATTCAACCTCGTTAAATTTTTCCCGTCTTCGGTCATTAATCTAACTTTAGCACGGGGACTTCCAAAGTTCCCATTGGCGGCACCTGCCGGCAGGCAGGCTGGACATAATCTCGACTATAACCTATCCTAGAGAAAGTTTAATTTAAAGCGAGGTGAGCCCTTGCCGAGAGGCGCGAAGTTCTGCCTATTGTCACTACTCCTGGCTAGTTCTCTAGTAACCTTCGTTTCTTTCCGCAGTGAAACCTACGCCGTGGACTTAGCACGAACGTTTTTCAATGGAGAAACGGCTATCGGATTTTGGATTAAACACGGAGTTCTTTTCTGGACCTCAGTATTGATAGCCATATTGATCAGTACCTGGGACATACGATTCTGGTTCAGTTGTTTCGATATCGCTGACTGGTGCATAGAGAAGATTAAATCTTTGTATAAATGGTTTGTAAAAAAGGCAGAACCTTTTTACAGAAGAATCCCGCGTTCGGAATTGGTCATGGTCAGAGAAAGCTTCCCGGAAATAAAGAAGGAGCGCTTCTCGAGGGTTTATCGCTGGGGTAAGAAAATCTATCTGTTCTTCAAACCCCAACCGCAAATTGACGCGGAAGCACGACGTAAGCTTGGAATTCGCCCGTACCTGATGCTTCCATTTTTCGGTGTGACGCCGGGATTCATCTGGTCCGGCATTCAGTACAGCCGTGAAACGGGGTTAAATCAAACCGCTTCTTTCCTCTTGATCTCCGCCGGCAACGCACTTAAAATGGTGATCGCTGGCTACGTATCACTCAGAATCGGCATCTGGGGAGTCGTTGGAATAGTAGCCGGCTTTACGGTTGCCAAGTTCACAAAAGATTACTTCAGAAAAAGGAGTGGAAGTTAACTCCCTCTCGCAGTTTTGCGACAGGGAGTTTTTATATTAGGGCTTTCTTGATAAAATTTCCCGGACTTTCTTGACTATGGAATCCAAATTGTCCGTTTTCTCGATAAAATCTTCCATGCCCAAGGCCTTGGCAAGCTTCTCGCGATCCACGGGAACAGTGGGCCAGGGCTCTTTGAGGTTAGTCAAAAAGGCAATTTTTAAATTTTTTGTAGTGGGACGCTGCCGGACGGCGAGTGCCGCGTCAGTGCCGCTTACACCCGGCATGCGAATGTCCATCAAAATTAAGTCAGGCATTAGTTTTTCGGACTGCGAAAGAGCCTCGGTTTCATTGTGGGCCAGAGCAACGTCAAAGCCAGAAGCGTTAAGCTTGGTTGATATAATCTCCAAAAAAATCCCTTCGTCATCTACAACCAAAATCAACGGCTTAGTCCTCATGCTACTTTAAGAAAACCCTCACATGTTCAACCAACTCTTCTAGTGAATCGGTTTTTCTGATATATCCCTGAGCTCCAAAATCAGCCGAAAACTTGCTGCTCATTGCCTGCATCTCGGCCCGCGGATCGCCCAAGCTAGTCAAGAATACGACTTTCAAATTTTTCGTCTCGGGATCATCTCTCAATTTCAGAACCGCACCAGCTCCGTCGAGTATCGGCATCTTCACGTCCATCAAAATCAAATCGGGTTTCAGTGCTTTGGCTTTTTTCACTCCTTCTTCCCCGTTTTCTGCTGTTTCTACCCTGTAACCAACAGAGGAAAGCTTGGTGCCAAAAATCTCCCGGAAATCCGGTTCATCATCAACAACAAGAATGAGTGGTTGATCGGGCATAATTTCTATATTATTATACTATACTCACCAAAGTATCACCATGAACAAAGTAATATTGGAAATAAGGGCTGGGGTGGGCGGCGATGAAGCGGCAATCTTTGCCGGAGACCTTGCCAGAATGTATCAGCACTATGCCGCGCGCCGCGGCTGGGCTTTTGCGATCCTCGATTCCAATCAAACATCTCTCAATGGATATAAAACCCTTGTGGCGGAGGTTGGTGGTACGGGTGTTTTTGAGGCCCTACGCCACGAATCCGGCGTTCACAGAATCCAAAGGGTACCCGATACGGAAAAATCCGGCCGGGTTCACACCTCAACGGCAACAGTCGCCGTTATTCCCGAAGTAGAACCCAAAGACGTGAGCATTAACCCGAACGATCTCGAGGTCACCTTTTCGCGGGCAGGCGGACCCGGAGGGCAGAACGTCAACAAGATAGAAAGCGCAGTAAGAATTTTACACAAACCGAGCGGAATCGTGGTTTCCTCGCGCGTGGAAAGAGCACAGCACGCGAATCGCGAACGGGCGATGGCCATCCTCCGGGCAAAGGTGTATGAACTGCAAAAGGAGACCGAGGCGCAGAAGTTGGGGGCAAACAGGCGCGAGCAAATCGGCAGCGGTGACCGCTCGGAGAAAATCAGAACTTACAATTTTCCGGACGACCGCATCACCGATCACCGCCTTGGCAAAAAATGGCATAACATAGAAAAGATTCTAGATGGGGATTTGGATCCGATAGTGAGGGCGTTCTCAAAAACAGAGTAAAAAAACAGCAGCGAACCAAACCAAGTTGTGTTTTGCAAACCGCAGTGATATTATTAACTTAGTTCTACTCGACGGAGGATAGCAATGATGGTCAAACGAGCACAGAAACGGAGTCGTGACGATGGATTTTCAGCAAAACTGATAAGGGAAATCCGGAATTATCTTATCCATGAATCCACCTCTGCCTGGAAAAGTGGTCTCACACCAAAGCAAGTTCGCCAATTTGTCGGGAGACGCTGAAGAAATGGGGTAGCCGCGGCTACCCCATCTTTTTTTCCACGTCTTTTATCTCGTCCCAGATACCATCAATCAAATCATAATTTTTTGCCTTCTCGACACTTACCCAAGCATGGTCGGTGAGGTCTTTGCAAAGTTTCACTTCACCGGATTTATAAAAACACCAATAGGATAGAGTGATCACCGGATAGCCATCTGGCCGGATGAAGGTTAAATCTGTGAGGTATTGTGGTTTTTCGATTTCCAGAGCGACTTCTTCTTTGATTTCTTTGCGCAATACCCACTCCGCGATGTTGTACCATTGCGGATGGCCGTACTCTTGCGGCAGTTTTTCATATTCGCTTCGCACCAATTTGCCTCCTGGCACTGTCCACTTGTTTGGAAACGCTTTCTCGTGCGGCGCGCGCTTCACAATAAGAAATTCCGGCTCGCCGCCTTCGCGTTTGCGAACAATGATGCCGGTGATGACAACGAAATGAAGTCGCGGGTCGAGGTCCATCCCGTTAGAAGCAGATCGCAATCAGTGACCTGTGAATGTTATTGATTTTGTTGTAACGACTGTTAATTGTTATATGATGTTGCATGTTTGTAAGGCGATCGCGGCTTCTAACGGGATCCGTAGTTTAAAGCTCCAGTGTCCGTGCGATTTGCTTAATTAAGCCCACGGCAACTGGAGCCGGAAGTAAACTATACGACGGCACTCCCTCATCGTCTCTCACAACCCACGGCGATTCAATCACCTTCACTTTTTGAGAGGTCGGGTCGAATTCAAAATTGTAGGCTGGCGTGATTTCGTAATCATCTACATATTCTTTGGCTTTGTGAACCGGGATTGAATTACGAAGGTAAATTTTGGGAACTCCGTGAAGCCCGAGGAGTTGTTTGAATATTTTGTCATCGGTTTCCAGGCGTTCGCGGATGGGCCCGATGCCAAGTTCATCCCCTTCTTTCGCCACCATGCGCGCCTTGTTACAGGGGGGATTATCACAGAGCAAATAAAATTTCTTCTTGCTTTCGTCGTAGCCAATCTCGCTCGTTATCGCGAGCCGAGTGCTCCGCGGCGTCTTACAAATCGGGCAGATAACGCGCGTTTTGATGCGTTCCTCAATGACCGAGTTGGGGACACTGATAAACACGAAAAAATCCGGGTCGTCGCGATATCCCAGGAGTTCCCTCAAAAAGATGGCGTAGTTGATTTGATCAAAACCGCGCGGAAAGCCGTCGATAAAAATCGCCTGTCGTGGACGCTTGCTGATTTCATACTTTAAAAGCGCGAGGATAAGCTCGGTGGGAACTAAGGTTGACTGGCTGCGACCCTCGATAATCCGGTCCACCTCTTCGACACTGTGAAAACCACGGTGGTTTTTTTTCAGAAAATTAGTCAACTCTTGTTTTTTACTGGCGTCTTTAAGGCCCAAATGCACATCCCGGACGATATCCCCCACAGCCACGTGGCTAATTTTACCAGCCCCTCCGGCAGGCAAGTTTCCGCCGACTGCCTCCATAAAAAGCTTGGAATATGTCCCTTTTCCAGAATTTTTCTTGCCCAAAAGATAGGCGATGAATGTTTTGCCTTCGTTTAGATATTTTTTTATTTTCTCAATTTCTTTGCCGGCCTTAAATTCGAAATACTTTTTTCGGCCAGCAACGCCATTCAAGTCAAACTTTTTGCTCTCGCCATCGGCTTTAATTTTAAAAATTGGGAAGTCGGTGATTGTCATTTTTTTGATTTTTTAATCTCCAATCCCAACTCGTCAAGCTGCTTTTTGTCCACTTCCGCCGGAGAACCCATCATCGGATCATAGCCCTCTCCGGTCTTCGGAAAAGCGATAACTTCGCGAATGTTCGGCTCACTCTGCAAAACCATTACTAATCGATCAAGCCCCCAAGCAATGCCGCCATGTGGAGGGGCGCCGAAATCCAGTGCCCCAAGTATATGGCCAAATTTATTTTCGATTTCGTCGTCTTTATATCCCATAACCTTAAAAACTAATTTCAAATCCAGATTGTGATGATTTCTAATACTTCCACCGCCTATTTCCCAACCATTTAAAACAACATCGTATTGACTGGTCAAAATACTTTCTATGTTTTTTTGTTCCAAAAGATCGTCCCTGTATTCTTCTTTGGGCGCCGAAAAAGGATTGTGTGTGAAAGTCCAACCACCAGCCTCTGTTTTTTCAAAAAACGGGAAGTCAATTATCCAGCAAAATGCAAGAAGATTAGGGTCGTTTTTATCCTTACGTAAATCGGGCCTATCCGTCCCGTATTTTTTCACCACATCCTTATGGCCCAGGCGCGGAAACGGAACTTCCTGTATTTTTTTATGTGGATAGTTTTTTTCAATGATATTAACTAAAAGCTCTTCGTTTAAAGCCATAACATCTTCCCTGTCCACAAAACTCATTTCCATGTCCAATTGCGTAAATTCCGGCTGGCGGTCTCCCCTTGTGTCCTCGTCACGAAAGCAGCGGGCGATCTGGAAGTATTTTTCCAAGCCAGCGACCATCAAAAGCTGCTTGTACTGCTGCGGTGATTGCGGCAAGGCATAAAAGCTTCCCTTCCAAAGCCGCGAGGGCACAAGATAATCACGGGCGCCCTCCGGAGTGGATTTGGACAAAATAGGCGTCTCCACCTCAATGAATCCCCTCTCGCTCAAAAAATCGCGAATGAATTTAAAAATCTTGTGGCGCGCGTCCAGATTTTTATGCAGGCGTTCCCGGCGCAAATCTAAATAACGGTATTTCAGGCGCGCTTCTTCCTTTATCTCATACCCGGCATCGTCAACAGGAAACGGAATCGGCCATGCACCATTCAGCACCTCAAGCTTTGTTGCATTGACTTCGTACTTTCCCGTTGGCAACTTATCATTCACCATCGCCGGCGGACGTTTTTTCACCGTGCCGGTCACCCTGACCACATACTCAAGCCGCAAGTCACCCGCCCCTTTCACATCTGGCCCGAAAACAATCTGCGCTAAACCGCTACGGTCGCGAAGATCAATGAAAACCAGCTTGCCGTGATCACGACGAGCATGAACCCAGCCCATAAGCTCCACATCCTGCCCTTCTTTTTTTACGATGTCTGCGACAAAAGTCCTCATGATTCCTTCTCTTTTGCCCCCGCCAAGAGCGCCTCGTACTCTCTACGCAATTTCACAAGCCCATACAATATCTTGCTTAATTCTTCGTGTCTCTGCCCTTTTCTGCCATGAGCTTCAACATATCTATTTATCTCTTCGTCTGTTTTTTTAATATCCGCGTTTATCTCGGCAATCCAACCCCTAACAGTTTCCTCTTCGGGTTGAACCGCTTCATCTTTTGGCACGCTTTCTTGGTTGCTCATATGATATAATTCAGAGTATAACCCAATGCTTACCTTTGAACAAATGGCGCTGCGGCTCATCGTGGCCATGGCTGTTGGGGCAATCATCGGCCTCGAAAGGGAGGTGGTCGGCAAAGACGCGGGCATCAGAACGGCGATGCTTGTTTCAGCCGGCGCGGCGATCTTCGCGATGATCTCTGTTGACATGCCCTACCTTTCCGGCATTGATCCGGAGAAACTCACGAACGTGCTTCCTGATCGAGTTGTATCTAACATAGTCGTGGGCATAGGATTTCTGGGGGCGGGAATCATAATTAAAAGTGGTGAACACGTGAGAGGACTCACCACTTCCGCAGTTGTCTGGGTAACAGCCGCAGCGGGAACTCTCGTGGGGTTGGGACTTATACGATTTGCGATTTTCTCCGCCGCCATGATTACTCTCCCACTTTACTTTTTAAGAAAAATAAGGCTTTACGAAAAGATTAGACCTGAGAGGAAAGATTCTATTGACAACGGGGATTAGGCTTGACTTTCCCCAAGGGACCCCGTAACATTGAGGCAGAACCTCTTCAGTAAGGAAGGTGGCATGTGACTCCAACAACCTGTTCTGCTGTTGTGCCGGTCTCCATCGCGGTAATTGTTTCGGCGTTAATGGTCTTGATGGTTTGGGCCACGATTAAAAAAAGGTGGATTCTCGCAGGAACAATGGCTTTGGTGCAAAGCTTTCTTTGCGCAGTAGTTGCGCGACTGGCGGAAGTTATCATTGTTAACAAGCTTTATGTAAGCCTGACGAGCAGGCTTTATACAGGCCTGACGGTTTTCTATTTCTTCATAGGCGTCTTTTTCCTTGCAGTAGTGAACAAGGCGTTCCAACGTCAAAAATAGGTCCTCGTTCCTAAGCACGCGGGGGCCTTTTTACTTGCGCCTCCCCGTAGATTTTTCATTTTTCAATCAAATACCCGTATTTTTTGTAGAAACTCTTTTTGGCCCACTCCACAGAAACTAGATAGGCCAAAACGATTGCCGCAATCGAAACGAGGACCGAAGAGCTAAGACGAACCAGACCAAAAATCCGGCCGAGTGCTACCGTTGGCAAAATCCAGGCAAAAAAGACCACGAACAAGGAACTTGCGACGAGTAACGTACCAGGCCGACTTTTGAGCGCGCTCTCCCGGCTACGGACGATGATTACAACTAAAGTTTGCGTGGCGATTGATTCAAGAAACCAACCGGTTTGAAATCCCGCTCCGCTTAGTCCCAATCCGTAGAAAAGCACAAAAAAGGTTGCAAGGTCAAAAAGCGAACTCAGGGGGCCGAAGGTGATCATGAACCTCTTCATAAACCCCACATCAAACCGTTTCGGCCTTTTTAAAAACTGTTCATCAACATTATCGAAAGGAATGGTAAATTGAGACGAGTCGTAGAGAAAGTTGTTTAAAAGTATCTGCGAGGGCGTCATAGGCAAAAAATTCAAAAAGGTCGAGGCGATTGGCATACTGAACATATTGCCAAAATTGGAACTTAGGGCCATCATCAAGTATTTTAAAGTATTAGCAAAAGTTTTCCGGCCTTCAATCACCCCCTCGATTATTTCTTGCAGACCCTTCTTGAGCAAAATAATATCGGCTGTATCTTTGGCGATATCAACGGCGTTATTTACCGAAATGCCAACATCTGCCTCTTTGAGTGATAGTACGTCGTTTACTCCATCGCCCAGGTACCCCACCACGTGGCCGTTTTCTCTTAGGGCTCTGATGATCAATTCTTTTTGTTCCGGGGCAACTCTCGTAAAAACATTCACTTCTTCAACCCTGCTCCTTAACTCCACGTTCGAGAGCTCGGCCGCCTCCTCTCCGGTTAGATGACCCTTCACCTGGAATTTAATCTCTCGTGCAACTTTTTCAGTCACCAGTCGGTTGTCCCCCGTTATAATTTTAATGTCGATATTGTAGGCCGTGAGCTTCTCCAGAATGGTCTTGACGCCTTTTTTGGGCGGATCCAAGAAAGCCAAAAATCCCAAGAATGCTAAATCACTCTCGTCTTCTTCGGAATACGTCCTCTTTTCACTTAACTTTTTGAAGCCAACGCCCAAGACGCGAAAACCATCGCTGCTCAAATTTTCATAAACGACGTTAATTTTTTCAAGTAGCTTTCTATCAAGCGCGTGATGTTCCTCACCATAAAAACGTGAGACCTTCAAAATCTCTTCTGGCGCGCCCTTAACGACAAGCATAAATTCTTTGCCGTGGCGGACAGCCACCGAATCTCTCCTGCGCAAGGAATCGAACGGAAGCTCATCAACTTTCTGCCACTCCGAAACATCCAGTTTCTTAAACTCCTGTACGGCCCTATCGAGCGCACTACGAACACCCGTGATGTGGGTACTCCCCAAATATCCCCAAAAAAGAACTCTTTCGTTTTCTTTGCCCGTCGCATCAACGTATTTCATAAGCGTAATCCTGTCTTCCGTAAGCGTCCCGGTTTTGTCTGTGCAAAGCACATCAATGCCACCGAAGTTATGAATAGCAGATAGTTTTTTCACAATGACGCCCCCCCTAGACATAGCCAGAGCGCCTTTGGCTAAATTGGAAGTAATAATCAAGGGCAGAAGTTCTGGTGTGATGCCCACGGCGATGGCAACCGCAAAAAGAAAAATTTCGACTGGTGGCTTTCTTGAAAAAAACAAGTTAATCAGAAGAATCGCTAAAACTAAAAAAATTGTGATGCGGAAAATAAAGAAACTGAAGGTCTTAATGTTTTTATCGAATTCCGTAGAAACTGCCGGCTCCCGTAGCCTCTCGCCAATACGACCAAATTTCGTTTGTGGACCTGTTGCGACTGCCACCCCTGACCCACGGCCGGAAACCACGCTTGTGCCCATCCAAAGAGTTGACCCTGTTAGAGACAGAGGCACGCTGCGAGCCCTCGTGGTTTCTAACGGGGTTGACACCTCTCCGCCGGCTGGATTTTTTTCTGCTGGCAATGATTCGCCGGTTAGAGAGCTTTCGTTTACGAAAATATCTCTGCCTTCTATCAAAATACTATCGGCAGGAACAGTGTCGCCGGCAGCCAAACTAAAAACATCCCCGGGCACTACTTCCTGGATTTTTCTTTCTTTGAGTTCACCGCCACGCCAAACAGCGGCAGTGATATTCACCTTCTCCTGAAGTTTTAAGGCGGCCTTCGCTGACCTATAAGTGTTTAAAAAGTCCAAAATGGCGCTAGATCCCACGATAAAAATAATCACCACTGAATCCAAAACCGATCCCAAAAATCCGGAGATGATTGCGGCAGAAATTAAAAGAAGCAGGAGCGGGTTCCTAAACTTGGAGATAAAAATAAGGAGCGGCGTAAGTCTTCGCTTCGTCCCGATCTCGTTCGGCCCGAAAAATTTTAAGCGTTTTGCGGCCTCGGCCGGAGCCAATCCGTTCTTGGATGTCTTTAGTGATTTAAAGATCTCCTCTGAAGATTTTTGCGAAAGAAACTTGATGTCAACTTCTTGCGGCATTAACTTAATTATCTGCGATCAAAGTTTGAACGGCAACTGTCTATTGACTTTAAAAGTTGGCGGGTTTATACTTTTTGCAGCACCAATTTCCCCCAAGGAGATATCTGTGCCCACACAAACAAACCCGAAAGTTACTCAGCAAATCCAGAAATTTCTTGAATTAGCGTTCCGGTTCCAAAAGAAAGATGAACTCTGCCGCCCGAGGGAAGAATTCATACTCTGCCCAAGACAACCCCGCGATCACTATCTCTACATGAGGGCCGGCTGGTTAGGTTATCTTCTTGTGCATCCGGAAACTGGCTCTATCCGAAGGTGCGGACGCCGCGCAACATTCGGAATGAATATCGAAAATTTCTTGAAGGCACGCGACTGGAAGTGTGGTAGGATCCGTTGGGACAATGGCATTCCAAGCCCTGTCTGTGAACTCTGCGGACGGAGTGAGGGCGTGCATCTCACCCAACTCGGTCTCAAATGTCGCTACTGCCGTGGCGCCGACGGTCGGCACTTCAGCACAATCCGCGCGCTCGGCGGCATACCCACGGTGAACTTCAAGCCCGTAAGCCAGTACCTGCGCGACTGACAGCTAGAACGCTTCGTTTCCTGACTGAAGAAACGGGGCGTTTTTATTTTTAATCCAAAAAGAAAAACCGGCTTGCGCCGGAATTTCTTTTAGTTGGCAATCTGTAAGCCGGATTCTGTCGAGGACGATCATTTATCTGGGCCCTCGATTGCTCTCGGGCTCGAGCGGCACTTCCCTCCCCACTTTTGCCCGCGGGCAAAAGTGGGGAGGGACGCGGCCTTGCACCCAGTAAGGATTTAGCCGTTTCACCTCCGTTTTTTTATCTCTATAACGGAGCTGGACCACCTACGTTGAGATTGGGTCCTCCCGATTCTTTCGGACCGGGACGTCTCTGCTCGCACCTCTATTCTTGCGAACGACAGCTGTTAGCTGCTACTTTTCCCCGGCATACGCCGAGAAGGTGTCCGGACTTTCCTCCCCATTCAGACATCAGATTTCAGATGTCAGATATCTGACGTCCGATATCCGAAATCTGATATCCGAATAGAGCGATCGCCTGGATTGCCAACTAATTCAATTATACTACAAAACGTCAAAAAAATCAACCCTCGGTGGAAAATAGACAAAAGGCCGAAGGTTCCCGCCAATTTTTCAAATTGGCGGGGCTCGCCCAAAAGTATTTGGGTGGCTAAGACTTTTTCTTGCCTGCAACGAATCGATGTCGAATCTCTCGCTGCCGTTGCACCTTGCCCACGCTCCATCTTTGGTGACTTTAATGTGCGGCTTGTTTCCATGAGTGATACGACGAGCATCGCGCAATTTTTGGTGAGAATAAATTGCCGCTTGCGCAATTATATCTTCGTTATTTTCCATAAGGCAACCACGGTGCTACGAGTTTCTATCCAGCACCTGATTAACGACCCTGTCCGCCCTTCTATTTTTCTCTCTTGGGATATGAACGAACTCGATCTTTTTGAAGTCCATTTCGAGATTCCAGACATCCACAAAAAGAGGTTTTAGTTCCAGTTCGTCTATTCTGTAAACGCCGTTAAGTTGTCGAACCACAAGCTCTGAATCCATGCGGACTTCAACTTCCAAATCTTCCGCTTTTTTCTTGCCAACAAGTTGCTTGATTTTCTTCAAGGCAAAAATAACGGCCTCGTACTCGGCTTGATTATTCGTCCGCTCGCCCAAAAATTCACCGTATTCTTTTCCGGGAAGCACAACTCCGATCGCGGACGGGCCGGGATTGCCGCGGGAACCGCCGTCGGTGTAGATTATTGTCTTATCATTCGTGTGGAATAATGCTCCATTTTTCATGAGTTTATTTTAACGTACTAGCTTCCACGGGAATTTCTGCCCGACGGGGAACGAGAACGCCGCGGCCCTCTTGTGTCCTCCACCCCTGAATTTCTTCGCGATTTTCGATACGTCCACAGCTCCGTCCGACCGCAACGACACCTTGATCCGTCCCGAGCCCTCTCTCCAAACGATAGCGAACGAACGGGTTTTTTTAGAAAATATGTGCCCGAGATCATCAACAAAATGATGAGGGGCGTTGAGCGCAAAGATCTTATAACCCAAAAAGTTCACGAGTTCTGCGTTCGGCAGAAATTCGGTCTTCATTAAACGCTCTTCGTAGTGCCGCAGGAACTTCCCCTTTTCCGCGTACGACTTCCGTCCTACGGCGGTCTCCAGGTCCTTTGCGAGCCGGTTCCATGTCTTAAAACTCATATCGAACGTGTCGACAAAGGCTAGAATTTCTCGGGCGCGGGGTAATTTCCATTTCCATAAATCGCTGTCTTCCACGTAGCGAAGCAACTTGGGGACCTTGCACGAGGGATGAAAATAATGCCAAGCAAGCACGGCACCAGAATGACGTAACGAAAACGAATACTGCTGTGTCAGTTTTACTGCGCTCTCCGAGGTTATATGATGATCGATCGCCGTAACCCGCCCGTTGTCTTTAATAAGCTCCTTTATGAGATCCGGCTCGTAGGTATAGTCGATAAGATAAATCTCCTTGCCCTTGAGTCTGCGGGGCAGGGCAAACCTATCTGTGGCGCCGACGTATTCGGCCTGATTTCCGAACTTTTTCCACGCCGCCCATGCGCCCGAGAAACCGTCCCAACAACCACCATGATAAATGACTACGATTTTTTTATTTAGCATGTTTTAAGGCCTCAATGCCTGGCAATTTTTTTCCGGTTAAGAACTCCAGCATCGCGCCACCGCCGGTTGAGATAAAACTGAATTTTTTGTCGAGCTTATATTTTTTCAAAAACATCACCGTCTCGCCGCCGCCAGCTAAAGAGAACGCCTTGCGGTTTTTGACTATCGCCCGGGCAATGGCCAACGTCCCTTTGTCGTACGGCTTTTTTTCGATAAGTCCCAGGGGGCCACTCCAAATTATTGTCCGCCCCCGACCCAATACTTCCATAAAGGTCTTTATTGTTCTTGGACCAATGTCAACAATAGCATCACAGTGCCAAACAAAATCAGTCGGCAAAGATATGTTTTTATATTTCAAAATCTCGCGCAATTTCTGGAGATCTTTTTTGTTCTCATCTTTCAAGGATTTCTTAATATCCATTTCTTTCAAAAACAATATTGTGTTTGCTGCCACGCCGCTCAACAAAAAATGGTCGGCTTTGTTTTTGAAATGCTTTATAATACCGAGTTTGTCTGCCGCCTTGCTACCGCCCAAAATAAACGCGAGGGGATGTCTGGGCTTCTTCAGCACCGAGCCCAAAAACTTCACTTCACGCTCAAGTTCCATTCCGGCATAACTCGGCAGAAATTTGGTAATTGCCGCGACAGAAGCATTGGCACGATGCGACACGGCAAAAGCATCGTTCACGTAAAAATCGGCCAAGGAAGACAGCGCCTTGGCAAAATGCGGATCATTCTCCTGTTCGCCTTTCAAAAAACGCAGGTTCTCCAAGAAGAATATAGAACCACGCGGCGCCAATCCAATCTTTCGTTTGATCTCCGAAAATCTGGGGCGCGGCACAAAATGAATCGGTTTCCCAATGAGTCTCGACATATTTCGGCAGTCGGCCTTCAGACTAAAGGCCTTTTCGAATCCGCGGGGCCTGCCCCTGTGGCTCACAATAACAACTTTCGACGCGCGGTGCAGCAAAAACTTTACCGTGGGCAAGGTCGCGCGCAGCCGCCAGTCGTCCTCGGTGTTGAAATCAAGCCGCAGGAGCGCCACGCCGCGCAGTCTTTTAGGATCGGCCCCACTCAAATAATGAATCATCTCTACTGTTTATGACCTCTATCGAATATAAGAATCATTTCTACTATTGTAACCTTTTGTCGGATATAATTGAAGAATGTCAGGACTCAAGAAAATCGTCGTCCTCGGCGCCGGGTTCGGCGGCCTCTGCGCCGCAACGCAAATAGCCAAAAAATTGCGTGGCCTTGGTCTCATGCAAAAATATGAGGTGATCTTGATAGACAAAAACGATCATCACACCTACACCCCGCTTCTCTACGAAGTAGCCACAACCCCCAAAGAAACTGCCGGACTCTCTCGTCTCCAGGAAGTAGCCACCTACAAAATAAACCCTCTAATCACGGGCCTACCAATCAAATTCATCCAGTCGGAAATTATGGCGCTGGACTTGGTGAGGGGGGACGTACATCTGGGCGACGACACTGAATTAATTGCCGACTTTGTTGTCCTGGCGCTGGGTTCGGAAACAAACTATTTCGGCATTGCGGGCCTCAAAGAAAATTCTCTGCCGCTTAAAAGCTTCGGCGATGCCGTAAAAATCCGTGATGCCGTTTGGAATCCGGTCGCGGTGGGGCAAGCCGAGGTTAAAATCGTGGTTGGCGGCGCCGGCTCAACAGGTGTGGAGCTTGCCGGAGAATTTAGGATTTGGTGCGAAAAACTTGAAAAGGAATCCGGAAAATGCAGATTCAATGTCACGCTTGTCGAAGCGATGCCCACCGTGCTCCCTGGCTTCGAAGAAAAAGTTATCGCCATTGTCGGGACTCGACTAAAAAAGATTGGCGTAAAAATGATTTTGGGCAAAAAAATAGTTTCTGCGAAAAAAAATGAAATTGTGCTCGATGACGGCCAAAAAATTCCGTTCGATATCCTCGTCTGGACCGGTGGCGTGAAGGCGCCGAGCATTCTCTCCAAACTGCCGATGGAAAAGGAAGCTCAAGGCCGCATGCTTGTCGCTGACGGACTGGAGTGCTTGCCGCAAACCCCGAAGCTGAAACTCGCGAGCATGGTTTACGGTCTCGGAGACAGCATCTGTTTCTACAATCCAGTTACCAAAAAACCCATTCCGGGCGTCGCCCGCGCGGCGATCATCCAGGGCGGAATTGTGGCGCACAATATCGTTGAGGAAATAAAAATGTCCGAGAACAAAAAATATGTACCACATACCACATACTACCTACCGAAAGAATATCCCTATATCATTCCGGTTGGCGGAAAATACGCCGTGGCCAAATTCGGACCAATTGTCATTTCCGGATTTTTGGGCTGGACGCTCAAGGGTCTTGTTGAACTCAACTATCTTTTTTCAATCATGCCGCTCTGGCGCGCTCTCCGAGTTTGGCTCAAGGGACTCAAGATTTTCGTGCAGAACGACCGGCTGGGATAGTTTTGCAACCAGCTCCGGCCGCGAGGGCTTGGAATAATTATTCCTGCGCTTTTGAGTGAGAAAGATATTGTTCGAAAAGTTTATGCGCATTGCCGTGGCTCAAAAGACCGGCGTAAGAGTTAGTGGTCGCCTCCGTTGGATTTTCTAAAATTCTTTTTATCATCCGACGCTTAGTCGTTGTCCTCAAAACCCGATGATCGGGAAAGTTGACCCAGCCAAGAAAGTCAACGCCGGAAGCCAAGGTTTTTATAAAAACTTTTTGTGGGTGCAAAGTAAGTCGCAATCGTTGTTTCAAAAAATTATCTATCAATGAAATTTGTGCCTCAAGCCAGCTGCGGTCTTCGGAGAAA